>Ga0307508_10006669_pt1 | contig 10839 bp, 16 predicted proteins | sample 9_EM_MG_FD_203089 | JGI IMG/M metagenome (GOLD analysis project Ga0307508, IMG submission 203089) | Populus trichocarpa ectomycorrhiza microbial communities from riparian zone in the Pacific Northwest, United States - 9_EM | ecosystem: Host-associated > Plants > Roots > Unclassified | place...
GAATTACCATCCCCACTTGTTGGTGGCAAAGGAACATCGGGTTGTCCGTAGATGACTCGACGCTCTGATGCTCGGTCTCTGTACTTCGGAGTAGTATCGGAAGTTTGTGTCGCTGCTTGGCGTGCCGCAGCTACTTTCGTGCGAGCGATGTCGCAAAGGGAGGCGTCACCGACATTTTTCTGTTGAAAACGAATACCATTTGAAGGTTGAGGATAGCAAGCAGAAGCGGAAGAGACGTTAGACCAGGGAGGAACGAAGAAGTGCGAGTGCGCGATGCAAAGGAGAGAGGCGAGCCTTGTGCAAATCAGATTCAGCCGTGTGCCTTTTCAGCTGGTCCAGAGTTTTGAATTGACGGCTGCATAGCAAGCATGCCAGCTTGTTCGTATCGCCGTACTCCAGGGCGTCTGCTGACACGATAGGAGGCGTCGCAGCCTTCACAGAACCCACAGTTGCGGGGGCAGGCATAGTCTGAAGACATAACCCACTCAGGTGAGAAAAGATGAACTTCGGAAGCCGCAGAGCATGGCAGCAGTTGCAAGGTATAGGATTACCGGTCGCGACGATTCCGTGGGAACTTGAGATGTTTGATTTTCCTCGTTTTTGAGCCCGCCCTGAACATTGTTCCACTTCATGATATTATTGGCAACCTGCACAGAGCCTCGCGTTATGCAATATTTAAACGGTATTTGGCGCATTGACTTGCCTTCTTACTTGCGATCATTGGCGCGACTCGGCGATACGTGGAAGCTAGCGGTTGTGTCAAACAACACGCTCCGTTTCGTGAAATTTAGGAAATCACGGACATTTATCCTCAGAACTCGGGACATCACCCAACTCGTCTCCTCCCTCCGCATCATCGAAGGTGATGGAGGGTGCCAATTTATTCTCTTGCACAAGGGTCAACACGTGTGAGAGACCTTGGCTGACCGGTCAGAGGACGGCTCACCAGAGATTCCAGCGGTGACTTTCAGCTTGGGATTGTTGTCACCGGATTTTGCAGGCTTGAATGTCAACGAAACGGGGTTTGCTGATGTCTTCAGAGCCGTTGGCGCCGGGATGTCTGTAATGCCGGGCGGCAATCCATCTTCGGGAGAATTTTTCAAGGTGTCAATATGGCATGCACGATGCTCGTACCTTTCGCGCCTGATTCTTTATCTTTAGTGCGTTCCTTCTTTTTTTCCTTGCTCTTCTTGGGGACCGCAGGTTTTTCTTCCTCCACTTCGAAGACGAGCTCGCTGACGACGGTGTTTTCGTCCCAGTACTTTGCGAAACCGTAATTGCGGCCTCCGAGGGCTTCAGTGGCGTCGATGCATGCCTCATCACGCGGTTGGTCATCTGGCGTCACTCGAAAAGAATGAGGGTGGGCGAAGGATGCCGCTACTGGAATACCAGAAATTCGGAAACCGCTGGGGAACAATGTTGGAGACATTGTGTTTGCGAGGACCATTGATGCACTCTGAAAGACGTTGAGCCTTGAAAAACACGGAAAATGCACCCAGAAGCTCACTTGAACATCGACAAACTCGACAAATGCAATGCCAAGACTGATCTTACTTGCGCGATCGCGGACGAGGATCACACGCCGCATCCCTTTTGCACTCTTCCTACCAGGACCTTCCGATTCACGCAGAGCTTCCCCGATCGTGTCTGGGGTGCTGCCTACATCCAGTCCTCTAAGCAGAATGACGGGCACGTGGGCACTGCCGATATCCTTTGTACCGTCGTTTGCATCTGCGCCACTGCCACTGCGAGGACCAATGCGAGGCGGGCGAGATGGGTCGGTGTGCGGATTAGCACTTTGAGAGTAGTCAATTTTCACCCGTCGCGCCCGCGGGTCTTCGCCACCTTCTGAAGGAGGGATACCGCTTGGAGGCACGTAGGATGGCGGAGGAAGAGTAACAAAGGGAAAGTTTGGTTCCAGGAATGCTTGTGCGTCTTCAAGCGAGCCAAACTGAGCAAAGCCAAAAGACTTGGACATGCCTTATGAGTGCATAGAACCCCTTTGATGAGCAATTGGGGTATCGCTGAGCCTTGGTTGTATACACACCAGTCTGACGATCACGGATAATCGTTACACTCGCCACACTAAACCCTTCGGAAGTGAGATATGTGTGGAGCTGCCAGAACAAAAGAAACCCGAGAAAAAGAGAAATGACCGTCAGTTAGGTCGCTGAGTGATTGAAAGAGTGTGTCAACGCCTCCGGACATTCTCTTCAGTAAAATCAGGGTGCAGTCCAAGGAATATGACGTGGGGACTGGGGTCGCTGGGACGGATGCGCGGTCGTCGAGGTGCGTACGTGTCACGGTCTCGGTTCTGATATTCCTCATCTCCGCCTCCCCCACCATAGAAGCGATTGTTGACTGACTCGTACTACAAAATATCTTTGAGCTGTTTCCATGCCTATAATTCTCTTTGGACGACCTACACCGTCGTCGTTCGTGCGCCGGCGCTTCCAGTCGTTTTCTTCGTACCCATCATGACGCCAAGTATCATTGCCTCTCGGTCTGCCGCGAGAGTGGCTCGACATTGACGACGCTGCAGTATCGTCGTAGTAGCCGTAGTCTCTGTCATCGTCACGCCAGCGGTCGGACATATTGTTGTGATGGCAGAATCAAGAGGCGCCGAATTGTTGTAATTTGTGTACACTTGGACTGTCATGGCGGGTGACAATCGTCAGTTTTTTATTCGCGTTGTGTTACGGTATGGCCGCTATGCTGACGCGGTAATCTCCTCAGATATGATAAAGGTGCTTTGGTATCTACGGGGCTATCTCAATTGATGTCTGCTAAATCATCTTTCGTTGTATCCTGAGGTGGACCCCGCCATAGAGCGGTGGCAGCTTATGGTGCGCGTTGTCAAAGTATATGAACTACTCACACTGATATCTTGGCGTCTTCCACAGCGTGACAGCCAGTACATGCGCTTCAAATGGACGCCATTGAAGACACGGCAAGTCACAACGTTAATGGTCGTCGTTCCTGCTTTGTGCGGCCTGCTAGCATGGAGCACTGACGTACGTTGATTCGTGGATATGATATGACTCCTCTGATTGTTTGGTAAATTAGCTGCGGTGGGATTGGGCCGGTAAACGCAAAGGCGAGACCTTGCTGCGTACCCCGCCACCTGCGACAGGATCAACGGAATAATAGCACTATCATTATATTGTGTTGTGTTGTCTATCAGAGGCCAAAATTCGCCCATCATATCCGTTTGCAAATCCCAATGGCGACTTCACATCCAGTCTCGATAAGTGCGGACATTAATGCATGTCCAGGGGCCCGCTGTGAGTCAAACTTAACCGCTGCGTCCAAATGTTCCAGCTCGTCGTCCCGAAGCTCGCGCACAAGATCCTTAAGGATTGTGATGCTTGGATGTGAAGTTTTCAGGCTGTTCAAGTCGCGCAATTGACTGCACAATGTTGCAAACAAATTGGATTTGTTACCAGTCAACAACTATGTATCGGGTCACTTACTCGTCATAATGTTCGCCTATGACAGTTTCAACAGCTTCTGTACACGTCATGGCTGCTTCTTTACCCATGAGCGCAGTGACGACGCCAAGTCCGAACCCGGCAACCTTGGCCACGTTAGTGAGCACAGTCGGAGCGACATGATGTTGCTCTGTGAGTTTATTCATCACCGCCAAGTGCTTTTTCTCGCCATCCCACATGTTCTGCGAGTCAGGGTGGAGTAGGCATGTTGAAAATACGATGAAGCAATTGCACACGGACCTGTACCAGGGGTCCCAGCACAGGGTCTTGCCTGAACACGGCTAGCTGACCTCTATAGATCCAGTTAGCAGCAATCTCGCCCGCATGATTGACTCGTATTGCGCTGTCAAGTAATTTTTTCTGTTCGCGAGTGAGGTCTCTGGGGGTATGACCACGACTCGTTGACCCTATTTTTCCAGCAAGATATTCATCGGACGCCAGTACCTTAAGCGTCGACCTCGGGTGCCGCATTGCAGCAGTTTTAGTAGCTTGCAGTACCAGCCTGCTTGCCATGGGAGCGTGGGAATCAGGCTCAAATCCGAACTTGAACGGCAGCGTCCACTAGCTGTATTCTTTAGCCTAGAAGTCGCACTTCTGAGCCTCCCTTAAGCACATGCGACTCTGTTAGTGTTCGCAATCTAATTTTCTGTTAACACTTGTCGTTCGTTGGGCGACGACCGGTCGACATCGCTCGTGGCTCCGACGTAGCGTGCGCAAGATGCGGAGGCACCGAACATGCCAGCAGCCCCGGTGAATACCTAGCTCAAGCATCCCAGGCGAAGCGGTACTGGACGCGTTCAGCCACCAGTGTGGTGGCAAATAATCCTGATCGAAAGAGCGCCAACGATTGACTGGTGAGCGGCAGAGTCTATGCTCGTTCATATCTACGAATGATGCGCCGCAATCAGCTTCGAAATCGCATGATGCGGGGTGTCATGATCTTCTTATCGCAACGCGCGCAGGGAACCACAACTTCTCTTGGTCCAGATCTCTCCATAATGATGCAGCCTAGATGGCCACCCGTTCGTCCAATACGCGAAGTGCCCATCCCCGTTGTAGGCCTGCCAAACCACTTGGTTGGATACCGCAGTTTACTCCGTCCTTACAGTCAGTGTTGATGCAATTGGGAGCGGTTCACAGAAATAATATGTTGCGGGCGGGGGACGCCATTGACTGCCTTGAACTAAATGAATATGCTGATTGTTTTGTTTCTACAATTGCTGGGGATTGCATACGATTGCTGCTGCTGCTGGCGTACCCTCGACCGTGACTGCTGGGACTTTCACTGCTCGCAAGTATTCCTCAGAAGCAGTCCATTCACGGCAAAACCAGCCAAAAATTTAGTCCAACTACCGCCGTTATTAAGGGTCGTGCCGCAGCTCGTAGGGTTCCCAATTTTGGCCGTCATTCACGCCGGACTGAGACGGTCGTCACATCATCTTCGTCACTCGGGGAACAACACGATCCTGTGGTCGAAAGATCCGACGGGCCCACCAACGAACACGTATTCTTCAATAACGTCATCCTCCAAAGCTGATTCCAGACTCAAAGTTTCACACCGCCACGATGAGTCGTGTTCGTCCGAAGGACGCACCGCGAATATTGATGTGATAAACGTGGAGGTCGACGGCGGAATAAAACGGAATTCCGTTATCTCAGTGCCTCATTCGCATGCGATCGCTAGCCTGCAGCCTCGTGGAGACAAGCGCGAAAGGACATCAAAGTGACACACCCAGCCTCACCTCTGATTTCAACCGAGCGACGGCTGCCATCAACGGTGTGCCGGCTGTTCTGCACGGTGCTGCACGGTTGGTTCGTCGTGATATTATTTGAGGGGTGAGCTTCCGTATCAGTACTCTCGTGGCTTCAAGTTAATGTTGAAGGAATATTAACAACATGACTAGGCTCACACGTGGGGACCTCACGTTCGATCACAAAAATTTGCCGGAGACGTGCATTCACAACAAAAGAAGGTTAATCGCAGGTTTGTGCGTCCAGACCTTGATTTCCCCGCGCGGCTCTTTGCTCTAGAGACGCTTTTGTGTCAGGAAATTATGGATTCGATGCCGCCCCGTGCCGGCTGAGAACAATGCTCTTTCGAATACTATACCTTCTATCTCCAACACAAGCATCAAATTTATCTCGTTTCCAGATGAAACAGAAGACTACATGTATTAGTTAACGTTCTCAGAATTGTCAATATAATGCCACATCGCGTGCAGCAGCAGCAGTTTCATGTTTCAACGGCACGATGTTCTTGTCGTGATGCGCCACAAAACGTGACGCACAGCTTGTAAACACTAGACAATCATTCCGTGATTCTGGACACCGCCTTTGCTTCACCGCGCGCCGCCTCGAGTCAGTGATAGGCTGGAGAAAGGCACTTATATTCCTAGAGTCCGAACCCGCCTATATCTTGGTCGCCAATTTGCGACACTCGGTTTACTTTGGCTTGTGGCCGACAATCCTCCTACGCGATGGGCAAAGGAAAAAAGAAGATAACAGTGTCGGATGAGATCCCACTTCAAGATCCCCTGCTGTGCTCAAATGATACTGTACGGGCTTGCCTCCCCTTGCTTATCTCGTTCGCGGAATGTTTGACTCAGTGATTTACCGTTATTATTTGCCTATTTTTGGTGTAGTGTCCTAACATTGCAACCTTCAACCCCCTGAGACTCCGAGCATGTTCACGATGCCACGTATGTCTCTCATGTCGCATGTGTCTCCTCCGTACACGCTAAATGGATATTTGGTACAGAGCGTTCAATATTGTAGTACCGCATGCCAGACAAATGATTGGAAAATGCGACATAAAAGCTTCTGTGCCAGGCTCGCCGCCCAAGAAGCCGAGCGGATAAAGAACGATGACGGGACAAGGCCGAACGGCCCTAAACCAGGCGATATTGTAAGTGTAATGCCTCATACCTCCGTCATGGTGATCCACTGACTCAGGGGATCGAACTTGCGCAATGAGCAGATTATCCCAGTGGACACATCACAATTAGACGATATTGTGGATATGTTCAATGCACTGCCTAGGCCGTACAAGGCACCTAGTGGCATGTGGGATAACCATTGGAGTTTCGATTTGCGGTCAGTATCGGTGTAGAGTCGACAACATAGATTCAAGCTGAACTTTCCCTTTCATTTTTCACAAGGCACGTTTCGCTACACCCGGCCACCGATGTCGTTTTCTTATATCATCCTGCTTCCGAGTGAGTCTGTTCGTAATACTTGACCAACCAGCGAATTCTCATAACATTACCATAAAATTTACTCCAACAACATATTGCAGCTATGTACATGTCGAACCCCTTCCCAAACAAACGAAAAATCGCGTCAATCCTGTCATGGTGGCTGTCACGTTACTCAAATGTTTCAACGACGGACAACAGGGTTGCAAACCCTTTGCTCCATGGGCATGGAGTGCTCCCAGGAAAGACTCTACCTTTGCTAGGGAAGTCGTCCAGAGTTTGCGTATCATCGGTGCAAGAGAGGAGCTTTGCAAGATTGGCGTTTCAAGAGCGAAGGATGTCCAGCGTGCAGATGAAAAATGGGCCGGGATATTGAGTGGTCTGAGGGATCGTTCAGAACCACTGCCTCCCCCTTCCCCCCCTCTAGGTGCACCTGTTACACCTATCGAGCAGCCTGCGACAGTGGATGCGGTTGGAAATTGTGCGCACGGGACTTGACACTGAAGCCGCAATCGTTGTCCTTATATAGGATCCTAGGAGTTCCTTGGATCTATGCACATATGCAGTATTCTGTACCTGTATCAACATCACTTTAGCCTCTAAAACTGGCCGAAGCTCTTCGTGGCAACAAGACTAAACGTACAGCGCATCTGGAAATGCTCATCGACCGGACATTTGGATCGGATGATGCTGGAAATTTTACACGCCGCAATAGTGCGTTCTTTCTTATTACAACAATTTCTATCAGTCGGGTTAAACAATATGACCAGGGGCTGGTTCACGATGCCCTCCAGGCGGCGGCAATTGTGACAGTCGTGGCACCCCAATATGCAGCAGGTCCTCTATAAAGACCACAAGAGCCACTATTCTCCTGGGCAGTAAAATGATGCAATAAACAGGCACAATCGTAACATGCAAACGATCCCAAGTATCCTTTAGGACTCCATGGCGAGTTCCTGCTGCCGTAATTGCTCGACTTCAGCGTCCAGAGCAACATTCGCCAGCTCGAGTTGCAACACTGTTGAAACGAGCTCTGTCCACTTAGTTTCCAGCTCCGTAAGAGTCTTGCCGGTCTTAAGCTGCAGTATAGGAAAGAAAGCATAAGAAGTGCATCACCGGAGAATCAAAGGGGGCGAAGCCGCCAAAATTAGCATCGAAGTTATTGACATGCAGGGGAGAACGTACTTGACTGTTTTTACGGTCTCTGTTCAGCTCGGTGACACGATTTTTGAGCGTCTCTAACTCGACTTCCGTCGATTTTGCATCTGTTTCCAAGAGGTAATTATGAACTTTCCATGCATTTGGGCCATATTGCTGGAGGAGCTGCAAATTGGTTTGCCTGAAACGCCGAACAAAGGGACTGAGTTGCAATGTACCCATTCAAGAAACAAACGCATACCGCGATAGCTGGTGTTCGAGCTGTGAACGAGCATTGTTTAGTGCGTGCTCCCAGTCAGCCTCGGAACGGTTGGGTTCCTCCGGGTCTGGTATTGTGTAACGAGTCGTGTCAAGCACGTTGAGCGTCTGTTTGGCTTCAACACGGGCTAGCTCTGCCTTCAATAACTCATTATCCTACACGCAAAGTGCGCGCGTCAGCCCGCTGCTCGCCTTTGGCAGCAACACGACTTCTTGCGAAGAGCCAACATCTCGCTCACTTTGAACAGCTCGAAGTCGGGAGGGACACGCGGATCAGAAGCAGGCTTTGGAGTTCGCTTGAGTTCGCAGGCTATTTCTGCTTCTACTCGTGCCTTGAGTTGGGCATTTTCGATATCGAGGTCGTAGTACGGTAAGCTAGCGAGGATTGGCTGACTGGGATTCATTGTCTCGTGATCCAGTGCCCGCACAGCCACCCCGTTCAACCAGTGAACTTGCTGCGGACGGGAAACAATCCTCTGACTGTCTCCACGGTACACTGACCGAGAGTCCAATCGCGATCCTTGAGTTTACTTTGACGCGTGGCTCTCATGAGGTCACTGTTTGGCAGGTTCGGGATCCATTAAGATGTTTGGAGTTGCAGAGTTTGCTCCCGGCTCTCCGAAGACCTGGCTTTCACACCCTGAAACGGCGCGCAGGTGCTATACGTGATGTTGGCAAGTTTACTTGAGAAGAAAATGGTTTCGGGGTGGCGTTGGCTTGGCATAAGCTCATGCTTTATTGATTTGACGGCCACGCACTGAGCTAGCCGAAAGGGCGAGCATTGGGCTCTCTATATTTCTTTTTGTTTTTGCTTTCTCGCCTTGATGGGCTCGAGGGCGGCCAGCGCCGCTTCGGGCTTAGGCTCTCGCGCGACGCCCATAACCCTGACGCCCGACACACCTGCCTTCATCTGGCGTTCCTTCCTTCGGCTGCCACGCGGCCTTTTGGGGGTCCTGCGGGATTACTATGTCGCCCTAGCTTTTCGTCGTTTGGTACGCTGAACTCATCAGTAAGCACATACCCCGGACTCCCATGCTGTCCACCGCCAAGATCTGATTTCATGCTCGTGTGATATCGACATGGCACACAGCAACCCACCCCACCCAGTCGGTGCCTTCCCCCCAATTTTCTAAACTTTCTGCTTCAAGCACGTGTCAAATACCGAAGGAGGCGGCCAAAGGTGTCTAGACGTCAATTCTCATGTCGCCGCTGACCCCAGTGGCATTCTTGATGTGGTGCAGCGCTGGGCCGGCGCCTTTCCCCTCCCCTCCTGGAGGGAATCTGGAGCCATCTCCTTTTGCCATTAAGCTTCCATATATCGTCGAAAGACCCAGGTCAGCTCACATCACCAGGAAAGAAGCGCTTTCCGCTACTATGGCCATGTCGTTATCCCGCTCTTCCTTTGATTCCCGCTCCGCTTCAGAATCAGCTTCCCTTCGACCTGCCAGCCATCACTTAACAGCGCGTCTTTCATCATCGTTTTCACATACCCGTGCTTTGTATACTGCACAGCCGCGAGTCATTAGGGGCGTTCACGGTAGGCCAAAATCTGGCCAAAAGGGTCCCAAATATGAGCTCAAATTAGACCCTGAACTCGAAACCAAACTCAACCAAAGTCCTTGAAATTTGAGCAGTTGGGCATTTGGGGCTCCAGAGGCCCAGCTGCACAAATCACTCAAATCACGATTTGGGCCCAAATCCTGGCGCTTGCATCAAATTTGGGCAATTGATTTGAGCCCCAAATCGTGTCACGATTTGGGTCGGATTTGTGCTACCGTGAACGTCCCTGTTGTCTTGCCGATGCCATGTTGAAACAAAAATCTTTGCATGCTGGGACGATATATAAATCTGATTGGTGGATATGACATTCATGCCGCCCAAATCTTCCATCTTACTTCGATGAGGCTGTTGAAGCCAAATATCAGCATGCCCACCACCCTGCACAGATGAGCGGCGGTTGCCTTAAATCCACCGTGCTGCGGCAACTGTCCGATGACGAAGGGGACTTTGTGTCGGACATGACTTCAGGCCCTCGCAATACCACCACATCTCTTCTCGGAAATGCGACAGGACACCGTCCGGCGTCGAGAATTCAGGACTAAACTCAAGGATGCCCATACAGAGTTGGCTGTCGTCAAGGCACAGACTTCTTAGGCGCCGACGAAGCTGTGGAGGGCTCTTTGAACACTGCCATGGTCAAGGTGGAGAGGAATGCACATAACGTTGCATTTCCCTGTCAAGCTGCGGTGTTCAAGTATGTGAATCCGGTGCCCGCTCTGCGTTTGGGCACAACACGGTTCATGCGGCCTTCAAAGCGGCCCTCGAGTGCCAGTGTATGGGGCCAAAGTTGTCGGGGACCTTCTCGGAAAAATGGGAAGGGAGAGGCGTGGTCGACTGTATCCGGATCCAGTCAAAGAAGCGACAGTTGAGCCTCAAGCCTCTCACACTGACTCACAGTGCCGTGATTATATTATTTATAATTTCCCTCGGCTGCCGTCCTGTAATGAAGTCCAAGGTACTACATTCACTGGCCTTATTTAAGTAGCTCCCGATTCATGTTGTCTGTACGCAAGCACGGGGTAAAATGTAAACGGCTGTTCGTAACATGAGTCCAGATACTACATTGGAACATTGATATTGACAACCAGCACCCTTGTGTCCAAATCGTGACTGAAATGAAGGGCAATCATGACACAGCAAAAACTGCACGTAATGAAACCTAACCATGTCTGCTCCTA
>Ga0307508_10006670_pt1 | contig 10837 bp, 8 predicted proteins | sample 9_EM_MG_FD_203089 | JGI IMG/M metagenome (GOLD analysis project Ga0307508, IMG submission 203089) | Populus trichocarpa ectomycorrhiza microbial communities from riparian zone in the Pacific Northwest, United States - 9_EM | ecosystem: Host-associated > Plants > Roots > Unclassified | place...
CTCCGGGCTCATAACCTGTTGAAAGAATATCGATTCGGTGGTGAAGATCAAGATCAAGTATCTTAACTAGTATATGGAACAGGAAGAGAAGTACAAGAAGAACAGCAGATATCCCTTCTTACTTCCCCGCTCTTGCGTAAACGTGTCCTCAACAAAACTGTAAAGCAGAAGCGCCAAACCTAAAGACCGTCTCGGCGCGAGAAGCATTTCCAACACGGATGTCTGATTCTTCGTAGATATCACTTGCTAGATTCGACTTCCCTTTTTCTCCACTTCTATTGAGGGTGTAATGTGAAAGTGTGCCTGTGAAGCGGAAAATTGGATCATGGTATTGCCGCCTTTAAGAGCCTGTGCAAATTCATCACCACACAGCGCCTCGCTAAAATAATAATAAAATAAAAAACCAGCTCCATTTTCCGATTCATGGAACCCATTTTCCGACCCAAGCACCCGAAAAGAGGGATCGTTTTGTCGCTACATCGTTAAGAAGAGCAAAGAACGCATCTACATAGGTGCTGCTCTGCATAACTATATCTCGGATGTGTGCGCGTTGGTATCGAGCTCGTATGCATGTATCTACCCAGAAGAATTCTGCGCACATAGGTAACTCGTAAGCCAACTACACACTTACTTACATAGTAGATACATCCTACTGCACGGACATGTCATACGTACTTGGCGTTAGGACTCCGCGTGCGCTCACTCTCACCCACATTCCTGCAATCCAGCCGGATGGCTGGCTTGTGTTACGCGTCCTTCTCCTCGATTCGCCACGGTACATATCCACCTCTGGAGATATATATAGATATGTAGAGTATCGGCTCTACGTGCAGAATGCTCTAGATAGCGGCTGGCGATGGAGGTGTCGAGACTCGAGAGAGATACGACCCGACAGATGCAGACTTTCCGCAGTCCTGTGTCTGCGGGATCCAATAGGACACGTTTCCTTGCACAGCCCGGCTGCGATCTGCACACGCCAGACCAAAATAGCAGCGACCTGCGTGCACAGCACAGCAACTGAATGTGGGGTTTCTGCGGAATGGAGGTTGGAGTTTTGGCGTTCGGTTCGGCGTTTCAAGTCTTTTTTTCTTCCTTTTCTTCGGCGGTGTGCTGGATGGAGTCCTTGACCGTTGGCGGGGCGTTTCTTGTGGGCGGCCGCTCTGGGGATACCTGCCCGTCAGCCAGGGCCAACGGGGGTGGCCTGCGTGCTCTGGCAGCTGACTCGGGGAAGGGGAATGCCAACGTTTGAGGCGAACGGAGGTCTTTTAAAAGCCTTCACGTCCTCCACTGAGTCGACCAGTGTTCCTGTCATTCAACTGCAGCAGGATCCCGAGGAACATAAAATGTCCAGTGCTCCACCACACCCATCTCGTTCCAGCCAGTAGTTGTGGCAGCCAGTCAATCCGACCAGTCCTCCTGCACGCAGCAAGCACTGCATCCACAGCCTTTCCTGCCATCTACACAGCCCCCGCCCAGCTCGCCCAAGCCCACGCTTGAACCAGCCTCGCCGCCGCCGCCAGAAAACCGGGAATCTTTCTTGCTGAGTCTCGAGATCGTGGCAGAGAGAAGACGACGGGCCCGGAGCCACAAATTACAGGGAACAAAAAGGAAGCGGAGGACGGAAGGAGGAATCCGGAATAAGGACAGCAGAAGAAGAAGAAGGATTATTGACGGAAAAACAAAGAAGAAAGAAGAAAAAGCAACCAGCTCCAATCGGCCATTCGGCGTTTCCAAACTTGACATCGTCAAATCCTCTCCTCCAGCGATTGGACGGGTTCGGACTGGCTCGTTGTCCCCATCTCGCTGAGCCCTTTGGGAGAACTCGCAGCACTCGCAGCCCGAACGGAACGAATCAATCCTCAGCCGCTTTCGTCTTGGCCGTCCAACCCAAATTCACCAGCCCCAAATACCTAACCCCCCTGGACGCGCACGTTTGTGTTGCATAAAGACTCTCTGCCTCCCATCCTCTGCAACCTCATCAAACTTGCGATCTTTCTTCCTCACCCCGCGCAAAGAAAAATAATGAAAATAATCAAAAAAATCACCAGTGCTCCCTGGGTCTGCGATTCCGATATTCCGCCAGCGCAGCAACATAACCTACAGCAGCCATGGTCCGTGCATTGCCGCTTTTCGCATGCCGCATGCTACTTCTCCCGCCTGCCGTCCTTGCAACGGCAGACGCGAATGGCCTCGAAGTCGCGCGCGATGTGGATACGATTCACAACGCCATCCGCGGCTTTCCCGGCCATGGCGGTGTGTTCCCTGCGGACTTCCACCGCAAAAACGCCGCTAATTTCCCCGCGTTAGTCAGATGTGTTGGAATATATGGATCGATAAAAGGTGAAGATTGTGTTGCAGCATTATGCGGGCGCAAGATCTCTCTATATACAGGAAGGCCGTCAGGACAAAGGACGGAAGACTGCCCCCCGAGCCGGTGCTCGGGACTCAGTCATGTCCGGACGCCTCACCTCCGGACGCCACCTCTGGTCTCTCATGTCCGGACGCCTCCTCATCTCCGGACGCCACCTTATTCTGACAAGATGGTTGAAGTGTCAGGACAACAACAACAGCACTTCAATCGAAACGCCTCCTACCACTTCAATCGAACAGCCGCCTACCACTACCGAACCTCCTACCACTACCGAACCTCCTACCACTACCGAACCTCCTACCACTACCGAACCTCCTACCACTACCGAACCTCCTACCACTACCGAACCTCCTACCACTACCGAACCTCCTACCACTACCGAACCGCCCCCTACTACTCCTACCGACACGTTTACTCCTACCCCAACTGGTGAGATTACCTCCACAGAGAGTACGTCCATTACCACACAACAGTCATCTTTATCTATTCCACCGACGACCGTGCAATTCACTACGAGCAGTGAGACAAGTCCTATCCCGAGCTCCACTGCGCCCGAACCTCCAATCACCACTATGAGTGCAGAGCCAGGCCCTACCTCGAATGAGCAGACTAGCTCTTCTCCGAGTAGTGAGCCGAGCCCTGCTACCTCCAGTGATGAACCAAGCTCTGCCCCGAGCGGTGAGCCACGCTCTACCCCGAGCACTCCCGCTCCCCAGCCCACATCTACCCCTACGAGCCAGGAGGCTACGCCTATTGATCCTACCACGAGTGTGTCGGCCCACAATTTTTCCTTTTCCATTTCCTCATACGTCCATCGCCGCCTCCACTTCCTTCCCGAGAGTTATCGTCCACAAACTCGACGCCAGAATTTCTCACCACCGCATCAGGTATGTATCTTCTACCCAGCAGAAAACTGGCGCGTTAAGAAACTAACCTGCAGTTCACCGGCAATTCCATTCCCTTCGTGCCCTGCTTCCTCTCCTGGCTCGTTCCTCCTCCCCCGCGACACCTGTTCATCCACTTCGATTCTTATTTTGACCCTCCATCCACTGGATTTCATGCTCGTTGGTTACATAATTGTTCGTACTTCCCGTCCCCACTCGTTTATCTCCTCTCCTCCACTCCATACTGGAATTTTCTAGCATCGGAGGTTAGAATTTACAACATGAGCGAACCCTTGTCTTCTTAGATGGCATTTCTCTTGTCACTGGCCACGTTGCTCCCCTCATGCTAAATCATCGACACCGGTTCCTGCGGCACAATGCCATACGATCTTATGGTCTTTCTGGCATTTGGGTGTTCGCCTATTTACTGCAATATCGAGCAATTAAAATCTGAGCGATTGGTATCATCTCCAGCAAAATTGGAGTAGTGCACTACCAAACCGGACAAATTGGTGCTGACACTGTACCCAATGCAGCCATTATTACGTACCTCCATGTTTTCCCTATCCCCGTACAATAGCAATACAGGGTAAAACAAGGTACCAACATTGCCCTATTCCCCTGTATAACTTCAGTTGACATACCAGCGTAGGTTAGCATAACGTACGAACCTGAGCACTTTCAAAGCAAGCACAGAGACTGCGTGGTCTAATCGGCAATGGCCCTCAGGAATCCCGCCGAGTCGTGAAAGTAGGCGGGCAATCATCGAACGAACTCTCAGGGGAGCGGGTAATGGCCAGAATCTTTCCTCAGGGGCCTCTCCGGGAGGATGAGGAATCTCCTCGCGAACCGCAACGGATCACCGACTGCATCGACCAACCTGACGACGCCTTGCGGAAAGAGGAACCTTGTTCCACCAGAGGAAGGTCATTCCTCCTGGGTAAGCAATCTAGGCCGAAAGCTTGTGATGGTCTTACGGCTTCCATGGTGGCGATTGGGTGTGATCAGGGTTCGCTCAACGGTGCAATAGGTTTTGACTACGGCGTATAAGGTTTTAGTGACCGCATGCGGGTTCTCTCACAAGGAGTGGACTGTGTCTAGAAGGATTCTTATGCCGAGCGTGCGTTGTCTATACTGCGTTCAAAACGTATTTAACTGGCGATTTTCCCGCTGGACGACTGGAGAGTATCGAGCTGCCTCACTGCCAGTCATAGAGATTGCGACAACCCTCCTGCCAAAGAACTACCTAACGCGTCATGTCTACCCTCCAACCGATGCCCCACTCGAAGGCTTCGCCGATCTTTGTCTACGGCACCATGATGTCGCCGATGATGTTATCGTGGATCCTCACCGGTGACGCCGCTAACCACCTCCGCCTGTACGACTACGTACAACTTCTGCCCGCGAGACTGTACGGATACAAACGCGTGCCCGTCAAAGGAAGCGAGTACCCCGCACTGATCCCTGCACCAAGCACCAGCGCGGTCGACGGTTTGCTCGTCTCTCGTCAGACCTCAAACGGTTTTGGAAGGCTGGACGATTTTGCGGCCGACAACTACAGGCGCACCAGCGTTCAGTGCCACTACATCAAACGCGCGACCGAAGGCGAGGAAGCGCAGGGAGGAAAGGAAGGGAAGGATGGAAAAGCGGTGGAAGTCGGATGGGAGGTGGTGGCCAGGGATAGAGCGGTCGATGCCGATACCTACGTTTGGGACGGCGGCTGCGAGAAGCTAGATGTTGACAAAGACTGGAGTTTTGAGGAATTTGAGAAGGAGAAGTTGATCCATTGCTTGGATTTGTTCAAGGGCAAGAAGAGGATGGGTTAGAATCGATTATGGCCGCGGGCTACATGCCGTCGTTTACGTGAAGCAAGATAGGCGCGATAGCAATAAAAAATTTGAGAAAAGGTCTACTATGCCAGAACATACGCTAAAAAAGCCCACAGTGCCACAAGGGTTCCTCCATACCAGTTTCTAGTAAGAATTTCCTCGGCTCGGAATACTGCGGAAAGAAGCAATATGGGACGCCGTGAGTTGAAGAGTAACCGCCCATTAACGGATATCCTTATACGGAGCCGTCGCCCGCTCTTCTTTTCGTCTTCACGCAATCACCGGTCGCTCACTCGTTTGTCAGCTCGCGGCTCGTCATTCATTTGCTCATTGCTCGACGCTCACGACTTCTACCTGGAGCCTTGCCTTTCCTGTCACGATGGCGCTTCAGAAGGTGACCGATTCCCCATGACATTCCGTGCGGCCGTGCGATTACTGTCATCCATGGATTTTGTTGGAATTGCTTCTCGCCGCTCGCCGCTCCGGCGTGGCGCGCCGGTGGAAGCGTCACCACAGCAACGGCGACGACAGCAAAGCTGCGGAGAGCAATGGCACAGCAACGGCAGTGGCAAGGGGATCCTGGCAACGACGGCTTGGCATTCTCCCATAGCAGCGCCTTTGGCATTCTTTCTTCTTTCTTTCTACATACTTCTTCATAATAGAGAAAAAGACGACGCATCACGTTTGAGCGATACCATCAAACTCCAACGATATAATCATCAAGTTGTCAACTCTTTCTCCCTCTCTCTCTCTCTCTCTCTTTGCTCGTGTGAAGACTCTCAGAGGAACGGTGATCGGGCAAACTTTTACAGGTTATGAGCCCGGAGCCGTAACCGCTCCATATACGATCAAACCTCACCGCCGTCAAACTCTTGCGCGTTAAATAGCTCCTCAGGAGCCAGTGATAAACGCGGGGGCCGGTGATTCCGAGGCCCTTTCCTCTACGTCTCACCTAGAAGATCTCTCCTCGAAATTGATTGCTAACCATCCTAGCGACAGAAGACCTCTGACGGCCGAAAAGAACTTCCCTCCTTACGCATCGCTATTCGACGAGAATCTACAACGATCTTCATCATGAGCGACGAAACGTTCAAACACCCTCTGGGCAATGTCCGCCTACTCGATCGTACGAACTACGCAGTCTGGAAAGAAGATTGCAGGAAGGTTCTGCAAGGAATCATGGCGTGGGACATCGTGATGGAGAGAGAAGAAGAATCAGAAGATCCGGGAAGACCCAACGACTTTACCAGACCTCTCGTTCTAGCACGAAAGGCATACAAGGACTACAAACAACGGAAATTGCAGGCCGTGGCCATTATCTACGGATCTTGTACCAATGCTGTCAAGGTACACATCAAAGGAATGGAGGATCCCGTCCAGATGTGGAAAGAATTGGAGGCACGCACAAACACCGCCAACTCATCGGTTGGAAGAATGTCGCTCTTCCGGAAATTCAGTACTCTCCGTCCCACTCCCGGACAGCCGCTAAATGCCTACTTCGCCGAATTGCTCGACATCACCACTGAGCTGGCAGGCTCCGAAGAAGCGGTCTCCGACATGGTCCTTAAGAACCACATCTACACCACTCTTCCTCCCGCCTACGCAGTCACGATTGAAATTCTTCAATCTCGTGCAGGAGTCACTGTTCAAGAAGTCATTGATGCACTGAACGAATGCGAAACAAATAGATCGATGACAACAAAACCTGATGCCGTTTCAGAAGCTCTCTACACACAACAAGGAGCAAGGGGAGGACGAGGTGGCTACCAGGGACGATACCAAGGAAATGAGCGTTCTCAGCGGTGGTGTGATTGGTGTAAGACCGGCACTCACTCTACCTCAAATTGCTGGAGTAAGAAGAACAACAAACGGGCACAAGACCAGAATGACTGCTACTACTGTGGAGAAGAGGGCCACATCAAGAATGACTGCCCGGCCAGGAAAAAGGGACAGGCCCTGCGAAACAGCAGAGGAATAGGACGCGACAGACGCGAAGGAAACGGACGTGACAGACGCGAACGCGACGGACGCGAAGGAAACGGACGCGACGGACGTGATGGACGCGAAGGAAATGGACGCACTCACAATACCTCGGGCAACCAGCAATGACTTGCGGGATCTACCTCCCTCAGCTTGGAGGTAATGGTGGCGTCATATCGATCGGCAATAACAACAAGGACCTGGGTAATTGATTCTGGAGCATCTCACAATTACGGCAACAATCTACGAGATTTCCAGAAGAACTCAATGAAGGAAATGGATATGATCATCAAGTTAGGAGATGATCACCAAGTTCAAGCAAAGAAGAAAGGAATAGTACGTCTGGGAAGAGTGGATATTGAGGCGTTTTTCATTCCGGAATTCCGAATATCCCTCATATCAGTAGGACAACTCGACTCACAAGGATACACAACAACATTCCGCTCTGGGATTTGCTCGATTGCCAATGCAAAAGGGCAGAAGGTCCTAGGCGCCAACCTTGAAGACGGCTTATACATACTATCAACAGATGGATCAGCACATATTTCCGAAATCAGAATGCTTCGAACAAGTCCACATTCAAATACGATAAACATGTGGCATCGACGTCTCGCGCACCTTAACCATCAAGACTTGAGACGACTACTGGAATCCTCAGGAGAACGTATTACGGATCCATTGAAGTCTTCAGTCAAGCGCATTTCCGATTCTCTGGACGTGCAGCCGGTCGTGGATCCAGACGTCGAACCGGCTGCAGACCCCGACATAGAGACGGTCGCGGTCCCGGATATCGAGCCAATCGCGGATCCCATGGACGTCGAGCCGGTGACGGATCCTATGGATGTCGAGCCGGTGACGGATATGCCGGTGACGGACCCTAGGGATGTCGAGCCGGTGACGGATCTCATGGACACGAGTCCTCGCTGGGAAACACCTGGATTGTGTCGGACATGCGTTCAGGCAAAGCAACAACAACATATTGTACGCACCAGAGCATCCCGGTCCTCAATGCCGTTTGCACTTGTGCACTCAGATCTCTGCGGGCCGATGAAGCACAGTATCGGAGGCGCCCAATACTACATCATCTATATTGATGACTGTACGAGATACACAGAGGTGTATTTTTTGATCACAAAAACCGCGGAAGAAATATCGGCCAAGTTTCAACATTACCAAGCCTGGGTGGAAACGCAAGGATTCCATATCAAACGGTTTCGAAGCGACAACGGATCTGGAGAATACAACAACTCGATATTCCTAGGTTTACTGGGAGAGAAAGGAATTACATTTGAACCCTCCCCCCCGTACACCCAACACAAGAACGGAACGGCCGAGCGGATGATCCGGACACTGAATGCGAAGGCGCGAAGCATGATGTTGGATGCCAATTTACCGATTGTTTTCTGGCCCGAAGCCATCAGGACGGCATGCTATCTACACCGAAGATCCCCAACCTCGAGTCTGACAGACAATCGGTCACCTTACGAAGCACTGTACGGCACTATTCCAAAAATAGGACACCTGAGAAGATTCGGCTGTCGAGTATACAAACACATCCCACCCGCTCAAAGAACGGAGAAGAAATTCGGAGACCGCTCCAGTATGTGCATGATGCTGGGATACGTCCACAATACTACGAAAATCTGGAGAATTTGGGATTTCAAATCGGGAAGAACCGGTCGAGCAGTTGAATGCTCAAGTGTCGTGTTTGACGAAGAGGAAAATGCACACACAGAGGAGCAGAAGGAAGTCATTGAGTTTCCTGATACGACCGACGAAGTGCAGGCCGATGGAGCGCAGGACAGGATCCATGAAATAAATGACGCACATGACAGTCAAGAGAATACCAGTGAGTAACAAATACCCGATTTCTTTCGTCATGCAGTGAAATCGCTCTATGAGCGGCTGGGCAATATATACCTGCCGAAATCAGCAAATGCTGGGCAGATGACTGCTGAATTCAGCGAATGCTGGGCAGTGTGCCGAATTCAGCGGATATGCTGAGCAGATACCTGCTGAATTCAGCAAAAGCTGGGCAGAAGACTGCTGAATTCAGCGAATGCTGGGCAGTGTGCCGAATTCAGCGAATGCTGGGCAGATACCTGCTGAATTCAGCGAACGCTGGGCAGATGCCTGCTGAATTCAGCGAATGCTGGGCAGAAGAAGTCGAGAATATCTTGCGAAAGCGATAACTGGTGACTTGTATGCTGAATTCAGCGAATATGCTCGATGAGCTGCTGGGCATTACCTACTGAATTCAGCGAATGCTGTGGAGAACTCGTGATGTGGATTCCATATGATTGAGAACAAGACTGATTGAGATGGCAGATAAGAATGAATATGTTTCTGCACGGACGCGCAGCAAGGCACGCCTTGAAATCAACAAGGCGATTATGAGCAAGGCTCACGAAGAAGGGGGTGATGTGACGTCTTCGGAACACCTTGCCTCTGCCTTACTGCTACTTGGGATCACCGAGACATCAGAAGACGAAGCTGTCGAGTGCGGAAACGAGAGCGAATCGCTCACCTACACATCAGAAGACAAAGCCGTCGAGTGCGAGAACGAGAGTGAACCGCTCACCTACAAAGCTGCGCTTCGAAGTCCGCAAGCAAGACATTGGAAGGAAGCCATGCGCCAGGAATGGCAGGTGTTGGTCGATAATCATACCTTTGACATCGTGGCGAAAGGTAATACCGTTCATACGCCTACGACTGACAGGACAGTAGAAGAGCCTATCGGTTGTAAGTGGGTATACAAGAGAAAAATTAATCCAGACGGATCCACTCAGTATAAAGCACGACTGGTTATCAAGGGCTACGAACAAAAGGAAGGAATCGATTACGACGAAACTTACGCACCGGTGTCCAAGATGGCAACGTTTCGATTGATACTGGCACTAGCCGGTCAGTATGGCTGGGACGTCGATCACATGGACGTGGTGACGGCCTTCCTAAATCCAAAGATCGACCGAGACAACATCTACATGGAAATGCCACTTGGAATTGACTGGCTCGCGTCGAACGAAAACGCATCGAACGGAAGCGCGTCGGATGGAAGCATTTTAATCCTTCGGAAGGCACTCTACGGACTGAAACAGGCGCCCAGACTCTGGTATGAGGATATCGACGGATACTTGCAATCCATAGGATTTCGACAATCAGCTGAAGATCTGAATCTGTATCTTCAACAAGGAGTTCTCCTAGTTCTATATGTGGATGACCTACTTATTGCGCATAATGGTGAGGAAGGACATCGGATCAAGCAGCTACTCCAAAAGAAGTACAAAATGTGTGACTTGGGCGCGGCAAAGCGTTTCCTAGGAATCGAGATCGAGAAGACCAAGGATGGAGGATTCAGCATCTGCCAACGAGGTTATATCAACACGATTATACGACGATTCCGGCTAATGGACGCAAAACCGGCTAAGTCTCCACTTGAGCCTCAGCGAGATCTGGCTAACACCAATTGTTAGGACAAACCGGCAAACTGCAAAGAATATCTCTCGATGGTTGGATCACTTATGTATGCGGCACTCGGAAGTCGACCGGATATCGCCTTTAGCGTAACCGCCCTGAGCCGATATAATGTCCAACCTCTTGAAATGCATGCAACGGCAGCAAAGAGAGTACTCCGATACCTGAAAACGACTGCCGGATTTCGAATTCATTACCGACGGCTCCCGAATCCTATCACTATTGTCGGATACACCGATTCCGACTGGGCAGGGAATCTCACAACTCGGAAATCTGTCGGCGGATGCGTATTCGGACTC
>Ga0307508_10006671_pt1 | contig 10833 bp, 3 predicted proteins | sample 9_EM_MG_FD_203089 | JGI IMG/M metagenome (GOLD analysis project Ga0307508, IMG submission 203089) | Populus trichocarpa ectomycorrhiza microbial communities from riparian zone in the Pacific Northwest, United States - 9_EM | ecosystem: Host-associated > Plants > Roots > Unclassified | place...
ATTATTATTATTATTATTATTATTATTATTATTATTATTATTATTATTATTATTATTATTATTATTATTATTATTTAAAACCCCCCCCCCCCCCTTTTTGTCGAAATTTACTCGCATATGCATGTACATACTCTAGCTTGCGGGCGGGGGAGGAGGGAGAGGGGGGTTTCTTTCTTTTCTTTTTTTTTTTTTTTTTTGGTTTGTTTGATGGACCGGGCTTGCCGTTGGCCGGTTGGTTCAGGAGCGAGCGGAGAGGAAGGCGAGAAGACCCCAGCGTATCTAGGTACATAAGGTAGTTACCATAGCACTAGATAGGTACTTGGGTACATATCTAGTCCGGCACTACTCTACACGCCCGGCCAGCCGTCTGGATACATGCATACATATGATACATACATAGCTCGACTTGCGGCGGTGCGGACGGGGCGTCTCTTTTCCGAGGTGGGGCAGCTAAACGTCCACCCGCCCCGCCATCCATCGCCAATGGCTTTGTCGCAGGTGGGGGGGGGGGGGGAGTTTTCTGCAACGCTGTGCGTGCGTGTGCGAGATACATACGACCTGCGCGCCTGACTTTTTTTTTTTTTTTTCCCTCTTTCTCTCCCTCCTGTCGTCCACGTAGACTAATGTACTGTATCTACTCTATCTACTCTACATACATACGAGCGTGCTGCGAGGACACACACTCGCTCGCTCGCTCGCTCTCTCTCTCTCATTCTCTCGGCACCCGTCGCTGCAAGACATCCATCCCGCATGACATATATACATACACACAGAGAGGGATGGCGTCATGGCCGCTGCCGGTGCGCCGGAATCGGTGTGGTGTGGGCGATGGCCGGTTACGTTGGAGCGGGACAGTACATACGTATTGTATTGTGTTATGATTATGGATATGCTTGCTCCGTCGACGCTCGGCTGCACGTGCGCACCTGCACACCCAAACGAGTGACAGCTGTGCAGGCAGTGCGTGGGGGGGTTCGCCCCACTGTTGGTGTTGTTGGTGTCGGGTTGTTGGTGACGGCGACGGCAACGGGTTGTCGGGTGTTGGTGTTGGTGTTGGAAACGCGGCATCGTACCTTAGTGGTTAGTTACGTCTGTGGCCCCAACAAACTGCCACACGCCTGGTCACTCGGTATTACTGTGTTGTGTCTTGTCTGTTGCCGGTTGGCTGGCTCGCGTTCGCGTTGGGTGGCCAAGCATCTGCTGGACGGCCACTCGCTCGGGTCCGCGTGGGGGCGTCGTCGGGAATACGGGACGATTCCGCTGTCCGCAGCGCTGGGCTGCCGGCTACCAGGGGTGAGAAAACGCCTCTCTGGTGTTAGTACGAGCTGGTCACGAGGTCAGCTCCGAGTGGAAATTGGAGATTGGAGAATTGGAGATTGGGGGCCGGGGGGGGGGGGGGGGAAGGGCAAATCTCCGAGAGTGCGGAAGAGTGGGTCGTGAGATGGTGGTAGTTGGGCCGGCATTCGTGCTTGGGGAGCTAGTGCATCTCTGGGGGGGGAGGGCGGTGGCAGCTGCGGAGAGTGTCGGCATCGGAGACTCCGGTGGGCGGCAGTCACCCCCGGACCGCCGTTATTTCCTGTGGCCTTTGCGGGACGGCGACGTTCTCGACTGTATTTCGCCGTGGGGCGAGAAACACTGGCGACCCTGGTGGGTGCATGCGGAGCGCTCTGCTTGCGGTTCCGCTCTGACCACGCATCCGACAGGGTGGTGGATGAAGTCCGACTGTCCCGATGTCGGCGTCACGTGACTGAAACCCGAGTGATGGCGGGTGCAGCTCTAGCGTTACCGCGCGTAGTGCGGGAACTTCAAGTGCCGAGCGAGCACGCGCAGGTATGTAGAGTACGGAGAGCGGGTGCGTCGGCCCGGAGTAAGCCGTCATGATCTACCCGATCGCCGGCAATAACCAAAGTCCATTATACATATCACCCCCCGCCTTCAGCCGTACGGATACATCCCACTGCTTGCCAAAACGCCATCTCCCGAGCAGCAGAGAAAGAAAATCAAACCCCCCCCCCCAATCTAGAGTCGCTGTACATTGAATCCCCCGCCAGTATACTGTCCCATCACTTCCAAGCCTGCGCCGGCATCTCGTGTATCACAGTCTGCTGGACCGACGTGGGCATCTCGTGCACGAACTGCTGCTGCTGCTGATGGTACCCGCCGTACGCCTGTTCGGGCTTGCTCCAGCGGTGCGCTGGCATTTCGTACCGCGGCGCGGCGGAGACGTGTGCCTGCTGTGGCAGCGTAACCTTCGAGCCGAGCTCGTGGAGCTGGTAATAGTTGCCCGTCGGCAGGTCCGAGGAGAGGGCTTTCGGAGGGCCGGTGGTGGTCGCGGCGGCCAGCCCTTGGCGGCCGAGGCGGTCCGCGAGGCGCCGGCGTCGCCGCAGCAGCCACAGCCCAGCGCACGCGACCACTGCGACGCCGCCGCAGATCACCGCTACTGCACCCACGGGAACACCGGCTCCGTCGTCGTCGCCGCCACCCGCAACGGAGCTGGGCGACGCTGCGGAAGTCGTCTCCGCCAGCAGGATGGCCGTGTTCGTGATCGGCGCGTGGTCGGCTCCCCAGCCCGCGAGCTGGGCAGACCCCGTCACGTACTCTTGCAGGTCCACGGCCCGCAGGCCAAAGTATCCTCCTGTGTAGTCGACCCACAGGTGCAGCGCCGACATCACCGCGCGCCCGAGCACGATGGGCGCAGCGTCGTCCTTCAGCGCGCGCACCGGCAGCACCAGCCGGTCCGCCGACAGGCTCGTCCGCATTTGGAAGAAGGCGAGAAACGAAACGCTGAGGGTCTGGCCGGTGGTGAGGACAAAATCCAGGCTGACGTCGTCGAGCATGCAGTCGTCGTCGTCGTAGCAGTCGGCGAAGATGTAGGCGTCCATGCTCTCGTCCCACGCTGCACCGGACAGCGCTGCGAGCTCGTCGACGCTCTTCTGCGGCAGCCAGAGGTACGGCGTCGTGGTGTCGACCACCACCGCGTGCGCGTCCTCGATGAGCGAGCTGTCCGCCGACGTCGGGCCGTTCCCGCGGTAGACCAAGTCCCCCAGCTCCGCCTGGAGCTGTCCCTCCGCGCCGAGCCGGTACTGCTGCGTCTGGTTCAAGTCGAAGGCGCGCTCGTCGTAGCCGCCGAAGACGAGGGTGTGCGCTGTGCCGTCGCTGCCGTCCCCAGCGGGGACCCGGGTGTCATTGGTCGGCGCGCTCGCTCCGATCCACAGGTGGAAATTGTTCCCGGGCGTCGCGCCGGCCATGAACAGCTCCGACGCTATCTGCGGCAAACTCAAGAACCCGTTCGAATTCGGAGCTTCGGCCGTGAACACGCCGACCGTCAGGTCCTCGCCGAGGTCGAACGACGACGCATCGGGCCCGGACGACTCCACCGTGATCCCCTGCTTTGAGACCTTGCCCTTGCCGCGCAACGACAGCGGAGTCTGCGGATCGTTTTCCCGCCAGGGCAGGAGCGATCCGCCGTACATCTCCCCCAGTTCGGCGGCGATGCCGGAACCCACCCCGTCCACCCTGCCCGGGAACTCGCCGCCCAGTGGCGCCCGGCATGCGACTCTGTCGGAGGCGTCGGAGCAAAGCTCCGCACCCGGCACCCACGTGTGCTGCAGCGACGTCGACAGCGTCAGGTTGAAGCTCGTGGAACCCACGGTAAGCGACGTCGAGAACCACATGCCTTCGTGACCGGCGCCATATCTGGATGGAGCCTGTCAGCACGGGCCGCGCAAAGACGGAAGAAGCCAGACTTACGGTCTGCGCAGCGGGAGCGTTATGGGCTTTGCTGTGGTGGCGGCGGCGTTGGCTTGCAGAGCGGAGCAAAGGAGAAGGAGGCGGATCAGTCCGTTCGGAAAGAGCGAGGATGACATGGCGGTATCGGTATGTGACCCGCCAGTCGACCGACTGCTGTCGGGATATCGTGAAAACAGGTCAGTGGTTGGCTGGTCGTGAACGGGCGAACGGGCGAACGGGCGAATCGGCGAATTTGTCGGCGTGTGAAGGAGTGAATGGGTGAACGAGCGAATGAACGAATTAGTCTATGCGTGAATGAGTGAATGGCGATCAATGGACAGAGCGAATGAACGAGTGGACGTCGCTCATGAACGACTCGGCGGCGGAAGGGGGATAAGGAGCGTAGTTTCCGCGATTGACCACCGATTCTCGAGGCTGGAAAACGAGTGTAGGAGGTCCAGCGCAGACGGCGGGCAAAAACCAAGGACGAAGATCATCAGCATCGGGCCAGCGGAACCCCAGGCAACCGAGCCCGCGCCGGCCCCCATGTAGAAGGATAAAGGGGTGCACAGAAGACGGTAGACTATGATGCGGCATATCTATGGTCCGCAGCCACATATGAACGGACATACATACCTACCTACATATTTATGTGGAGATCTGCTAGGTTGCTGCTTTAGTTTTGGTTCGGAGGAATCGGTTTATGCGTTGGCCACGCTAGCCCGTTTTTGGAGCTTGCCGCCACATGGGCCATCAGATTAAATAATTAAATTAAATAAAAAATTGCTTAAGTAAGTATGCACTATGAGCAACCACTGTTCAGGGGCTTCGCTGCCTTCACCACTCGAACAATCAATCAATAACGCGTGCAAATCTCCTCGTCTTCCACCATGATACCGCGTTACGCGTTGTGGGTCCGTCCTCATACGCATCGCTAACCTACGTTCTTCAGGACTGCCATCGTACGGATGACTGACAAAAGATCAGTATAAATGTTGGAAGAAAGGAAGGAGTGTGTTGAGAAACCCCAAATATTTCCGTCAGGTTCGGATGAAAATAACGCGTACCTAATCGTTCCACTGGTAAAACTGGCACCGGAACAAATTGAGATGGAAATAAACAATGGGAACAGTTGTGGCGGTCTTTCTTTTTGTCGTGCGTTCTTCGTCGCGCCGAGCGTTCTGTCTTGCCTCAGACGATTCGCGATTCACGCCATTCGTCGCGCTGTGTTTTGCCTGGACTAACTATCAGTGCCTCATCATGAGCTATCTATCTAGTCGTTATAATCTGGAAAATAGTGTGGCTGTGCCAACGAGCCCCCCAAAAGGCTAGTGCGTGCTAGTCTGCCCAACGCTGGAATCAATCCCGATTCGGGGCAGCTCGCCCACGAGACAGGGTTTGCCAGGGGATCGGGACTAGCGATTGCCCAATCGATTAACCGACAGGGATGGAGTACTGTGCGCCAGCCGGTAGTAACTATGTCCGATCACTTACGTAATCGGCGTTGCCGTTGATGGCGTCGTGCAGCTCATCGGCATCCAGATCATTCATCTACATATATACACATCCGCACCTCATCCTCATCCACACCTCGTGCGTTCGTCTTCCACACATCCGCACCTCCATCGTGTTCCTCAAAACTTCTCGTGGCATGCGCTTTCGATAGCAGCCCAACAGCGACGGCCCGGCCCCCACATCTGACTCAGCGACATCGGAGCTTTCAAGTCTATTCCCATTACAGTCACACCTCCGCGCAATGTACTCTAGAGTACTAGAGAGTGCCCTAGCCAGTTCAGGCAACAGACGAAGCAGTGAGGAGGTTTCCGCCATTTACATACACGGTCAGTCCGTTCACGGACACTCCACAGGGTCCTGCCGGGTATAGGATCGCTGCTGCTCTTCATCACGCCGCTGAGCGAGGTGACATTGACGATGCTGCTGGAGTACTGCGCCATCACGTAACACGTTCGTCTCGAAGATCTCGGCCCAGCTCTTGGGCGTGGCCTTGGCCGGGTGTGGCGCGAGACTATTGACGTCTTGAGATCGACGTCCGCGGTCGAGAAGGACGTCGTCTTCTTTTCCTTCGCGGTGGCGGCGTTTGTTGACGAGCAGGTGGATGCTGTTCGTGGGCAATGCTTGCGTGGTCACCAACCCGGTCGCGGTGGGGCCATTAGTGACGGCTGTCGCGTAGCTCTGCGGATGGGGCAGGGGTGGTTGGCGGTCAGCCGGTCGCTTCCGGGTGTTCCGGAGGCGTTGGACAATTTACTGAAGAGTGCGGTGGTTGTGGGTTTCGTGGAGTTTTTCGTGAGAGATGGACACAGTGAGCTTGAGAGACGGGATATGGAATTCATCAATAGTGAGCAATGGAGCAAAGGCGGACGGGACGTTTTGCGGATCTGGAGGGGGTAATCGCGACGTATTCGTTGCGGGAGGGATCTGATGAAGGTAACGTATAATGAGATCTCTATATACGCGCAACCGCTGATCGATGTCGAGATGGTGGAGATAAGGTTTCCGCCGGGATCCTGGGCGGTTGCTAGAAGGGAGCAGCCCACCACTGGCCACAGTCAGCATATACGACGAATGGTTCCGGTCACGTGACGACCAGAAGTGTTTAACAGCCTGGTTTGAAGATCAATAGTTTTACCAGATCCTTGAGGGCAGCGTTCTGTCTCTCACAGGTAAGGACTCATCGATGTTCGTTTCACACCGTTCGATATTCAACAACACCGGCGAGGAGTCCGATCCCGGTTTGTATATATGTGTTCATGGCAGAGATGGCGATGGGGAAATACATACCTAACCATCAACTGGGCGGGTCAGCAGATGCCTGAAAAACGCAACACGGTTGAAGGGTCACCGCCTGTCACTCGATCACTGAGTACCTGCCTGGCGGCGAGTTCTGTTCTGCTTGACTATCCCTTGGGGAAGGTGTGGAGGGTCGGGTTTGGTGTCGCTGGTGTGGTCAACACCCATGGTAGTGCAATCGAAGAGCCCGAGAGGGAGGAGGCGGTGTGTGGGGGTATCTTGTGATGAGGGAAACTGCCCAAACTATTTGTTGAGCCCTCAACCGGACCATACACTTGAGCAAGAGCTCCGGTGTTGCGGTGGGGGTGGGGCATGGCTGCCGATGCGGGGTGACCGTTCGGATACAGAGACTATCTTGCGCCGGTCCCGGTGACAGAAACAAATGCCGGCTGAACGTCTCCAGTCTGTGCCCCGCGATCCAGCCGCGAGCACATCGACGCCAGCCAGCCATGTATATCAACAGAGCGGTCCATCCAGCGCTTCTGGAGCAGTTATGCCAATTACTTCGGGCGAGGTGTGCATGCGCGGCGAGGATCGCCTCCTTTGATGACCGGGTACCGTCGGCATCGGTTTCGGGGTCTGTGTCGTTAGGCAATACCGGACCTCGAGGGTGGCCGAACCTAGGATACACGAGCGAAAATATTTCATGCTGCCGTGCACGTCCGGGCTTTCCACGGCTGAGAGCGGCCACGGGGAAGAGAAGGCGATGCACTGACATTGCTCGCTTTTATACGGCGGTACTTTTTAGCTCTAGAGATTGGATTTCTTGGAGCGGCCACTCGACTGCCTTAAACCTTACAAGGCTATCGGAGTGATAGGATAATGGTTGTCCGGCGGCGAGGAGCTTCTGCGTGCTGACCGCTGGCTGGAATTAAGGAGGGCTTCTGTAGGCGAAGCTGCTTGTCGCTATGGAGTCCGTGCAGACCATACAATACTGACATGCGGCCGGTTTCCGCGAAAGTCCCGCTATTCCGCACAAACCTGTCTTCCACGGCAGAGCGAGTTTGAGCTGGATAGAAAGATGCTTGAACCTAGTTCGCACCTGCTGCTAGGTTGCTACCCGACATGCTTAACGAGCCGATCGGCCCCCGAGTACCTTATACCCATGGTGCTTGATAAGGTTGGGCAACCCTAAATCAATCACTCCGACCGCGAAATACGGGCTACGGCTTCGGAGTGGCTCGATAAGGTTCCTATGCTCGCGTCTTGCTGTCGGATGCCCGGAACCGCGGCCCCATTGGGTATAATCGGTGCAAGTTGCCAGCTCGCGGGTATCATGGTCAGCTTTGTGGACGACTCCCCGTGCTCGAATTTGGGTTACGCAGGAGAAGTCGGGCTATTTCTCCAACCCCCCAAAGTCGGCACGGACTTTGTGACTACGGGATATCGGATTTTCGTACGGATTCTCATGGCCACGCCAGCTTTGGGGGCACGGTTTGCATGCACTCCGCGGGGTCCGGAGCGTCAGATAGTCCTCGCCATAGTGGAGATTCCTCTAGCAGTCTCATGGGGAAAACCTACGGTGTGAGCGGTCTATATAAACCAGTTCGACCGCCGCCAATCTCATCCAGCATCAACTCATCCATTCTCTCTCACTTCATCCGCTCTCTCTTCATCTGCACCCGCATCACAAATTCATTCATTCCGTTTGACATTCTTTCACCACAATCGGTTTGTTTCTCTCATCCTGCGATCTGGTTCGGTATGGCCTGCTAACCCCATCAACAGTTCAGTAGAAACAACCAACATTCAGGATGCAGATGCAGATCAACCACTCCCTTGTCCTCGCTGTTGTCTCCCTCGGAGTCTTCGCCAATGCCGCTCCCCAGCGCATTGTCTCTGACCCGGCCGCCGTCCTCCCTGCGGCGCCCATCACTGAGGATCCCGCCAGCGCTCAGCTTCTCGGCAACGCTGCGATTGCCGACGGCATCGTCGTCAAGCGCAACCACGGCGACTGCTGCAATGGCCACTACAACCATGAGCAGAACAACAACCACCTGAGCAACCGCCACCGTGACGACTGCGGCGGCGGCCACCGCCACGAGAACCACCATTGCGAGCAGGGATGCAACGAGAGCGAGTGCTGCAACAACGGATGTGGCGGTGGATGCGGCGGTGGTTGCGGCGGCGGAGAGTGCTGTGGCGGAAGCGGATGCACCCGGTGCCACAACGTGAACCAGAGCATTGAAAACAACCAGAACATCAATGCCGAGGTCGCTCACAAGGTCGAGAAGGTTCGCATTCCCAGCCTCCTTGGCTCCGGCCTTTGCGGCATTCCTTCCTGCACCGGTGGCTGCGCCGTTCCTACCTGCACTGGTTACCCCGCCGGCTTCCAGGCGCTCCCTGTGTTGACCTCCGCCTGTGGTGGCTGCGGCACTTGCGCTCCGTGCTCCCAGGAGAAGCGCCACTTCAAGGCCGGCCATGACAACCAGGAAATTTACCAGGAGGTCGACGCTGATCAGGGCCTGGTGGCCAACCTCCCGATCAATGAGTTCTTTGGCACCAAGTCGGCAACCACCAAGGTCGTAACGCAGCCCGTCTTCGTTGCGACCCCCACCACCACTTCTGTCGGGAGCAAGGATGAGTTCAACGTCATCAACGATGTCAAGTTTGCCAACTCCGGCTTCTTCAAGCGCGCGCTCGGCGGTCTCACCCGGGGCTTCGGAGGCATGGACGAGTTCAATGTCATCAACTCCGTCACCTTCGCCGACCGTGAGCAGGGTGTCGGTGCCGTCCCTTGCAGCTACGGATGCAACCCTTGCTACGGCAAGTGCCAGCCCAAGGGCGCCATCGCCGGGAGCTCCAGCTCCCAGAACTCCAACCGTCGCGGCGGCGATCGATCCAGCACCGCCAGCCGCTTCAAGGGGCACGTCAAGCGGCAGACAGTGGACTTGTCCAGCGAAAATCAGAATATCCACCAGCACATCTCGAACAACCAGGACGTCAATGCTGATCTTCTCCTCGGCACTGGATTCGCCAACACCCGCTCCTTCCTCCCCTTCCTGGGCAAGCGAGCCATTGGCCTGATCAAGGACTTGCCTCTTGCGCGCCGCAACGTCCAGTCCAACCCGACCAAGAACATCAACATCAACAAGAACTACAACAAGCCTTGCCCCCTACCCGTTGAGATCACCACCACCGAATACGTCCCGGTGGTGGAGAAGGTTCCCGTTGCCGTCCCGGTCACGACCTGCCACACCGTCACCGAGGTCAAGAAGGTTCCCCACACCGAGTTTGTGGTGCACTACCCAGCTCCCACTGTTCAGCCCGCCCCTATTGTGAACAACTACATTAACACCGAGGCCAACGCCGCTTCCGGTGCGGAGAACAAGAACCTCCACAACGGTCCGATCGCGGAGGTTGTCGAGCAACCTATCGTCGGGGCGGCTGCACCCTGCTCCGAGGTCGTCGTCGCTGCCCCAAGGCCCGCTTGCTGCTGCGGTCACACCAAGCGCGGCCTCGACTTCGCTTTTGACGGATGCGGATGTAAGGGAATCGCTGGCAAGGGCAGAGAAGAGATCGTGGGCCAGAGTGTAGATGAGAGCGGTGCCAGTGCTACTGCTTGTGCCTCTGCCTGTGCCTCTGCCTCGGCTGACGAGGAGGTTGTCCCAGTCCACGTTGTCCGTCCTACCCGTGTGGCTCCGGTTGCCTACCCTACCACCGAAGCCATCCACCCTATCGTCGAGAAGCACACCAGGCCCTTCCACTCCGAGTGCCACAAGGCCCCCACCGTCAACATTTGCATTGAGCCCTGCTCCGAGTCCTGCTGCAACCCTGTTGCCCGCCGCGACTGTGGATGCCCTACTCCCTACTGCGGATGTCCCACCAAGTGCGACGTGGTGCAGCCCGCTGTCACCGAGACCAATGCCCCGGTCGTCAAGAACTCCAACCAGGTTCAACCTGTCGACATCATCCAGCCCGTCCGGGACATTGTCCAGCCCGTCGTCGACAAGCACATTAGGCCCGTCCACTCCCAGGTTACCAATGCCCCCGTGGTGAACACTGTGCAGGAGCCCATAGTCGAGGTGGGTGAACGCATTAGCCCTGCTGCTGTCGACGCGCGCTTCGGAGCCTACTCTGGTGGCGTTGCTGCTCCGTTCGGAGCCTACTCTGATGGCGTTGCTGCTCCGTTCGGGGCCTGCTCCGATGGCGTTGTTGCTCCGTCCGGAGCCTACTCTGATGGCGTTGTTGCTCCGTTCGGGGCCTGCTCTGATGGCGTTGTTGCTCCGTTCGGGGCCCAATCTGATGGCGTTGTTGCTCCGTCCGGGGCCTACTCTGATGGCGTTGTTGCTCCGT
>Ga0307508_10006672_pt1 | contig 10831 bp, 7 predicted proteins | sample 9_EM_MG_FD_203089 | JGI IMG/M metagenome (GOLD analysis project Ga0307508, IMG submission 203089) | Populus trichocarpa ectomycorrhiza microbial communities from riparian zone in the Pacific Northwest, United States - 9_EM | ecosystem: Host-associated > Plants > Roots > Unclassified | place...
GGTAAAAAAATGAAAAGTTGAAGTATATTGCTTTTTTTACAGGTGAGACATAAATTTGAACTAACTTTTCTCAAGGTTTCAGCTAAAAATAAACAACTTTTTTTTTTTTAAAGAGTCCTTACAGGAGCAACTTGAATACAACTTCTGCTCTTACGAAAGTAAAGGAGCCAATAGGAGCACTGGGATCATTTTTTGATTTTTTGCTGATGACTCCGGTGGTCACCAACAGTCTATCACCGTTCAGCGGGCAACACTTGTATGGTGGCAGCGAAGAGACTGTGTAGTTCCTAGGGATTCGTACAGGAGCAGTTGGGAAAATTCACTAAGTGATTCATGTTCGGAAATATCGCTCAGGGAGTTAATCCCAGAAACAACGCTATATTGTTAACGCTTAACTTCTGACTGTTCGTTTCTGATGCTCTTGCTACACTGGAAAACTTGATGGTCTTTATACCTCTTGCCGACTCGTTGGCTGTCTGCCCTCAAGTGTAATGGCGCAGGGTCAGGCGGGCTCCCGGTAGCAGAAAGGACAAGGTCGGCGGCAAGTGGACAGTGCGCGGCGAGGACAGGATAGGGACAGCGGGTAGCGAGCGGTCAGCACGTAGCGAGGACAGGACTAGGATGGCGGCGAGCAGGCAGTGTGCACCGAGCTGGCCTAGGATAGGAGAAGGACTGCGCGCAGCAAGCTGGCCAAGAACAGGACAAGGACGACGTGCAGCAAGCGGGCAGCACGCCTCAAGAGAGAGGGTGGTGGGGAAGTACTAATATTCTTCTAGCGGGGAAACAAGGGAACAAGTTATTGCATGAGGAAGGAAAAGGAAGGGAAAGAAGTGGGCGACGGCTCCTTAAAAGGATATCCGTCAGCCGTACGGCATCACTCCACATTCCCTCGCCCGCATGGTATCACTCCAAACTCCATCCTCCCGCATTCCAGTCGGCGTCAAGAGTCCAGGCGCAGCTGGCACGCACCGTGACAGTAGCCCCCCTTTAGGCTCGAGTTCACACAAGAGCGGCTCATACGGGTGCAGCTCGTGTGGGTGCCAGCTGTTCTAGATATCTTTCGTGGTAATTGTCAAAGGCTTCCACCTCGATCAGATTCTCCTCGGGTTCCCATGTTGGGTCTGCAAATCCCGTCCACTTTACCAAATATTGCAACTGACCTCGTATCCTCCTGCTATCCAGAATTTCTTCCACCTCCCACTCCTTCTCTCCCTCAACGATCACTGGAAGTGGTGGTGCCGTCACCTGGCTGGGCAGTGGGTCTTCAGCCGCTTCATGCAGCAGCGAAACTGAGAATGTTCAGTGTTTTGAGATTGTTGCCGGTATATCCAGCTCGTCGGCATGGGTCCCTATGGTTCGGATGACGTGGTACGGTCCATGGTGCTTATTCTCCAACTTCCAGCTCAGTTGTGAAGTTCGCCAGTTTCTTCCGTCAACCCAAACCAAATCGCCTGGTTGGAAAGCGGAGGTGGGCATGTGCTGGCGGTCAGTACCCTCTGCCTGCCGCATCTGGGCGTATTGCATCTCCGCCCTACCGACTTCGTGGATGCATTCCAGGCATTCCGCTGCTGTCAGAGCTTCCCTCTCCTCAGGGGCATCCACTCGTATATCCAACTCGAAGTCGTAACGTGGATGGTACCCAAGGTTGGCGAAGAACGGTGACAGCGAGGTGGTGTCGGATACCTGGTTGTTGCCTGCGAATTCCACCTGAAATAGATAGTCCACCCAATCGTCCTACAGATAGGTGACATAAACCCACAGGTGTTGTTTCACCGCTACGTTTACCCGTTCGCTTTGTCCATCAGTCTGAGGATGAAAAGCGGTAGAGAGGCGTGGATCAATCTTAAGACAAGAACAGAGGTGCCTCCAGAAGTGGGATGCGAATTGGGGCCCTCTATCGGATACGATCGTCTCCTGTAGTCCCTGGTAGCTGATAATCCTACTGTAAAAGAGGTCCACCAATCCTTCCACAGTAATCGTAGTCGTACAGGGGATAAGTTGTCTCTGTTTGGTCAGGCGATCAACCACCACGCAAATGGCATCGAATCCTTTTGATCGCGGTAGGCCCATAACAACGTCTACAGAGATGTGTTCCCATGGCCTTTCCGGTACCGACAACAGTTGCTGTACTCCATACGGCGCATGGTGTGTAGACTTCATTCGGCGGCAGACATGGCAGTTCCATACGTAACGATCGACATCCTTCCTTATTGACGGCCAGTAGTATCTTCTCGCGTGCAATTCCAGTGTTTTGGTATGTCCTGGATGACCCACAGCAGGAGGGTCATGATGGTCCTGCAGTAGTCAAAGCCGAAGCAGTACATGGTCTGGTACGTAGATGCAATCCCAGTAGATCAACCTGCCATTTCTTTCCTTGCAGTCGGCTAACGATATTTCCTTGCATTGCCTGGCACCGTTCCGGAGTAATCCCAGTATCCGCTCTGGAAATGGGTCAGCTTGGTAGACTTCGGCGAGTAAGGTGGATATCTGTCCAGCGTCCGTGACGTGGTACCGTTCGGCGTTTGGCTGTCCAGTGTCGATCCGTTCAGCACCCGGAAAGTCCATTCGTCCAGCATCTGGTTGTTCGGCGTCCGGAAAGTTATTGGCCACCAACTTCATGCCACGATCCCGATGTAAGTCCGACAGGTTCTGAGGTTTCAAAACGGCATGCTGGTTGACAAGCAGTCTTTCATCCCCCTCCTTAGGGAGATCTCCTGATCTCCAAGTCAAGGCATCCGGCTTTCCTGCTGCTTTTCCTGGCCGATACGTGATCCTGAAGTCAAAATGCGAAAGGAATTCGGACCATCGGGCCTGTCGACAGTTCAATAGTTTCGTGCTCATGAAGTTTTCCAGGTTCTTATGGTCGCTCAATACCTGGATTGGGTGGTGCGAGCCCTCCAAGTGAGGCCTGCATTCCTCGAACGCCCAGACGATTGTAAGTTCCTTATCGTTGATTTCATAATTGCATTCTGCAGGGCTGTGTTTTTTCGAGTAAAAGGCCACCAGGTCCAAGATACCTTCGTCGTCATACTGAGAGAGGATACCGGCCGAGACATAATCTGAAGTATCGGTTGCGACTATTATTTCTGGGTCGTAGTCAAACTGGCGGAGAATGGTGACCGACGTGAACGCTTTTTTCAGGAGATCAAAGGCTGCCTGCTGCTCTGGTCCCTACACAAATGGAACGTATTTGCCTCCCTCCTTTTTCGTCATTCTGGTCAAAGGCGTCCCCACTTTCGAGTAATCTTTGATAAATCGTCTGTAGAAGGTGGCGAACCCAAGGAAGTATTGGACATCTGTAACATTTTTCGGAGTTACCCAACCCCAGACGCAGGACACCTTCTCCGGATCCATCTGGATTCCCTTGGTGGTCATGATGAATCCCAGATATTTCACTTCCTGCTCATGAAAATTACATTTCTCTGGCTTCAGGTGTAGTCCTGCCTGTGACAAAGCTTGCAACACCTTGTACACCTGTTCCTTGTGTTCCTTCAAGGTATTGCTGTGTATGAAGATGTCTTCAAGAAATGCGGTAGAGAAACCATCGAGGTAGGTAAGGAGCACATCATTTATAAGCGCCTGGAAATCGGATGGTGCATTCATCAACCCGAATGGCATAACCAATGATTCGAATAACCCGTAACGCTTCTGGAATGCCGCCTTCCACTCTTCACCTTCAGCCATTCGTACCAAGTTGTATACACTGCGAATGTCCAGAGTCGTGAAGTATTTGGCCTTCGACAACCATATCAATGTTTCTTGCAGCAACGGCAGTGGGTAACAATTCTTGATAGTTCCTTAATTCAGCCCGTAGTAATCAACATACAACCGTAGGCTGACGTCAGTCTTTTTGACGAAGAGAATTGGTGAGGCCGCAGGGGAGAACGAAGCCCTAATGAATCTCTTGCTCAAATTCTCCTCCAACCATTCCTTTAACGTCTGCACCTCAGTTCTGGACATCCAGTATAGCGGGCCAAAGGGAGGCATGTATCCCTCTTGCAAGGGAATCTTGTGGTCATAAGGCCGCTGGGGTGGTAGGTTCTTTGCCAAGGCTTCCGAAAATAATGTTAGGAACTCGTGATATTCTGCTGGTATGTTTTCTTTCAGGTCCAGTTCCTTCTTTTTCTGCTCCAGCCCAAGCGCTTGGTTTATTTCGTATAGGGAAATCGAAAAAATCGTCAATTTTTGATTATACGCCGTTTGTCAGAATGCCCGGCCTCCGATAGGAGAAATCCCTATTGGATTGCTCATTTTTGGTAATCCGGCGCTCGTTTCCGGCAATCCGGCGCTCAATTCCAGTGATCGCATGCTCATTCCCAGAAATACGTCGCTCAAATCTGGTGATCGGGTGCCAATTCCCAGTGGTCCGTCGCTCAAATCTGGCGAATTGTCCTTGCGATCGTTAACTTGGTTCTGAAAACAAGAATTTGGGAGACGTAAATGACCAGGTCCCGAATTCACAGGCCCCTGCGCTTACCGCTGGCTCCTCATAAGCTACTTTTGGCGTGAGAGAATTGGCGTGAACGACGGTCGGTCTCCGGTTGCAGTGCGAGGCACAATATTTCGACCCAAATGTGAGGGTACGGTAGCTGAACCGAATGGTCACATCGTGTAGCTCCAGCCACAGGATGCTCAGTACAACAGGGTAGTGACCAAGCTTTGTGATGAATATCGGTAATATTTTATAGTGTTCGAAGATTGATAGGTGGGTGTTGGCGTGATGGGTGATGTCACCAGAGGATATAGGGCGGCCATCGATGACTTCGAGACTTCTAGGATACTGGAGTGGTGTCAGGGGTAATTGGTGATGGCGGACGAGGTCTTCGTCTATGAAAGCGATTCCAGTAGCTCCCCAGTCGATCAGGGCGTGAATAGCAATGGTTTTATTGCCAAAAGAAAGCTTGTACAAAACCACAAGATGTCTTCCTTCCTTTACTATCTCCGAAACTGACAAACTAGACATACACACCGGTGTGGAAAACGAAAAAGACTTGCCCAGTATATGACCAACAACAGTACCATCAAGTGGCTGTTGGTCTAAGCATTTCCCGACTGGCCTTAACCTCCTCCCACGCTTCGACCTCCATTACCTTCATTGCCATAGAAGGGATTCGGATACAAGTTCCGGTTCGGATTATCGGTGGGAGTTGGAGTCAGATTTGGGTTTGCATTCAGGAGGTTCTGATCCTGCTGCAACATGGTCTGAGCAGCTGCAGCACGGAAAGGATTTCTGTTCTTGTTTGGGCAATGGCGAGTCATGTGGCCCACTACTCCGCAGTACAAGCAGCGACCTTCACGCAGCCTGGCCGTACGTTCTTCCTCTGAGATCTTCCCCTGTCCTCCCATGGCGCTAAGGTCCATAGTATCAGGGTGTGGGGCCTGACTAACACAGCTCGGAGGTGGGTTGGCGGTGTGAGTACCGGTGTTGGCCGGGGCACGTGATTGGGCATGACCCTGGGGAATACACTGTTGCTTATGGTAGGATCGCCCTTCACTGAGATGGATAGAGTGGAACTCGGTATCCGTTTCTTGGCACAGAGCCACCAGTTCATCAAAGGTCAGTTTATTTGTCCTTCCAAATAACAATCTGTGTAGGTCATGAGACATTCCTTCACGCAGGGTATCCAACTTTGCGTCTTCATTCCAGTTGAGCTTTGACACGAGCATGTGAAATTCGGCGAAGTACGTGTTAAACTCTTTCTTGCCCTGCTTGAGGTTGGCAAGTTTGGCGCGGGCAGTGGCGAAGGGGTCAGGGTCGCCGAAGACGTGGAGAATCCGGATAATGTCTTCAGTATCCTCCAACTCGATGGTCTCTCCCTTAATGAAGCGGAGGACTTCGACCTGTGCCCGACCTTGCAGCCAGTTGAACATGTATGCCATTCGGATAGCAGGAGTTGGGAAACATATAGGGTCGCTGAAGAGTTTAAGACGTAGCTGGGCAACAAATCCTTCGAGGGCGTCGCGGTTGCCATCGTATACGGGGGGGTCGGAGATCTTGTCACCCCGGCTGTGAGTGGGCGCATTGCAAGAGGCTAGTGGGTCTGCAACTCATCTGGACCAAGCCAATTGTTCCTCCGAATCGTCGATACGTCAGACTGGATATGCAGGAGGTGCGTCGAAGATTTCCTTGACCAACTGCTTGACATTGGCGAAGGCAGAGTGCAAGGTGGCATCCACTGCAAAGGCACCGCTAGTCGAGATGAAGCTTAACTTCTCGTGGAGGTCAGCAGAAATTTCGAGGTAGACAGGGTGTGCCGGCTGGGACAATTCTCCCGACATCTCGTCTGCTATGGACAAGGGGCTCTTGAGGAATTCGAGGGGTTCTTGAGGAATTCGAGGGGTTCTTGAGCGGTTTCGGGTGTTCTTCCGCCACTGGGAGAGTTTGGCTCACGCAACAAAGTGTAATGGCATAGGGTCAGGTGGGCTACCGGTAGCAGACAGGACAAGGGTGGCGGCGAGCGGACCATGCACAGCAATGACAGGACAGGGACGGTGCGCAGCGAGCAGTCAGCATGCAGCATGGAGAGGACAAGGACAGCGGCGAGCGGGCAGTGAGCAGCGAGCTGGCCGAGGACAGGACAAGGACAGCGCACAGCAAGCTGGCCAAGGACAGGACAAGGACGATGTGTAGCGAGCGGGTGGTGCGCTGCAAGAGAGAGGGTTGTGGGGAAGTACTAATATTCTTCTAGTGGGGAAACAAGGGAACAAGTTGTTGTGTGAGGAAGGAAAAGGAAGGGAAAGAAGTGCGCGACGGCTGCTTAAAAGGATATCCATCACCCGCACGGCGTCACTCCACATTCCATCCTCCTCCATTCCAGTCGCCGTCAAGGGTCTAGGCCCAGCTTGTACGCGCCGTAATATCAAGCCCATCTGGGGTTGCGCAATATCTAGGTATTGTGCATGAATACTTCCTCTTCGTACAAGGGAGAAAAACTGATAGGGACATGGCACTGATTAATAGGTATGGACCTAGAAGATCCTTGATTTGGAAGCTTGCGAACAATGTTCGTTGGTACCCCCTTGGAGTCGTCGTCACCCTTGTCGGCTTGTTTGAAATTCTCACTGGCTAGACACCTTATGAGTGTCTATATGATGTGCAACTTCGCCTCCCTAGTAGCTTCCCGGAATGCTTGGTGACGTCGATACAAGTGCCGCACCAATCGCAGTGAACTGAAGATAACGTATCGGTAACTCAATGAGTTATAATCCGATCTTCTCCAAACATCTGACAGATAGTCTGGCTCCCCTCATATACCTGCCGGACCTGTTCTGCCTCTCACATACTGCACGACCGTGCGGCAGTTATATTTGGTACAGAGAATGTAGCTCTTTTTGCTGGTAACCAGAAACTAGTAACTTTCTGTATAGGGCTTGTGGAGGATAACCTTAATGCCTCCTAGGGATGTGGCTGAACCTTCTCCTAAGGCTCCCACTCATTCCGTTGCCCATTGGTAACCTTCTGTTACCCCTTTGGCTGTTGTCAGGTCGGTTCTCTGTTACTGAGCGCTCGCCCCTGCCCGTAACTTCTACTCATGAAATATCACTCGCCCTCAATCCTCAGATTAAGCCTCTGTAGTTGCTAGTCAATATAACTTTATGCCTTTGGGGTGTGGCCAGTGTACTGGGTGTAACACTGGTACACCGAAAGGCTAAATTGGAAGCTGGAGAAGAAATACCATGGGTCCTACCAAGTCATCTGGGCGATCAAGACCCATGCCTACAAGTTGAACATCCAAAATATCATCCCGAAGAACTGCACCTTCATGGTTTTCTTACTACACACTGCTATCAACAAACTGATCCCAGGATAAGTCATCTTGCTGCCGCTTGTGGTCATTGTTGAAGGTGAAGTGGAGTGGAAAGTGGAAGAAGTTGTAGACAGCCAAAGAAATTGGGGCCAACTGTAGTACCTCGTGAAAAAGAGGGAATTTGTAACCCCAATATGGGATCCTGAGGAGAGCCTGACCGAAGTATAGGCCGTCGATGACTACCACAAGCGCTTCCCCCAACCACCCGCACTGGCTCAGCTTGCGCTCGTAGGAACTTCAGACTAAATTGCTACTATGGTCATAGTATTGGACCACTGGCTGTCATGTCATGGAAGTGAGTGAATGCAGCACTCAAAGTGCTGGAATACAGTTCTATAGGGTGCTGGAATGAGGTAACATGAGGTGCAGAGATAAGGGAATGGAATTGCCAAAATGAGGGAGTAGAAGTTTACTTGTATTGATGTTTGTTCGAGGGTATTACCCATCTGGGCACTAGCTGAGTTCCTCAATATAACGATTGCTGCCACCCACGATAGATTGGTACCCAATAACTTATTTACATTGTCATCATATCCTTATCGTTTGTCGTTGTTCTCTGTCCTTATTCCGTATCCTTATTCTTATCCTCGCACATATCCTTATCTTCTCTCCTTTATTCTGGCCCCACGTGCCCATTCCGCTTGACCACCATGCCCGCCCACTTGACCAGCATGCACCACTATCTGGAGCCTTGCCCATACCACTCCATGACAATAAACACGCTTTTCAGTTTCCCTCCTAGTATATTACATCAGGAAAAAAAAATTCTGCGTTAGAAGCGTGTACTGGCATCCAACGCATAGAACGGTTTCAGCGCTATCTCCCACTTGTAAACGATGGGGCGCTACGTGGTAAGCGTTGCAACGTACGGTCTGCGCACCGGCAACTAGATGCCCACCATGTTCGTTTACACGCAGAGGCACGTTAATCAGCGCTAACTCCGTACTGCGAACGATTTTTCTGCATGTAGACGATACTTGTGGCGTGTCGACGACGATTCCCACCATCTTCGTTTACACGCAGAGGGGTGTTAATCAGCGCTAACTCCCTACTGCGAACGATTTTACTGCGTGTAGACGATACTTGTGGCGTGGTGATGCCAACGTCCGCCGACTGCTCTACTATTCGCAGCGGTGTACTTGCAAAGCGAACCTACAAATATAAATACCGCGTACGACCTGTGAACGCAATATTGCACTTACCAACGGATGCCCTCTCCAATTCTAACGACTCAGTTGTATTGCTGTTTAACGCATGCTAAGTATGTAAGAAACATCATCCTGCTCAGAAAGCACTATATGCTAAACCTCTGACATTACCTATCGATTCGTCGGCCGCCGCCGTAGAAACCATTTTGCCCTGGAGCATATGATAAGTACCATGAGTGACGAGGGGAATATGGCAAGTAAATCCAGCGAATCCAGCGACCAATGCAGCGAATCTAAGGAGACAAGGCAGGGAATCGAGCGAGCGCGTCGAGTGAGCGCGTCGAGTGAGCGGGTCGAGCGAGCGAATCTAATAGGAGAATGAGTTAGAGAATCCAGCGAGTGAATGCAGCGAGCGGGTCCAGCGAGCGAATGCAGCGAGCGGGTCCAGCGAGAGAATCTAGCAGAATCAGCAAGAGAATCAGCAAGAGAATCAGTGAGAGAACCCAGCGAGCGAATGCAGCGAGCGGGTCCAGCGAGAGAATCTAGTAGAATCAACAAGAGAATCAGCAAGAGAATCAGTGAGAGAATCAGTAAGAGAATCCAGCGAGAGAACCCAGCGAGCGAATCCAGCGAGCGGGTCGACCGAGCGAATCTAGTAGAATCAGCAAGAGAATCAGCAAGAGAATCAGCAAGAGAATGAGTAAGAGAATCCAGCGAGGTGAGCGAATTCAGTGAGCAGGTCCAGCTAGCGAATCTAGTAGGAGAATAAGTTAGAGAATCCAGCAAGTGAATCCAGTGAGTGGGTCCAGCGAGAGAATCTAGGAGAATCAGCAAGAGAATCAGCAAGAGAATCAGCAAGAGAATGAGTAAGAGAATCCAGCGAGGTGAGCGAATTCAGTGAGCGGGTCCAGCAAGCGAATCTAGGAGGAGAATGAGTTAGAGAATCCAGTGAGTGAATCCAGCGAGCGGGTCCAGCGAGAGAATCTAGGAGAACCCGCAAGAGAATCAGCAAGAGAATCAGCAAGAGAATCCAGCGAGCGAATCCAGCGAGCGAATCCAGCAGGCGAATATAGCTGTAACAGGGCAAGGTCAGGTTAAGCTCCCGACAGTGGACGGCGACGAGCGGACGGCACGCAGCGAGAAGGAGAAGGGTTGTGGGAAAGAAAGTGTGATTCTTCTTCTATTAAGGAAACTTAGGAAACAAGTTGTTGTGTGAGGAAGGAAAAGAAAGAAAGAAGTGGGCGACGGCTCTTTTAAAGGATATCCGTCGCCCCCGCGGCGTCACTCCACCTTTTATCGCCCATTCCATCCTCCTGCATTTTACTAGATTCTCTCGCTCGACCCACTCACTTGATTCTCTCGCTGGATTCTCTTAGTGATTCTCTTGCTGATTCTCTTGCTGATTCTACTAGAATCTCTCGCTCGACCCGCTCGCTGGATTCGCTCGCTGGGTTCTCTCGCTGGATTCTCTTACTGATTCTCTTACTGATTCTCTTGCTGATTCTCTTGCTGATTCTACTAGATTCTCTCGCTGGACCCGCTGGCTGCATTCGCTCGCTGGGTTCTCTCGCTGGATTCTCTTACTGATTCTCTCACTGATTGTCTTGCTGATTCTCTTGCTGATTCTCTTGCTGGTTCTCCTAGATTCTCTCGCTGGACTCGCTCGCTGGATTCACTCGCTGGATTCTCTAACTCATTCTCCTACTAGATTCGCTCACTGGACCCGCTCGCTGAATTCACTCACCTCACTGGATTCTCTTACTCATTCTCTTGCTGATTCTCTTGCTGATTCTCTTGCTGATTCTACTAGATTCTCTCGCTGGACCCGCTCGCTGCATTCGCTCGCTGGGTTCTCTCGCTGGATTCTCTTACTGA
>Ga0307508_10006673_pt1 | contig 10829 bp, 12 predicted proteins | sample 9_EM_MG_FD_203089 | JGI IMG/M metagenome (GOLD analysis project Ga0307508, IMG submission 203089) | Populus trichocarpa ectomycorrhiza microbial communities from riparian zone in the Pacific Northwest, United States - 9_EM | ecosystem: Host-associated > Plants > Roots > Unclassified | place...
ACGTCTGTGAAAGGCACAGTTTTTTTCCGTCAAGTAAAGAGTGGTTTTTGGTTGTGTGAAAACGGGCATTTTTGGTGTAAAACGGCCCCTGTACGGAAACTTTTGTCCCTGTACTTTAGGTACATAAGTTATTGATTGAAGAGGCATCCCACAATCCGTTGGGATTTCTCCTCGAGCGACCAGAAAGGGGCCCCCGAAAAGAATCATAGATTTAGTGCTAGAGGTTCCCGTAGCGTGTTGACTGGTGTGCGGCTCCGCCACAGAACACCACACACGAATGTGGGACACCATGATCGGCTCCTGACTGGGGCCTACTAACGCGGCGTTCGCAGACACCTGCGTTGCCATGGCATTGGCGCGGTGAGATTTCACAGTTTCACGATTCGCTTGAGCACCTACGAATCCCGGTGCAGAAGCAGAAAGAGCTGTCACTGTCACTGCCACTGGAGTATCATTGCATCTACACAATTTCCTCTGCTCTTACGATACGGGCACCAGCGGGGACGCGGATACGCGGGCCTGTCAGCACGTGGGTGACTGTTCCTGTAGGGTGGAAATCTCGATGAGGATTAGACGGCACGTGCATACGCCAGTAGGCTCGGTCGAGGCTGTCTGTCCCTCTTCACCGATGGGGCAACCGGTTGGAGCTTTTCGCCCATCCCCCCACGCCGACCGGTGAAGTCGGTTGCATCGTATCTGACCACACGCCCAGCCATCTTTGAGGCTGCGGGCAACACCAACGATTAGCCATCTCCAACACACACACACACACACGTAATCACCGGCGGGGTTGCAGAAGGAAGGAAGGATCATGGTTTGAGTCCGGAACCGGCACCCGGTGACGACGCCGGTGCCACGCTTGCGCATGTGTTCGTACGGTACCGCGATGTGGAAGGGGGGGACATTTCCTACGGAGATGAGTTCTCCCCTATGAAGCAGGGCGGGGCGGGTCAGGCCCCCCTCCCCCCCAAGGTTGATCGGTGATTATCACGCCGCCTTTTTTTCTCTCGATGCGCCTATGTAGCACAAGCACTGTACGTGATCTGACACAATACACGAACTGTATGCGTCGAGCATCTCCAGGAATGGGATGGGAGTGTATTGGTTCTTCTAAATGCAGTAAGTTTCCATCCATTGTAGGCGCCCCCAGTTGCCTGTCTCTGGCCGCCGGTATTGCCATAGTCTAGAAGAAAGGGAGCGACACCGTCAATGCAAATGCCGCCGTCAGAAAAGCAGACTTCCGGCCACGTATGGGGCTGGACGGGGTGGGCAGTATTCTAAATACAGTAATCAGACGAGAGGAATATAGAGAGGTAAATCCGTTTTTTGGTATCAATCTAAGTACAGGATTGGATATATATGGGTTATGGGTTCCTCCCTTGGAGTGGGTCCGGACAGGCGGTCAAAATTGTAGAACCGAAGGTCCGAAGGCCAAGCGGCCGGCGCCGCCGCAGCAAGACTCATGCACCGTCGCACACTTTTCCTACTGGCTATTCTTATGTGTCATGATCCCTCACCCGTACCGCACCAGCGGGTTCTCCCGCTTGTTCTCAGCATTGAGGCTTGAACATCAGGAGCAAGCCTTACAGCTGTTGAAAGAATACCGATTAGCTATGAGGATAGAAATGAACGATAGGAGTTCAATCAGTCTGAGTGCTGTATGAGATGAGGAAACACAAGGCGTATGGATTCTGGTTGTTCAAGTGGCTCACAACGTCGTTGTAGTATTCGATGATTATTTAACAGAAGAAAGGGAAAGAACCCGCAGACAAAGATCCTCCTCTCAAGCTTCCCCGCTTTCCTTACGCAATCGTGCCCTCAACAAACTCTAAAGCACAAGCGCCAACCCAAACAACCGTCTCGGCGAACAACACCCCAATACGTAGAACGCCGCGAGAAGCATTTCCAATAAAAGCGAACGCTCCAACACATAATTACTACCGCGATCGACCCCGCCTGCTCCCGTTGCCTCGACAGAGTCAACAAAGCCCATACCAGAAACCAACGTCGCCAACAGAAACCAAACCAGGCTCTGAGCAGTGAGCTGCTCTTTCAAGGCTGTAACTGCATAGCACAGACGCGTCAAAGCGAGTGGTAGAGGCAAAGAGAACGCTTTTAAGGACTCCCGAACATACACCTTGAATAAACTCGAAAAAAACTAGCACAATACACAGTTAAAAACCATACACCGTTAAAAACCATACACCGTTAAAAACCATACACCGTTAAAAGCCATACACCGTTAAAAACCATACACCGTTAAAAACCATACACCGTTAAAAACCATACACCGTTAAAAACCATACACCGTTAAAAGCCATACACCGTTAAAAGAACTACTCCCGGCCAACCTTTTTCGATGCTGTAACATCCAGGTCCTTCGCAACCACCCGTTTCCGACCCCACTAACCTACGACCCGCCCAGCCACCAGACCCCAGCACGACGCCGCCCAAGACTAGGTAGTCAAAGGTAAAAGGCTTTCCACGATCCTGGCCAAAGCGAGAGTGGAAGAGTGTTTATTTCCAAGCACCTTCCTACGGCCATTGAGGGCCCTTTGGTACCATTCGAGTGCCTCGGAGCACTCGCCTTGGCCTTTGAACACAATGGCCATATTGTGAACGGTGTTGAGAGTGGATGGGTGGTTCTTGCCAAGGGTCTTCTCGTAGCCATCGAGGGCCCTCTGATACCATTCGAGGGCTTTGGAGTATTCGCCTTGGTTATCGCACACAATGGCCATATTGTGAACGGTGTCGAGAGTGGATGGGTGGTCCTTGCCAAGGGACTTCTCGTAGCCATCGAGGGCTCTCTGGTACCATTCAAGTGCCTTGGAGTACTCGCCTTGGTTATCGAACACATCAGCCATATAGTGAGCAGCTTCGAGAGTGTCCAGGTGGTCATTTCCTAGGAGTTTTTGCTGACCTGCGAATGACCACTGGAATAGTTTCCCAGCTTGGGGGTAAAATCCGTAACTGAAATACATTCTACCGACATCCAAAGTTGCACGAAATACCTCCTGGGCCCGTTTGGAAAGCTTAGGTAGTCCTGTAACACTTATTCAAACCGTCTCTATATGAGACCATATCCTCTTTTCGAAAACCCAATCATATATCGATTTGTCCTCCATTTCCTTCGATAATCTCCTAATAAGAAAAAGTGCCTCCTGAGCTTTCCTTTGCTTTGACTGGGTGTTGAGCCGCTCGCGGGCCCAAAAGTGCGCGACCGAGTGTATCCGAAAGGCGTCTAGAGACTAGTGATGCCTTTCGTTTCGCCAAGGAAAATGAAAAGAGTTCTGCAAGTGCGACCGTAAGCCAGTCAACTCCTATGTCAAATCAGTCAAAAGAAACCAAGACAGTAGAAGGATTTGCTCTTACCCTCTTCCACCCAATCAAACTTCAACTTTTTCCCCTGGAGGAAAAGTTTATCTGGTATATCGGCATTCGCCAGAAACCCACACAATCATAGCAGTTCCTGGGCTGGACGTGAAAGCCTAGCAAAAGAAACCTCCCACGTTGTAAAATGTTTCGGTTTATATTCCCAGTCCTTTGATCTGATAACCACCCGGGACCTCCGCTTTTTGCTGCCTTTCCAAATTCTCGGTCCAGGAGGGTCAAGTAGTCCTGGAAGGATGTCTGCATATATGAAATTTATGACCCGGCCTGAGTTAATGCCAATGGTAGTGACCCAAGCTTTGCAGCTATCTGTTTTGCGGTAAGATGCTCTACGTGTCATATTAGCTTATGCTCTCACCAATGGGAATGGGAGCCTGGTACTTGCCTTCCCCCTCGAGCACTTCTCTCCCAACACTCTTCGTTAGAAAAGCCACAGCTGCATTCTCGTCGATCTCCCCAATAACCACTGTCTTGCCGAACGACCGAAGATCGCTCTTCCTGGATGTTATTATCACATTGCCAGCATCACAAGTTGGAAGGAGAAGGCGGATGTCAACTGCATCAACATCGTCGTAATTATCTAATATGAGCAGCCATCCATCATTGTGTTTTGTAGCTAGCCAGCTCTTAACCGCTTCGGTCAATCGTGACTCTGCGGCGCCATCAGACGAGATTTGCCCGTTCGTACTCAGAGCGACCTCCAGTCCCAACATCACAGCAATATCTTCATACGAGTGTCGCTGTTTCGCGTAGCTGCCAATAATGTGTTCGGCGATTCTCGAGCGCTTCGGGATAATGAGGCTGCACTGGCGACATCGATTCAAAACACCGCCGTATATGAATCTGAGTATCGGAACGAATATTCTAGTGCAATGGATGACTTTACCATTCCTCCGAGCCCGTGAAGCACAACAACCTTGTGGGTCGGGGGCCGGGCTTCACCGGAGGTGCTTCTTTTGAGAGTTGAGTAGATAGTACAGATTGCATCCTCCCGACCACTGAACATGTAGTTGCGAGCGAACGGAAGTTGCGGGGCTAATGCGAAGTCAGGCGCGACAGCTGGGATCCCTATTTCAGGTGTGTAAGCCTCTGGGCAGCTCAAGAGGAGTTAAATATGGCAAACCTCTCGGGGGTGGGGTCTTAAGCCTGACACCAACGGCGGGAAGTGCTTTATTCAAAGTCTCGTTGTATTCTTTCAACTAGCCGATCAATTTTTCGAACTTATCCCTATCGACAAAAGCCCATCGCAATTTCTTCAAAGTAGGCAGTGCCCTCTGCAGGCTTTCCGTGCTATTTTTCAGCCGCTCCACCTCGTTCTCAAGTTCTGGTCTTATCTGGTATAAACTCAACAGACTAGATTGAGTAAGAAGTTCGACAAGGTCCTGGTCAAGTCGGGCCGGACGGGCTGAGGGCTTCTCTGAGTGCGAAGGAGTGAGCCGGAGATTGAATGACATAGCGCACGAACACCGTCGCGTATTCGTGGACCGCGGCCACTATCCAGCGTGCTGTAGTTAGAGCTGTTCTCGAGTAGTTCGGCTAAGACAGTCGAGATTCGTGCCAGGGCATCTATAGCAAAACGTATGTCGCCGTCGCTGTGATCCCTGTGATCCAGTGCCCAGGCTTTTGCCCACGTCTTCAGACAGCGCTTTTCCGCCCTGAGCCGAAAATCAAGGTCCCCATAGTCCCGACCGAATGATCGCGCCATTGAAAGCAGATTGTAACCCATCAGAAGCTGGTTAGCGGGCCCGGCAACGGCGATTCCGAGACCTTGAGCCATCAAAGATAATCGGTTATTAATCCAGGCCATGCCGGCGTTGGGGAGATTCATTACCGGCCGCTTCCATTGTTAAGGTTGGCGTTGTTTGCTAGCATGTTGAGGTAGTTGGTGTTCGTGATAGTCGTGACGACTTATGAGGCCGGTCGAAGTTTTTTTTTTTTTGTTTATTCATTACTCGCGTGCGGCCTATGGAGATCATGGCGAGATTATGTACAGCCCAGTTCCTGTCCGCTGTCCGCGCAGTGGCGGCACGTTGCTAGCACCCCTTTTGCCCTCCGCCCAGGCCTGTCCCGTGAAGATATGAAGCGCACCAAGGAAAAGACAACGAGAAAGCGCGAAAGAACAAATGAAAAAGTCTAAACCTCGCCGGCGGACGCCATGAAGTCGGGTGTGGGCAGGAACAGTGGCGGTTCCCCCTCAGCGCCCGACTCCTCGGCCCCCGCTTCCTGCTCCTCCAACCACTCCCGCACCTCCAGCTCCGACACCGCGCTCACGGCGTCATCCTCCACAACCGGCACCCGCCTGCCCACGTCCGTGGTCGAAAGGAAGTCCAGCACCGCCCGGCTGCACCTCCCGTCGGCCAGTAAGTCCCGCACCTTCCACCGGTCCTTCCACCTCCCCGTCTCCTTCTTCGCCTCCACCCACAGAATCTTCTGCTGCGGTTTCCATTCCGGGCACTCCTTGAAGAGGTGGTCCCAGGTCTGCGTTCGGTACCGGCACCACCAGCATTGCGGGGTGAGGCGGCTCTTTGTCCAGTTGAGGTATTGCGTGGTCAGGCAGTGCCCCGTCTTGAGCCGGTAGAACCGCGAGGCGAGCCTTTTGGTGCTCCCTGCTACCGTACCATCGGGCCACCGGCTCACAGGCAACCGGTACTTCTTCTTGGAGGTTCGGCCCCCCGCCCATCGGCGTGCCTCCGCCCGTTTCTTCTCCGAGATTTCCCGCTTGAGGCTGGCGAGGATCGCGGGATAAGCCTGTGGCCGCCTGCCTGCTCCGCTGCCGCCTTGGCCCACTCGTCCGCTTTTTCGTTGCCGACGACCCCCCTGTGCGCTGGGCACCACCGGATCTCGATGACAATGCCTGGTCTGGCCCTGCGCAGCGTGGCGATGTGCTTCCGTGCCTGGAGTGCGTACTGCTGACCGGGGCCAGGTTCGTCCGACGCCATTCGTCTGATGGCCGCTTGCGCATCTGTGAAGATTGTTACCCGTTCCGGGATCGTATTCCTCTTCGATGCCTCCTCGAGTGCCCGGGCGAGAGCGGCGCACTCTGCATCATAGGCCTCTTGGTTGCTGCCCATGTGCACCTTTGCGCCCGCCCAGGTTCGGCCCCTCCTCCACACTGCCGCGTATCCGGTCGCCCCATTCTCCAGCCGTGACCCATCGGTGAACATGGTTAGTCCCGGTCGCGCCCGCTCTGCCTCCGCCCTTGCCTCAGCCTCCTCCTCTTGCCGCAGCTCCGCGTCGAGGGTTTCCGGCTCCTCGGAGCAGGACTGTGCTCTCCGTCTGTCCCTGTGTGCCAGGGCATTCGTGAGCCGCCGTCCAATCGCCGTTTTTGCACCGACGATTTCTCGTCCCTGGTCACCCCGCGGCAGGCTGAGCAGTCGCAGCCCGAACCGCCGTTGCCTGTTCTCGAGCTGTGCTGTTGCGGCTTGGAGCCCCGACTCCATTGAGAGGGCCCCCAGGTTTGTCGTCCGAAAGCAGCCCGTCGTCGCCCGTGCCTCCTGATTGACCAGCAATTGCAGCTCGTGGGGCCGGTCGAAGTGGGGCGACGAGGCAGTAAGACGTAGAGTAATGAGAGGAGAGATATGCCTTCTTTTCCTTAATGGATCCCGTGCCAAGTGTGGTACAGCCACGTCACCAAAGACTCCTACCAATCGTTTAACATAGCACCAGTGCGGCCAATCAAGACTGCCCACGCCGGGTAGAACAAACACGGCTATCGCCGACAGCGGTTTTTACACTAAAAACGTCGTCCAAACGGCCATGAATCTCTCCCTTTTGGCCAAGCCACCATAAAGCGAACAGCCATCGCAACTAAAGCATACATATTCGGAGGAATCGAGCGTGACGGTTGATGATTGATATTCGTTGCACACGCAGTATAAAATCTCAGAACTTATATCGTATCATACTATATCTAGTTATGTTAAAGAACCGAAGCATCAGAATCTCCAGCGGAACTTTTTTTAGCCAGGCGGTGGGCAGGAGGCCGCACCTCCAAGGCGAAGTACCTTATGCCAGAGAGCCAAAAGCCCGATGGCGCAGTGGCCGGCAGCGCCAAGAGACTTGCCTCGAGGTGCTACCAGCTGAAGACAGGGCACGCCCGCACCGGACAGTACCTGCACTGGGCGAGGGTCCGCCCCACTGCCCAGTGCTGGTGGTGTCAGTGCCCCTCGCAAACGAGAGACCACCTTTTCAAGGCGTGTCCGGAATGGAGGATGCAGCAGAAGATTCTGTGGGCAGAGGTGCAGAAGGAGACCGGAAAGTGGAAGAGCCGGTGGAAGATCCGGGACCTACTTGCCGATGGGAGATGCGGGCCGGCGGTGCTGGACTTTCTCACCTCAACGGATGTGGGGAGGCTGGTGCCCCCTCTGGAGAAGAGTGACACCGGGAGTCAGGTGTCAGAGTGGGAGCTCCGGGATCGCCGGGAGCGGGAAGAGGAGCAGGAGGCGGGGGTGGAGGAGCTAGGTGCTGCGGGGGAATTGAATGCCGGGGAGGAACTGCCGCTGTTCCTAACCACGCCCCCCTTCATGGCATCGGCTGAGGAGGAGTAGGGGACGGGTCGCGCTTTTCTTTGAGTCTGTCTTTGTTCTTTCCTTAGTTTACTCTCTCTTGGGACAGGCCTGGGCGGAGGGCAAAGGGGAGCTTGCAACGTGCCGCCACCGCGCGGACTGCGGACAGGGAAACCGGGCAAAATGTACGCCGCCATGATCTAGATAGGTCAAATGCGAATATGATTAAACAAAAAAAAAAATCCAGCGGAACTTTTGTTTCGTGCAACGTCACGCGCCATTGATACAGGTTTGCGCTGTGGAGGTCTGAGAGAAGACTGGCAATACGACAGCATTGGTGATGATGGAGATGGCCACAGGGATCTTTACAATTTCTGCACGATCGCCCCTCTCCCGCTCGCGCGCCACAGCCTGCTCGGTGCGCCCCGGCAGCTTATTCTGCTCATCTTCCTCAGCCTGCTTCGGCACCCTCCCGCCCACGTCGGTAGTGGACAGCAAGTACATAGCATTGGCTGGCTGCATCTACAGGTATCATATCTTGACCCTCTCCTTGCCGTTGCCCTTTGCCCGTCGCCTTTCGCACCTCCGCCCACGGGATCTTCTGCTGCGGCCGCCACCGTGCACTGGACACCTCTTGAAGAGGTGCTTGCGGGTCTGGTGCTCCTTGTGTCGACGCCACCCGCTCTCTGCGCTGCGACGGCTAGTCGTCCGTTTCAGGTACTGGTCGGTTAACGCATGTCCGTGGTATCTATGACTGCTCGAGTGGTTCTCACAGCTTTTGCGCATCGCGAGTAATCCTTATGCACACTCCAACACGTGAAGCAATTAGTAGTCCCTGCGCACTTCCAAGGCTCAGCTCGTCGACTCACTTCACACGACAGCTTTGCGGTTATGGGTCAACAGAGCCAAAACGTTCGTGCCTTTAGGGTAGTCACCCCCGCTTCCGATGCAGCCCAAAACACTGAAACCCACCGACAACCCAAGAAATGCCCACCGAATTTCGCTTACAGTTTTACCATCTCTCCTCCGATCAACCGAATTTTTTTCGATAATCTTGTTCGCCTTACCTTTCCGGTGCTCTTCCGTGCGTGTACGTGTTTCCGTCTGCTATTTTGGTGGTGGCCGGAGGCTCACAGTAATGGCCAGGTTGTAGCCGACACCTGGAAACCTTTACCGCCCAGGACATGCTAAGACGCTAGTGGATCATGAGATCTCCCTCGCTTTCCCGGCCCACCGACCCAGTCCAGACCAGTCCAAAGAAAGCTGGGGCCCGAGAAGCCGTAAAACTCGCTCTGCATGGGTATGCGCCAAAGGAAGGAAGTCTTTAGTGGCCTCTTGTGCCCGAGCTAGGAGTGGGAAAACAGTCCTGCCAACTGTAGGTACCCACCAGCACCAACCTTAGCGCCCAGACGTGAGGATCTGTCTATAAACTCATCATTTTCTTAGGATAGAGAAACCTCCCAGACGTGGCCTTGTCGAGGAAATGCCCAAGACTTTGTATTTATCCTCAAAACCTATACCTGCCCTCACCTAGTTGGTGTCCTTGGGTAATTAAGACTGCCTCACAGTTTTACGGCTTCTCGGGCCACTACGTCCGTGGCAGCGACTCCACCGACTTCATCTCCAGCTGGTACTCACAAACCCCCCCCCATCTTTCCATCACGTGACTGATCCGATCTGCAGAGTCCATATTCTACCTGCACCACGCCTACCTCGACCGTCTGTACTGGCGTTGGCTGGTGATGGACCCAACGACGGCGCGGCTGTCCAAGATCTGCGGCGCGGCGCATATCGTTTCACCCGGAGTCGGCGTATGCAGTCAGTTGTGCAGTCAGTGACGCAGCACATCCACAGCCTACTACATCTCCATTTTCTAGGTATGCAGTACATAACCACGACTCCACGGTGCCGACGCACAAGCAACCGGGGCAGCGGTTGGTCTTACAGTAGAACCGACCCCCGCCACCACTTTACCTGCTACATCCCGAGCACCGCTACATACAGTGGAGTGGCAAAAGTGCGGTAGAGCCGATCCCCGCCACCACTCTGCCTGCTACATCCCGAGCACCGTTACATACAGTGGAGTGGCAAAAGTCTTCAAAATGTGTTCGAGGAACTGCACCAACCGGGGCTGCCCTCAGCGTCCGCCGCCCCACTCGCAAGTATTCTTGCCTATCTAGTTCCTAGATACAGCGTGTCGAAGAGAGTAGCAGGGGTCTCAACAGGCCGGCCAAACGAGGGAGATCTCATGATGCACTAGCGTCTTACTCTATCGGGCCAGGAGTGGATTTCCAGGTTTTGGGGTACAACTATGCCATTCCTGGAGCTTCGGCCACCACCACCACCACAGCAGACAGAAAAATCTTACATACCCGGAAGAGCACCGGAAAGAGGGGGTGAATAAGATTATCTGAAAATTCTGTTAATCGGAGAAGAGATGGTGGAGGCGTAAGCGAAATCCGGTGGGCGTTTCTTCGGTTGTGATCGGGTTCAGGGTTGTGGGCAAGCGGAGGAGAGCTGGCCGCAGATCCGCATTCTGGTTGGCGGAGTGCGAGAGAAGGAGGTGTCTGACTGCCTTTCTCGTTAAGCCGACTCCGAAGGTTAATGCTATACGAATATCCTGACCTGCGTCGCAGTTCGCCAGCTTCTACGTTCGGCTCGCACCGTATTTTCTAAAGCGACATTAGTTTGGAAATACGGTACACTACTCCGTATGTCTTGGCGCCCAGACATCTCAAATACCTGTTAGGCAACACCACTTTCTCCGTATTTTACAACTCAACAACCTCTCTACGCCAGACTGTAACTACTAACGTACTGTAGGGGTTACCCGGCTACTACCCATTAGTCGGACACTATTAGAAATGAGAAAAAACGACGATACTCAACAACCATAGATCGGAGAGACACAAAATTTTGCAGACCGCATGTTTG
>Ga0307508_10006674_pt1 | contig 10829 bp, 11 predicted proteins | sample 9_EM_MG_FD_203089 | JGI IMG/M metagenome (GOLD analysis project Ga0307508, IMG submission 203089) | Populus trichocarpa ectomycorrhiza microbial communities from riparian zone in the Pacific Northwest, United States - 9_EM | ecosystem: Host-associated > Plants > Roots > Unclassified | place...
CGATGGCATGACACCGACCTTCGTCGAGACGCTCGACGCGGTCGAAGTCGGCAAGACGGCAGGGCTGCCGCTGCCGCCTGTGATGATTTACGGCGACGATGTGACGCACGTCGTGAGCGAAGAAGGCGTCGCCTATCTCTATCTAGCGCGCGATGGTGACGAGCGCCGCGCAGCGCTTGCAGCGATCGCGGGCGTTACGCCGCTCGGCATGGAAAGTTCGGCCGACAAGGTCGCCGCGTTGCGCAGGCGCGGTGTCGTCGCGCTGCCGGAGGACCTCGGCGTGCGTCGCGTCGATGCGCGTCGATCGTTGCTCGCCGCGCACAACATGCGCGAGATCGTCGAATGGTCCGGCGGGCTCTACGATCCGCCCGCGCGATTCCGGAGCTGGTAATGAACGCATCGAGCACGATCATCATCCCCCAGCGCAATCACGTCCCGGCACGCCTGCCCGATGCGCAACGCCTCGGCGAGCTTGCGACCTGGGCGCTGGAAGAGGAAGCCCGACTGACGCCGAAGCCGGCGCTCGTCGATCGGCGCGGGAGCGGCGCGCACGCGGATATGGATCTCGCCATGCTGCTCCGCTCAGCGGACATGCTTGCCCCGTATTTCGCACGTCTCGCAGACACTGCAGCGACGGTGCCACTCGGCGTGGCGCTTCGATCGCGACTCGGCGCGATCGGGCGCGAGGCTGAGATCGCGATGCTGGCTGCGACCGGCGGAATCAACACGCATCGCGGCGCGATCTGGGCGCTGGGCTTGCTCGTTGCGGCAGTCGCATCGCTACATCGATGCACCGGCGAAACCTGGTCGGCGAGGCCTGATGCGCACGCCATCTGCCACCGGGCCGCGCTGATTGCCCGCCTGCCCACGCTTGCCGAATCCTGCGCCAGCCACGGCAACGCTATGCGCGCCCGCTACGGCGCGCGAGGCGCGCGCGGCGAAGCGCATGACGGATTCTTCCACGTACGCAAAGTCGCGCTGCCCGCGTTGCGCGCCGCGCGCTTGCGCTATCGCGAGGAGAACACCGCGCGGCTGCACACACTACTCGCGCTCATCGTCCGTCTCGAGGATACGTGCCTGCTCTATCGCGGCGGGATCGATGCGCTGACGTTTGCGCAAGCGACGGGCGCACGTGTTCTGGAGTTCGGGCTCGACACGGATGACGGGTGGCGCGTGCTGGACGAACTCGATCGCGGGCTCATCGCGCGCAACGCATCACCCGGCGGCAGCGCCGATCTGCTCGCTGCCACGCTGCTTCTCGATCGCATCGACGGGGATTCGAATCATGGAAACGCTTGAGTTCGCACGCCCGCGCGGCACGCGTGCGCCACCGCGACGCGTCCACGTCGGCGTCGTCGCATCGGGCAATCTCGAAGTTCTGCTCGAACCTTCGTCGGACGCCCAGTCCGAGGTCACCGTGCGCACGAGCGCCGATGGTTTCGGCGAGCGCTGGCGCGCCGTGATCGATCGCTTCTTCGATCGCCACGACGTCGCGGTACGCATCGCGATCAACGATTTCGGCGCGACGCCACCGACCGTTCTGCTGCGGCTCGAGCAGGCAATCGAGGCGGCGTTCGAATGAGCAGCACAGGCGCAAGCTTCTCCGAGCTCGACGCGCGTGAACGCGCCCGTGCGCTGCTCGACGCGGACACGTTTCGCGAGCTGCTCGATCCGTTCGCGCGGGTCGAGTCGCCCCACCTGCCGCCACAAGGCATCGTGCCGCAGAGCGACGATGGCGTCGTCGTTGCACGCGGCCGCATCGACGGTGTCGAAGCGGTCGTCCTCTCGATCGAAGGCAACTATCAAGGCGGCTCGATCGGCGAAGTCAACGGCGCGAAAATCGCCGGCGCGCTCGAGCTTGCGCTGCGCGATGCGAAGCGCGGTCGCATCGTGCGACCGGTGCTCGTCCTAGACACGGGCGGCATCCGCCTGCAGGAAGCCAACCTCGGTATTCTCGCGATCAGCGATATGCATGCGGCGATCGTCGCGCTGCGCGAACACGTGCCGGTCGTGGGCATCATCGCCGGGCGCATCGGCTGCTTCGGCGGCATGGGCATCGCGGCAGGACTCTGCACGACACTGATCGGCACCGAAATCGGACGTCTCGGACTCAACGGCCCTGAAGTCGTCGAACAGGAGGCCGGCATCGCCGAACTCGATGCGCGCGATCGCCCGCGTATCTGGGCCACAATCGGCTGTCGGCGGCGGCGGGAACAGGATCTGATCGATACGTTCGTCGACGACGATGTCGGCGTAATCGTCCATGCGATGCGTGCAGCATTCAGTGCACCGATGCACGCTTTGCGTTCTCGCGAAATCGACGCATGGCGCAATCGCATCGAGGGCTACCCGCTGCCCGTCACGAGGCAAACGAAATGAGTCGCGGGCTGACCTGGCTGCGCGCATTCGGCGGATCGAGCCAAGCCGGCGCCGTGCGCATCGCCGACGTGCAATGGGGCGGCGAGAGCCTGCGCATCGTCTGCGTCGTTCCCGATCCGCACGCGCGATTTCCGCGCGCGCGCACGGGCCAGGTCGGCATCGAGGAAGGCTGGACGATCGCGGCCGCTGTGCGCCAGGCGATCGATGTCGACCGTGGCAGTCGTCCGCGCGCCATCATCGCGATCGTCGATGTGCCGGGTCAGGCGTTCGGCTACCACGAGGAAGCCATAGGCTTGCACGAGTCGCTTGCCGCGGCGGTCGACGCCTACGCGAGCGCGCGGCTGGCAGGGCATCCCGTCGTCGCGCTCATCGTGGGCAAGGCCATCTCAGGCGCTTTTCTCGCGCACGGCTTGCAGGCCGGCGCACTCATCGCGCTCGACGACGACGGCGTCGAAGTCCATGTCATGTCTGCGGCCTCAGTCGCGCGTGTGACCCGGCGCAGCGAAACCGAAGTCGCCGAACTCGCGAAGGTCGTCCCGGCCACGGCGCGCGGCGTGCGCGCATTCGCGCAACTCGGCGCCATCGACCGGCTGCTCGAAGTGGAGCACGCCGACGCCCCGACGACGGGCGATGTCGAAAGCGCGAAAGCGATACTGGTGCAGACGATCGCGATGCTGCGCACGGATGCCCGCGACCCCGCCGATCGCCTGCGCAACACATCAGCCTCGCAATCTCGCGCGATGTCATTGCGCGTCCGCCAATTGCTCGAGGCACAGTGGGATGCGAACGCATGATCTTCTGCAGGTGACACGCGGCGCCGGATTGATCGCCGACGACCTGCCCGCATGGGTGTCGCCGTCGCTCGTCCGCGCGCCTTTCGTCGTCGTGCGCCGCGCGCCCACCCACGGCGACCTCATCCCCATCGGCGTGCGCGGCACATCGAGGGCGGAAAGATTTCCCGCGTTGCTGCATCGCCGCGACATCGCGCAAGCCGTCGCACCGGAATCGCTCGCGTATCCGAAAGCATCGATTCGACCACTACCGGCGCTGACGGCACTCCCCGAAGTCGCCAAAGCCGCTGCGCGCATCGACCTCGTCTGGGGTCCTGCGGGCAGCGTCGGATTCGAGCTTGCGAGCGGCGTCGAGACCGTCACCGCGCAAAGCGATCTCGACATCGTTCTGCGCCCGACCGCGGCACATGCTCGCGCGCAACTCGCGGAGTTTGCCCGCTGCGTCGCCGCGCTCGACGTGCGCGTCGATGCGTCGATCGAGTCGGACGTCGGCGCCGTCGCGCTGAGCGAATGGCTGGCCTCGCCGGATTGCGTGCTGATCAAGACGACATCCGGGCCGCAACTCGGCGCTTTCTCGTGGTGAGCGCGAGCGACGCCATCGCCTTTTTGTTTCCAGGGCAAGGTTCGCAGAGACCGGGCATGCTCGCGAAATTGCGCGATGAGTCTATCGGCCGCGCGACACTCGACGAGGCATCGGGCGTACTCGGCCGCGATCCGCTCGAACTGGACGACGCGCAAGCGCAAACCGGCACCTGGGCGACCCAGGTTGGACTCCTCATCGTCGGCGTCGCGAGCGCGCGCGTGCTCGCCGCCGAGGGCCTGCTCTGCAACTTCGTCGCCGGTCATTCGGTCGGTGCGTTCGCCGCGGCCGTGCATGCGCAGGCGCTGCGCTTCGACGACGCGTTGCGCCTCGTCGCTCTGCGCGCAACTTCGATGGCATCGGCATTTCCGCACGGCTACGGCATGGCGGCAATCACGGGATTGCCAGAGCACACGCTGCAAGAATGGATAGACGACGCGCGTGGTCGCGGCGCAAGCCTGTACCTTGCCAACCGCAACGCCACTCGACAGTTCACGATTTCGGGCGCCGTCGAGGATCTCGACGCCTTCGTCGAACACGCGCGCAGACACGGCGCAAGCAAGGCGACGCGACTGCCCGTGGCCGTGCCCTCGCATTCGCCTCTGATGAATGGCGTCGCCGCCCTCATGCAGACCGCGATTGGCGAGGTGGACGTCGCCGATGCGCGCATCCCGTTCGCGACCAACCGGAGGGCGCGCATCGAAGCCAACGGGCACGAGGTCGCGCGAGATCTCGCGCTGGGCGTCGCGCACCCGGTCCTCTGGCACGAGATCGCATGCGCGCTGTACGAACGCGGCGTACGCACGTTCGTCGAGATGGCGCCGGGCGATGTGCTCAGCGGCATCGCGCGGAATACCTTTGCCGACATTCGCGCTCTGTCGGCGTCGCAGACCGGTCTTGCGGCGCTGCCGCAGTTGGTGCGAACCGCGCGAACCTGATTTTTTCGTTGCTGCGTTGGCGCGCATGCCGATGCAATCCAGGCATGACGACCTTGCGGGCGTCGAGTGCGCGCCGGGTAAGCTATCCTTCGCCACCGTTGCGCACTCGAGTTCTCTCGTTGAGTGCCGCGCAATTCGCAGGGGAGCGCTTCACGATGCCGCATCCGGACGTACAGTCGTTTTTCGAAGCCTGCTCGCGCACGATCAGCCATGTGGCCTGGGACCCCGTATCGCGCAAGGCTGCGATCATCGACAGTGTTCTCGACTACGACGACGCCGCGGGTCGCACGAGCCACGCAAGCGCGGATACGATCGCGGCGTTCGTAAGGGCGGCACATCTACAGGTCGACTGGATCATCGAAACGCACGTGCATGCCGATCATCTTTCGGCGGCGCCGTATCTTCGCGGCCTTCTCGGCGGACGCATCGCGATCGGCGAACGCGTTTGCGAAGTGCAGTCGACCTTCGGACGCGTATTCGACATGGATGCCGGTTTTCGTCCGGACGGCCGCCAGTTCGACCATCTATTCGCGCCCGGCGAGATCTACAACGTCGGCGAAATCCCTGCGCGCGCGATCGCAACTCCAGGGCATACGCCCGCATGCATGACGCACCTGATCGGCGACGCAGCTTTCATCGGCGATACGCTGTTCAGCCCGGAATACGGCAGCGCGCGCTGCGACTTTCCGGGCGGCGACGCGCATGCGCTCTACGATTCGGTGCAGGCGCTCTTCGCGTTGCCCGACGAAACGCGATTGTTCCTCTGCCACGACTACCCTGTGCCGGGCCGCGAAGGCGTGATGACACAGACGACGGTCGCCGCGCAAAAGCTCGGCAATGTCCACGTGCGGGCCGGTATCGACGAGGCGACATTCGTCGCGATGCGCAAAGCCCGTGACGCGACGCTCTCGATGCCGCGCCTGCTGCTGCCCTCCGTTCAGGTCAACATCCGCGCGGGCGCACTGCCCGAACCATCGGGCAATGGCATCCAGTATCTGAAGATTCCGCTGAACGCGCTTTGATCCGATTGGCCGACGCACGCGTGCCGGCGTCAGAATCAAGTCGCGCGATGATAGGCGGGCGGCGTGAACTTGTGGATGAGGTCGGGGCGGGCTGTCGCCTGGTGCGCCTGGATGAAGCGGTCGCGCTCGATACCCGGCAGGATCGGCTTCAATTTTTCGTACAGATATTCCGGCTCGTGGATGAAGCGCGGGAAATCGAGCATCGTCGTCGGGATGTCGTACTTCGTCAGCGCGCGCGTCAGCTTGTATAGCTGCAATGTCAGCGCCAGTTCCTGCGATGCGGGGTTGCTGGTGTGCCACAGGCCGCCGCGGACGGCGCGAGGATCGGTGACTGCCCCAGCGCGCATGACGACGTCACGACGACTCTGCGCCGCCTGAAAAAGGTCGCGCACGGGCACGAAGGCGTGATCGATCACGATTTCGCCGCCCGCAAGCACCTGATCGAGGTAGTCGCAAATCCAGGGATTCTTGACGATGTAGGGCGCATCCTTGTCGTAGAGATCCCATTCCATTCCGGCATGGCTGATCGGACTGACCTCTTCTCCGGGATGGCCGAACCCCGTATCGAGGCCGAGCTCAGTCAGCAGCTGTACGAGAAACGTCGTCCCGGCACGGCCGGTGCCGGAAATGATGCAGTGATGTCGCTGCATGAGTCCTGTTGTTTTCCAGAATGATGAAACACTACGCCTTGCGTTTCCTATTTTTGCGCGGCGCACACGAAAAGTAAAAAGGAGGCGATGCGTTGCCGCCCACGAAAGACATTCGTCCGTTGCGCAACGTCACCCATTGCACACTGGGCATGCGCGTCGACGCGGTGCATTCACTGCGATCCGGTCGACACGCGACACCAAGCTCGAGCATCCCGTGGCGACCCCGAGGGCAGCCAATTGGACTACTTGTCCGTAACCGCGTTGCATTGCACTTCGACGCGCGCGCCGAGTGCAAGGCCCGTCGCGGCGAAAGCCATGCGCGCCGGGTAGTGCTTCGTGAAATAGCCTTTGTATGCCTCGTTGAAGGCCGGCCATTCGGCCATGTCGGCAAGCGCTACCGTGCATTGCACGACGTTGTCGAACGACGAATGATGCCGCGCGAGATTTGCGCCGATGTTGTCCATCGTCTGCTTCGTCTCGGCCTTGATGCCGCCTGCGGCGAGTTTGCCCGAGCCGTCGACGCCGATCGCGCCGGCGAGATAGAGCATGTTGCCGGCGCGTACCGCTTCGGAGAATGGCAGGCTCGCCTTCCCGACCGGCGCCGAGGGAAAAAACTCGAGATCGGCCGCGCCGGCGGAACCGGAAAATATCGTGGCGGACGAGACGACCGCGAAGACGAGAGCCTTCTTGAACGCATGCGTTGCGGATTTCATTTTCGATTCTCCTCGATCAATACCAGAAATACGGATGGTATGCGTGCGCCGAGACATGACCGACATGACTCGCTGCCCGCACCACGCCAAATGCCAGCGGCCAACCGGCCCAAAACAGCTGCCCGGGCACGGTGGCGCAGCGCACGATTGCAGCACACCCCGATGCGCACGTGCAGGGCCAATCCTACGACGGTGCGAGGTATCCAATCCGAACCTAGGCACCCCAGACGTCCTTCAGCAGGCGCGCGAAGTTGCCGCCGAGCACCTTGTCGATACGTGCGGCCGAGTGTTTGCGTTGCGCGAGCAGATCGGCGATGCGCGCGAAGCGATCGGCGCGATTGAGGTCGGGAATGAATGTGTAGACCTCCGGATCCTCGCCTGGCGCCGAAATACCGCGTTTGCGTCGCTCGGCGACCTCGTCGGCGAATTTCTTCTTGAACTCGGCGGTAACCGCAACGGGCGAAATCACCCCATCGCTGCCGATGCCGACATGGTCTTCGCCGCACACATCGATCGCATGCTCGAGATGCGCGATGAGGTCGGCCGCCATCGGTTGGCCCTTGCTGCGCAGGAAAGGCATGAGATAGATGCCGGCGTAGCCGCCTTTGTCGGCGAGCTGTTTCAACTCGTTGTCGGTTTTGTTGCGTGGAAGCGCCGCGAGCGCGGCGCAACCGGTGTGCGAGATCGCGATCGGCGCTTTGGATGTGGCGATCGCCTCGAGCGTCGTGCGCTCACCCGCGTGCGACAGGTCGACGAGAGCTTTGCGCTCGTTGAGCTTCTCGACGAGCTTGCGACCGAACGTCGACAATCCTGCGTTACCGGGCTCGAGGCAGCCGTCGCCGACGAGATTGCGACGGTTGTAGGTGAGCTGGAAGATGCGCACGCCGAGATCGCGGAACGTGTCGACGCGGTCGATCTCCTCGCCCATCGGCGTCGCGTCCTGAAAACCGTAGATCAGCCCGAGGCGCCCCGAACAATGCGCAGCGTCTAGTTCGGCGGCCGTACGTATCTGCATGAGGCGATCGGGGTGCGCTGCGATTTCCGCACTCCAGTACGCGATGTTCTTGATCGTCTCATCGTAGTTGCGCGCGTAGCTGCCGACACCGCTGACCGTGAGATTGACCGCACTGAGCCCCGATTTGACCGCGTCGTCGAGCGCCGCCTTGCTGAGCGGGCCGGACGTATCGTCGGTATAGCCGCCCGGGCCACCGAGCGTGTCGATGCGGATAGGTTTTGTGCACGTGCCATCCGGGCTCGGATCCACTGCGCGGGCGATCGCCGCCGGCAGAAGAAGCGCGGCGGAAAGCGTGCCGATTCTTGTCAAGAAATTCCGTCGTTGCTGACCTTCGCGCATGCGAGCGACTCCGAGTGATGAATAGCGCCGCAGTTTGTCAGCAAAAAGCCCTTTCTGGAATGGCCATTCTCAAGAAAAAAAGCGGCAAATATCCGTCGTTTACCGTATCCTTGGCGGTTATTGTCGAAGGCTATGTTTGAACAGGAGTCTGCCTAAGTGTTAAGACGCGATTTCGTTTTGGGTTCGTTCGCTTTTGCGGGCGCCGCCATGCTGCCGCGCTTCGCGCGCGCAGAAGCTCCGGCCGGCAAAGTGCCGGTGCCTTTCTCGTTCGACATGGCGCCCCCGCTGGCGACGCGCGACGCTTTCGTCGAATGGGCCGTGAAGAATCGCGGCGAGGATCCGAAATTTCTCGCGCAGCGCTGGAATCGCCTGCAGGCGCTGATCGCGAACAAGGACGTCTGGGACGACAAGGACAAGACCGCCTTCGCGCTCAATCCGCGCGAAGAGTTCTGCCGCCCCGTCAACAAACCGCATGCGTACGAGAGCGCGTTTCTCGACATCGGCTTCGGCGTCACGATTTCAGGCCCGCATGCCGTCGCCCGCATGACCCAGTCGCTCGACCTGAAACGCGGCGACAAGGTGCTCGAAATCGGCACCGGTTCGGGTTATCAGTCCTCTTATCTTTCGCGCATGACCGACAAGGTTTTCACGATCGAGATCATCAAGCCGCTCGCCGAACGCACGCGCAGCGTCTATGACGACCTGATCGCTCGCGGCTATACCGAGCTCAAGAGCATCTCCACCAAGCAGGCCGACGGCTACTACGGCTGGGAAGAGAAAGGTCCCTTCGACAAGATCATCGTGACCTGCGGCATCGACCACATTCCCCCGCCGCTGCTGCGCCAGCTGAAGACGGGCGGCACGATGGTGATTCCGGTCGGCCCGCCGGGCGCGCAGCGCGTGCTCAAGGTCGTCAAGCAGCAGGCCGCCGATGGGACCATCACGGTTGCGCGCAGCGACATCTTCAACAAGATTGTGCCGTTCGTGCCGTTCACCAAGCTCGAGGGCGACGTCATCAAGGGCGCGCACAACGGCGAGCAGAAAGACAAGCCGTAGTTCAGTCGTCCGTCGATCCCGCGGGGCGCGGGCAAGCAAAGGCGCGGTGCTCAGCGCGGAAATGAGAAGAGCGCCGCCGCATTCCCGCACTCGAAGGACCGACGAGCCAGAGACAATATCGAAATGACAGCAGCAACGATGTCCGAGCCGACCGGAATGCAACCCCGGTCGGCTTTTCTTTTCTACCTTGCCGTCGGCCTCGTTTCGGCCGCCGTGATCGCGCTGCAGATCGTGATCATGCGCATCTTCAGCGTCGGCAGCTGGGCGCATTTCGGCTCGATGGTGGTCAGTCTCGTGATGATGGGTTTCGGCCTGACATCGGTCGTGATGTGCGGCGCGAACGCATGGTTCGAGCGCAACTGGCGCCAGGTGGCCAATGTCGCGCTGCTCGCCTTCGGGCCGTTGATGGTCGCGGCAAACCTGCTCGCACAGCAGATTCCGTTCAACGCGATCTTCCTGATTTCTGACCCGGTGCAGAAATGGAAGTTGTTCGGCAACTTCGTCCTGTACCTCACGCCGTTCCTCTCAGGCGCGTTCTTCCTCGGCGCCGTGTTCCTTCACATGAAGGACGTGTTCGGTCGCGTTTACTTTGCCGACCTCGTCGGCGCCGGCTTCGGCGGATTGGTGCTGCTCGCCTGTCTGTACCTGTTCCGTCCGGAAAACCTCATCGTCGTGCCGCTCGTGATGTGGTTCGCGGGCAGCCTCGTGTGGTTTGCGGCGCAGTCGAAACGCACCTCCGCAATCGCGGCACTCGTTGTGCTCGCAGGCGCGAGCGTCGGTGCGCACTTCTGGCTACCGGGCGCGCTCGGCATTCCGAAACTCGCCGTCTCGGACTACAAGGGCGTGTCGTATGCACGCAAGTTCCCTGACAGCCAGCTCATCTATGAAAACGCGTCGCCGTTCGGCTACCTCGAGGTCTATTCGAGCTCGTACCTGCATTTCGCCCCGGGCCTGTCGGACAACGCCGCTTTCAACCTGCCCGAGATTCCGCCGAACGCATACCTCGGCATGTACATCGACAGCGAAGGTCCGTTCGGCGTGATGCGCAAGCTCTCGGAAACCGAGAGCGCTTATTTCCGCTACCTGCCGATGCAGTATCCCTACGTGCTCAAGCACGATCCGGAAACGTTCGTCGTCCAGTTCGGTGGCGGCATATCCACCCGCGTCGCGCTGCACAACTCCAAACACGTCACCGTCGCCGAAGGCAACCCAGCCATCCTGTCCGCGTTTCGCACGGACAAGGCGCTGCGCGATTTCTCGGGCGACATCCTCAACGATCCCAAGCTCAGTGTGATCGACTACGACGGACGCCTGTTCCTCGCCAACACGGACAAGCGCTACGACGT
>Ga0307508_10006675_pt1 | contig 10828 bp, 25 predicted proteins | sample 9_EM_MG_FD_203089 | JGI IMG/M metagenome (GOLD analysis project Ga0307508, IMG submission 203089) | Populus trichocarpa ectomycorrhiza microbial communities from riparian zone in the Pacific Northwest, United States - 9_EM | ecosystem: Host-associated > Plants > Roots > Unclassified | place...
TATGAAACCTATTTCAAATCCAATTTCAAGATCTGAAACTTTATCATCACGTTTTATTTGTTGTAATGCTGCAGTTCTATCTAATAATACTTTTAAGTAATCTTGTTGTGAATCTAAATTATTTATTAACTCAGAATCTTCTTCTGTTAATTGTAATTTCATTATCGTTTTATTTTATAATCGTGTTTATAAGTTATCTCTTTAAAGTGCTTACCATTTAAAGGAATAACAAATTTTCGTCTAAAAAATATTTTAAAAAGAAATCTTAGAAACTTTCTCATTTATTCTTTTAAAGATAAAATAAAAATGATAGAAAGTAAAATTAGAAATTTGGTTTTATATTTATCTCGTAAGTTGTAGCACCGTCTAAATTAGCGAGTGTATAAGTAGTGGTAACTATACCACTGATTGTGATGGGATTTAATTGATTGCCTTTTACATAATATTCTATATCATAATTAATAGCTCCTGATATAGCTGTCCAAGTTATTGATGCTGAACTTGAAGTTATACTAGAGATAACTATGTCTTGTATTGGCCCAGCAGTTGAAGGTGATGTTACAAAAGTATTTACATTATTAACTAAATTTGAAAACTTGTTATTATCCCCAGGATTAGTAGAAAGCAATCCTAAGATTGTATTCATTAGGTCAGACATATCTAATTGCTTCGACTTAATTAAAGGCATTTCACAAATTTATATTAGCTGTAATAAGTAACAAAAACTATATCAGTTGTTTCTAAGGTATAACCTGCATTAGTTGCATTCCAAATAATTTGATTTGTTGAGACAGCATATGCTGGTGATCCTCCTATAGGTACTTCTACCTTACCGTTTACAAAAAGTTTTGTTCTTGTAGGATAGGCAGGAGTGTTAGACATATTACTCAAAGTATTTGTTGAAGTAACAGTTAATTGTTCATTAAATTCTACTGCTCCTGCTCCTTTAGGATCTAAAAATACATTCTTTGTTATAGCTGCAATTGCACCATCAGCGGGAAATTCATGAAATCTATATCTATAAATAAAATCAAAATCAATAGTACCACTTGAAGGGAAACTATAACTTTGTTCAACTCCAGAATTATCTAAATAATAAAATGATAGAGTATAAATAGAACTTGAAATAGTCATCTTACCATAAATCTCATTTTGAGTCGAACCTGCAGTTATTTTTTGCTTTGTTGTATTATCCCAGATTTCACATTTGTTAATAGGAGCTGTAGTACAAACACCATTTTGAGCTGTCGTTGTACTTGAAACCAATGGAACAGATACACCCCCTTCTCCTGCTGTCGTTAAAGCAGAAGTCAATTGAGTTGTAACAACTACTGAAGAAGCAGAAGATGAAACTGCTAACCCTGTTATTTTAACAGGAGCTGAAATTATTCTTTTTACTTGCTTCGCTTGAATTTGCGGCATTTATAATTCTTTTTCTTTTTAAATATCATGTTTTAATTAGTAGATTATAAATTCTACACCATCACCAATATTGACTAAAAAATCTGTATTCAAATAAATAACTGATAATATTGAATCATCATAAGTAAAGTCAACACCATATCTTACCTTTTGTCCATTTATAAACATTTGTAAATTTCCTGCATTTTGCGGTCTTACGGGAAGAGGAAAGTTGACTTGGCCATCTGAAGCAACAGTTAAAGCATATTCTATTCCTGATAAAGATACAGTAGCATTACCAGATTCTAATTTTATAAATTCAAATAAATTTGTTGTTTTGTTATAGCCAAAAATTGCCCAATTCTTTTTATTATTATCTGTTATGGTAAACAAAACTGCTCCAGCACTATCTTTTACATTTATCTTATTATCTGTACCACTACCTGTATATCGTATTCTAAATTCTCCATTAGCTTGAGTTATTTCATTATTCAAAACAATATTACAAATTGTTGCAGAATTATTTATTATTATATCTTGTTCAATTAGATGATTATAACTATAAAATGTTGCTGAAGTTATATTTGTTGAAGTTTGCCTTCCTACTTTTCCTATACTTTCTGTAGGATTTATTATTACATCACTTAAAGAATAACTTAATGAAGTCAAATTCTGTTGAATATTCTCAATAATTGCATTAGTTAATCCATTAACAGTAATAACACAACCATTCAATATTTTTACTTTTGAATTATTATTACCATTTAATGTTGAATTATTTTCTACTTCAACATATGTTGAGTTGGTTAAGCCTACAACTGAAGAATTTTGGACAATAATATTATTTGAATTTGAATCTAATGTTTGAGTTATAAAGTCACTATTTACAAGTATAATCTTATTAACAGGGTCTTCATAATATAATACCTTATTAGTAGAAGTATTGACTGAAATCTTCTGATGCTTTGCGGTTAAAAGATACCCTGATGGATGCAGATCACTTTCATTTATAGCTAATAAACGAATTACTAATCCTGTTGTAACAACTAACCCAGTTGTATCTGTAACATCATACCACTGAACTGGCACTAATGTATTTGAAGATTGTAATGTCTTATATTGTAAATAAGTTATGGGTAGTACTATTGTCGGATCACCTCCAATAACTGGACTTTGAAAACAATTAGGTTTTAATGTGTCTACTACTTGCTTAAAAAGAAGGAGTGCTTGTCGAGATTCTGTAGGTGATGAAAAATCTAAAGTGTATTGTTTTGAGTTATCTTCTAATACTATATTCAGATATACCCCTGAAACAGAAGATTTTTGATAATTACAAACACCTATAGTAAAAACAATATTAGAATTAATATCTAATATTCTAATAGTCTTTGATGTAGATGTATAAGTACCAATAAAGTTAGAAGAAGAATATGAAGCCATTCTTACTTTTTACTTTTAAATAGTCAAAAAAGACATTAAAAAAAGAGGAGATAAATTGCTCCTCTTTAATTTTTAGCTTTAAATTCAGCTGAGAAACTACTAAATTTTGTTTGATCCCTTCCTTTTGTATCAGCGTAAGTTTTTACATTAAAGGAAAGTAAAGGTATTAAAGATGATTTTGGGACCGCGTCATAACAATATACCCCTGAATTAAAATCAGGGTCAGCATAAAGTTTTATATTTTTTATTGAACTAGTTGGTATTTTTATTAAAATGTATTCACCTGAATTTTTATCTTTTTCAGAATTATAAAAATCAACAGCCAGCATCCAAATTTCTAAAGGAAAGTTAGATGAATGTAATTCAGAATACATTAAATAAATTCTCTCAGGATGTGCTCCTCTTCTAGAACCTGAACGTGGTTGTAATCCATTTTTTGATACTGAATTCTTCCAAGCCTCTAGTGATGTTATGTGATAGAAAACTTTCCTTGTTTTTAAAGGTGTTATTACATCATCAAAGTTTTTATCAAGTCGAATATAATCACTTTCATCATAATACTTACTTAATAGAATACTAAAACTACGAACTTTTGTTTCTTTTATAGTATTTAAGAAATCATTTGTGAATGGTTTAAAATTTTTTTTATTTGAACCAAGACATATAGCAGCTGGGAACCAACCTAAATCATGAATTGACTCAAAAAAACTATTTAAAATAGAATTTTCTTTTGTAGGTATATCTAAAACAAGTTGTTGTCTTTTTTCTTTCTTGTCAACATAATCTTGAGCTTTAATCTCCATAGTAATTTTTGAATTTGAAGGAAGCAGAGTTTTTATCTTTTTTTCAAGTTCTTGAGCACTCACTGATTTTGGATATTGTTCTCCTTCTCTTAAAATTTTATCAATTAAAATATTCATTATTTTTTAAATAATTACAAAAAATAATCTGCACAAATTGAAGCAACAGGGCCATCAGGTTTATAGCGAGTTATAAATCCTAGACTTTCAAAATATCCTTTTATATAGTTGTAGACCTCGAATGAGCCAGCACTCTCCTTTGGATTTACGTCAAGGTGTACTTCGGGGTCAATTTTAACCACATCTCTAAACCATAAAGCTAACTCTGAAGTTCTGTTGATTTCACCATTTAACTTTAAAGCCGTTGCTACAAATCCACGTCTTGTCTCTACATCGCGTCTCATTATAACATGACAGCCATTTCTTCCCATATGAAATACAATTACAGAAAGATAAGTAATTCTTTTTGTATTATCTTCATTCACTTTTAATATAGAATCAGTACCAATCATAATAGAAATATCATCTCTCTTTGCTAATTGTTCAAAGATATACTTTTCTATATCATCAATTCTTTCACCACTTACTTTTTTCCATTTTTTAAAAATTTCCTCATTCATTACCTTACTTTTTATAAACTATCCCATCATTCAAATAGTGTGTTATGTACTCCAAAATTTCTGAATCAAATTTTGTTTTTATTTTTAAATATAGAGACTGTAATTTTAAAAATCGCTCTCTATCATCTTCTGTTTGAATGGAGCCGCTTATATTTTTCAATTCCTTTTCAACCCAATCTACTGCAATTTTTTTATCTTGTAAAGACATTATTCTTCTAATTTTAATTTATTCAATGCACTTTTATCAAAATGATATAAGAAATTATTACACTTCTCTTTTTCTTTTTTCTTTATTTTCATCAGTTCTTCACTCGTACCATCAAAAAAAGTATAATAAACTACATCTCCTTGAAACCAACCTGTAGTTGTTAAACAATATAGGCCATCAACAAACGCTACATCTTGTAATGTTTTTATTGTGGGATCTTTTTTTCGCTTTTCTATTTCAGATAAAGATACATTTAGAGAATCACTTTTTACTTTAGGCGTATCTACAATTTGTTGAACCTTTAAACTTATAGCTTTTTCAACTACTTTCTCTTGTGTAGGTTTATACTTTTCTACTAGAAAAATGCCAAACATAAGTATAAAAAAACTAATTACTAGATATTTCATTCTTCTCTTTTATGATAATAAACTATCATGATTTTCAATTTTCTCATGTTAGTAATTATTTTTTACAAGATTTAACAATTATTTCGGGATGAATTTTATCTTTTTGTTTTTCTGCTATCTTTTTACAAATACTAATAAAATATTCCTCTGGGAAAACATTTTTTATTCTATTTACATGTTTGTGAAGCCATTGAACATTACCAATTATATATCCTTTTCTTGAATCAATTCTATCTAAAGATGCTGTCCATCGTTCAGGAAAGTTCAAATCTGTCCCTTTATATGGGAAATATATTTCTATATCAGATAAAGCACACTTTTTTCCTTGTTCTAAAAATAATGAATAAATATATTCTTTAGTAATATTAAATTCAAAGTTCTTAGAAATTGCTCTTTTTTCTATCATTCGCCACATTGGATCTGGTAATCCTTTATAAGGTTTAATTGCACAACATTTTGCGCAACTTTTACTATATCCTCCAAGCAAATCATATGTATGTACACTTTTTTCTGTCCCACAGTCACATTTGCACCACCATTTAATAATTTTTTCTTCTTTTCCTTTTCGTATAACGGTTGCAGAGACTTTATGAGATACCAACCACTTATTAAACCTTTGTCCTTCTAAATTATGTTTACCATTTGTCATTAAACATGATGATCAAGTTTTTTAATTTCTCGTTGATTAATTATTTTAATTACTTCCTCTTCAGCAAAAGGGCGAAATTCACCAAATAAAGAATAAGCACTATCTATTCCTATATCCATACTTTTGCCCCATGTTTCAAATTCTAAAGAATTATGAGAATGTGCATATAAATGAACTGAACCATGATGTGACCTAGGCCAGATTCTGTGAGCATAATGACTTAAAAAATAATGAGTATTTGCAAATTTTATAGAATTAAACTCACAAATATCATATACAGAAGGAAATATTTTATTTATTTCATTTTCTTTATCATGATTTCCCATGATAAAAATAATATTTTGGCAATAAATCATATTCCTTATATTTTTCATCTTTGATTTATCACCAAAATAAAAATCTCCTAAGTAGAATAACGTATCTTCTTGTCCTACTTTATTATTGACTGCTTCAATAATTGTTCTATTCATTTCATGTACTGATTCAAATATTCTGTATCCTTTTTCCCAATTAGATACTTTAGGCCCTGCAATATTTGTATGAGACAAATGCCAATCAGAACTAAAATAAACATTTCCTTTAATTTCTTGCCGAAGCTTCATTCAATTACTTTTATAAATTTTTTTATGTTATACCACTTTCTTCCTATAAACACATCTGTTAATGGTTGAGGTAAGACATATGTCCATTTCCCAATCTTCAACTCTAGTGGAGGACAACCATCCAAAATTAATTCTTTTTTCATCTAATTCTTTTAATGAATTGTTTTAAATTATACCATCTTATTATTTTTTGAGTCATATAACCATAAAATTTATTATTCAACATCTTAGTTCCGAATCTAGATGAAATATCTTTTTTAATTTCTGGAGGTAATTCTACAGTAATATAAGGCGCATAAATATATCCTGGATTTTTAGACATTAGTTTTTAATAAAATTTCCAATATAATACCACTTTTTACTCCAGTGTCTTATTTTTAAGGCTTTTACGTAAGCAACTTCAAACTTTTCCATTGTTTTATCATTATAAAAAGTATTAGAAAAACCTGAAATCATTCCTATCTTTTCTCTAGGAATACCAGACGCGTCTTTCAATGCTTTTGAAAGTGTACCAATATAAATTGTCATATCTTCAACAATTGTTTCTTTCATAATATTCAATACGTTTTTTATATACTAAATTTTCAAATTCCTTTAATAATTGCTCAGGTATTATAATTCCCTTTTCAGAAAATATTTCTAAAATTTCATTCTTTGTAAATGTGCCTTCAGCAATTCCTTCACACCACATTTTTAAGTGGAGACCCCAACTTTTCTTTGCTGTAATGACACTTTTTACAACATTATTTTGTCTTGAAGAAATATCTAAGAGTTTATAATACCCATCATCAAACCTTCTAAAAGTTTCACGACAAGAAAAACCTTGTTTATCAAATGTAACAATTATTTCCTGTCCACAAAAAGTCAAGATGTTTTTTCTATAAGAGGAGAGAAAAAAGAAGAAGATTGTATTGAAGGAGTCTGAGAACTTTTCTATCTTACGAATATGTCGACTTTTGAGCCCTTGCTCTTTTAATAACTGAATGCGTTCATTCCTTGTTAACTGCTTATGCCCCTGATTCCATTATAGCGGATTTAAATTGTTTTTATAAAATTTTTATATGATACCAAACAGAATGACTTGTACTTTGCAAAAAGGCCAATAATCAAATACGTTTTTATTTTTCATTTAACTCTTCAAAACATTTCTTACAAATTATAAATTCTTTTCCTTTAATAGTTTCTACGTCACAACATTCATCACAAACATATTTTTTACAATTATGGCAGTCATACTCTGAATGTTTATGGCATAAGTAACACCAAATATCTATGAATGCTCGGATCTTAAACCATAACATTTCTTGCATAATGTATAATCAATTAGATTATGTTGAATATAAGGTACTGTGCATTCTATACAAACATGTCTTTTACACTCGCTGCATACTACATCTGTAAAAAATACTTCTTCATTACATACATAACATAATGGTTTAAAAAAACTTTGTAATGAAAACCACTTGTCTTCGGTAAAAGAATGCAGCGTCATACTATTATACTTTTTTACCCATAATTATATTCTGTCACTGTAAAACTATGTGAATGAAAGTCTCCTAAACCTCCTGCATCAATAACTAATAATTGTGGGTAATTTATATGTTTAACTATTATTTGAGTGCCATCATTCATTTCTATATCTTCATCAGTTATTCCTACAAGATTACAAAAAAAAGCCATTGACGCAAAATTATCCATTTCTGCTAAACCATAATCTATAATACGATATTCTGTTTCAGCATTAAAAAATAATTTATCTAAATCCTCTGGAATTTCATATATAGCAATCATGCGTTTTCTACTTTAACTATAGTTATTTTATTGGTTTTTACAATACTAAATTTTGGCGTATCTTCAAACATAGCTATATAATTAGTATCTTCCATCAATCTTCCTAAAGCCATTGCTCGCCCATCTTTATCATCATAACTAATTATTACTTCTTGTTGAAATGTTACTATTTCTTTTGGCATAAATTAAAGATTATCTAATACTTGTTTTGAAAATTCAAATTCTTCTACTAAATTGCTTACCGTCATATCACATAATAAAGCAAAACCATTATTTTCATTTATCTTAGCTACTTCAACCCAATCATCATCTATATGAAGATCAAAACCTCCTCTTACAAATTCATTTACCTTCATTACACCATTAGTAAAGATAATTTTATGCCTTGGTATATTTAATTCAGCAATTAACTTAAAAAGATCTACATTATTATTTTCTTCCTTCCGTGTTGTTAGAACCCAAACATCAGCACCACCTAGTAGAAGAGTCTTGATGAGGGAATGCATTCGTTTTGCATTTCCCCAATCAATCAGTGTTCCATCAACATCAAAAGATACTTTAATACTCACTTTTCTGCCTTTATAAAATTTGTTAAATCATACCACTTTTTTTGCTTAAGATTAATAATTTTAAGAATTTCCTTATCAAAATCTAAACCTATTAAACTTGCTTGAAACCTTAGTAATTCTATATTAATTATTTCTTGAATACTATGTTTCATTATTTCAATACTTTTATAAAACTTTTTAAATTATGCCAGTCATTCCATTTTTCATAATTAAAATCCCAATACAATAAAGATGACGAAGGCATTGCCATTGGTTGTACTGAAACTAATTCAACACTAATAAGTTTAGCAGGATATTGCTTTAATAATGGGAATATTGAATCAATTGGTTTTTCTTTCTTCATTAAAATTCATAACCATAATATTTTTTCTTAGGTAATATTGAATACTTTAGTCTATGTTCAAAATGATAAGGTTTTAATTCATGAAGCCTCTTAAACTTAAATTTTATATCTTCAAGCAATTGTTCTGGTTTGCTTTTAGAACGCCCATGAGTATATTGATCAAAAGAAATAATCTTAGTATAGGTTTCATCTATCAATAATACTGCTTCATGATATCGTTCCATTTCAGCAATATCTTCAGGATTTTCTTTTGAAAATATTTTCATTATTCTGAAATTACTTCTTGTTCTACTTTAGGGCCTTGTTCAAATTCTATTAATTTATCACGTAACTCCATATCATCAGCTCCTGCAGGATGTTCTTTGGCATAAGACATATACCAATCTAAAACTATTTTAATTTCATCCAAAGTTAATTTAAACATAAGTATAAATTTTAGTATCCCCGGTTGGATTCAAACCAGGAAAATGTTAGTGGTCCCGACGGGATTCAAACCCATAAGTCATGCTTAGAAGGCACGCAGTTTATTCAGTTAGCTTACGGGACCAATTATAATTACTCTTCAATATCGAGATCTTTCAAAATATCTTCTCCATGTTTTTCTCTATCATGCTTATGATGATATAAATCAGTTAATGCTTCATATAAAAGATTTTTCATAGGTTGCATAAACTTAAATGCTTGAGGACCATCTATTTTAGATAATTCTTTTTTCATACTATCTAACATAGCATGACAATTTACAAACGCATCATCAATTACTAATTCCCATTCTTTAGAATCCATTTTAGTGCATTCTTAATGTCAATAATGTATCTTTACCTGGTGCACTTATTTGTGGAGCTCCATATACCTTCAATACTTTATATTTCCAAGCAAATACACGCCCATCATATAATACACTATCACCGACTTTAGGAACTATATGGTCACCTGTATTACAATAAATACTAATCTTGCCTTTTACCTTTCCTTCAGGAGTATTCCTTTCAAGTGATAAAGAATGTATATGCCTTTTTTGATTAGTACAAACATCTACTTTTGTGCATCTAAACATTTGCGCTTTTGATGTTAAAGCAACTATCATTATAAATACTACTAAAAAATATTTCTTCATTGTAATTGTTTAGTTTTTAATTAAAGGAAAAAATGCTATTGAAAAATCTCCTGAATCATAATCTGCTCTCTTTTTATCATCAGTTAAGATCAATTGTCCTTGATCTTTAAATCGAAAAAAGATTAAATTCTTATCTCTAAAAGTAGTATCATATTTTTCATTGAAGGTAATACATTCAATAGTTATACTTTTCTTTAGATGATCAATTATGATTTTATCCTTTACTAAATTTTTTTGAACCTTCGGAGGCAAACCAATTTTATGATTTCTATCTATTGAATAATAACTGTAAGTGAATTTTTCAATAGTTTGTGAAAACAAATTAATGGAAAATAAAACACTTACAAAAAGAAATATGATTTTCATTACTTATTTTTTATGCTAATCTAAATTGGCTCAACCATTCCCTAAACCAAATGATTTTATTTGTTTCTATTTCATCAGTAGAAAATTTATTCCTCCAAGCCATGTATAATTCTTTTTCTTCAGGATTCACAAAAGTAAGCTGATTTCCGTCAGGTTTAAATGTGAAATTAAAATCAGGAAAATTTTTCTTATCCCAAACTCGATCATCAACTAAAAATACAATAGCAGATGTAGCATTATTAAGGTCAGGTTCATAAAATACTGCATGCTTAAAGCCTCTAAGTTCTAATTCAAGCTTATGTTTTTCCATTGTCCCGAACTTATTTTCATCAGCAGTTAAATATTCACTATATTCATCATAACCCATTCTATTTGACGTCCCTCCATTCAATATAATAAAAGTTTTATCGTTTTTTGACCATTGATTGTAATCAGGGTGGGCAAAATACTTTTCGGCGTATTCAACTACTGCATGACCAAATTGAATGCCTTTTTGAATGTCTGATAGGTTATAC
>Ga0307508_10006677_pt1 | contig 10825 bp, 14 predicted proteins | sample 9_EM_MG_FD_203089 | JGI IMG/M metagenome (GOLD analysis project Ga0307508, IMG submission 203089) | Populus trichocarpa ectomycorrhiza microbial communities from riparian zone in the Pacific Northwest, United States - 9_EM | ecosystem: Host-associated > Plants > Roots > Unclassified | place...
CAAGGTAAGTAGAACAGCTTTGTGGAGTCTCGTTGTTCAGTCCCACTAGACCGAGCCAACTTGCCACACGAGGTGTGCATGCCCTGGCTGAACAACTCACCCAATCCCTGCACGACAATGGCGATCTCATGTACGCCAATCCCGACATCTCGGACGCCGCCGGGTAAGCATTTTCGCCACTCCGAGAATCGCTGCTCGATCTGACCTGGCCCGCAAGCTCACACAAAGACGCGGACGGCGACGAAATCATGTCCTCTGCCCAATCTCAATTCACGCAATCCCTCCTTCTATTCGTAAGCTTCTGTGCATTCCGTCCCTTTCCGATGGTCTCCTCACCCGGAGCCAGTCACAAACCCAGAATGGCCGGCGGTACATGCCCCAGCTCACCCGCTTCTACACCGCGATTGGACCGGGTATCCTTGTCGACCTCATCAAGGAAAGCCTCGATGTGCTCGGCGTCAAACACAAGGACGCCTCCGTCATCGCGGGGTCGAGGGCAGTACGCCGACTTCGGGTGGGCGGGTACGACAAGCGCAAGATTATGTTCAAGGGGTGGATCGAGCTGGAGGTGTTTAGTCGGATGCAGGTATCTGAATCAGGGGCGTTTTGTGTGATGCAGCGGGACGTGGTGCGTCGTGTTCGGGTTTGGGATTGGGGACGTGTTTTTTGGGCTGATGCGATGCTCCCCTCTTCTTTCGGCATAGGGCAATCCGATTGCTTGGAGACAGTTTTGGAAGGCGTTGATTCTTTCGCCGGCGGTATCTCCTCATGTCTTGCGAAAGTGAAGGGCAGCCGACGATGACCATAACAATGTAGGAATACAAAATTGGATTATATTTGATTGTGCGTGTGCGCCGGTGGAATAACTTGGACAGTGCGCGTATCGATCTTCAAGTTACGTGTGTTACTTGCAAGTTCTGCTTGCCTCCAATCGCCAGCAGGCTTGGATAAGTTTTTTCCAAGATGAGACACTGACTCTTCGTATCCCCCACCTGGAGGACCGTTCATCACGTCAAGGCTGATTTGTTGCCAGCCTGAATCCAGGTGGCTGAGATTGCGATGAGCGAAGGGGCAAGATGGACGAAACGCTCGAGCACCCAAGTAAAAAATGGAATGATTGATTTGTTGGGTTCTCGTGGATTACAACCGCAGGAACATCGAGATAACATGGTACACCGAATGCAGATGATAAAAAGATATCGAACCAATAAGAAAACAGGAAAATAATACAGGTACAGGTACTCTACACTTCCTGGCTAGCACCCTCCTTCTTTCCTTTGCTGTAATGGATATCAGGCGCGTATACAGTCGAATGTATCGAGTGGACAGACCTTGCTTTGCTTGGCAAGAGCTCGGGGTTGATGAAGGGGACGACACCACCCTGGGATATGACTACGTCACCAAGAAGTTTGTTCAATCTGTCATAAATGATGAGCGAAAATTCTGTCTCAATGGGGCCCAACACATACTCCTCGTCATTTCTGATGGCAAGCTGGAGGTGGCGAGGGACAATACGTTGTTTCTAAAGAATTTTAAGTATCATGATGAGCACCGATGCCCTTCCAACACATACCTTGTTATCACGCGCAGCATTTCCAGCAAGCTCAAGAATCTCAGCAGCAAGGTACTCCAGGACTGCCGCAAGGTACACTAATGATGTATACGAATCACTACTGAATGAATGAATGGATAGGATGAGCTCGTACCTGGCGCACCGGCGCCCACACGCTGTGCATAGTTGCCCTTCTTCAACAGACGATGTACACGACCGACTGGGAATTGGAGACCAGCCTTGGCAGAACGGGATTGCGCCTTGCCCTCAGTACCGGCCTTGCCGCCAGACTTTCCAGCTTTTCCTGTAGATCCGGCGAGATTAGGAGTTGGCCAGAGAGGTTATCTCCCGAATGCGCACCCTTTCCAGACTAAAAAGTGTCCATGTAAGACGCATATTCATCACGACATAACGGAGTGTTGACGAACCATGTGTGTATTGTACAGATATACAAGGACGGATGATAGAGAGTGGACGGTGGTGGTGGTAAGAGGTCAAGAGTGGTCGGTCAACAAAGCGTGCGCGACCCGCGTCATATATATAATGGTCACGTGACATGTACCACTTTTGCAAACCCCTGTGGTGTCGGCTTCTATCAATATGCCTTGTTGGTGCAATCGATCCCAACCCTAACCTCAAACTATCAGCCGTCCTGGTACTTCTGGGTTGGACTCGGGCGGGCGTGCTTTAAAACGACTGAGTCGAACTGACGGCGGCTGCTGCCAGCGACGACCACGGCGGTACTACACCGTGACGCAAAGGAGGAAATAGATATGGACGGTAAATGGACAAATCAGTGGCCACCACCCGAGCGCGAGCTGCTACCCTGTATAAGCTGTCCCCAGAGATTCGCGGGCGACTCCGGCGACGTCGAACGAGTGCAGCGGACATTCGTGTAACGTCATGAACACGATAACAATACTTATATGAATACTTCCGGGATTTTCGTACCCATTTCTGGATAGACATTGCAACATACTCGCATTCAAACACGCCGGTCACTGGTACACACTTCGTACAGTCAATTCAACGCCATCAAACAAGAAAGGGCAACATGGGAGAAAAGAAGCAACCAACTCGAGACAATCGTCGCGCAAAATGTGTCAGGAAGTGGGCAACGAAAACAATAATCTTCTCAAAACGGAAATCATACAAATTTTAGAAGCGCTCATCGACTCCGGACCTGCATCGTACATGAGACGCGTGGCTGAGAATACAAAGTAGACTCACTATCAAAGGCACTCAATTTTCCGGTTTCACGACCCGCCCAATGATCGATCTAACCCAGCGGTGCTGGTTTGGTTTAATGTACTCATCATTGAAGTCTTTGAACTCGACGACGTAGCCAGCCTTCGGCTTCACGATGAGAGCATATGAAGATCCACCAAAATGGAACATCCCCAGCGGATCTCCGATCTTAACAGTGTTCGGCTTGCCCCCGGTACCCTCCTTGCTAACGCAAAGGTCGACTGTGGACACCTCCACCATTCCGATCGGGATAAAGGCGACCAATTCGACGGGTAAGACGGGGTTGTCCGGCTCGAGGATGATAACGCCACGGGCAGCTGAAATACTGAGCCAAGGCTGGGAGCGCATCAAGGCACCGTGAGGATCACCCTCTTCAAGGTGTGGGTCCCCAGCAGGGGCGCCATCATCTGGCAACGCGGCATAGTAGGTGCCGGGCACCACTGCGGCCTCGAGGACCTTACCGCTGATGGGGCTGTGAAAACGATGATAATCCTGAGGAGAAAGGAACGCCTGGTACACCGATCCACCCACGAAGCGTTCAGCGTAGGCAGACGTCACCGTGTTGACGTTGCCGCCAAGCATATCGTAAAGGGAGTAATTCTGGGTCTTGAGCCAGAAAGTGTCGTCAAGCTTTACACCGTGAACGGTGCGGAGGGAGGTGGATTCGCAAGCATTGTAAAGAGCGGGATAGAGGTCGGGGACCTCGATGGGGCGCAGCTGGTCGATATCCTTGATTTGTCTGATGAAGAATGCATCCCACGTGGCGTAGTACTTCTGTGCCTCTTTGGGTTCGACACCATAAGTGTGCGCAAACGATAGACCTTTAAGACCCTGCTGCAACACAGACAAGCCGTGGACACCGAACCACCCTGTCGCGCTTGTGTCGAGCGTAGAGTTGGACGTCGGGTCAGTGCTGAGGTATTTACCCCAGTCGTCCAGAAATTTCTTCACAGCAACGTTGAACTCGTTCGAACGGAATAAGTCGTAGCCCGCACCCGTATTGATGAGCAAATCAAGGACAATATAAATCGGTATGCCAACCGGCTCGCCGATCTCCTTGCCCTGCGTATTTGTGAATGAATAGACACTAGGAGGGGTCTGAAGGGCACTGTTAAGGGCTTTCTGCAAGTGGTCAAGGTCTCTGATGGCGTATATTGGGTCTGAAGCAGCCCACTAGAAAGGAAAAGCACTCAGTTTACAAGGGTATAATGACGTCCGTCTGGACGTACATGAGGATCCTTGTTGGCTTGCCTGACAGTTAGGTCGAAAAGTGGCTTCATGACCGTGCTGTTCCGGATGGCTGTGATAAACGTGGTGACCCAAGGATTCTCGGGAGGAGGGGGGTCGTTGGTAATAAAGGCGACGTGCTTGTCAAGGAAGGCTTTGTGAACCTCATGGTGTTGAGGCAACCAGCCGTGGTAGGGTGTGCACGGTGTGAAAGTAGGCTGCGACATTGAATTGATGGAGAATCAGAATGGTCGAGTTCTGAGTATTGGAGTCGTTGGATGGAACTATGTAGCATTGAAAGTCGACTCTTTATACCCGGAGACTGTTTGGACTAGGGTCGTGAGCCACGATTCCAAACCAAGCAATCTAAACACCTGACCAGCATCATGCCTTCATGGCAGTGTACAGCGGCAACAGGGCAGATCCGGTGTGATACAGACGACGTAAAACACGGAAACGGGGACACTCAAGGGAACCGGCATTCCCGACCCTGCTTCCATGCCTGATCATCATTCACCATTGCCGATCAAGTTGAGGTACGAATAGGAGGGCTATTGAGTGCGAAGGTAGTCAGATCTCATCCGGAATCTCCCTCTAGCCAGATATAGAGTCTAGGATGCGGAACGCAACCCGGTTTCCGAGAGGGGCGTAATACCGTAACGTTCACTGAGGGTCTCCGCGCGTGCGACAAGGTAGCCCAATGCATCAAGCATTTGCGCCCGCAATATCATGGTCAGTGAGCCAAAAGGTTTATTCCACCAACCCCGACACCGCGGATTCTTGGCAGAGACTGAGTGGCACGCTAGAGATAATTCAATGCGTTTCCAGTGGTATGGAGGCACAACTCACTTGATGCGAATCGGCAGAGGGGTCCTAGCTTCGTGATCCCCGGGATTTGTACAAGATCATGGCCGAACAGGGGTAAGTCCCAGTGACGGATTCAACGTCTATGAAAGTCCCACGGAAGGATTACATCCGCGGCAAGGTGATACCCGAAACCAGCGCGAGCACACGGACGTAGTACCGTGACGGTGGAAGATGACGTTGGTACCATATGTATAGCCAGTAAGACATGCAACGTGGGGCTGTTGGAGAAGAAGGAACAACAAAACGGGTAGAGCGGCTCCGCTGAGAGGGTGAATGGAAGGTTGGGTAGGTGCTAACCATTTTCCTGCATCTCCGGAAAGGGAACCGGATGTTGCGTTGTGGGAAGTTTGAATGAATGGATGATATCGATGATTCGATAATCAATCATCCGACAGCTAGAAGACAAGGATGCAACGTGAAGCTGTCGCACGTTGCAGGAAGAATGGAAGAGCAACAGAACGGGTAGATCGGCTCCGGTGAGAGGGTGAATGGAAGGCTTGGAAGGTGTTACATCGCTCAAACAGCCGAAACGGGTGCTCAAGTTAACTGGAGTTTCAAAGTTATCCGAGATCAGGTGGGGTAATCATAGTAAACTCATGCGGATAACTTTACAGCGGAGACCAACGCATGTCCAGAAAGGGATGGCGTGGGAAGCCCGGATGAATGGATGATATGATCGATAATCGATTGATGGTCGGGTCCTCGATGTCCGACCGCCGATATCAGGGGGGAACATCCCCAGCGCATCCCAATGTTCCTCGAATACTTGGCGGACTGAGGTAGTAACAAGTAAACACGCAGCTCCGAGCCTGTTTCCTATTCCCTGCGAGCCGGCGCCCTGGGGATGTGCATCTCAAGAGGGGCTCGATAACATGTCAGCGTATCCAGAGTCTTTGGGTAGCACGAGGGACAATGTGAATGACTCATCTTACGTAGGGTCGCTGGTCCCGGTCAGGTGCCCAATGCGCATCATTACAAGCCTGGCCACGTTTGTGTCCAGGTGCCTGAAAAGTATGTATTCTTCGTTAGTCGATAAGTTGCGCACCGGCACACCGGCGGTGATCGATGAACAACCCGTTTATGCAACAAGTACTAGTAGTCTCCTGAAGGTCACATGAACGCCACTGGCATCCGTATGAACTTCCTGGCATATGTAACTTACGATCCCTGATATGCCGACAGGATACTGATACATAATTGTTAGACTTGATACGTCAGTCCATCAAAAACGTGGAGTGACTCAGTTGGGTAACCTGAAGCAACTTGCACGATTTGCCGTCGTCGCATAGTAGGTGCCAAACAGTACTGCAATCTCGGCGATTGTTGGAGAGGGCCAGGGAAGAAGCGACCCCCACCTGGCGATGGGGTGATGGTAATCGCAGATGGCAAGTTGACGGGCCTGTAACAGCAACAACCCTAGGGAGCGAGGAACGCTCAATGCATCGATCCGCTGACGAAGTGCTTAGCGTACCTGAAGGGGTCCCCCTTGGTAACCTAGAAGTTTTTCTGGCCCTTGAGCGATCAAGTGTCGTCAGGCTGTACCTTGTGAACAGTGCGGAAGGAGGTGGACTCGCAAGCAATGAGAATGACGGGAAAACAGTTGTTCGTTGCGGCGCGCCTTCTGGGCGTTATTGAAGAATTAATGTCACGTCTTGTAGGCCACCCACGCGAGCTCAGGGTTTGCCTTTAAGGGGCTACTCCGATTACACGTCCTAGCCGTAGGGACCAAACCACCCTGACTCTGTATGGTTGAGTGTAGAATCGTTATTTTAGGGTCGGTATCCCACTTGACCGGCAAACTCTTCATCGCAAGGTTGATCTCCTTCGTACAGAACAAGTTGCGCTGGCGCTGATCAAATCGTGTATTTACCACGACTATGTGGACCACAGGATCCTGGAGGACATCGTTGAGAGCGATCCAAGGGGTTCAGGATCTCCTATGCAGTCTGATCGACGGCTTGCCTCATAGACGGTCTGGTCACCAGACTATCTCGTATGTGATATCTTTCGCCCGAACTAATCCAGTAACTAGAAAGAAAATGTGCTCAATTACGGTGGTGTCATGACGTCCGTTCAACCATACGTTATCATCCTGGTTGACTTGCTTGGAAACCAGGTGACAAAATGGCCTCATGACCATACTGTCTTTGATGGCCCTGGTGGACCCAATCGATCTCAGGGCCTAAGAAGAGGACAGTTGGCAAATCAATAACATGGTTGTCAATGAAAGCTTTGTGAACCTCACGGTGTCCGGGAAGCCAACCTCGACAGACGGCGTGATTCGTGAAAGTATGCTGTAAAGAATCAATTTCTGCAACATAGCTCCACCATTCAACACACCTATAATCCCCACCAACCACAATACTATCCATGAAGATGGGTAAACATTCTGCCGCTTTCCACCGAAGCAGAATTGACACCTAGACGCTGACCCGAGTGACAATCGGGAGAGTGTTGGCAGCGCACTGCGAAAAATAGGCTGGGCTGACCTCGCAATGTGACACCAACGTAAAGCAAAACACAGAACCTAGGGTAGTTGATCGCCAACACTGTTCCGAAACGGAAGCGCGAGGTTCAGGGTCAAGCGTTGAACGAACCACCCAAAAGACCACTGAAGGCGATGGAGCGAAGGCTCCGAGGCTAAACCGTTGTGAGTGTTGCTTCGATACCCCGGGCCCGAGCTCGATCCATGGTCACGTGACAGGTGCTCGCACATTCCCCAATTTGGGTAAGACAAGCTTGATCCCGAAATGTCGGTGCAGCGTCCTGTCGGGCTACTGCTCAGACATGGCACACCATTCACCCGCTGGAACTCGTCGTCGTCGTCGAGTATTGACAAGAAAATTGATGTAGATGCCCCTCTTCCGTTACTGCAGCGGCCACTTGGCATCCAGGACCGGCCGGTAGCATATAACAAGTCATGGGACGATACGAGGAACGAGCTGATGGACCAGGAGACGCGCCTCCAGCAGCGACAGCATCTGTAAGTCTCCTTTCGTGTGGTCCTTGCTCGTGTTCACCCCTCCCAGGATAAACGAAGCTGGCAAGGGGTACTTTACGGATCTGAATGCCACCCGGAGGCACGGAGGGAAGACATGGATAGCACCCAATGTCATGGTCCGGGAGGACGTGAGCGCCATGATGCATCCCGTCTATGTCCCGCTAAGAACTCCCCGTAGAAAGCACTGTATTTCCCGAACATATCCGGTTCACGATTAGACACTCGCGTTCAGACACACACCGCCGATATCTGTCACGGTCGCGTTTCTGTGATTGCCATGCTGTCGACGAGGATGTCAGAGGTACCCTGTGGTTTCTCGTCCCCACGACGTAATGACTGATTGACGTCAGGTTCACGTCGACGGGTTCGTCTTGCCGACGAATGCGCGCTATCTGTCGAGCCCGCTATACCAATATGTGCAGATCAACCTGCAAGAAAACCTGCTCAAGTCGTGGCTCGTGTCTCTGTTCCTGTCATCCATTGCGAAGACGGTGCCCAAGGAGTTGCATCCCACATATTTGGTGTCCAGTCAAAGCGTCGAGTTTGTGCGGGAGTCTCTGGGGATGACGAACAAGCACGTCGGGTATGTGTACCTTGTGGATGAGAACCTCAAGGTTCGGTGGGCGGGGTGTGCGGACGCAAAGGTTGAGGAGACACGGGCACTAGAGACGTGTGCGGGTGTTCTACTGAGCCGGCTCGAGAAAGCGCGAAAAGCAGTACTTTAGTGTTTGTTCGTGTTGGCTACGTGTCTCCCAGAAAATACGACTTGACAGCGAACCCGTACGAGCATGGCCTCCCCCGCGCAACAGCTTCCCCCCGGCTGGGCTGCAGAATGGTACAGTCCGCGTCTCGCCCTGTTCGCTTCTTGTCACTGAAAATTTGCAGGGATGCAGCGCACCAGCGATATCTCTTCATCGGTCAGCTTTCTTCACGCTGCTTGCACCGAGCCCTCATGTGACCTTGCAGAGACTGCGACCGGACGATCGCAATGGGAACTCCCCGCCCACGTCCCAACCGCGCCCATTGATGCCCGCGGACCCTCCGTCTCTCCTCCGCCGATCCACGGGCATGCGAAGCGGCGCCAGTACGCTGCCGGCCAGACACAAGCCTACTACGGCGCGGGCGACGCCCCCGACCCCGCCTATGGTTCGGTCGGGGTCCAGCAGCAGCCCCCGCCCACTACTCAGCTCTTCACCCCCGGGCTAGCAGCCGAGCAGGGTTACGCCGGACAGCAACAGCCACCGTACCATGCGCCGCCTCCGCAGGATCCCCAGTACATCAACGCCCCCGGATTCGCGCAGGAACCCGTTTATTATCCCCCCACGGCACCCATCAACCAGTTGGCGGATCAGTTTGGTCAGATGGGCATGGGCCAGAAACCCCTGCCGCTCTACACCACGAATCTGTTGACGTCCCCACCCGACCCGCGCGAGCTGAGCCGCCCACCTCCAGAGATTCGGTTGCCCCCTAATTCGTGCATCACCACGTCGCCTTACGCGAACGCCGAGTACAGCTACCAGCGGTGTACCCTGAATACCATCCCCACCACCTCTTCTCTCCTGAACAAGTCAAAGATACCGCTTGGCCTCGTCATCACTCCTTACCGTACAGTGAGAGAGGGTGACCAGCCTGTGCCATTGGTCACGGACACTGTGATTGCGCGTTGCAGACGTTGCAGAACATACATCAACCCATACGTTCAGTTCATTGACGGTGGGAACCGGTGCGTCCCCTCGTTCTCTATCCGGGCTTGATCTCATTTGTCGCTTTTTGTCAAGTTGGCGGTGCTGTATGTGCAACATGTCGAACGAGGTACCTCAGCTCTTTGATTGGGATCAGGCTCGGAACCAACCCGGTGACCGATGGGCTCGTGACGAACTGAATCATTCTGTTGTCGAGTTTGTTGCCCCGACCGAGTACATGGTTCGGCCACCCCAGCCAGCAGTGTATATCTTCCTCATTGATGTCAGTCACGTGGCCGTCCAGTCAGGTGAGGGATTCCGCATTCTGTCAAATGTCGTAGTCGCAGTTGACGTTCTTTGTGTTCAGGTATGGTAGCTACTGCGACGCGTACTATCTTGGAGAACCTGGACCGTATACCTAACGAGGACGACCGCACCAAGGTGGCGTTCGTCGCGTTCGACACGTCGTTGTATTTCTTCTCGATGCCTGTGAGTTCTTGTTGAGCCCGGGCGGTTATTGGCCTCAATCACAGCCCATCCAGCCCGGCACAACTGATTCATCTATGCTGGTCGTCTCCGATGTCGAGGACGTCTTTTTGCCCAAACCGACTGATCTCCTTGTCAACCTGGCAGAAGCGAAGGCGTCACTAGAATCTCTCCTCGGAAGAATCAATGACATGTTCCAGGACAATCATACTGTTGGCAGTGCTCTTGGTCCTGCCCTTCAAGCAGGTTTCAAGCTGATGGTACGCATTTATGCTACTCTGGGCCTTTTTTTCCCTGACGGCACTGTAGGCGCCGATTGGCGGAAAAATCATCGTATTGTCTGCTTCCCTACCTAGCATCGGTGCAGGTGCTTTAAAAAACCGGGAGGACCCCAAGATTCTCGGTACTTCCAAGGTACGAGTTGTGGCCCAATCAGGCTCGAAGAGTCCTCATCCCATAGCAAGGAATCTACACTGCTTCAAGCAGCGTCACCGTTCTACAAGACGTTTGCTATCGAATGTTCGCGTGCGCAAGTTTCCGTGGACATGTTCCTCTTCAGTTCAGCCTACCAAGACGTGGCTAGTCTTGGTATGTGTTTCCATCATAAACTGAATCTTTTCTGAACTCACCTGTGGTGTAGCGTGTCTCCCCCATTACACCTCTGGCCAGACGTTCTTTTACCCTGCATTCAATGCCTCGCGCGCTGAAGATGCCGTCAAGTTCGCGCACGAATTCGGTGAAGTGCTTGCGATGCCGATCATG
>Ga0307508_10006678_pt1 | contig 10824 bp, 10 predicted proteins | sample 9_EM_MG_FD_203089 | JGI IMG/M metagenome (GOLD analysis project Ga0307508, IMG submission 203089) | Populus trichocarpa ectomycorrhiza microbial communities from riparian zone in the Pacific Northwest, United States - 9_EM | ecosystem: Host-associated > Plants > Roots > Unclassified | place...
TGGCCGAAGCGCGTATCCTCGCAACCAGGCTGGCGTCGTAGATCATTTCGTTCACACCCTCTGAGAGCCTGTGAACAAATCCGACACTCCCGCTCGGGCGCGCCGGATTCATTCACAGGCTCTGACTTCGCATTAGCCCCCCATCGCTGCGGATCGTGGCGAGGGCGGCCCCAAGCTTTCGGTACTGTCGCGCTCCATGAATCCTTCAGGCATCGGTCGCGGAGGCCGCGAAAATCCGCGGCTAGAACTTCAGGCGCAACAAGCTGGAAAACGGGCCAGTTCTGTGCCCGCCCATCCCGCGCATCAATCACAAGGCCCCGGCCTCCATCGCCGGCCGGCCAGCACGGGCTCCAGTGCACCACGACAGCCCAATGCGTTTGCTCCGCGGGAGACGGCATACCCCGCCGGAGAGCGGCATGCGCAGGCTGCTGCTGCCATGCAACCGCGTCACGGTCTTGCTCCAGCCACGCATGCCATGGCTCCCGAAGCCGGGAACTCAAGAGTCATTGAACGTTTCAACAAGGGCTTGGCCGGCGTTGACGACGTGTTGAAGGCAACCACCTCTGCCATCCGCAAAAACGCAAGCAACTGGCAGGCTGCAAAGGCCTGTTTGGATGCGCTGCAGCAATGCCGACACCCGGTCACCAGAGAAACGGTCACGCCCAACGTCATCATCTTCAATGCCCTGATCTCCGCGTGCGAAAAGGCCGGGCGAACAGACGATGCACTGCAGATGTTTGCTGACCTGGAGGAAGGCCGCCTTGCCCGTGGCGTCACCCCCAACACCATCACGTACAACGCCGTGATCTCGGCATGCGGAACGGCCGGGCGCGCGGATGATGCGCTACGGATGTTTTCTCACCTGGAAGAACATGGCCCTGACCACGGAGTCTTCCCCAATGCCACCACCTACGGCGCCGTGATCTCGGCGTGCGGGAAGGCCGGGCGTGCGGATGATGCGCTGCGGATGTTTGCTCACCTGGAAGAACACGGATCGGCACGCAATGTCTTCCCCAACACCATGATCTACAACGCGGTGATCTCGGCGTGCGGGAAAGCCGGGCGTGCGGGCGACGCACTGCGCATGTTTGCCCACCTGGAAAAACACGGCCCGGCACACGGGGTCTTCCCCGACACCATCACCTACAACGCCGCGATCTCGGCGTGCGAGAAAGCCGGGCGCGCGGATGACGCGCTGCGAATATTTGCTCACCTGGAGGAGAACGGACCGGCACGCGGTGCCTTCCCAGACACCATCACCTACAGCGCCGCGATCTCGGCGTGCGAAAAGGCCGGCCGCGCAGATGACGCACTGCGAATGTTTGCTCGCCTGGAAGAACACGGCCCGGCACGCGGCGTCTACCCCAACACCATCACCTACAACGCCGTGATCTCGGCGTGCGAAAAGGCCGGCAAACAAGACGCAGTATCAGAACTGCTGAACAAGGCAATCGCCAGCAAGGTGTTCAAGGCATCTTTGGGCTTCGATGCAAAGCTGAACAAGCTCGACCTGCATGAAAGCAACGTCGTGACGATACGCGCCAATTCGGGACGAGAGAGAGGTATCGCTTCGCCGGCGGCAAAGGCGATCTTCCGCCGCTTGGCGAACGAAGGTGCCATCAATGACAAGACCCAAATCGTGGTGGGCCACCGCGGTGGCGACGCATTAAAAGAGACCATCGAGCAATGCATGCGAGATCAGGGTTGGGTTCCCGTCCATCCGCTAGGCCTCAGTGGCATGCCAAACCCCGGCGCACTGGTCGGCAGCACCGCAGCCGCAGTTGCCCGCCCCCGAGAGGGTCAGGGCAGCCGCTCAAGAACGTCCCTCAGATAACCACACGGATCATGCCCACCGCTGCACGTCGTGGCGTGCCGGCCAGCAACGGCACACTCGCCGAATCGGCGGTCCGCACGATCGTGAAAGCACGGGGCAGCGCTCAAATCGCGGGTGGCCGCAACCTCGATCGGTCGCATCTTCATAAAGTTCTCGAAGGGGCTTCGGGCCGTATCGGGACGATAGACCTGAACGTCGGCTACGACATCATGGACAACCTGCGCCTCGACGTCGGGGCACAAAACTTGTACAACACCTACCCGAACGAAACCGATCCGCAGGCGCGGCTGAACTTCGACAAATACTCGCACCTCTCGCCGTACGGTATCAACGGCGGCTACTACTATGTGAAGCTCACCTCCACTTTCTGAGTTCCGCACGATGACCGAATTGACCCTGCTCGACGGTGGCACCGGCCGCGAGCTGCAGCGCATCGGCGCGCCGTTTCGCCAGCCCGAGTGGTCGGCGCTGGCGCTGATCGAGGCGCCGCAGTTCGTGACCCAGGTGCATCGCAGTTACGTCGAGGCTGGTGCCGACGTGATCACGACCAACAGCTATGCGGTGGTGCCTTTCCACATCGGCGAGGCGCGCTTCGTCGAACAAGGCGAGGCTTTGGCCGGGCGTGCTGGGCGGCTCGCGCGCGAGGTGGCCGATGCGGCACCACGCGGGGTGCGCGTGGCGGGTTCGCTGCCGCCGGTCGGCGGCTCGTATCGCGCCGACTTGTTCAATGCGGCGCAAGCGCGGCCTGTGCTCGAACGCATGGTGCGCGGGCTGGCGCCGCACGTCGACCATTGGCAGGCCGAGACGCTGAGCGCCACGGCCGAAGCGGCATTGGTGCGCGAGGTGATAGACGCCACACCGGGCGCCGGGGCCAAGCCGCTGTGGCTGTCGTTCACGCTGCAGGACGAGGGCGCCGTGCCGGGGCAGCCTCGCTTGCGCTCTGGCGAGCCGGTGGCCGACGCGGTGGCCGTGGCGCTGCGGCTCGGCGCGGTCGCGCTGCTGTTCAACTGCAGCCAGCCTGAGGTCATGGGCGATGCGGTCGATGCCGCTCGCGAGGCCCTGCGACGCGAAGGCGCGACCTTGCCGATCGGCGTCTATGCGAACGCCTTCCCGCCGCAGACCCAAGAAGCCACCGCCAACGACGGGCTCGATCCGATTCGCGACGATCTCACACCACAGGGTTACCTCGGCTGGGTCAAGGCCTGGCGCGACCGCGGCGCGAGCATCGTCGGGGGGTGCTGCGGCATCGGCCCCGAACACATTGCCGCGATGCGCGAGGCGCTTGCCCCGCACGTGACAATGACGCGCTGAATCCGCTGCCCTTCTTTTCTCTCGCTCCAAAGCAGGCCTCGTCCTACGAGCGCTACCTGAAGCGCGAGCTCGTCATCGAGACACCCGACGCCAAGCCACTGGTGTACGCCTTCGACACCGTCCACGTTGCACCCTACGGCAACGAAGACCTGGCCCTCGGTGCCGGCAAACGCGTCGGTGCGGTGCTGTCGAACTACGTGACGGCCAAGACGCGCATGGACAAGAACCCGGGCAAGTTCAGACTCGTCGGCGAGCCGCTGTACAGCGAGCCTAACTGGATCGCTGTCGACAAGAGCGGCGACACCGAATGGAAGGCGCAGATCGTCAAGATCATGCGTGACATGAAGAGCGACGGCACGCTCGCGCGCCTGTCGCAGAAGTGGATCGGCCACGACATCACGCCCTGAGTTCGCCGGCGGCGGCGGATCGCGGCTTTCGTGGCCGCGTGGCCATCGTCTGGGTGCTGATGCTGGGGGCGTTCGTCGCCTTCGTTGCGGGCTTCGACCTGCAGCTCGGCTTCGTCGTCGACAAGCTGCTCGGCCTGCGCCTCACGCCCGAAGGCTTGTTGCAAGGCGTGCCGCTGACGCTGCTGGTGTGCGTGGCCTCGATGGCCGGGTCGGTGGCGCTGGGCTTCGCCGCGGCGCTCGGGCGCATCTCGCACAGCGCCGTTGGCTACGGCGTCGCGACGTTCTACAACTCGTTCTTTCGCGGCACGCCGCTGCTGCTGCAGATCTTGCTGATCTACCTGGGGCTGCCGCAACTCGGGCCGGTACCGGCCGCCATTCCGTCGGGCATCGTCGCGTTGTCGCTGCGCTATGGCGCCTACCTGAGCGAGATCTTCCGCTCGGCCATCCTGGCCATCGGTGCCGGGCAGTGGCAGGCGGGCATGGCGCTTGGGCTCACGCGGCGCGGCGCGCTGTTCCACGTCATCCTGCCGCAGGCCGCGAAGATCGCGATCCCGCCAACCGGGGCCATGTTCATCTCGATGCTGAAAGACTCGTCGCTGTTGTCGGTGATGGGGCTGTGGGAGATCATGTTCCTGGCGCAGAGCTACGGCCGCTCGTCTTATCGCTACATGGAGATGCTGATCACCGCGGCCCTCATCTATTGGGCGCTGTCGATCGTGATGGAGCTGTTGCAGAGCCGGCTCGAAGCCCGCTTCCGCGGTGCGCCGAGCACCTGATCGTTGACTTGTTGCACGGCCTGGCGAAACGCCGCCAGTGGAGCGGCAAGGGCACGCTATCGTTGCGGCCGCGTTTCAACAACAGCGGCCCACAACCGCAGGAAGAAAAAACATGCCCCGCAAGTTCGTCGACCTGTCGATCTACCTCGAGAACGACGTGCTGTCCGATCCGCCGGCCTTCGCGCCGAAGATCCAGTACTTCAGCCACGACAACACCTTCGAGCAGATCGCGCCCTTTTTCCCCGGCCTGAAGAAAGAAGACCTGCCCGACGGCGAAGGCTGGGCCGTGGAGCTGGTGCAGTTGTCGACCCACAATGGCACCCACCTCGATGCGCCCTACCACTTCCATTCGACGATGAACAAGAAGCTGGGCGAGAAGGAGCGCGCCATCGCCATCGACGAGGTGCCGCTCGAATGGTGCTTCCAGCCGGGCGTGAAGCTCGATTTCCGCCACTTCGGTGACGGCTACGTGGTCAGCGCCGCCGACGTGGAAGCCGAGCTCAAACGCATCAGCCATGCACTGCAGCCGCTGGAGATCGTGGTGGTCAACACCCGTGCCGGCTTGCGCTATGGCGAGGGCGACTATGTGTCAGCCGGCTGCGGCATGGGCTACGAGGCGACGATGTACCTGCTGGAACGCGGCGTGCGCCTGACCGGCACCGACGCCTGGAGCTGGGACGCACCCTTCGTCCACACCGCAAAGAAGTACGGCGAGAGCCACGACGCATCGCTCATCTGGGAAGGCCACAAGGCCGGGCGCGACATCGGCTACTGCCACCTCGAAAAGCTGCACAACCTGGAGTCGCTGCCGCCGCACGGCTTCTACATCAGCTGCTTCCCGCACAAGATCCGCGGCGCCTCGGCCGGCTGGACACGCGCGGTCGCGATCTTCGATGACCTGTTGATGGGCAACGACGCCCCCGCGTAAGCCGGGCGCCGTCAGACCGAAAGCTCCGATTGAGGCGGCGCACCGCCGCCCCGTTCAGCGGGTCAAGTCAATGGAAGAGTTTCTTGAAGAAACCCCCGACCTTCTTGGCCGCCGTCTTCACACCTTCGCCGACTTTCTCCGCGGCGTTCTCGATCTTCTGCTCGACTTTTTTGATTGTTTTGCCCACGTCCTTGCCGAACTTCTTGACGCCGCCCATCACCTTCTTGCCTAACAGCTTGACCTCGCCCAGCGCCTTCTTGGCCGTCTGGCTCACTTCGCGGGTGCCAGCGTTGAACGTGCGGCCGACCTTGTTGAAGAACGCTTTGTTGGCCTTCATCAGGTTCGCGCCGAAACGCATGATGCCGTCGACGTTGATGTCGAACTTGACACCAAAGGTCGCGCCCAGGCCAAACGCGGCACCGAGCTTGAGTTCGCCCTTGAACCTCGTGCGCCCCTTGTCGTCCTTGGTCAGGCCGAGAGCGGCCTTGCCTTCGACGCCGAAACCATACAACGCGGCGGCACTGCCGCCGACCTTGCCGAGGCCGGCCAGGCCCACCATGGCTTCGCCCTCGGCCTTGCCGCCGACGAAGGCAGCGCCCTTGGCTTCGATACCAATTTCCGGTGACATCTTGCCGCTGACAGGGTCCGGTATGAAGCGCCAGCCCATCTTCGCGCCGGCGCCGAGTTCGCCGCCGGTGAAGACCCGGCCAGCCCCTTCGATCTCGGGCGACAAGTTGATCGGTGCACCGAAGATCTTCGGTTCCCATTCCACTGGCCGGTAGGAGGCGCCGGCTTCGCCGAACAGCCCGGCGCGTATCTCGGCACCGCCGCTGATGTTCGTCTCCAAGGGCTTGGTCTTGAACTTGCCGCCGACGCTGCCTTCCATGCCGGCCAGGCCATTGGCGCGCAGTGTCAGGTCGCCGGAGCCGGTGTCGATCACGTCGACGATCTCGCCGCGCGCACCCATGCCGCCGCCGACCGTGCCGCCTCGCTTGGTTTCTTCGGTCAACCCCCACAGGCCGGCATTTGTCTGCGAATAACCCCTGCCGCCGTTCAGGCGGTTGACGTCTTCATACCCCACGTACCCTGAATTGCGCTGGATCTCGATGTTTGAGAACGGGCCCTCGCGCATCTCTGGCGTGAAGCCGCCGAATTGTGTTTCTGCGCTGATTCCGGTGCGCTTGACATCGGGTTTGGCGAAGCGGTCTTTCAACAAGCCGCCTCCCTCGGAAGGCTTGTCATCCCCTGCCGGGAGGTCGCCCCGCTTGCGGGCCCCCTTGTCGGCCTCCAGCTGCTGCTGGCGCTGCTTGGTTTCGAAAGCCTGCTGGTTCACCCAGTCGGTGGGCCGCCCGAAATCGAAGTGCTGCGAGTTCTTGTCGTAGTACTTCTGCTTGTCGCTGGGCTTGTCGTCGAAGGCGCTCGCCTTCTTCTGGCGCGCCTTCTCTTCGTCCATCAGTTCCTGCAGCGTGCGCGGTTCGTTCTTCTCCTTGCCGCCGACCTCGGTCTTGTCGCCATCCTTGTCTTTCTTCAGGCGCGGGTCCTTGGGCTTGTCCGCGGCGCCGCTGTCCCAGGTCTTGTCGAAGCCCTTGTATTTCTGCCCCTCCTCCCAGTCGAAGGGGTCCGCGCCCTGGGGTTGAGCATCCATGTTGTCGAGCAACCATTTCGACCCCATCTGCCGCTGGATGCCGCTGTCCAGCGGGCCGCCATTGCGCAGAAAGTCGCCGAGCTTGCCGGGGATCAATGCGAACGGATCGTTGGTCGGTTCGGGCAGTGGCGGAACGAAGAGATTGGGGTCGCTGTTGACCCGTGGAAACTGAGAAGACATGCTTGAACTCCTGTTGGAGGTGTATGGGCAGGGCCGGCTCAGCCGCGCCCTGAATGGACTGCAGCCAGTTTGTTGTTCCTCTTCACGGGCTGGACCGCGCATGCGAAGCGCGTTGGCACGCCGCGAAGCGGTGGTGCGAAAGCTCAGGCGTCTGAGTCGCCGTCGGTGCAGGTGTCACTGTCGTGATCGCAGCCCAGGCCGCCACAGCGCGCGGGGCTGACGAACGTGCCGAGACCGCGCCGCCCACACGAAGGCACCGTCGCAGACGCAGGCGCGCGAATGCATCCATCGGAGACTGCAGCGAACACGCCTTCGGACGCGGCTTCGTGGGTGCGTGTGCCAGGCCGGGTCGATGCGGCGCATCAGCTTCGCAGCGTGGCGCTCTCTACGCTCCGCCCGCGCGGGCAACGGTTGCGCCGTCGCGCCTGGCCGGGCCCCTCAGCGCCCGACGCCGACAACGGCCGGGTCGTTCATCGCCTGTTCGATGTTGGCCAGGTACTGCGCCGCATGGCTGTTGCTGGGGTCGGCGTTGCCGGACACGTAGTACGCCAAGCCCTGCTCCAGGCCGCCGTGATCGGCAATGCGCTGGCTCAGGTTGGAAGCGGCCATGCGCAGCTGCACCGTGGGGCTGTTCATGTACTGCTCGGTGCTCACCACCTGCGAACCCACGCGCGCGTTGCCCGACGCGCCATCCGCCCACTCGCGTCCGTCGAGGAACTTGCGCGAGATCTGGCCCAGGCCGATCGAGGTGTTGTTCTCGCTGGCACGGCCGAGATCGCCCTCGGCCTGCATGGACTTGCGGAAGTCTTGCTTGAACGCGTTCGATTCCGACTGCAGCTGCGCGCGGAACAGGTTCGGGTCGAGCCCGTACTCGCGCGCCACCTGGTCGGCTGCGCGTCCGAAGTCGGCCTGCGTCTTGATCTGGCTGTCCTTTTGCTGCTCGTCGCCGCGCAGCACCGGCATGAACTGCGGCTGCGTGCGGCTGGCTGCCTCTTTCACGCTGTGCGCGACCGGCACCTGCTGCGTTGACAACACCGACACCGGAGCCGGCGCCGCCACAGGCGCTGAAGAAGCCGGTGCAGGCGCGGCCGATGGCGATGCAGCGGGTGCTGCAAGCGGCGGTTGCTGCGCAGGCATGGGCGCCATCACCGGCTTGGGCTGCATCGCGTCCAGACCCAGAGGCGAAGGCCCTGCAGCCGGCGACGCGCCGGACAAGCTGTCCAGCAGGGGCTGACTCTGCTGCGACAGGCTGGACACCAATTGCTTGAGCAGCGGCACCAGCTTTTCGAACAGCGTTCCCAGCTGGTTCATCAGATTGCCGCCGGGCGCCTGGGATGCCGGTTGCAGCGAGAGCTGCGGCATCTGCTGCGGCTGCGGCACGTCCTGCAGCGAGGCAGCCCAGCGCTGCAGGGTCGTTGTCGTTTCGCTGCCCTGTTCCAACTCGGACACGGGCGAGATAGACGAGATGGACATGGTGCGGACTCGGCTGGAGTTAAGAGAGCTTCAATGTGCCGGCCAGATGCGCCTGCGTGGCGCCACATGCGAAACACCGTCACCCGCCACGAAAACCGCATGCATGAACGTCATGCAGGAGCACACGCTGGAGTGAGGTGACAGGAGGTCGACACCCACCACGCAGGTGCGCGGGTGCCGGGTGGCCCTTCACGCCGCCAGCGAATCCGCCACGGCCTGCGAACGAACCGCCGCCAGCATGCGGGCGACGGAGGCCTCCTCCGACTCCTCGTCCTGCTGGTCTTCCTGGAAGCGCTCGATCTCGTCTTGTGCCGCCTGCAGGCGCTGCCGGCATTTGTCCTGCTGCTGCTCACCACGCTGCAAGGCCTGCTGGGCCGAACGCACTTGCTGGCGCGCCGCTTCGACCTGTTGCTCGGCTTGCACCACGCGCTTGGCGACGGCCGCGGTGCGCTGGGTCGCGTCACTCAGCAAGTGCTGCAGTGTGACGATGTCGCTGGCACGAAAGCCCTGTGCGTTGGACGAGGTGCTGAACAGCTTGTCGCGCTGTGCGTCCTCTTGTACGCGACAGCTCTTTTCTTCATCGAGCACCTGGCCGAGTGAGCTCACCTGCCCGCGCAAATGCTGCTGCGCGGCCTTCACCGCGTCGTCGAGCTGCCCCAAGCGGCGCTGCTTGAGTTTGACCAGTGTGCGCAGGCCTTGAATGGTGCTCATGGTGTGTTCCGCCGTCCCGCGGCGAAGGTGCGGGGGTCATTGCCAGATTGCCTGCAGCAACGCCGCAGTGAGGCTTGCCATGCGAACGCCGTGCTACGAAAGCGAAGCGCTGTTGGCGCGACGTTCTCAGTTCACCACCAAGCAACTCCCGCCCAATGCGGGTTGGACCGGCTCTCGCGATGGCCGCGCCAGGCTGAACTCGGGTTGGGCGGCATGTCACAGAGGCCGTCAGCACCTGCGGCTTGTGCTGCCAGCTCTTGCCACCCGGCGGGCAGCGTGGGGGTAACTTGAACCAGCGCATCCACGCAGTCGGGGTCAAACTGCATGCCGCGTCCGCGTCGGATGTACTCCAGCGCGCGGCCCTGCGACCAAGCCGGCTTGTAGGGTCGGACGCTGACCAGCGCGTCGAAAACATCGGCTACCGCAACGATGCGTGCACATTGGGGAATCGAGCGCCCGGCGAGGCGAAACGGATAGCCCTGCCCGTTCCACCATTCGTGGTGTGACAGCGCCATCGCAACATCCACCGCCCTCGCATCCGGATCGCCAGCGCTCTGGTTCATCAGCAACCAGGCCCCCAACACGGCATGCTGTTCCACACGGTCTCGCTCGTCTCTCGCCAATGCCTGGGGCTTGGCCAGGAGCATCTCGTCGATGAGTTGTTTGCCGATGTCGTGGGTGCGCGCGGCCTGAACGATGGCCTGCGCTTGTTCGTCAGGCAGGCAAAGCGGCGCGCACAACAAGCCTGTCAACCAGGCAGTGCGCATTCCATGGGCATCGGCTTCGACGGTCATCGCTGGGGGTGGGCGAATCAATCAATCGTTGCAACGAGTTTAGGAAGCGCATCCCCCGCAAGACATGACGAATGCCTGATGAATTCGTGATGACACACGCATTCGAAGCTTCGGCACCGCCTTGTGCGCATGCGCAGCCATGACAGGCTGCGAACAGCACATCCGTCGATCCGAAAAGACCCGCCGCAGGCACGGCCTCGAAAATGGATATCTGCGGCATTGCTCATTGTGTCGAGATGGACACTCACCAATAGTCTTGCTTTGGTGTTCACAGCGATTGGTGTTCCGCGAACATTTTCACGACTTCCCCGAAGCAGCATCGACTCAACATGCTTCCGTCATGATTTGGTCATTCCTTCGATCCAGCACTCTGCCAAAGTGGCTTCAACTTGATTGCATGCGCACTCTCTAGGCCGCAACGAAGCGACGCGGCAAGGCTGGCCAGCAGCGGACCTTGCTGTTCCTGGTGACGCGGCGCTGGCTGGCGTCCGGGCTCACCTCCGGCGCCGTCAAGGGCTGAATCTGACCAACTCCATGCGCTCGATCGCATAAGAGGTTAAGCGCTTTACTCCTTGGAAGTGCGATCCCTTCCATTTCAACAACCCGGCAGAGGACCTGCCCTTGAGGAGACTGACGATGAAGAGCCTTCCCCCCGTTTCGTTGCGCGCCTGCGCGATCGCCTCGGCGCTGCTGCTGAGCGGTGCGGCCCACGCGCAGTTCAGCACCGACGGCTACTTCCGTTCCGGCACCGGCGCCGGAACGAAG
>Ga0307508_10006679_pt1 | contig 10824 bp, 6 predicted proteins | sample 9_EM_MG_FD_203089 | JGI IMG/M metagenome (GOLD analysis project Ga0307508, IMG submission 203089) | Populus trichocarpa ectomycorrhiza microbial communities from riparian zone in the Pacific Northwest, United States - 9_EM | ecosystem: Host-associated > Plants > Roots > Unclassified | place...
CCTCCCGAGGTAGGACTTGCCTGAGTTGTCGATGTTTACTTCTCATTCTCACCTACTGTCTGTTGCCGGTTTGTGCCGGCGCACGCCACGCCGCAGCTAAAATCGCAGAAACTTCCGTGCCGTCTCCAGGCCAAGCCGTGCGGCCACCAGCTGAACGTGCTGCGGGCCATGCGCTTTCTGGCCGCGCATCTCGAGTCCCTGAGATTTCACAGGGCGTGTTTCGGCTTGTGCGCACCGAGCGCGCGGCGAACAACGAAAGATCTCGCGGACCTCCCCGCGTCCTCGCCCAGGAAGAAACTCGTGGAGGTTGGGCCCTTCGCGCGTCTCGAAAGTCGCTTCGCATGCGGAAGCTCTAACCCACTCCAGGGCAGGGCCCGTACCCCCGTTTCGTCCCATCAGGGCGGCTGGTCCTCCAGCCATCAGCGACTCCCCTGTGTTTCTCGCAGGCCCCCGCCCTGAGCGATCAGGACGGAGGCAGCCCGAGACGCGCTGCACGGCGCGACCGAGCGACGATACGTGAGCTTCTGCGAGGAAGGCTGCGGCTCGGCAGCCAGAAGATGTGACGAATCCTTTGCTGCGGCCCTTGCAGCCAAGTAGCGAGCCTCGCTCTGTTCTCAGATGCTGAGCTGCGGACGGGTCTTTTCGGGCCAGTCGAGGTGGAAGAACTTGCCGCGCGGTTGGTCGACGCGCTCGTAAGTGTGAGCGCCGAAGTAGTCGCGCTGGGCTTGCAGCAGATTGGCCGGCAGCTTGGCGCTGCGATAGCCGTCGTAGTAGGCCAAGGCGCTCGAGAACGTGGGCAGCGAGATGCCGTGCTCGATGCCGAGCGAGACGGCCTTACGCCAGTTCTTCTGCGCCCTCTTCACCGTCTTGTTGAAGTACGAATCGAGCAGCAGGTTCGCAAGCTTCGGATCGCGCGCGTATGCCTCGGTGATCTTCTGCAAGAAGCTGGCGCGGATGATGCAGCCGCCGCGCCAGATCTGCGCGATCTCACCGAAGTCGAGCTTCCACTTGTACTCTTCTTGCGCGGAGCGCATCAGCTGGAAGCCTTGCGCGTAGGAGCAGATCTTCGAGCAGTAGAGCGCGTCCATCACGGCGTCGACCAGGGCCTTTTTGTTGCCCTTGAACTTCTTGCCCGGACCCTTGAGGATCTTCGAAGCAGCCACGCGCTCTTCTTTGACCGCCGAGAGACAGCGCGAGAACACCGCTTCGGCCACGGTCGGCGCCGGCACGCCCATGTCGAGCGCGTTGGCTGAAGTCCACTTGCCAGTGCCTTTTTGGCCGGCTGCGTCGAGCACGATGTCGACGAACGCTTTCTTCGACACGGGGTCCTTTTGGCTCAAAATGTCGGCCGTGATTTCGATCAGGAAGCTGTCGAGGATGCCTTTGTTCCACTTCTTGAACACGTCGGACAGATCGCTCGGCTTCATGCCCGTCAGGCCGCGCAGCAAGTCGTAGGCTTCGCAGATCATCTGCATGTCGCCGTACTCGATGCCGTTGTGCACCATCTTCACGTAGTGACCGGCGCCGTTTTCGCCGATGTACGTGGTGCAGGGCACTCCGCCCACGATCGGCTTGCCGGGCGTGGCGCCCGTCAGTGGTTTGCCGGTTTTGGCGTCGACCTTGGCCGCGATGGCGGTCCAAATCGGCTCGAGCACCTTGTAGGCGGCCGGATCGCCGCCCGGCATTAGCGACGGGCCAAAGCGCGCGCCCTCTTCGCCGCCCGAAACGCCGGAGCCGACGAAGCGGAGACCCTTGTCTTTCAGCGCCTTCTCGCGGCGGATGGTGTCGGTCCACAGCGCGTTGCCGCCGTCGACCACGATATCGCCCTTGTCGAGGAGTGGCAGCAGGCTGTCGATGACCGCGTCGGTCGGGCCGCCAGCTTTGACGAGAATGATGATTTTGCGCGGCTTCGAGAGCGAGCCCACGAACTCTTCGAGCGACTGCGAGCCGACCAGGCCGCCCGGGGTTTCGGGGTTCTCGGCCACGAACTTGTCGGTGGTCGCAGTGGTTCGGTTGTAAACCGAGATTTTGAAGCCGTGGTCCGCGATGTTCAGCGCCAGGTTCTGGCCCATGACTGCCAGCCCAACCAGCCCGATGTCCGAAAGATTCTTCGCCATTTGAGCCGCCAGGAAATAGCCATCCGCGCCCCCGGGAACCAGGAAAAAGCGCCCTGAGCCGCGCCAAAGCCCGAAATTGCCTCAACTTTGCGCGCCATATAGGCAGCGGCCCGCCTTGGCTAGCGCCAGGGCGGGCCGATCCGCACGCGATCTGGGCTTCAGCTCAATCGGTAATGGCCGACACCGGCGCGCCGGTTGTCGCAGTCGCCACGGGCGGGCCGCAGAAGGCGCGCACGCCGCCGCCTTCACCCCCGATGGTGTACGGGCCGCATTCGTCGTCGGACGCGCAACCGAGCGAGACGCAAGTCTTGTCCGGTCCGCACACCGACCTGAGCGCACCGTTGATCAAACCATTGGGGCTGCAGTCGATGTCGTGCTCGCAGGGCGGCTGCGTGCAGACTCCCTTCAGGCACTTGACGCGGTAGTCGCCGACGCCCTCGATGCATTGCGTGTCGCTAGTGCAGCCGGTGATCGGCACGCAGAGCGACGTCGCGTCGTCGCACGTGTAGGTCGCCAGGCAATCCGTTGCTTCGTTGCACTTGCGGTAGCAGCCGCCAGTTGCCTTGTTACAGGCGCATTCGCCCGTGGAACAGACGTCGGTGAGGGCGTGGTCGGCGACGGGCAGGCCGGCGTCGCACGTTGCGTCGGAGGTGCAGCCCGCGGCCGCCGGCGCCTGCTGGCACTTACCGGCCTTCACGTCGCACGCGGGGATCGCGTGTCCACCGCGCGTGTAGGGCGGGCAGCCACCGACGACCTCGGTCGCCTTCGTGCACTTCGCCGCGTAGTGGCAAAGGCCGTCGCAGGACCAGGTGCCCTTGTCGCACTGGTCGTCGCAATACGAGGCGTACGCCAGACAAATGGCGCCGTTGATGCCGATGGCGGTGGAGCAGTTGGCAATGCCTGCGACCAGCATCGCGAGATCGGCGCAGGAAGCGGCGCCGGTCGCCGTCTGAGCCAAAACCGGCAGCTCGCAGCAGTCTGCCGCGACGACGCACTCGGCGCCGCACTCTTTGCCGGTCGGTTTGAGCCCACTGTCGATCGGCGCGCAGACACCGACGCCCGTGCCAGTGGTGCCTTCGCCGCGCACTCCCGGCACGCAGGCAAAGCCCGCGTTGCAGTCGCTGGTCAAGACGCAGGTCTCACCCAAGCCGCCGAGCATGGGGCCGGGGCTCGCGCCGCCGGCGCCGGCGCCGTCCATGGTGCAGCGCTGGCTGAGACAGCTGAGGCCGTCCTCGCAATCCGCGCGCTTGGTACAGCTTTCGCCAGGGCCGCCGAGGACCGGGGGCGCTGGACCAACGACGGCCGGCGAGCCGCCGTTGCTGCTGCCGTCTCCGCCGCCGCTGGTGTCGATGCGGCTGGTGGCCTTGTAACAAGTGCCTTGCTCGCAGCGCAGACCGTCGTTGCAGTCCGAGGTCTTGGTGCACGAGTCGCCTTCGGCGCTCTTGGCGATCTTGGCGTCACCGTCGCAACCGGCGACGAGCCCAAGAGTGGTCAGTGCGACCAGACTAAGAACCGACCAAATTGGCTTATTTCGCATATTTATTCCTCCGGACGATTTTTCGCGAGGACGCCGAGGCAAGCGCTCGGAGCCCGAATCCACTTCACTTCTCCAGCAGCTTGAACTCGATGCGCCGGTTCTCTTGACGGCCCTTGTCCGTCGAGTTGTCGGCGACGGGCTCGTTCGGGCCGGCACCACGCGTTTCGATGCGGCCGGCTTCGATGCCCTTGCCGACCATGTACTCTTTGACCGAGTTGGCGCGCGCCTGAGATAGCTCGACGTTCTTCGGCGCTTCGCCGACGTTGTCGGTGTGGCCGCTGACCATGATGCGTAGCTCGGCGTATTGCTTGAGCACCTTGATCGCGTCGTCGAGAACCTTGTCCGACTCTTTGCGGATGGTGGCCTTGGCGAAGTCGAACTCGATGCCCTTGATGACGCCAGCGAACCTGGCGACCTCTTTGGGCAGCTCATCGGGGCAGCCGTCGGTGTCTTGGAAGCCGTTCTTGGTCTCCGGCTGATCGGGGCACCTGTCGAGGTCGTCGACGATGCCGTCGCCGTCTTTGTCGTGCACGGGGCAGCCATCGGGCGCGACGCCCTTTTCGTTCGGGCACTTGTCGCTGTCGTTCAGAAAGCCGTCGGCGTCGGGATCGGGGCTCGGGCAGCCGTCGTTCGGAGCCGGCTGAGCGTGATCTTCGGGCACGGTCGGGCAGGCGTCGCTCGCATCGGGGATGTCGTCGTGATCGATATCGCTGGGTTGGGCGACGGGCGCCGGGCAGCCGTTGGGCGCGACGCCGGGCACCGCCAGGCAGGCGTCTTGCGAGTCGAGGAAGCCGTCACCGTCCGAATCCTTTGGCGCCGGTGCCGGCTCGTTGCCGGTGCGACCGAGCGTGAACGCCAGCCCCAGCAAGAGCTCGAAATTTTGTACGAGGTCACCCGCCTTGACGGCCGGGTTCGCGCGGTTCTGCTGCATCAGGTTGTCGCGAAAATCGCAGCGCGCGCTGAGCGTTTGCAAGATGGCGTACTTCACGCCCACGCCGAAGTGCAGTTCAGGGTCGCTGTCTCTACCGAGCGCGGTCGTGCTGCTGCGCAGGTTCATGCCGCCGGCGCCGACGAGCGCGAACGGCACCAGACGATACGCTGGGTACTGCGCGACCGCCGACAGCCGGTAGGTCCAGAGCGTCGCGCTGTCGTTCGTCTCTTTCGTCTTGGTCGGAATCACGCCGAGCTCGCCCTCGGCGCCGAGCCACGACAGTGGATAGAAGCCGGCCCGTAGCCCCAGATCGAGCCCAGTCTTCAGCTGCTGATGACCCTGCGCTGGAGAAGTCTCGATCAGCTCCAGGTTTTGGAGGTTGTGCTCCTTGGAGAAGAGCGCGACGCCTCCGTAGACGCCTAGCTCCAGCGCCATGGGCGTGGGTCGGAACTGATGCCAGAAGTCGCTCGGGGCGCCGTCCGACGCTGAGCCCGACGCGCTGGCGCCGCTGTTCGAAGCCTGCAGCGAAAGGCCGGCGTCGGCCGCGTTGGCACTGGAAGGCGAGGCCGCGAGCGCAGCCAAGCCGGTCAATAACCCTAGTAAGTGAGACGATGAACGCATTGGTACACACCGGCCCCCGTGAAATCCCGAAGCCGCAGAGCAGACCTCAGCTCCGCGTTTTTCGCAATCTCTCGGGTCTCTGGTGCGCGGGCCGGGGGGCACGAAAGCGTTTAGACGAGCGGCAAAGCCCGCGAATTCATGCCTGAACGTCCAGCGCGCTGTTTCAAAAACCGGCCCACAAAAAAGCCAAGGGCGCGACCATCAGCGATGATCGCGCCCGAGTCAGCTGAGGCAGGCTGCGTTTGCCTGCCTACCGTTTGGGATCAGCCCGCGCTGGCCGAGCCGCTCGCCGAAGCGCTGGCTTTGACCGACACGTTGATCGACACCGAGGCCTTGGCCTGAGCGTCGAGCGAAGCCGCGAAGCAGCCGCCGACCTTCAGCGCCGCTGCGCCGCTGCTCGTGACCGCCGCTTTGGCGCCTTCAGCAGCAACCTTGACCGCGCCAACGACGCTCTCGAGCTTGCCCTTCATACCGAGCGAGATCTTGAGCAGCGCCGGGAGGTTCTTGGTGATGGCCAGCTTGAGCTTCGTGGCCGCCTCTGCATCCGCCGCACCCTCGACCTTCACGAACACGGTGGCCGGCTTGCATTCGGCCTTGCCGTTGACGGAGGCGTTGCAGTGCGCCTTGCACTCCGCGCTCATCTCTGGCGGCTTGACTTCGCCCGAGCACTTGGGCGCCTTCATCTCGACGCTGCACTTGCCGGAGCAGGTGCCCTTGCACTCGCCAGCGGCCTTCATCTCGCAGCTAGCGGAGCACGAGCCCTTGCAGGTGCCGTTGCATTGCGCTTCGGCCTTGCCCTTGCACTTGCCGTCGCAGGTGCCCGCGCACTTGCCCTTGCTGTCTTTGCCGTCGCACTTGCCGTTGCAGTCGCCGTCGCACTTGCCGGAAATGTCCGCGCTGCAATCGCCCTTGCACTCACCGCTGCACGAGCCTTCGCAGGTGGCTGAGGCTTCGACCGTGCACTTGCCTTCGCACTTGGCGCCGCACTCGCCGCTGATTTCGCCGCCTTCGCAACTGGCCTTGACGCTGCCCGGCTTGATGTTCGCGTCGCACTTGGCGGCGCAGTCCATGCTCGCGTCGAGCGACGCTTCGCACTTGGGGGGCTTCACGTCGACGACCAGCTTGCCCTTGGCCTTGGCCTTGAACTCGCCGACCAGCTTGGTGGCGAAGCTACAGGCGGCCTCCGCCTTCTTGCCCGGGCCGTCTTCTTTCGGCTTCAGGTCTTCGTCTTTGGCGCCCAGGTCCTTGGCCAGGCCCGAGCAGGCCGCGGTGACGTCGGCTTCGACGCTGGCGGCGATTTCTTGCACGTCGGCGCCGGCGGCCAGTGCCGCCTTGACCTTGCCTTCGAGCTCACCCTCGAGACCGAAGTTCGTGCTCATGATCGCTGATGCGTCAGCGATGTTGGCAGGGCACCCGCCCGGCGCGCCCGGTACGCTCGGCACGCCTGGCATACCGCCTGGCATTTTGCCGCAATTGATCATGAGCGGAACGCTCGCGACGATTAACACCGCCATGAGCTTCGACGAAAAGCTTCGGCCTCGTTTGGCTGACATTCTTATAATCTCCCTATAGGAAGCCGGGCTTTCTGCCCGAACCCAGGCGCGGAACCTATTCCGCTTTTTCGCGAAGGGAAAGCGCTCATCAAAACCGGCCATTTTCAGGCGATTTTGTGACGAATCAGCCAGCCTGCCGGGATTTGAGCAGCTGCTGGAGGTCCCAAACCGGCCCCGCCACGAAGGACAGCCCGTCGTCGCTGAAGGCCGGCGCCCGCTTCTCGAAGGCGGCGTGACCGACCAGATTCAGCGCCCAGCCCGCCGCGAAAGCACCGAGCGACCCGGCCCACAGTGCGCCGGTCACGGGGCTGAGTGGCTTCGATGCGAACAATCCCGCAGCGCCGCCGACGATCAACGGGATGCCGATCAGGTGCAGGGTCCGATTCGTGCGGTGCTGATGCGTGTCGCGATAAAATGACAGCGACGCTTGCCAACGCTCCGACGCGTTGCCGACGAACTCGGGGTGGCGCGCTCGCCAATCTTTTTCGAGCAGCTTCACGCCGGCGCCGAACAGCGACAGCGCGCTCAGCTTGAAGCCGGCACACAGCGCACCCATTCCGGCGACCGAGAGCGCGACGCCGAGCGTTGCCGTAGCTGAACGTTGGGGCATGAAAGTTACATTACTACGCGCGCAGCTTTGGCGCGCGGCGTTTTGTCGGTCTTTTCTGCCTCGAAGACGCATGGGATTTCGACTATGGGGCACTAACTAACATGGTCGTTTCTAGGGCAAGCATGCTGCAATCTACTCGGTTCGTGTTGGGTATGCTGGCGCTCGGTGAAGTGACTTTGCTGCTCAGCGCCTGCTCGAGTAGCTCGCCCGGGACTAGCGCGAACGCGTCTGGCGCCGGCAACAACGCCACCGGCGGCGCCTTGCCGGACATGCCCGCTCCAGGCGGCGGGGGCGCGGGCAGCAGCAACTTGGCCGGCGCCAGCGCCGCCGGCACGAGCACCACCACGGCCGGCGCGACCAGCGGCGGGGCTGGGGCAACCAGCGGCGGCATGGGCGGCACTGGTGGCAGCGGCGGCTCCGGCGGCGTGGCCGGGATGGGTAGCACGGGCGGCATGCCGCCCGACGTAAGCCCTGAGGGTGACGGCGATCTCACCGTCGGCCCCACGTACACCAAGGACCCGAATCTCACGGACCTCGGCAAAACCAAGGGTAAGAAGTTTTCCTTCAACCTGGCCTCGTCGGCCAGCATGATCTTCAAGGGCGACGACGCGACGCTGAGCAAGCCGTGGCGGATGGCAAACCAAACCAGCTTCAACCGCAACGTCACCGTCTACGTGCCCGCCCTGTACAAAGACGGCACCGAAGCGCCGATCTTGGTGATTCAAGATGGCCCGGGCCAAATCGACGGCATCGCGCGCGCGCTCGACAACCTCACGGTCTCGGTCGACCCGCTGAAGAAGCTCCCGCCGTTCGTCGCGATCGCGGTCGCCAACGGCAGCGATCGCGACGGCTCCGACGGTAAGGGCTCCGAGCGCGGCCTCGAATACGACACCATGTCGGATCGCTACTCGCGCTTCGTCGATACCGAAGTCCTGCCCGCCGTGATCGCCGACCCCATGGTGCATACTGCGTACCCGGGCCTCAAGTTCACGAAGGATCCACAGGGTCGCGGCGCCTTCGGCTGCAGCTCCGGCGGCGCCGCGGCGCTGAGCATGGGCTGGTTCGCGGAGACGCTCTGGCACCGCGTCATCACTTACTCGGGCACCTTCGTCGCGCAGCAGAACGAGACGCAGCCCGAAGCGCAAATGTACCCGTTCGGCGCCTGGGAATATCACTCCGAAATGGAGCTGATCAAGAACATGCCCAAGAAGCCGCTGCGCGTGTTCATCAACGCCAACGAAAACGACAACGGCGCCACTGCGCCCGAATCCGGCCATCATAACTGGCTGCTAGCCAACCAGCGTACCGCCGCCGCCCTCAAGGCTCAGGGGTACCACTACCGTTTCGTGTACGCCCAAGGCCTCGGCCATTGTGATGGCAAGGTCCAAGACCAAACCATGGCCGACGCGCTGTCGTGGGCCTGGCGCGGCTACGTCGCGCCACCGTGATGCCCTGAGGGCGCTCGAGGCGAGCGCCAGTTACGGTGTCGGGGCGAGCGCGACGCCGCGCAGCGCGGTATTCGTCGTCGCCGTGAGCAGTAGCGTCGGCGTGGCGGCGAAGGCGCCCTCGTAGCCGGTCGCGTCGACGAGAGACACCAGCTCGCCACCGCCCGCAGCGGCGCTGCCACCCTTGCGGGTTGCGAACAGCGTCACCGTGGTGCCGTCTTGAATCGCCGTGAGGCCGCGGTAAGCGTCAGTGGCCGTGCCGACAGTGCCGCTGGCAGTCCAAGAGCCCGCGACCAGCGAGTACTTGGTGAGCCCGAGGCCGTCGTCGGCGACGTACAGCGTGTCGACGCCCGGCACGCCCGCGTCCAGATCGGCCAGGTAGAAGCCGTAGGGGCTGCCGCCCAGCGGGAAACCAGGTAGATTCGTGATGGTCTGGCCGGCGGTCGTGGGCAAGCCCGTGCCGACCGTGCCCAGGCGCACGGCGCTGCCGGAGCTATCGGACACGTACAGCTGCAAGCCGAAAATGTTGAGCTGTCGCAGGTTGGCGACGGTCGTGCTGACCGTCGTGGTGCTGCCGGCATTGCCGAGCGTGAGGAAGCGCACGCCGCCCGACGCGCCGGTAAACCAGATGCTACCGCCATCGCTGCTGGCGACGCTGCGCGGATTGTTACCGCTGGCGCCGTCGGTGACTTGGGTCGAGGTATCGACGCTGCCGTCGGCTGCGAGACGACCGATGATGCGCGGCACTGCGCTGCCGGTCGTGGCGGCCAGGCCGGTCGTCGGCAGCGGCGCATCGTAGCCGGTCAGCATCACGAAGTGTCCGTCGGCGGAGCGGGAGATCAGGCCCTCCGACGTCGCGGTGCCGCTGGCGACCAAGCGGTGGTTCGCGCCGTTGATGGTGAGCGGCATCGGAATCGACCGAACCGCCGAGCCATCGGCCAGTACCTCGTCGATGAACACCGGGTTGCCGGTGTTGACGAGGGCGCTCGAGCCGTCGCCGACGCGATAGATGTCGAGATGCGCCGTCGTGCTGCCACCGCTCGAGCCCGCGCTGCCCGCTGCGCCGGCGCTGCCGCTCGTTCCCGCGGTTCCGCCGCTGCTCAGGCCGGCGACGCCGCCCGAGCCGGAGCCGCCACCGGCACCCGAGCCGCCGCCCGAGGCCGCGCCGGAGCTTCCACCGGCGCCGGAGCCACCACCACCGGTTCCGCTTGAGCTGCTGCTCGCCAGCATGACTGCGTCGGCCACCAGGGCCTCGGCTTGCGCGATGTAGTCCTGCGCTTGCGTCGAGCTGATAGCCTGATTGTGGCAGGAGGCCCGGTCGAGGGCCGTGCGCATCAGCGCTGCCAGCGCGCCCTGCCGAGTGACCAGCGCATCGATCGACCCTTCGATTGAGGTGTAGGTTGCGTCATCGGCCTGCAGCGCGTTGGTCGAAGCTACCAAGATTGACGCCGCGAAGTCGCCGAACGGCGCGTCGATGCGCTTGTAGCTCGCCCCGAGGTTCGCCACGTCAGTCGGATTCGACGCGAGAGCCGACGGATACGCGCTGCTGTCGAGCGCCTGCGTGATCACGCGGCCGTCGAGCTCGTACGCATCGCAGAGCCCGAGGATGGCGTTGATGGTCGGTCGCACGTCGGTGTGGTCGGTGAAGACCGTCTGATCCGCTTGATGCAGCACGCCGGGGCCCACGAAGCCCAACCAGGTTTGGGCGATTTCCGGCTGAATATCGCCGTGGTTCCAGGCAAAGCCGGTTTGGATGCAGGTCTCGCAGGTGCTGGCCGGAAAGTCGGTGATGAAGTAGTTCGCGTCGGCGAAGAACGAGAAGGTGGGATTGCGCGCCGGATCGCCGGTCGTAATCATGTGTAGCCCCTTCAGGCCGGATTGATCCGCCATGGCCACCAGCAGCTTGTCGGTGTGGCCGGTGTAGGGATTCACAGCCGTGAGGCCCGCGATCTGGCGCTCGAAATCGCGCGCGTCGGGATCGTGCTGCGTCAGCGCGCCAGCGCCCTTCTT
>Ga0307508_10006680_pt1 | contig 10821 bp, 10 predicted proteins | sample 9_EM_MG_FD_203089 | JGI IMG/M metagenome (GOLD analysis project Ga0307508, IMG submission 203089) | Populus trichocarpa ectomycorrhiza microbial communities from riparian zone in the Pacific Northwest, United States - 9_EM | ecosystem: Host-associated > Plants > Roots > Unclassified | place...
CCCCCTTCTTTTTACCCCCCATTTTTGATTTTTCCGGAGCCTAGGTTAGTATTTAGCTACACGTTCTTATCCTTCTGGAGCCTCACTTCAAAGTTTTTAAAAAAGAAGCTTGAGGCTTCTGCCACACCCACTTTGGGATTGATGGTACATAATTTGTGGTCCCAACTGTTTGTTATAGTAGTATAGTCATTGCGGTAATATCCAAAAACGCGACCGAATGCCCGTTGGAGAATGCCTCACAGTCAGTGCACTTTTCCGACGCAATACTGGGCCCTCAGGCCTCAGGCTCAACCTCAGATGGCTGTACACCGTGACAACAGCCGGTACGTACCCAGGCTGTCAAAACTACTAGTAAGTTTGACAGGCGGTAGAAGACATCCCTGTGCATCGGGCCAGGAAGGAAGCTGCGAATCCAATGTACCTACAGTGCAGCAAAAAATGTAAAAACTGCTATGTACGACTTTTACTTTCTTCGTGCGGTCTGATTGGTTAAGTACGACTGGATTGTCAAAGTTTCGTAAAGAATGCCTGGCAGCCTGTCGTTTTGACAGTCGAGCGCCTTGTGTACCCGTTTCCGTGGCCAAATGACGTGTCTCCCAAAGGACGCAGAGAATTGTCCTGGAGTTCCTGAGTGTGCTTGGACTGAGGTTTAGACAATTGAAGCCACGGGATCCGCAGCACGAGCGTTGGCACCGTCCTTAAAATTCCATGCCAGTGTTAAGGGCGGTAAGTTGACTTGGGCACAAGAGAATATCATCACCTCATTGTTCCTGTCAGGGACAAAGGATCTGTTCTCAGCAAATCCTGTGTCGGTAAATCGAAGAACCTTCAGAGGGTGGGGAAAGGTGCACATTCGCCTGAATATCTGGCCTTCCTCAGGATTCTCTCATTGCAGTCAACGAGGCTCCTAGAACCAACCCTTCAGAGCCTCAGGGACGGAGTGTGAGGGATTCTAAATTGTCCAAGTCTACATATGAATCTGTAAGTTTGCTTGCAGGAAGACGATAAGAACCAATGCAATGATTGCTGGCGTAACGGCGCTTAGTTCTGTCTTGACGTTCTTCGAAAGCCTTCGACGGACGACGTAGAATTGACATCAGCAAACTGGTCAAGATCCCGTTTTGCGTTGTGGTGTTTTGATTGGTGAGCAAACTTTTGTCCACAAAAAGGTGCGTGTTATTTCGCGTGCAAAGTTTTGACTCCCCAAGGAATCTACCTCTTTCTTTCTGTAGTCTAATAAAGACATGACAAGTTTGTGACCAGTCCTCGAACTTGATTGCGACCTTATATATCACCGTATTGTATAAAGGATCTTTTTATCTACTTTGTATAGTATCTCAAAACATTGGCACAATATAGGATGGTTATCAAAATATTTCTGAAGGTATATATTTTCTCAATTACTTATAGTTGCAATGTTTTTCTTGTATAACTCCGTCTTACAATTTAACTCCACGTAAAGTGGGACAGATGCTCATCCTGCTGGGTTGATGGCACACCCGTGGCATTCTTGCTGCACGAGAGCAGCACAACCAAATCGAATGTTCACAAGGTCAGTGCATCTGGGAGCTCCGAGTCTATTACATTAGCAATTGTTATAGTTCGCCGTATCCCTCAGCCTCTAAATCATCCATCTCCCATGGTTCCTCGCCATCTTCTGCTCCCATACTGTTCACTGTCTCTTCCAAGTCCTCCTCATCTTCATCGCCATTATTACCAATATAGTAACCATAGTCCTCTTCTTCCATTAGCCTAGCTTCTTCGTCATCTTCGTCACCAGCAAATTGAACTTGAATATCTTCATTGGCTGGCCTGGTATTCTCTTGCGCATCTTGGCAAAAGGCAGTGGTGAATGAATTAGTGGCCTTGTGCCCCACTCCGCCACCACGAAATCTCATGAACATATCACGGTCAACGAACCTATTAGACATCAGTTAGCGTACCATAAGAAATAAGAATTATTAGATACATACATATTGACGTAATGGTAACACCAGTCACTTGTTTCGTCAAGTGGTATTCTTGCAACTGAGTTAGTTGGACTAAGAAGTTCATTTGTTTGGCCTTGCGCAAATGCCGGGATCAGATGTACGCCACGGATAACCTGAGCAGGATCCAAAAATCCAAAGGCCCCAGGCTCTTTGGCATCCAGAAAGCCAATGCGATGCAGTCTTCGAGCCTGCCATCCAGCATTGAAAGACAAATCGCGTCCAAACCACCGTACCCAGAGGAAGTTGATTCGTTGTTTTTGAGATGATCTGGAATGGGGGCTGGTGTGGACAACATCGACGTGAAAAATCCCGATGACCCTGGCATACCAGTATGGATGAGCGTCTGCATCCTCAGTCGTCTCTTCATGAGAAAGTAGCATGATATCTGGATGTGTTCGAGGGTTGATAGAATCTTGTTGTCTGCGAAGATCGTATGTCGTATAATTAAAACGTAGGGTTTTGTGTCGATAGAGGGTGTTGTCAACAAACTTGATAGTATCGTGTTCATCTTGGGAGTATTCGACCTCATCACCATTGTACGTATATCCAAGCAAGCGAGAAAGGATGTGATTCTTCAGGTTTGGAATGAAATCCTGTAGAACGTCCAAGTTAGAATCAACAATATATCAACAATCTTGTACATACCTTAACTGCTTGATCACCATTCTGCTCGTGAAAATCTACCCAACGATATATATTGTCTTTCAAGCGTGTCGTGTTTGAAATGTGATATCGAACTTCCGAACTTCAGGAAGTGTCTTCGGCAAAGGATCAGATTCTTCGAATGGCACTGAAGGAGCAGATGAATTTATGGGCTTGAAAACGGGTGGGAACGCTGGCGTAGATTCGGCTCTTCCTTCCTTTTCCTTCAGTCGTTCCGAGATCCGTCGCAAGATTCGTTCTCGCCGTTGATGTTTTGCAATTTGTTGAGTAAAAGTTTTGCGCTTGTTAGTTCGTGCATAGAACCGCTTGACGCGCCGATGCTCAAGCTCGCCCTAGTACAACAGTACATGTTAATGCAATATTGAGAGTGACAGTAGCAGTACATACAACTTGTGTTGAGTAGCCATCTGTAGTTCCAAATCTTGCAATTGCGGCGACATAATGGCCAAGTGCATGGATCTTATAAGTGCACATGTTGAAGAGCTTGCGCAATTTACCCTGACGCACATCTGTCCCCTCTGGATTTCTCGAGCTTGTTGTCGATGTTGCTGTGGTTTTATCCCTACTGCGACCTCTATTTCCTCGTCCTCTCCCGGCCCCTTTGCCACGTAGTGTTGTAGTAGGCTTTCCCCTTGTTGTTCCCCCCTTCTGCATGCTGGCAGCCTTACGTCAGTGACGAGCACTCTCTTCCTTTGGAAGTTCCTGTGTGTCAAAGCTACCACACGTTTTCTTGACCCAGAGACGGAGTTGCTGTCCCAATGACGTAGTTGATTCTTTGAGCCCTTTGAGAGTTGATGCAGTGTGGAGACGAAGTTTAGCGTATGCATGCCAGGTGCAGAGGATAAAGAGGAGTTCTAATATAATCGTATTGTGAGGTTCTGGCAGAAGCCCTTCGAAGACAGGTAAAGAGCACTGATCATATACATCAGCATTTGTAGTAATGCACTTCAAACGAGTAATCTACATACCTGGAGCAAGTCTTCGAAATCCCGACCTGCAAGCTTCTTCATTGCCGATGCATTTTCATGAAAGCGGCGAATTGTACCTCGCCCAAATGTTGGAACATGTCGGAATCTATTTAATTGAGATTAGTCTACGTTCGCTGTAGGCTTCCCTGTCAAAACGTACCGCCAGTTCAACTTCTGAATACAGTTACCACCTGCTGCATACATAATACGTATGAGGTGGGTGAAGATCGCCTTCCACACTCCCAGCTCGAACTCATGCAGGAGATCGGGGACGAACATGGAAAAGAAATCGAAACCAAATGAATGCAACTTGTTGGAGAAAGCATTCTGGAAATCAAACACAGTGAATCGTATGTAAATGAAATTCGGAGACTCTTACACGTGTCGGAATCCATGAGTCTTCTTGAAGTAAGTCATTGACCCACGTGCTATTGATGCCTCGCCCGTTCTCAAAAATCCAGACACGCGTTTTGTTGACCATGTCTTGTCGGTGCACACTATCAACTCGAACTTGACTTCGACGTTGGTTGTCAACCTTCGTTCCCAAGGCACTGATGTATTCCTTTTTAGTAAAACACGTGGGACAAGGACATCCTCCAAGATAACGAATTGTAGCCAGAATGACCCTTTGAAAGATCAAAGTTTATTAGTAGAAATACACAGCTATATAAGTATAAACCTACTTCTCTGGATAATCTGCTGAGTAGGTGAAAAGACGAGGAAAAATACGCCGAAGGATTCCATCAGCACACTTCATGACGATGCCATGTTCGTATGCATGCAAAAATTCAGGGTCCAATAACAATTCATAAGTGGCATGAAGAAGCTCCCGTTTCAAATGCGTAATCGTGGCTGAGGAGGCTGGCTCCCCAAACACGGCCGAATATCGATCTTGAAAGGTATCTGGAAGCTACAGACCACATCAACAAAAGGAATGAATGATAGAGGGCAACACCAACCGAAGGAAAACATGCTACGTGATGGGCAGCAAACTGTGAAGGCTTTGCACGGTCATATTTTGATTGATTCCCAAAGAAAGCATATACGGGCGAAAGCGAAGCGGTACCAAATTGTGCGAGTTGAGTTGCGTCGGACCACAGCATCAAAGCCGCAATGGCATGCTCATATTGAGGGCCTGGTTCAGGTGGAAGCTCCTTTACTTTCCGATGTTCTTCGAGAAATGCATCTGAATTGTAGATTTCAGAGTAGATACGCTCAGGAGGACTGTCGGGAGTAGCTTGCCAGAAGAGGCTGAATGGCGTGTAGTGAAAGGATTTTGCTGAGCTGTCCTGGAGTGCTGTCGTAATAACCTCAATAAGACTTCGGTGGTATACACCAGGAATCTCGAGGATGGGTGCGTCAGCTTCTTTTTGGCAGACCTTCTCGGCTGGGAGTTTAAGCTTCACAGTTGACTCGCGCCATGCGTTCTGGGTTTTAAGGTGAACTGATGCACCATCTGAGTTGGCCTCTCCGTCAAGTCGTCGGAGTTCCCGTCTAGCATTAAAGTCCTTTAGGTCAGAGACTTTAAAGTCCGGAGCAAGCAGTACGTCGTCGACAAGAGACTGAAGGTTTGCAACAGACTTTGTAGGTGACCCGGAATAGAACCAGTTCATCAGGCGAAAGACTGTTGCGTTCAAGAATGGCGCAAAAACATTGTTGTGAGCATTTCGAGCGAGATCTGGAATAGTACGTCCAAACCCAGCCCACCACTTTGGTGCGTTGGGCTTAGATACCGTCGCCAGACCTGGAGCATCACAACGATCCGCGAAATCTTGTACATTGTCCGGATTGGAACTTGGATAGGATTCATAAACGCGATAAAGGCCGAATTCGTCTGGTTTGGTGGTAATAACGGAAGGCTCCTGGACGTCAGGTATAGGCGACTCAGAAAACGAGTCCTCCAAAGTGTTGTCTTGTGGTGCAGGAGTAGAGGCCCTCGAAATAGCTGGCTTCGGGGGCATACACTGGCAACGGTCCTCGGTGATGACGATTTGCAAGCCATTAAATGCCATGCCTAGTTTTGACAATCTGGATTGCTGGCATGTTTGTGTCACCCCAGACATTGCAGGAGATTGGTATCTTCACGGCTACCGATCTTTTAAACCCCAAGGTGCGATGTCACAAATTTGTAGGGACCACAAGTTCGTTTGTTTTGGAAGATAGTAGGCTGCGCTTTGGATATGTATAGCATTGAGAAAAACCAACACAGATCTTGTAAATTATAGTCGTTGATAGGTTACAGAGGAGGAATCTGAGTTGAGGAATTTGGAAGATAATCGTGATAATGACGTGGAAATCGACGTTGGCGGCCAGACTTTGTTGGAGCTGGTTGAAATTCAGGACTTTTCGGAGCCTCTAATGGAAGATCTTCATCGACGTTCATTGTATTATTCTCGAACTAGTCCGACCATTAATACTTCATGGAACTCCGTGATTTTTGAAGGGTACTCACATTCTCTGTCTCTACCAATTGTTCGAGCTCTTCTGAGCTAGCTATGTTCTCTGGTCTGACAGCGCTGCCCTTTCTACTCCTCGCAAGCTGGTGTCGTCTTTGAAGCAGAGATTGTGCATAAATTTTCGCAGGTTTGCAAGACGGTCGATGGCGTTTAAGACCATGATCATTCTTGAAATCCTTGTTACAGCGCTGACAAGCAACCATGAACAGAAGAAGAAGGAGAAAACCGAGTTTCATAGTGGCATTAGTATACAGAAACGCGTACGGACAACTTGGAAAAAAGAAGCGCAACGCGGTCAGGTGACGCGATAATCAAAATCTTCAAGTTCCTCAGAATCCTCATTTATTATCATCACGACACGATGCCAGCCTCTGCAAGACCCGATGAAGGGGGTAACTCAGACAATCCAAATGAGGAAGAAGGAGACGAGGAGGAACAATCGACACGTAGAAATCGGCTCTCGGCCAGCTTAAGAAATGGACGGCGAAAGAGAAAGAAGTAATCACAACGTTTCATACTCTCAATATCAATGTTTCTGACTCACGAACATATTCAGAAACGATACTTTAGATCCATACCGAAAATTTGCAGCATTCTATACGCGAAGCGAGAATCCTTTCGTCAATTACTATGCTGTGTTGGATACTGGAATGGCATGGGATACTTCAGAGTTTGGGGAACTCACTAGGGATCAGTAAGCCTCTCTCAATCACAATTGGCTTGTCTTCTGAAGCATTACTATAGATTCCGTGCGGAAAATGGGAGTCTTTTACAGGTCTACAAGCAATTGCGTTCAGCCGTTTCCTATTTCACGCGTGACTTTTACGAGTTGAAAAACAACCCAGAGGATATGGAGGGCTTGGGGAAATGCGTATTTCATTTATTTCTCTTATTATCTACGCATATACTTACTTATATCTAAAGATGAATGATGCTGTTACAGCTGCCCGTGGCGCCGATATTAGCAGCCTTTCTGAAAAGGGCATTTATTATATTGAGCTTGAGCAAAAAGAAGGACTGATTCCAAAACTCGATCCTGCTGCACCAAAGACCTCTACTCGTGGTCATAACCACCCAGTCTTATCTCGTCTCCTATGTCCTGTGAGGTATCTTGCGGAGTTCGATGCAGAACCAGCTGAGTATGTCCACACCTACTGTTCATAAAACTTAATCTTTCACTCTGCGCGACTTAGATTTCAAAGAAAATTGTGTAACAACAGAGTTCGTGTCACTGCGGCTGATTTCCCGTCATTGCTGTATCCAGACAACGGCTTTGACCCTGATGACCCCGAAAACGGTCTGTTTCGAAGCCCAATCTTGGTCCGGGTGAGTTTATTACTTATCGTAGTTGAGTTCGTGACAATGACGCAATCTTGACAGTTTTATAAGCACATATTCACGGGTCCATCATCAGCGAAACAAGAATAATCGTCGAGCAAGAGACCAAAAGTAAAACGCCCTCAAGCAATGCTGAACAACATGAAAAGTGTAACACCTGGCTCGATTGCGTATGCAGCTCTCATGGTACGCGTTTCTACTTCTGAACCAGAATGAATACTGAATCATTTTCTCCTAAGTTCCGTCACTGTATAAATTCTCTTGATGACTGGCGGACCGAAGACGACCTTTTCAGCCGTGACCAATTTTTCGAGTCGATGGTTTCTCTTTTGAGTGATCAGGATGATGCGTGGGTGAAGGATACCATGAGTTGGTGGAATATGTGAGTGCTTTCCCAAGATTTATAGTGTCTTCTTGATAGTTGCATACCCTAGGAACATATTCGGCACCCTAAATAATGAAAGCGATGATCAGGATGATCAAGAACCATCAACACTTGCTCTTATTCTTGCAAAACGCAAAGAGAGATCTCGAACACAAGTTAATCAGACAAGGAATGTCGTCGGAGAAAGGTTCTCCTATCAGCTATCTTTATTATTCGTTTAACCTCTTTACTAACTTCAATTCAGGGGTGATGCCCATCCACACGATGTCCAGGAACGCATGAATGAGAATTCCAGTCATTCGCCAAGAGGCCGCAGTACCTATCGTTCCTTGCCACACTCTCGTTCTCGCTCACCACGAGAGCATCATTACCGTTCTCGCACTCCATCTCATCTCTCGCGCTCGCCTAGGGAGTGGCATCATCAGTCTGGCTCTCCAAGGGAACGTCATAGTCGTCCTGGTGATGTTGGAAATGCGACTGTTCTAGGATCCCCTCGTTATCGCCAAAGAAATCAGAAGGATGCAGCCCGATATCGATTCAGTCACTCCCCATTACCAACTCGCAATCACGAACGTTCTCGATCTCCTGCACACGTCCGAACTAGTATGTCTTCTCCAGCTCCAAATCAGCGATATGCATCTGGCAGTCACCAACGTCACTTACCGTTGTCTTCTCCCGTTAATCACGGCCGTCGTTCACTATAACTTGTATCTTCTTGCCTGCTAATCTGCTATGTTTGCTCAGAATTTGCTCCTTGTTCGCTCGGCTACTATCTCTGCTCCCCTGGTTCCTTACTACTACCTGTAATTGCTAATAGAAAGATCAACGCTTTTGCTATGTACCTAAACAATTGTGTGGAGACTTTTGATTGCAATGTAAGCCTTACAATGACAGATAACTTTGCATATTCTCTCAAAGTTGACCAGTAATGTATTGCAAAATAAACTTTATAAAAGATTACCTTGTTTACAAACTTAAATTTTGTTGACAAATATGGATGAACTATATAGTGGAATTGGAAATATGTATAACTATACCATGTTCTAATGTTCGCTTAATGACAAATATTGTGGGTCAGGAAAAATGTCTGCTTTGTGTACTTTGTTGACATTACTTTGCACCGTATTGCCAAGTAATCTCTTGTCTCGTTTGCTGATGGAGGCAATAAGCCCAAAAATAGGCTACGGCCCCCCCAGGCCAGTCTGGTCTGCCATGAACGATAAGCACTGGTTCATGGTGCTGTGTTAAGAGTGACCAATCGATTGGCATGTTCGCCCTAGCGCTTGCAATTCTCATCTCCATTGACATTATTCAAGCCCGAAGCCAATTCACCTAATTTCACACTGCTGTCATTCTCGACCTAAGTTGGATGAATGACAAGAGTACTTTCATTTGGTTCCTCCTCTATGCTGACCACCGAAGCTAAAACAACACCGTGACCATCCCCGCGACCGGTCCAGCATCTTCTCTCTCACCCCTTCGTTGCCTTAGGAGCACCCATAACACTGATGGGAGGACATAACACCAAGGAGGATGTCGCGCCTCAAAAGGCTACGTTTCAACCGATTATCCATGGAAACTCATTTTACAGACGCCCATTCTCACCCTCGGTTCTCATTTATGGCCTGCGTTGGAATCAAATCGGAGGTACGATGGGCTTTTCATTTTTCTCCTCATTCCTGGTGCCAACCTCGTTGGCTCATAGAGATGCCACCGAGGAAGACACTGTCGTGGGCCGCACTTTATCGAGCAGGGCGCTGATCCCAATACTCAGCTGGAGGGTATATACGTTCCTTATGCAGACACGCTTACCACATTACAGGTAGCCAATTTGTCACTCTTCTTACGTTTGCGGCACATAAAATGAATATGTCTCTTGTGACATATGTTCTTGAGAAGGAGGCCGATCCTAATATCCACAGTGAATGTTGGCATGCTTTGTAACCTAAGATGACACAAACATATCTTAGGGGGAACTGTGGAACGGCGCTCATGGCAGCTTCGGCGCTTGGGGGTAATGAAATTGTCCGCCGGGTTGAGCTTTGTTCGACCCTCAATGTACCCGCACCCTGGCACAGGTTGTTGGGTGAGCATCACTCTCTGCCACCTTACCGTCACCACTGCTCATCAACCACCTCCAATAACCCTCGAAAACGAGTGTTCGTGCTTGTTTTTGAGGGTTTCGACCTTCCTTTCCTCATCTCCACCACATCCGCTCATCAATTGGCTACCACCACACTCCCACAGCTGCCGAAAATGAATATCCGTACTCTGAGCTCATTCGGCATTTCGATTCTACATTGGCTGTTGTGACCCCCATGTATCACACAACACAGATAGGGCTAGGAGAGGCTGGAACCAGGGAGATGAGTGTGCCTCACTCGTTGCCCTAACAAGGTGTATTTTTTCTTCAACGTAACAATTATACATACACTAACTATTGTTTCACTACCCACAGATGTCTTTGGTGCGACATAGAGGGCAAGAACTTCTGTGTCGCGTCAAACCAAGGCACTTCGACACGGTGGCACTCCTTGCCGCGTTGAAGTCACCCTTATGGCATGGGACGTGCCCTCGTCGTTGTATAATTTACGATGCGGCGGGGAGGGACGCTCCTCGTCCTGTCGTATCATTGACGATGCAGCGAGGAGGCATGCCCCTCCTGGTTGCGTCATCTCTTTACGATGTGAGAAGGAGGGCACGTCCCTCCCATAGCATCTTACACTCCCAACAGAGAGGCACATCCCTCCTGTTATCTGTATACATTACGACGAGGAGGGCATGTACCCATCTCATCGTCTGTTTACGAAGCAGTGAGGAGGACATCCCTCCAAGGGGGCACTGGCATCGGAAAAAAAGACCCAGGGTCGATTTTTTTTTTAAGGCCACCTTCCGCTGGACTAACTAACTACGTAATCAGGCACATGTCCTAATATAGTAAGAATATTAAACTCCGCTTGAAATGACAGTCGCCATCGTGTCATTTCATTCCAAGCCGCCTTTTTCTGCCGGTGCGTGTT
>Ga0307508_10006681_pt1 | contig 10820 bp, 9 predicted proteins | sample 9_EM_MG_FD_203089 | JGI IMG/M metagenome (GOLD analysis project Ga0307508, IMG submission 203089) | Populus trichocarpa ectomycorrhiza microbial communities from riparian zone in the Pacific Northwest, United States - 9_EM | ecosystem: Host-associated > Plants > Roots > Unclassified | place...
GGCAGGCCGATCGCCGCCCGATGGCTGTTGAGCGCCTCGCCGTACAGCGCGTTCACCCGCTGGGCGTCCTGCTCCCACAGCACCCGGTTGTCGGTCTCGCCCTCCGGGGACGGTGTGCCCGGCCGCCTCCCCGGGGCCGAGTGCCGTGACGGCAGGCCCAGGGTGTGGAAGCACGCGAGCACGTAGCGGATGCCTCGTTTCTCGGCCACGTCCCGGGCGCCGGCCGGCATCAGGCCGGTCGCCAGCAGCGCGTCACAGCCCTCGGCCGCCTCGGTGAGCGTCTCGAACCGGGCCGCTACCAGCGCGGGGGCGAGCCGGAACGCGTCCTGGGCCGTCGGCGGCTTCGGGCCGGCGACCACCGAGCGCACCGACGGGCCGAGCGGCACCAGCTCCACACCGACCCGTGCGAGGAGCTCCGCGAACTCCTCGTCCGGCGGCGCGCACACGCGCGCCTGCGCGCCGAGTCGGCGCAGTTCCACCGCCAGTCCCGCCAGCGGTTCGACGTCTCCGCGTGATCCCCATGTCGTCAGCAGCACACGCACTTCGCGACTCCCGTTTCCGCAGGTTGTGGCCTTCGGCCGCCGATTCTGCGGGACAAACGGGGTCTTGCCGCAAGCCCCCCGGTGGGTTATACGTTGAGAGTGGCAGGGAGAGGGATGTCCCTGCCTTTGTCATTGGCCCGTCCGTCGCCGATGCTCACGACCCGGCCTGGTAGTCCGTGTCCATCTCCTTGAGGAGCTTGTCGGGCGTGGACTGGCCGCTGAAGATCTCCTGGAGTCCGCTGAGCATCGTCTGCTGGACCTTGGCGTTGGGCCAGTGCTGGTCCATGAACGGCACCGTGCGGTTCGCCTGGATGAACTTGGACAGTTCGGCGAGCGACGGGTCCGCCTCGTAGCCCGTGTCCGGGAGGGTCGGCAGACCTCCCTGCTTCTTGACGAACAGGTTCATGCCCGCGGGCGACATCACGAAGTTCACGAACTTCAGCGCCAACTCCTTGTTCTTCGTCTTGGCGTTGATGCCGTAGCCGGCACCCGCCGCGGCGGGGATGACGGTCTGGGCCGGGTCGTCGGTGGCGGGCAGGGCCTTGAGGGTGAAGGTGCCCTTGGCGTTCTTCTGTTTGAGGAGGGAGATCACCCAGTTGCCCTGGACCATGCCGAGCGTCTTGCCGGTGGCCGCGAGTTGCTGGCTACCGTCGTAGGTGGTGCCCAGGGGGTTCTTCTGGAAGCAGCCGGTCTTCTCCATCGTCATGTACTTGTCCACGGCAGTGGTCCACTGCGACTTGGCGAAGGTGGTCTGCCCTGACTCCATCTTCTGGTCGAAGTCGCGGTCCGGGCCGTAGACCGTGGTGGCGACCAGGGCGTACAGCACGAGCTGGGTCACCCAGTTGTCCTGGTTGCCGAGCGCGAACGCGGGCGTCCCCTTCGCCTTGGCGGCCTTGCAGAAGGCCAGCAGCTGTGTCCAGGTGTCCGGTGGGGTGAGCCCCGACTTGGCCAGCGCCTGCTGGTTGAAGACCATGCCGATGCCGCTCTGCCCGAAGAGCGCGGTGTACGTCTTCCCCTCGTACTCGGAGACGCTCTTGATCGCCGCGGGCAGCTTGGGGGCCCAGGACTGGTCCGAGAGGTCCCGCAGGTAACCCGCCTTCCCCAGGACGTACATGGCGCCGGGGCTGCCGTTGCCCGGCCATACCGTCATCACGTCGGGTGCGGTGCCCGAGGCGAGCTGGGTGCGGATCTGCTGCTGGTACTGGTCGACGGCGCTGGTGGTGTAGCGGACCTTGACACCGGGGTTGGCCTTCTCGAAGGCCTTGACGACGTCCTCGACGGAACCCACGTCGACCGAGGCCAGCGTCAGGGTCTTGGAACCACCGCCGGAGCCACCGGCCTTGGTACCGCCGCTGCACGCGGCCAGGAGCGCGGCGGCCGTGGTCGTGGCCACCAGAGCCGTGAGTGTGCGTGTCTTCATGTGGTCCCCCTTGACGAGATGAAGGCGGGTGTCATCCCCGCAGCCCTCCGGCGAAGCCGTTGATGATGCTGCGCTGCAACAGGAAGTAGACGAGCAGGATCGGCAGGATGCTGATCACCAGCGCGGCGAAGATGAGGTTCCAGTCGGTGACGTACTGGCCGACGAACCCGGCGATCGCGACCGGCATCGTCTGCTGCGCGCTGCCGCTCAGATACAGCAGCGGGGTGAAGAAGTCGTTCCACACGGCGACCGCGTTGAGCACCAGAGCCGTCACGGTGATCGGCTTCAGCATCGGCAACACCACGTAGCGGAAGCCCTGGAGCGGTGTGCAGCCGTCGATCAGCGCCGCGTCCTCGAAGTCCCGGGGCAGGGCCCGCAGGAAACCGACGTACAGGAAGACCGTGAACGGCACTTGCAGACCGGAGTAGAACAGGACCAACGCCCAAGGAGTGCCCAGCAGGTTCATGTCGCGCATGGTCTGGTAGAGCGGGAGCGAGGCCAGTTGGAAGGGCAGGACCAGGCCGAGCAGGACGACCAGGTAGGTGCCGCGTGACCAGCGGGCGGTGACGCGGGCCAGTGGATACGCGGCGAGCGAGGAGACGGCCAGCACGATGAAGACGCTGCACGCGGTCACCAGCACGCTGTTGGCCAACGCGCCGCCCAGCGCGCCCTGTTGCCAGGCGTAGCTGAAGTTGTCCAGGGTCGGCGAACTGGTCGGCGAGATCGGCGAGGAGGTGTCCGACGTCGGCCGAACCGAGAGGTTGACCAGGACGTACACCGGAAAACCGATGACCAGGGCGACGGCGACCATGGCCAGTTCGAGCCCGAGGGTGCGGGGGCGGTAGCGGTTCACTGCGCGGCCCTCTCGTTGCGGGACAGCACGAAGTACTGTCCGGTGGACGCGATCGCCACGATGATCGTGAGGACCACGGCGAGGGCGATGCTGTAGCCGAACTCGCCCAGCGTGAAGGCGTCTTTGTAGATCAGCGTCGACAGGGTGTCGGTCGCGTGACCGGGCCCACCGCCGGTCAACGCGTAGACCTGGTCGAAGAGTTTGATCCCGCCGATGATCGACAACATCAGGTTGATCGTGAACGCCGGGGCCAGCAGGGGCCGGGTGACCGACCAGAAGCGCCGCACGGGACCCGCTCCGTCCAGCGCCGCCGCCTCATGGATCTCCTGCGGCACCGACTGCAACCCCGCCAGGAAGATGACCATCGAGTAGCCCGCGAACTGCCACACGATCACCCCCACGACCGCCCACAACGCCAGATCAGGACTGCCCAACCAGTCCTGCCGCCAGCCGTCCAACCCCACAGCACCGAGGAAGCTGTTGACCGCCCCGTCCGTGCCGAGCAGGTTCCGCCACAGGTAGGCCGTCACGATCGGGGTGACCACCGCGGGGGCGAACAGGAACACCCGCAGTACGTTGCGGGACTTGATGGCCGAGTTGACGCCGAGGGCCAACAGCAGCCCCACCAGGTTCTGTACGACCGTGATCGACACGGCGATCAGCAGCGTGTGCCAGATGGCCTGAACCGCGTCCTCGTCACGGAACATGTCCGTGAAGTTCCCCAGGCCGACGAAGGAGAAGTTGGGATCGAGGCCGTCCCAGTCGGTGAAGGCGTAGTACACGCCACGGGCGCTCGGCACCAGCACCACGAAGGCGAACAGGACCAGGGCCGGCGCCATGAACCACCAGGACGGAGTGGTGCGCGCACGCCGGCCGGGAGGTACCGGGGCGGGATCCGGGGAGTGGTCACGATTCGGAAGTTGCTCGTTCGGGGCGAGAGTCACGGGCGAACCTGCTTCCTTGAATCGTTTCAAAGAGGCGCCGGTGAAGAATGAAGCGACCTGTCCGCGTGGGGACTTGCCGGTTCTCGTGCTGTCGAGCGTCGACGACACCGGGGCACGTACCCCGGTGTCCATGGACAATGATTCCCGCAGGGTGGTGCCAGACCCTAGAGAGCCCTCCGCATGACGTCAAGATGGCGTACACACTGCGCGATTGTTACGGCATACCGTGGCCCGACCTGGAGCTTGCCCGTGATCGGGCACCGGAAAAGCCGTTCGTCCGTACACTTCCAGCCAACCTGCCCACGGTGTCGGAGGAGGAGCATGGAGCCGCCCGCGACTCCTCGGCGCGTCACGATCGTCGACGTCGCCCGGCACGCCCGGGTGTCCACCACGGCCGTGTCCAAGGTGCTGCGCAACGCCTACGGCGCGAGCCCCGAGATGCAGGCCAAGGTGCGCCGCGCGATCGACGAGCTGGGCTACCGCCCCTACGCGGCCGCACGGGGTCTGCGCGGCCAGACCTACACCGTCGGTGTGATGCTGCCCGACATCCGCAACCCCTTCTTCCCGGAGATCCTCGACGGCATCACCGACCGGCTGGAGGACACCGACTACCAGGTCCTCATGGGCCCGGGCTGCAACGGCGAGAAGGCGGAGGCCCGCGTCACCGACGCCCTGATCGACCGTGGCATGGACGGGCTCGTCCTGGTCGCCCCCGTGTCCTCGCGCGCCCGTCTCGAACACATCGCCTCCGTCGTACCGACCGTCGTGGTGGGCCGGCACGGGGACTCCCCGGTGTACGACACCGTCACGGACGACGACAGGGCGGGTGCGGCCCTGGTGGTCGGCCACCTCGCCGAACTCGGGCACCGCCGGATCGCCCACATCGAGCACCACGAGACCGACCCGACCCGCATCGCCGAGATGCCGAACGCGCAGCGCGCCGACGGGTACCGGCGGGCCATGCGGAGTCTCGGCCTGGAAGCGGAGATCGACGTCGTCTCCACCAGCTACACCCAGCAGGGCGGCTACGAGGGCGCCAAGGAGCTGCTCGCCCGCCTCCATCGGCCGACGGCCGTCTTCGCGGGCGCGGACATCGTCGCGATGGGCGTGCTGGAGGCGGTGGCCGAAGCCGGCCTCTCGGTGCCCGGTGACCTCTCGGTCGCGGGATACGACAACACGACCTTCGCCGCGCTCGGCCCGATCTCCCTGACCAGCGTCGACCAGGCGGGCCACGAGATCGGCGGGAACGCCGCCCGTCTCCTCCTGGAACGGATCGCGGACCGCCGTAGACCGTCGGTCCAGGTCAGGCTCTCCCCCACCTTGGTGGCGCGCCGCACCACGGCTCCCCCGCCGGCGTAGGTCCGGGGCCCGCCCTCGTTCAACCGTTCGGTTGAACGAGGTTCCATCGTCGGTACGCCTCCTCGATCCGTACGGACGACGCGGTGCAATGTCCCCCCGCACCAGAATGGCGATCGCCCATGGCGCCCGGTGCCCTGTACGCCCCGGCCCGGGCCCTGTACGCCACCCCCCGTCAGAGAGGTCTCCTCAGCGTGTCCAGCTTCCTCAGCAGACGACGTGTCCTCACCACCGGGGCCGGAGCCGCCCTCGGCATCGGTGCCCTCGGCGCCACCGCGAGCTCCGCCTCGGCCACCCCGGCCGCCGCCGCTCGGCAGGCAACCGGGCGCGAGGAGACCCGCACCCTCGACGAGCTCTACCAGGCCGCCCTCAAGGAGGGCGGGAAGCTCGTCGTCTACGCCGGCGGCGACACCCCGACCCAGCAGGACGGCACCAAGGCGGCCTTCAAGGCCCGCTTCCCGGACATCGACCTGACGCTGATCGTGGACTACAGCAAGTACCACGACGTGCGGGTGGACAACCAGTTCGCGACCGACACCCTCGTCCCGGACGTCGTGCAGTTCCAGACGCTCCAGGACTTCGACCGCTGGAAGCAGCAGGGCCGTCTGCTGCGCTACAAGCCCGCCGGGTTCTCGAAGGTCTACGACAGGTTCAAGGACCCGCAGGGCGCGTGGGTGGCCACGGGCGCGATCGCCTTCAGCCTCGTGTACGACACGACGGCGGTCGGCTCGGGCGTACAGCTCACCCCGCGCGACCTGGTCGACCCGAAGTGGAAGGGCAAGATCGCCTCGTCGTACCCGCACGACGACGACGCGGTCCTCTACCTCTACTCGCTGTACGCCCAGAAGTACGGCTGGGAGTGGGTGGCCAAGCTCGCCGCCCAGGACGTGCGGTTCGCGCGGGGCAGCAACTCCCCCGGCGACGCCGTCTTCGGCGGGCAGAAGCCGATCGGTGTCGGCACCGCGGGCTCGGCGGTCCCGTCGACGTCGTCGCCCGTGAAGTTCGTCATCGACCCTCGGCACCCGTTCATGGCCTGGGGCCAGCGCGCCGCGGTCCTCAAGCAGGCCGCGAACTCCACGGCCGCCAAGCTGTTCCTCAACTGGCAGCTGTCCACCGAGCACCAGCAGCAGTCCTTCAACGGCTGGTCCGTGCGCACCGACATCGCTCCCCCGGCGGGCCTGAAGCAGGTGTGGGAGTACCCCAACGCCCACGTGGACGGCTTCCCCCGCTTCATGGGCGACCGTGCCGAGGTGGAGCGCTGGAAGCAGACCTTCGCCCTGTACTTCGGCGAGGTCAAGGGCGACCCCACGCCCGGTGTGCTCGGGCTGCACCCGGGCGCCTGACGGACGGCGGGGTCTCGGCCACCGGGGCCCCGCTCTTCACATCGTCCATACAGCCGCCGGATAGACTCGCTCACCCCGAAGGATCTTTCTCCAGGGGGTTTGTCGTGTCGGACCCGGGCCCCGCCCAGCCGTCCCCGCCGGCCCGCGGCAGCCGGTTCGCTCCCCGGCATGCGGCGCATCTCGTGTTCTTCCTCGTCGTCGGAGCGGCACTCGTCCGGCTGGCCCGGCTGAACATCGCGCTGTGCTGGGACATCGTGACCGTGAGCACCTCGCTCGCCGTGACCTACACGGTGGGGCTGGTCCTGTGGAAACGCCTGGGCTCACTGGCCCGGCACGGCTGGGTGGCGGCGCTCGTCCTGCTGTGGGCGTTCCTCGTCGTGCTCACCCCACCGCCCCTGACCGGCGCCTACGTGTGGTGCGCGGTGCCGTTGGCCTGCGCGGCGCTGCGGGCACTCGGACGCCGGGCGGCCGCGACCGTGGTCGGCGCCATCACGCTCGTCCTGATCGGTCAACTGAGCCGGAGCGCGGGCGGGTTCGACGCGGAGATGGTGCTCATCCCGATGGCGGCGGTGTGGGGCACGGTGGCCCTGTACGAGGCTCAGCAGCGGGACGCCACCGAACGCCAGCGCCTGGTGGACGAGTTGCGCGGCACCCGTGACGTGCTGGCCCGGGAGCAGCGGCGGGCCGGGGTCCTCGGGGAGCGCGAGCGCATCGCCCGCGACCTGCACGACACGCTCGCGCAGGAGCTGTCCGGCAGCCTGATGCTGTTGCAGGCCGCCGAGCGGGACTGGGAGGGGCGGCCGGACGTGGCGCGCACCCGGGTGCGCGCGGTCGCCGACGGTCTGGACGTGAGTCTCGCGGAGACCCGGCGGATGATCCGGGATCTCACCCCCTCCGTGGTCGCCGAGGAAGGGCTGGAGGGTTCCCTGCGTCTGCTGTGCGTCCGCGCGCAGCAGGACGGTACGGCGGCACGCGTGCGGTTCCTCTCGACGGGCGGCCCCCGCCCCGACCTGGACGAACAGGCCGCCACCACCCTGTTCCGGGTGGCGCAGGGCATGCTGGCCAACGTACGGGAGCACGCGCGCGCGACCAGCCTGCTCGTGACGCTGCACCACGACACGGACCGTGTCGACCTGGACGTGCGGGACGACGGCATCGGCTTCGACCTCGCCCACACCGGCGGCGCGTCCCCCTCGGACCGCGGTTTCGGCCTCCCGGCCGCCCGGGCGCGGCTGCGGGAGTACGGCGGCGATCTCACCGTCGACTGCGCGCCGGGCCGGGGGACGCGGATCCGGGCCACCGTGCCCGCCCTTACGCGGCCGGGTGCGCTCCTGCCGAAGAGCCCGACGGTGGCGGCCCGGTGACCGCGTCCCCGTTGCGCCTGCTGATCGCCGACGACCACGTGGTCGTACGGGCGGGGCTGCGCGCCCTTCTGGAGGGCGAGCCCGATCTCGAGGTGATCGCGGAGGCGTCCGCCCCCGAGGAGGCCGTCCAGCTCGCCCTGTCCCTGGCACCCGATGTCGTCCTGATGGACCTGCGCTTCGACGGCATGAGTCGCGGCGCTGGTGCGGCCGACGGTGTCGAAGCGGTGCGCGCGCTGGCCGCCGGGGCTCCGGACGTGCCCGTGGTGATGCTGACCAGCTACTCGGGACGGGCCCATGTGATGCGGGCACTGGAGGCCGGTGCGCGCGGCTATGTGCTCAAGGCCGGGCCGCCCGAGGACCTCTTCCGGGCCGTGCGCAGCGCCGCGGTGGGCGGGATGGGGCTCGCGCCCGAGGTCGTCGGCGACCTCGTCGGCCAGGTGGTCAGCCCCGCACCGGAGTTGACGCGCCGGGAGCGGGAGGTCGTCCAGCTGATGGCCGACGGCCACAGCAACCGCGCCATCGCCGAGTCCCTGTACCTCAGCGAGGCGACGATCAAGACGCATCTGGTACGCGTCTACCGCAAGCTCGGCGTCGACAACAGGGCGGCGGCGGTCTCCGAGGCCGTCCGCCGGGGCCTGCTGGAACTGACGTAGCCGGACCGACGGCTACGCGCAGGGCGGAGTGCCGGGTTCGGCGTTGCGCACCTGCTCCACGGCCGCCGCCATGTGCTGGCGTACCTCCTCCCGCAGCGGGGTGCCGTGGACGGTGTCCATCAGGTCCTGGGCGAGGTGGTGCACCTTGGTGTTGGTGTTCTGGGAGGCGGTGACCAGCACCGACCAGGCGTCCTCGGAGCTCAGGCTGAAGGAGGCCATCAGGATGCCGCGGGCGAGGTCGATGGCCGGCCGGGACCGCATCGCCCGGCGCAGCTGGGCGACCTCCGTGCGCAGCTCCTGATTGACGTCGAGGTAACCGCCCGGGCCGTCGAGGACGACGGCGGGAGCGGCGTCGGGTCCATCGGCGTGCGGGGGTACGAAGAGCTCCCGGGCGCCGGTCAGGTCGAGCAGCCGCTCGACGGAGGGACTGCACGCCCGGACGGTGACCGACTTGCCCTGCGTGAGGGCTTGCCGGCGCAGGCCGAGCAGGACGTTGAGACCGCCGCAGTCGCAGAAGCCGACCGCGCTCAGATCCAGGTCCACCCCGGTGGCCGAGCGGGCGAGGATGTCGTGAAGCTCGGACTCCAGCCGCCGGGTGCCGAGGTCGAGCTCGCCACGGCACATGACGTCCATCCGGTCGCCGGCCGCCACGCACTCGATCGTGGCCAGACACGGCGGACCCTCGTCCTGGGCGGTGAGGGACTGCACCGAGTGCGCAGATTCCGGCATGGCCCTTCTCCCTCGTGTGTTCGCCTGCCTCCGCTCTTCAGATTCCCCTCCTCCCCCCACGTACGTCAACCAATACATGAAATTTAGTTCGGGTCTTTGAATGCGTGAATGCCGAGTCGCTAGAGTTGGCACATGGATGGAGTGCCCGAGGCTCACACCGGATGGACGTTTGTCACCAACCACGCGCGCGTGCTGGCTGTGATCGCCGACAATCACAGCGCCCGGATACGCGACATCGCCGCGCACTGCCGGCTCACCGAACGCGCGGTTCAGAAGATCATTTCCGATCTGGAGCAGGACGGATACCTCTCGCACGTCAAGGAGGGGCGCAGCAACACCTACCGCATCGAACCCGCCAAGGTCCTGCGTCACCCCGCAGAGGCCGGCCTGACCGTGGCGTCGCTGCTCTCCCTGCTCGTCCAGGACGAGGCGGCCCGCACGACGCACTCCGACGCCTCGGCCTGAACGTCCCGGCCCCGCAGCGATCCATCGAATCGATGCCCCCATCGATTCGATGTTCGTGTGCGGCGACGGTTCCCTTCCTCGCCGAAGGTCCGCTGCCGGGGCATGAGCTGCGCCGCAGCCTCGCGCATCTGACCGGCCGCACCCGACCGGTCAGCGACGGGAGCCTCTACCCCGCGATCAACCGCCTCGCCGAGGCGGGTCTGCTGGAGCGGCGGGCCGATCAGCACGCGGGCACGGCCCGATACGTCCTCAGCCTCACCGAAGCCGGCCGCGCCGACATGCTGGAGCGGCTGCGCAAGCCCGCCGACCACGAGATCACCGACCAGACGCGGTTCGCCACGGTGCCGTCCTTCCTCTCCCTCTTCCCGGACCTCGCCGAACGGCACGCGGTGCTGGCGCCGGCGTCTCGCGTGCCTGGAGACACCCGCGAGCTTCTTCTACGGCGGCGAGCGCCCCCTGCGCGCCGAGGAGACCGCCGACCCCTACCGACGCCGCCTGCTCCTCACCGCCCGCGCCACCAGCCGCGCCGAACGCACCTGGCTCCGCGAGGAGTTGGGCGAGGACCCGCCCGAACACTCCTGAACGGCACTGGAGGTACCCCTGTGCTCGCTTCCTGGTACGACGAACAGGGCTCCGCGGCCGACGTGTTGCGCGTCGGCGACCTGCCCGACCCCCGTCCCGGCCTCGGCGAGGTCCGTGTTGGCGAGTCTCGGCATCCCGAAGATCACCGCCCACCCTGCCGTGTTCGCCGACGGGCCGGTCGACGGGAGGATCGTCCTCGTCCACGGCGTCCTCGGGGCCGTCGGCTCGCTCGCCGCGGCGGCGATCTGGACCGGGTCGACGCGGCCGTCGTCTCCCACGCCGTCTCCCTGGACTCCGCCGACCCGGCCCCCTACGGCACCGGAGCCGACCGCACCGAACTCCCCTTCTGACCCCTGCTGTTCAACAACGTCACCCTGCGCCTGCTCGGCAGCGACGACTTCACCGCGGCTGCCAAACGGCAGGCCGCGCGCGGCCGTCCTCGACGTCCGGTACCCGGACCGTTTGACGCACGTCACACGCCCCGCTGTCACATTTCGCCGTGCCATCCGGTCATAGCTGTGTATCCACCACACGGCAAGGAGAGATCACCGTGGAATCACGTCTCGACT
>Ga0307508_10006682_pt1 | contig 10816 bp, 6 predicted proteins | sample 9_EM_MG_FD_203089 | JGI IMG/M metagenome (GOLD analysis project Ga0307508, IMG submission 203089) | Populus trichocarpa ectomycorrhiza microbial communities from riparian zone in the Pacific Northwest, United States - 9_EM | ecosystem: Host-associated > Plants > Roots > Unclassified | place...
CCCGCCGTTGTTGTCCTCGTCCTCGTCCTCGTTGACGGTGGCAGCTGCAGCTGCAGCTGTTATTGTCGTCGTCCTCGTTGGCGGTGGCAGCTGCAGGTGCAGCTGTGGTCGTCGTCGTCCTCGTTGGCGGTGGCAGCTGCAGGTGCAGCTGTGGTCGTCGTCGTCCTCGTTGGCGGTGGCAGCTGCAGGTGCAGCTGTTGTTGTCATCCTCGTTCTCGTCGAGGGTGGCAGCTGCAGGTGCAGCTGTGGTCGTCGTCGTCCTTGTTGGCGGTGGCAGCTGCAGGTGCAGCTGTGGTCGTCGTCGTTCTCGTCGAGGGTGGCAGCTGCAGGTGCAGCTGTTGTTGTCATCCTCGTCATCGTTGGTGGTGGCAGCTGCAGGTGCAGCTGTGGTCGTCGTCGTCGGCGTCGTCGGCGTCGTCGGCGTTGGCAACTGCAGCTGCAGCTGTTGTTGCCATGTTGTGGTCGTCGTTGGGTGATGTGGCAGATGTGACAACGTGATGCGTCAGCCAATGTCACCTCACCAGTTCTAGAGGTCCGGACCAGGTCCGAACCGGGTTCGACCCCCAGGTCCGGTCCACTGAGGCTCGGACCTCGGACCTGTAAATATGGGTCCGGTCCGCCCTCACATAGGACCGAACCCAGGACCTGTGGGTTCGGTTCGGTCCAGACCGAACCGTGGACAGTGTAGTGAATGCCGTGGTCAAAATTCAGCAGGGGTTCCGGTTCCAAATTATAGCTGGCCAGCCATATTGTATCCAGCCTACAAACGACTGTGAGGCTCATCAGGAAAATGACACATCACTGAAGACACTTAAATGCCCTTATTTACTTGTTTAAGTCAAGTCTTTTACTGAAATTGCTGAAATAAGTGATTTAAGTTGATTTAAGTTAATTTAAGTTAATTTTCAGTAAATGACTTGACTTAAACAAGTAAATAAGGGCCTTCAGTGATGCGTCATTTTCCTGATGCTCCGAGAATCTGTTATCTTGTAGACAACTGACAACAGTAAGTTCTGGGATTGCAATCTCTTGGCCATAATGTATCCATCTCACAAATGATTGCTTGGCTTGCAATGCATCGTGAGGCTCCGAGAATCTGTTATCTTGCAGACAACTGACAACAGTAAGCCCTGGGATTGTAATCTCTTGGCCATAATGTATCCATCTCACAAACAGCTGCTTGGCTTGCAATAAATTGCAAGTATTTGAGAATCCGAGAATTTGTTGACAATTGACAATAATATTGGAGACACCCTATCATCAAGCAGAGAGACGGTATCAATTCTATAATAATCCAGCATCATTATGGCAAACTCGTGACATTACGTCTGAGATATTTTCTGGACCTAGCACTGTTTTACAATGTGTTGCATTATGAGTCAGCCTACAATATGATAACCAGTTTATAACGCCGATGACCATCTACAATGCATTTTGAGAGTTCATATCGCTTGATATGATTCTCCACAATTTCCTGATGTATCACTATTTTTGGGTATTTTCGATTTTCGGAAAACGCCGTGGACAAGAATTTCCACAAGCACTGTACAGTAGTAGACCTCGTAGTCCGCACTTGGTCCCCACAATAGCCACTGTCCACTACTAAGCCCCGTCGTTGATGACTAGAGAATCGTTAGGCATGTATCTGCACTTCTTCCGTGGGCTACGAGGTGTTTCTCTATGAACAATGAATCGTTATCAAAGATCTATGCTGAATATCATACACATGTCCTACTTTGGTCCTACTGTAACAAATCAGGCTTTCCTTCCGTCGCTGAGGCGTCCTCCCTAATTTTTAAGTACTTGCTCGACAACAATAACTCTCGTCAACCGACATGGTACATTGAACTTCTCTTGTGAATCCTCCCATTCATCACCAGCAGTGAGCATCCAGCAATCTTTCGTCCTCTCTGGTTGCCCTATCGCTTACCCACTACTGGATTCGTATTAGTGTCCACAGGACGAATTGAGGCGACAGACCGGTGAACATTCCTGGATTGCAAGCCTAGATGGAGATGAGGCGGGAAGGGAAGAGGAAGGCGATTGTCGTGTCATCAAATGGTCGAGGTACGAATAAAAGGTCCATTACCCACCCTTTGAACTCGACATGAGAATGATTAAACAGGACTTTTTGGAACCTATTATTGGAGCGTAGAGCTAAGATGATCGCTCTTGCTCTCGCTGTGAATAGAATCTAATGACGGCGTCAACCACGTATTGATTGACAAAGAAGACATACAATGTTGTTTCCGCATGACTCGATCAAGGGTCTCCAAGAGGAAATCCCTCCGATCTCAGGAACAGTGTTGTATGTGTAGATTGAACCCCCATCATTCGAACTAGTCCTGATAGCATAACCGACGAAGAAAAAGACCAATCGCGTCATTGTCGCCTCGTTTTACGCGAGCATCACTATCTGTAAGGCTATCGATTCGGTCAATGATTGCGCGCTTTGTCGCAGCGGCGTCCAGCAAGAGGGTAATGTTGTGTGTCTTAGCACCGATCTCTATGAGAGCGTTTCTAAATTTGATGGCATTACAGGCAAATCTGAGCGGGGGCGAATCGGAAATTCCAGGGTAGTCCTTTATTCCGACGACAATTGTGTGGATGGAATCTGGGGTCCGATGACACACCGGTGACTCGAGGCTTTGTGGAAGGGGAACACCAGTTACTTCGATGGGGCCAACTGCATTGGATTCGTCACAAACGCTTACCCACCACTGGTCTACTGGTGATAACGTCCACAGGACGAATTGAGGCGGCATCCCAGGTGCGGATGGATCTGAAGCCCAGATGGAGATGAAGCGAGAAGAACGCGGTGGGTTGCATGGTCGAGATACGAGTAAAAGATACATGACAACGGGACAGAGCACCGTGTAGTCCTGCAAAAAACGATCCTAGTTGAATGGAGACGGTGTAAATATTGCAGGCAAAAGTTGTGGAAAAGGACCTACCTGTGAATGGAATGTCTATGGGACCCGCGGTTCCCGACCATTGTCGGAGGAGGATCGATGGTTGAACAAAAAAACCGTCTTTGGTTTGAAGCGGATTCAGAGAGTAGAGGCGGCGCAACATTTGAGCAATCACCACTCCGACACGACAATAAGGAGACCTTCGTCCCCACGATTTCGGTTTCGCTGTCCGTAGAACCCTCCAACATAACACCACAAACCAGGGAGTGATGTATTTGGCGTCCACCCCGAATGTTCGATACAATTTGAGACGTTGGATGACGACAGACAACGAACGGTAAACTCCTACACAGCAGGAAAATCGCGTGCGCAAGCAAGATCGAAGTCCATTTTTCTACAGTCACTCGGTACTGATCATGTTTTCTAGATGACACCGTACAGTCAGCACGAGGTAGGAGCGATTGGAGTATGAAATTGTTGAACCTGTTATAATAGATCCACAGAAATGCGCAAAGTCGTCACCACGCGCTACTCTTGTCCAGGTTCAGGGACAGGGTCTAGTTCTTCACGGAATTTGGCAGAATCACGTCTGAGAAAATATCAGTGAACGTGGAAGAAAGTGTTATCAACCTGAAGAAATGCAAGCACCACCTGTCCGCTATGACGTTGAAGATGGTTTAAAGTCCAGAGGCATGGCGTATTTTATTTATATTTATATTTATGTATTTCCAGCCAGAATTGATGATCGATTGTCCTTATCGGTCAGACTCGGTCTCCAACCACGGCGACAATGACTAAAGCCAGACTTGACTTGTTTGGGCGGCGGAATCGTTCCATGTCACCCACTCCCCATTCCACTACAGGACAATCCAATACAGCGGATGAACGTACGGTAAGTCGGGTTTCCAAGAGACCCCACCGACCCAACGCAATGCTCCAGACCCTGCAACCGTGGGCGCAGCTCTTGAGACTGCAAGTGGTGCAGTTTCTGAAATGGAAACCCCTACTGGGAAAATCAAAACAGTTGCGTCGACCATCAGCAATGTTGATAATCCCGTCTCTTCGTTCCTCAAAACTTTGTCTACGTTCAATAACCTCGTGGACAAGATTGCTACAGTATGATATTATGTTATGCTGCAATATCGATGTCCATAGACTCATCCAGTGTTCAGGTTCACCCCTATGCCAAAGCAGCATGGTCCGTTCTCAGTTCTGTTTCCAAGGTTTGCCTATCGCACACCTACAGATAATAAAGTCTGATTTATATTTCTCAGATGATTATCGACCAGACGACTCGTGACGACTCCGTTCATGCCCTCCTTTCAAAGATGAATGAGGTTTACACCTTTCTCAATCAGCAAGACCTACAGGATATCGCGTTCATGAAGACTGTCGTCGAGCGAATGAGTCAGCAAACACTGGAATGTTCGTATTTCATTCGAGGATACGCACAAAATAAGAGTTTCTGTGAGTTGATTAGGTATTCCGGAATTTGTATGAACCAACTCATATCTGCTGAAGGGATGAGACTGATGAAGAACTTTATTTCCGAAACCAACGAACGCGTGAAGGACTACAACGAAGTCTTTGATAAGCTGTTGCAAGACTTTCGCGACAGGGCCGTACGCGATACTTTGGTGGTAGTGCATAGGATTTGGGAGGGTATGAAAAGCTTGGAGGATTTAAGTAAGAGCTTTTCTCAGATGAATTCGTCACGCCCGCTTTGACCAAACACTGTAGGTCAAAACACGGACTTAAACAGCATGCCGTATGTTGGGGGCGCTGGATTGGACACCCAACGAGTTTGTTTGGAGGAGACTCGCCATGAAATCCTTGACGAGATTACCACTTGGATCAACAACATCGAAGACAACACGTCCCGTGTTTTCTGGCTCCATGGCAACGCTGGCACCGGCAAATCGTCTATCGCTCACACGATTGCTGATCGTTTCAAAAAACTCGGACGATTGGGGTCTTGCTACTGCTTTGACCGTAATAAGATGGCCGAAGAACGCCACAAGAAAATTTTCACAACGATTGCACGAGATCTTGCTGATCGGGATAAGCAAATGCGGCGCGAATTGGCGAATGTCGTTCACCTGGACAATTCGCTGAAGAATACAACTGATATTTTGCAGCAGTGGAAAGAGCTGATCATGAAGCCAGCCAAGACACTTTCTGAGGCAATGGTGGGCCCTATTGTGATTGTCATCGATGCATTAGACGAGAGCGGCGAGTCGGATACGCGACGAAACCTCCTTCGTATCCTCTCTGGCAAACTGGGCGACGATGAAAGCCACATCGCCAGACTCCCTTCCCATTTACGGATTCTTCTGACATCTCGACCACTGCCAGATATTTTCAATGCCTTGAAGGATGTCGATCATGTCCAACAGAAGCCGATGGATAGCATCGAACCTTCGTTCACTAAACGCGACATTCAGCTCTACATTTCGCGCGAACTCTCTAACTTGAACGAGATGGCAAGTTGGAATGCCAGTGTCGTAGATACTCTGGTCGGTGCATCTGGTGGACTATTTGAGTGGGCTCGCCTGGCATGTGCATTCATCGAAGGGGATAACGAGGTCGGATTAACCCTACGAAAGCGATTCGAGGCCGTCATCGATAAGGATGACCGTATCCCACTTCTTGATGGCATGTACAAATTGACGTTGGAAACAATGTTTCCCAAGGGACTTCCGAAACGCCGTGCTCGACTTGATCTATTCCGGTCTGTGTTAGCGCAGATAATCGGAACCGCAGAGCCACTCCCCCTAGGTTCGTTGAGGACCATGAGGTGCCATTTCGCTGATAAGGATGATGTGGATGCCATTATCAAGCCCATGGGTGCCTTGCTCAGTGGGACTACTGATCCTTTGGCAACAATATGTCCCCTTCATGCTTCCTTTCCAGATTTTCTGACAGATGAAAGCCGGAGCAATGAATTCTTCATTGAAACCTCCTGCATCCATGACAACCTTGCATTTGCCTCACTTGGAGTGATGGAGGATGAACTACAATTCAACATATGCAAATTGCCAAGTTCCTATCTTTCTAATTCAAAGGTTGTTGATCTTGCTGAGAGAGTTGAAGAGTATATCTCTCCCACACTGTCATATTCTTGCCGATTTTGGGCAGTCCATCTTCAACAGACAGCATTCAACTCAGGTCTTGCTGGTGCTGTTCGAGAATTTTTCAATCATGAAAGACTATTGTTCTGGATAGAAGTCCTGAGCCTTCTCAAGAGGGTCAATAGATGTGCCAGCTGGTTGTCACTTGTTATTCAATGGGTTGTGGTGTGTTTCAAGTCATTTATAAAGTTTTATATAGATGCTGATAAAGACAAGTCTTATGCAGAATACAAAGATATCTCTGATGCTGCAGCAGAGACTCAAAGATTTATTCGTGTGTTTGGTGGAGCAATTTCTTTCAGCACACCTCATCTCTATGTGTCTGCAGTGCCATTTTCACCAAAGAATTCACATATTCAACAGAAGTTTGCAAGAAAATTTGGCAAAGTACTGCAGATTTTCTGTGGACACAATACCACCTGGCTAGTGATTCAGGGTGTGTTACAAGGGCATTCCCATACTATTTCAGTTGTTGCATTCTCACCTGATGGCAAGCAAATTGTGTCAGGGTCATATGACAACACAATCAGATTATGGGATGCTGAAACAGGAGAACAGCTGCAGCAGCCTTTAGAGGGACATTGGAATTCTGTCACTTCTGTTGCCTTTTCACCAGATGGCAAGCAGATTGTGTCAGGGTCATCTGACAAGACAATCAGATTATGGGATGCTGAAACAGGAGAACAGCTGCAACAGCCTTTCAAGGGACATCAATATTCTGTCACTTCTGTTGCCTTCTCACCAAATGGCAAGCAAATTGTGTCAGGGTCATATGACAACACAATCAGAATATGGGATGCTGAAACAGGAGAACAGCTGCAACAGTCTTTCAAGGGACATGAACATTTTGTCTCTTCTGTTGCATTCTCACCAGATGGCAAGCAAGTTGTGTCAGGGTCAGGTGACAAGACAATCAGATTATGGGATGCTGAAACAGGAGAACAGCTGCAGCAGCCTTTCAAGGGACATGAGAATTCAGTCTCTTCTGCTGCATTCTCGCCAGATGGCAAGCAAATTGTGTCAGGGTCAGGTGATGAGACAATCAGATTATGGAATGCTGAAACAGGAGAACAGCTGCAACAGCCTCTCAAGGGACATGAGAATTCTGTCTCTTCTGTTTCATTCTCACCAGATGGCAAGCAAATTGTGTCAGGATCATATGACAACACAATCAGATTATGGAATGCTGAAACAGGAGAACAGCTGCAACGGCCTCTCAAGGGACATGAGAATTCAGTCTCTTCTGCTGCATTCTCACCAGATGGCAAGCAAATTGTGTCAGGGTCAGGTGATGAGACAATCAGATTATGGAATGCTGAAACAGGAGAACAGCTGCAACAGCCTCTCAAGGGACATGAGAATTCTGTCTGTTCTGTTTCATTCTCACCAGATGGCAAGCAAATTGTGTCAGGATCATATGACAAGACAATCAAGTTATGGGATGCTGAAACAGGAGAACAGTTGCAACAGCCTCTCAAGGAACATGAGGATGGGGTCTCTTCTGTTGCCTTCTCACCAAATGGCAAGCAAATTGTATCAGGGTCATATGACAACACAATCAGATTATGGGATGCTGAAACAGGAAAACAGCTGCAACAGCCTTTCAAGAGACATCAGAATTTTGTCACTTCTGTTGCATTTTCACCAGATGGCAAGCAAATCGTTTCAGGGTCACAAGACAACACAATCAGATTATGGGATGCTGAAACAGGAGAACAGCTGCAACAGTCTTTCAAGGGACATGAGCATTTTGTCTCTTCTGTTGCCTTCTCACCAAATGGCAAGCAAATTGTATCAGGGTCATATGACAACACGATCAGATTATGGGATGCTGAAACAGGAAAACAGCTGCAACAGCCTTTCAAGAGATATCAGAATTTTGTCACTTCTGTTGCATTTTCACCAGATGGCAAGCAAATTGTTTCAGGGTCAGAAGACAACACAATCGGATTATGGGATGCTGAAACGGGAGAACAGCTGCAACAGCCTCTCAAGGGACATGGATATTCTGTCTATTCTGTTGCATTCTCACCAGATGGCAAGCAAATTGTGTCAGGATCAGATGACAACACAATCAGATTATGGGATGCTGAAACAGGAGAACAGCTGCAACAGCCTTTCAAGGGACATTGGAATTCTGTCACTTCTGTTGCATTCTCACCTGATGGCAAGCAAATTGTGTCAGGGTCATATGACAAGACAATCAGATTATGGAATGTTGAAACAGGAGAACAGCTACAACAGGCTCTTGAGAAATATGAGAATTCTGTCTCTTCTATTGTATTTCCATCAGATGGCATGCAAATTGTGCCAACACAAGAAGACAAGACACTCCAGTTTTTTCTCCATAATCAATTATCAATTTGTTTTTCCTTACAGTTGGAACATGCTCTTACCAATTTTATTGAGCTTCTTAATCAAACATCAATCTCCTCTGAATGCCAATTAACAGACTTGGTTAAAGTTACAGATCAGGGATGGACATCTATTGCCTCAGGTCTTCTGTTTTGGGCACCACCTACTTATAAACCCTGTTGGTATCATCCAACGATTCAAAGAGTTATCCCAGTTCCTGTGCAAATAGATTTAAGTCAAATGGTCCATGGCAATTTATGGAACTTGTGTTATCATAAATCAAAATGATGATATAATTAGTGCATTATGTTATTTCAATACAATTTCCGTCAAGTTATAAATCATCACTTTCTTTCTGTATATAGCCAAAAACAAATGTGAAGATTATGAGTTCTATTTTGCTTATTTTCATTCTCTTACAGTATATCCAATATTTTTGGTGTAGCAAATGAAATCTGGCAGTAATATAAGTACAATATGTTGATGGAAAAACAGCATACAATAAATTAATCAATAACAACAAGACAATCAAAGCTCTTCAACATAACTAGCAATGAGCAGGGGTAACCCCTGGGTACAGCAAGCCATACCCTTACTCTTTCCCCTCAAAACCCCTACCCCTCATACCCTTAACTAAAACCCCTGGGATTTTCTCTATAATTACAGTTCATAATACCATTTCAGTCCAATGATATGTCTATTTACCATGGAACTGTGATGAAAAATACATTTTAGTGAGCTCACATAGGGTATTACACTACTCAGACCAAACATTCTCCAAAAAAAAGTGTACTATTTTTTTAACCACTGGACTTCTTAAACCCCTGTACCCCTGGTGAGGGGTAGGGGTTTGGACAGTCTGAATATCTATACCCTTACCCTTACCCCTCATACCCTTGACTGAAATCCCTGCTCATCACTAAACATAACATTGTATGGATTAAACACTTCCTTCTCTTTTTCAACTATGATAACACCTTCATTTTCATTCATGAAGACTTTTGACATAGCAGGTGAAATCCATTCATTATTGCAACATCCTTCTTTCTTGAGTCTTTCACCTCCTTCATTTGTGCAGCAACCAAGTTCCAGTACACCACCATTCTGGCTCCAGGTAGTCACAATCTGGATGCGAACAAATGGTCACACTATTTCTCCAGGTGGGGCCAGATAGATGACAGCTGGTGTCATGGTGAAAAAGAACTAATAGCAGACTGGGGTCAGGTCCCATGGTGTGGATATGTACAAAAACATGGTGACTAAGGAGGGTTTCAGCTTTGCCCCATCTGTGCATCAGCTGCAGAATTCATGATGTCACCTGTAGTTCATTGGAAGTACATATATTTGATACTTACAGTTCATATTGAGGTTTCATGCAAGTTTCATGATCAGGCCATGGATAAGAGCTTTGTAAAACAGTAAAATTTTGTCTGGTTACTACATGCATGGTTCTAAGAACTCTATACAGACACATAAAATACTACCTGTTGCAGAACTTCCAAACCTGAACTTTGCAAAGACCATAATAAAACAGCTAGTGGTCATTATGGGTAAACCACAGGTAACTTGATGAGTATCCACACCCACACCCACCTGAAACCCATACCATAGATATGGGTTTTGATGGGTGTGTATGGGTACTCACAGGTTGTGCAGGTACCAAAACCTATGTGGGTTTGGACAACAGGTTCTACAAATTTTGACATGGTGAGGGGACAACCCTTCCCATCACATCAATTCAGATTTTTCAATGCACCGAACTTCAGTGCCTTCCTTATTTGGAATTGTGGAATAGCAGATGGTCATGCACTATGGCCCTGCAATTTTTTGCCTGAAGGGAGAATCTAGGGAAAATGCAAAGATCACTGTTAAAATTTTAGTTTTAGAATAATTCTGAAAATTTATCCTTCAGGTAAGTCCAAGGGGGCCCCGGAAAGTTATTCCATGACCCGATGTAGGAGGGGGGGGTGGCTAGGCCCTTAAAAAAAATTTGTATTTGATGGTATAGAGCTGTATATAGGCATTCCATGTCAATATTTTTGGCTTCTTCTGCTTCAACTAACATTTTTCAAGGCTAAATAGGCCTTTTCCATTATCTCAAGCTTATTTTCTGTACTAGTACCAAGGGGGTGGCAAAAAAAAAAATTCGCACATGAGGTCTCAAAAAAATTATCCTGGGATTTCCGTACCCCTCCCCCACTCCCCCCTGCCTAAATAGGACATTTTCTTTTGTTTTCGATCAAAACATATCTATTTTTAGTTATTTTCGAAAATTTTGGCTCTCTCACATGCATCAGTCCCATATGGAATGTCATGCAGGGCTTTCCAAGCATTTGGTAATTGTGTCTCACAGAATTTCCTGCCTATTGTAACTACACAACCTAACTTATAATAGATATACATTATTATATACAAAAT
>Ga0307508_10006683_pt1 | contig 10816 bp, 9 predicted proteins | sample 9_EM_MG_FD_203089 | JGI IMG/M metagenome (GOLD analysis project Ga0307508, IMG submission 203089) | Populus trichocarpa ectomycorrhiza microbial communities from riparian zone in the Pacific Northwest, United States - 9_EM | ecosystem: Host-associated > Plants > Roots > Unclassified | place...
TTTACGTATATCCGTACGTATGTACATACTTGCCTTTATACGATTGCTAATAAGCAGATCTATCCTTGCTTGCTAATTGAAGTGTAGATCAGATCTAGTTTAGGTGGCTTACTTCGCTGTTTTTATTTCTGAGCTGTTATTGATTTTATTTTTTTAAAATAATTCGGGTACTCACTGTTTTTCTTTGGAAATTAAACCTTGTTAGTTTTTCAGTGTTTTAATGGGAGATAAGATGAGTTTTTTTATTGTTTAAGACCTGATTCTGATGGATTTTGTTTTTAAAAGGCTTTCGTCTAGATCTGTAATTCCTTCTGTTTGGTTGCTGAGAAAGTTGAGGAATATTAAAGAATTCGAAACAGATTTGAATCTTTCCACCTTTTTTTAGCTTTTTTGTGAAGTCAATTTGATTTTAAATATTTTTTCGTGATTTAATGGGGTATTTTTTGTTTTAATTAGATCAGAGTGATTTATTTTATAGTAATTACTTGATTTCTAAGATTTATTTCTTGAAAATGGACAGGCGTTCTACTGCTGTGAATATATTGTTACAAATTTGAAGATGATGAATCAAATCAGTCTTCAGCAGAACGCCATTAGTTGTTGTGATGAGAGAAGAGGTTTGGTTTCAATTTCTGATTCCAAGGGTCTTGTTGTTTGTCCAAAGCCTCGGCGAGTAGGAATTCTGGCTAATAATCCCATTAGGCCTTTGAGATGGCCCGTGAGGTATGTAGTTTTTGGTGATTTCTGCTTCTTTTTTTAATTAGGTTATTCAGTTGTTTTGCGACTCAGGATGATTTTAATGTGTGGAAATTGTTTTTAATGACAGCCATCAAGCCGAAGTGGGTGATTGGAAAGCTGGGGCGGAGCTTCTGGACATTATTCTCATGAAGGTAAACTGGTGTTGTCCTTTTTGTGTGGAAGTTAGGAAGACATTTGTGTAGTAGAAGTTGATAATTTTGACGTATGCTTATGATGTTGTTGATGCATAATCCTTTATTTGGGAGGCATCTGAACTCAATTTCTTTTCCTTTTGGTGAGGGTGCTTTGCTGTTGTGGTTGTTGAATTTGATTATGTTGAACTTGTTTGCTGGTCATTCAACATTTTTATACATGGAGAGGAATCTGCAGGCTGTATTTCATGTTACGGGTTTGTTTTGACTTGACTATGATCTTGGTGTTAACAGGAGGGTCATGAGCCAGATCATTCTGCTACCCAGGTGGTCTCATCGCCACCTCCATTTTTTTGTGGGTCTCCTCCATCCAGAGTAGGCAACCCATTAATTCAAGATGCTAGATTTGGGGATGATAAACTCACTCCAATGTCACCATTGTCCATTCCATCTCCTTCAGGTTTATCTTCTCCATCATCATCTGCACGCAAAGGAGGGTGTGCAAGAATGAAGTTTGGGCTTAAGCCAGCCATGGTTAGAGTAGAAGGATTTGATTGCCTCAACAGGGATCGCCAAAATTCCAGCATCCCTGCTGTGGCTTAGAACTCGCAAAATCAAGTGTATATAGAAGGGAGCTAAATCGCTACCAGAGTCACAAACACAGCAGATTTAACAAGAGGAGTTTTGAATCGTTTTGCCGAGAGTCTTGAGAAATGCCCCTAGTAGTGTATATATGATATATGTTTTCTCCGGTGATCATTGCTAATATCTTGTAAGTAGTTTGATTGATTGAACAAAGAAGAGAGGTCAAAACCTTGTGTTCTTGAGCAAGGTTTTGAGAGCATAGCTCATTGTAATATAAGGTAAGGTGGGCTAGTATTGGGAGGATCGTTTGATTTCTTTTGATGATCACCATGAAAAAAATCCTGTATAGAGCCAATCGGTGATTGAATTTTGATCATTTACCCTGTGATTGTATATTGGTAATTGTCAATGAATTGGTCCGCTCCTGGACGCTAATCTCTTCCTCTTATCAACTCAAAAGCTGCTTCTACTTATTTTTGTATGTCAAGTATATTCTGGGGTAAAAGCGAAGCTGGATATTTTGCTTCCTTAGTTGGAACTCCCATGGTCACGGTCTTTCGAAGATAAATCAAGCTGGGCATGTAATCTTGTTCTAGTTTATAACCATCGTCAAGCTCTTGACCTCTTCAGCATCAAGTTCAGGTTTCGCATATACTTGAAAAGAATTAAATGCTTGTGGAGCCAGGTACGCAGAACTCCTTTCTAATGCAAGTATATGGTAGGTTTGTTGGTCGATGTTGGATTGATTGCTGTTGCTTGGGGGGCTGTACATTTAACTTTCATTTCAACCACCTGCCTAAATAGCCACTAGTTTGGGTTGCCCAGTAGCTGATTATTATCCCATCAAAAGGTTACCTTTAAATACTCTTTTAAGTGTTCGGGATCATGATTTTTAATTTTTTTATTTAAATTTAATTCTTTTTATATAAATGATGTCTTGATATTAAAAATTATTTTTTTAAAAAAAATATTATTTTAATACATATTTGAGAAAAATAATAATTTGAACTACAACTACTATTACACTTTCAATTAGGGGTGATCATTTTTGGTTCGGTTCGGTTTTTATAAAAAAAAAGTAACCAAACCAAATTTTTTATAAAAAAAACTGAAACTGGTTCAAACAGACTGGTTTCGGTTCGGTTCTGTTTTTTAGGACAAAAACTGGTTAAAACCGGTTTGGCTCGGTTTTTTTGGTTTGGCTCGGTTTTAGCTCGATTTGACTCGGTTTTTGCTCGGTTTTTTCTAGTTTGGCTCGGTTTTTTTGGTTTGGCTCAGTTTTTTTTTTTTATTTTTTTTGTTCGGGTTCGGTTCGGTTTTTTTGGTTTCAGGTTTATAAAACCAAAATCGAACCGGTCGGTTTTTTCAAAATTTTAATCGGTTTTTAACGATTTGGTTTTTTCAGTTATTTTTTTTTTCGGTTTTCTTAATTTTTCAGTTTTTTTGCTCACTCTTACTTCCAATCACTCATCCATCAAATTTACAATGGATTTTAACCTTTATTTTTCTTCCATGCATTCATTTAAGTTAGTTGTTAGATGCAGTTTGAGGACGTATCCAAAATGAGCCTTGCTTAGGTCATTAAATTATTGGGTCAATCCACGCGTTAACAAGGCAACCCGAGTAGAATTTTTTATCAAAACAATATTGTTTTGTTTTTTTTTCCAATAATTTCCTTGGTGTTAACCTGATTAAGTTTGGATCAAGTTTATCTATGTCAACCAAATCACTGAAAACCTGACCAAGTTAACCATGTTTTATAAAATCAATATCTTTTTGGATCCAATTTAAATCCTAATCCAAGTCAAGTTACTAGTTTATGAAATTTTTAAGTCTAACTACAACTATGCTTGAAAAAAGAAAACAAGAAAGTTGGAATGAAAAAAAAATGTTAATAATTTTTTTTTCTTTTAATTGACAAATGAATAATCTAGATATAATTTTAAAATAAAACATCATTTTTAGATATTGAATGATGTAGTAAAATAAATTAATATTTCAAGGCTCTTCTCTAGGCTGATATGAAGCCTATATCTAGGTTCTTTCAGTCTCTCTCTATAACCATCTGTCTTCAAAGCTGATTGAAATCATTTTGCAGGGTCTTTCTTTTCTTGGTGTATAGGAGTAGTCGAGTTTGCCTTCAAAGCTCAAATTCAACAATTTGGTTTGTTTAAAGATTTGTAGGTAAACATTATTTTTTTCTTGATAAGTTAAATTCACTTTAATCTCATTTTGTTTGTGCTTTGATAGTTGTTCTTTTCCATAATTTGCTATTTATGCGTGATAAGTTGGAAATTAAGTTTTTGCAATGCCCTAATCTTTTTCTTTCCAAAACCCTTTTTCTTGCTTAATGTTGTGTTTATCTTATGCTTTGTTAGTTTCAAAAACTAAAAATGAAAATAAATAATATTATTGGGGTGGATTCACTAGGTAAATATTCTTTTATTGTGGTTTTGATTATGTATCTTGAATTAATTTTGGATCTGTGAGCTTTATAACATGATATTAGTTATTAATGCTTATGCATTTGGCAACTTATTTGTGAGCTTTTTCATTCTGCGCGTTATGATATGAAATATTGCTGACTTTTAATGCAATTGTTTTTGGAAATATACAACCATTATAGCAAGAATGGTTGATATCTCATTCTCATTAAAGTGTTCATATGGTATTGTTTATGGAGGCTCGTTCTATTAAAGTAAAAAGAAGCATAATTGGAAAGTGTTAGTTTGTATCAGATTGGTGATGTCCTTACATTTTAGTTTAACTGTCACTTCTGATCTGATTTCTTGTCGTATATGAATTAAACGATGGCTAGATTAGTAACTAAGTTATCGAAGATTGTTATGAAATGTTTCTAACTTCTCATGCAAGTATAAAAAATATACAACCATTATAGCGAGAATGGCTCATATCTCCTTGTCATCAAATTATCTATATTATATCATTGATGGTGGTGCGTTCCATTGAAGTATGGAGAAGCGTAAATGGAAAATGGTAGTTTGTGTTGGATTGGTTTTATGTCTTTAAATTTTGGTTTAATTGTTACTTTTAATCTGATTTCTTGTCCTATATGAATCAAGCTATGGACTTTTAGTGATTAATTTATCAATGATTGTTAAAGGAGTAATATTAGAGGATAAAAAATACCATTTAGAGATCAAATTTTACTTACATCTCTATTTATCGCCATATTTTGTTGAACAAATTGTTTTACCATTTGCTTCTTCTTTTGATTATAGTTTTTAGAAAAAATAACAGCTTCTCATCAATGTGTTGTTGGTCACTGACAACGATTGCCAATGTGCTAACAAATCACATCAATGTTTTTCTATGCATTAATAAATGGTTAATCATCATGTTAAATGTCCACCATAGTAGTTAGATTGGATCATATCGCAGGTTTTCCATGATAATTGACTCTAGGAATTATTGGTCATCGGTATATGTTTAGGTTTCCCTATCTATCTGGTCTGGGTAATTTGTTTTCTATAACATTCAAAACATCATTATGTTTGAACTCCTTTGAGATTTAATTGTCTTAAACATTGTAACTTAGTCTAAACTAGCAAATTCTACTCCTGAAGTTCAACTAGTTATTCATTTCTTAAAATTCTGTAATTTCTAGTTAATATTGTTTCTTATTCACTATTCTTTATCTTCTCCCTTTATACATGGCATGTGCTAATAAGCTTTTGCAATGACAATTTGTTTCAAGTACCAATGATTCTTGCTTTATGTGATGTTTATGTGTTCCTCTATTAGTGAAGGAAAAACAATGTAATTGTGCTGGATCCATTTAATTACACTCTCATTTTGGTGACTTTCTGAAGTTAATTGATTTAGTTTGAGTGTTGAGCTCCACTATCAATATTTTGGATCTATTAAGCTTTATGGAGAAAGAAATCTCAATTGTAGGATTCTGGTATTGTAATTCAGATTTTGAAAAATGTTAATTAATACATTTACACCTCTTCTCAATTCAATACACAATTGCATGTATGATGCATGTGGTGTGTAATGTGCTAATTGTGCACAACACTCTTTTGAGTGTAGAAGAAGCAATGATGAATTCCATATTGTAATGTCTAATTAATTATTTATGGCATTTTATGACTAATCTAAGAGAAATTGTCAATTAGCGTATGCTTTAGAAAATTCCAAAGCAGAATGGGTAGACATGGATTTACTTCTATCCATTACGTGATACGAAATATTGCCAAATTCTCGTGCAATTTATCAAAAATTTACAGCCATAATAGTGAGAATAATTGATATCTCTTGTCATTGAGTGTCTATTATATTGTTAATAGAGACATATTCTACTTCCATTTAAAACCCACTAGGGAGTTACTTGACAATTGGTTACTATACTGTTGGTTTTCCATTCTATGAATATTTTAAATCATGGTTAGCTCAACATTTTATGTGATAATATAATTTTTAAAACTAGATGTATTTGTATCATGTTTTCATTGTCAGATTGTTTTACTATATGTTCAATGTCTTGATCATAGATATTAGGTATAAAAAACTTCTTGTAGGCTAAAAGTCTTTACTTCTTATCAGTTCATTGTCACGGGGTGTGTAGAAAAAAGAGTTTGTAAGGTGGGAGAGGATTTTTTTGAGTTTGGAAGGCTTGTCTTGCTACCAATAAGTATGGAGTTCTTTTGATCTAAACTTAAAATATTAGTATTTTGATTGTTGACATACTGAAACTTCTTCTATAGTTTGCTTTAGTAGTTCATAAAAACAAAGTATGAAAGAGCAACTGAATACATTGCTCATGAAGAAAGAAGATATGACCAACCTAATAAGGTAAGGAGTTCACTGATCAGTTTTCCTCGTGAAGATTTCATGTCATGCTTTGTTCTCTATAGAGTGGGCATGATGTCTTACCGGTATGCTTGTATAAATTATAATAGTTGAGTAATCTAAAATGATTTTGTCAAGCTTGTTATCCTTAAATCTCAAGTTAACATCTGAAAATATACATACATGAACATTCTTTGGTTTATGAACATAGATAGCATTAACTTTTTTGGTTAACTGTCTATTCATGTTGACTTGTCATAGTAGGATATTTTTACTTGGATAAAAAATCATGAAGCACATTCACAAAACACACAAACTAGTGTATTTTCTATATAAATGGATGGTCCATAGAGAAATGGACTGGGCATATTACTTTAGATTGAGGCTCTATTTATTTTTCTAGCGAAGCAATATTTTGGTAAATAGTTAGTTTATAGGAAGTGGTTTCAATGTTATTTCCTGGTGTTGTGCATACAAGTAAAATCTATAGTAAGATGGTTGATGGTTATTGCCATATATTGCTGGTGACCAAAGGGTTAGGATAGTTGTCATCCATAGTGTTTTTAGTGGTGTTAGCTTATGTACTATGGTCACTACTAGTGATTGCCAACAGTGTTCATACGCGGGAATCAATCTTGGGAGCTCAAGGAATGTCCAGTATTACTCTATTGTTTTACTACTAGGTGTTTCACATGGTTGTTAACCATGATAAATAGTACATTATAATGGTTCTGGGAATCAATCCCGAGAGCTCGAGGAAGGTTCGATACTACTCCACTGTCTTACTACTTGGTGTTTCGCATGGTGAACCATGCTAGCTAGTCCATTGTAATAGTTGCAGGAATCAATTCCTAGAGCTTGAGGAGGGTTTGGTATTACTCCAGTGTTTTACTACTAGGTGTTTTGCTTGGTTAACCATGTTAACTAGTACACCATAATAGTTTGATGGTATTGCATTTCTTTTTTATTTGGTGGTATGGATTGCAGTTTTCTTTAATTACTTTATTGTGATTATTAGCAGTAGATAGAGTGGTATAAAACCATTCTTGAAACCTCATCAAATAGCATAAGTATTTAGGTTAAGATGCTTTTATAGCATGATACTAAAGCCTTGATAACCAAGCATTTAAGAGTTCGAATCTCACCATTCTCGTTCAAGTTTCAAACCCAAAAAACTTTTATTTGAAATGGTGTATTAGAGAGTAATATAAAACTATTTTTGGAGCATCAACTAACAACATCATGCAAAATGACACATCCATATAATAGTTTGGGACTTGGGTGCGTGGTTGTATTAACGGTCATCAGCTTGTTATTGTGGCATAACATAGGGATGTTTTTTTGGGAAGTAATGAGTTTGACAGGTAACCAAGGGATAAATTGGTGGATATGCCTTTTTATGACACCAATTTTAGTTGATTTGTTTTCTTGTGTTGCATCAGATACAGAAAATGTTTCCTACACGTTGTTTTCCATGTGAAAGAAAGGGCTCGAGATTCTTGGTGATTGATTACGTAGGTTGATCAAAATTCAAAGTCGATGTTTGGCTATTGTTTTGATGAGCACCTTGCCACTAGTTTTTTATAGGAAGGATGAGGCTAAATTTTTTATAGTCTTTGAAGAATCTTGGTCTTATAATGCCTTTTTTCCAAACGCTTTCTTCCTTTTTTTTTTCTTTTTCAAAAATGGTTTTTATCTTTCTCAAACAAATATGATATTTCCAAAATACATAGCTTAACGACTGCAAGATTTTTAAAATGAGATGTAATTTGAAAAATCAAAAGAAGAAAGAGCTACCTAGGTGAAAACTGAATGGATTTTCCCAAGGAAAATAATCCATTGCTCTGAAAATGGCTTGCAGAGAAATCTATTTAATTTTTCTAGGAATCAATAAAGTCAACAGCCTTTTTCATTGCATTATTAACTAGTGACAAAATTTGTTAATTTCCTTTACCTTGCCAAATTTGACCAAGATGTTTTCTTATAAAGTCCATACCATGAGGGATAATACTTGTGCAATTTAATTTCTACCCAGCCTCTTGTCGACAAGGTGTCGAGACTATGTAATCTTGCTTCTGAGCGATATTAAAGATGCAACCTTCCCTGTTGGATTAGTTTTGATATTTCAGATGTTAATTCTAAGATTAGAATTCAAAAGGTTAAAAAGGGAGAAAAATTCCTTATATATTACAAATTATAATCACTAATTCAAACAATCAAAATGCCTACAAAAATATTTTTCTTGCTCTCTATAACCAACTGGTTTATCTCTCAATTATTCTCTGTGGCTTTTGTACTTTGCTTTCCCTTGATCTTTAATAAAATTATGATCACTTTCATTAAAAAAAATCTCAATTATTCTTAACACTCACACGCTACCAGAAAATTAGGAAATAGAAATGGGAACACATAGAAAACATTTTGTATTGTGACGAAGAATTTTTGTTGGCAATTTTCGATGTGAATAATGAAGGGTCGCATTTTATTGGTAATTACCAATGGAATGTCCAACTACATAAAAAAGAAAAAAAAATGATAAAGAATCCTTCGGCAATTCCGTTGATAATTTTATACGTTATGATTTATTGATGGAATTGCTGATATAATATTTCTGTTGGCAAATGTAAATAAGTTAAAACCAAAAGTTCCTCCCCATATTCTTCTTCTTCTTCCTCCTCCTCCTCCCAAAAAATACCTGCAACCCCCCCTCATTTTCTCACAAAGCTAGTCACCCCAATACACTAACATCGATCTACATCTATTAGTACTGTCAGTATTAATTGTTAGATTTTTCATGAAGCTTCGATACACAAAGTAAGCAAACCCTCCCATTTTTTGTAACTCATTTATGTTTTAGGTTAATTTATTGATTTGTTTATGGTTTTTATAGTTTGCTTTTATATTTAAATGTTTTATAGCTTTTTCCTAGAGAAATTTATTGTATTAATGTATGATTTATATGCTAGGGTTTGTTTGGGATTTGAGGGAAATTGAATTTTGTTGCCACTTGATGAAATTAAGTTTGATTTTGTAATTTAAGTATGCTATAATTGATAAATGATGAGTTATTTTAATAGGTACCAATAATATTTTGTCAATTTTATTGTTAAGTTGAAAATTTATAGAAATATTTTTTTTATGGAATTTACAAAATCAATATTATTATATATAGGCTTCATAATTAAGCAATGAATGATCATTCTTGGATTTATCAAAATGCACATGAAGGGATATATAGGGAAGATTATCTTCAAGAGGTTGAATGTTTTATTAATTTTGTACTTTATAAATTGAAGAATATTAGTGCAGGAGAAATTGGATATCCATGTGTGAATTGTAAGAATAAAAAGTTCCACAATACATGGGTTTGTGAATGATAATATTAATCCTTATAAAAGTGTGATGGTGGTTGCAATAAGAATGAATCATAATTATTTAGATGAAGGCTCACGAAACATCTTTTAAAGTAAAAAAATCAAATGTAGATGTAGCTAGGTTTTTTTTAACTTTTGAAAGATTCTAATAAGTCATTATAGGATGGGTAAATTATCGGTCATTGCATAAGTGTTTACCATCAAGTCAGATTATAGTTCGAGTGAAGCCGATTATGATAGCATCATTAAATGGTTAAAAGTATGATACCTGAAAGGAATAGGCTGAAAGAGAACTTTTATGCTGCAAAGTCCATTATGAAACATTTTTTTGCCTAAAATACTAAAAAATTGATATGTGTCCAGACTTTTACATGTTGTACTATAGTGGATATACAAATTTTCTCAAGTGCAAATCTTATTAGCATGCTCAATACAAGCTCAATAATGGTAAAGGAAGGAAACTTATTGCATATAAAAAAAGTGATACTTCTCAATCACTTCTAGGTTGCAAATGTTATTTATGTCTCCAAAGACTGTTAGGCACATGACATGATATCATTCACGTGATGCGATGGATGGAGTAATGGTGCACCCTTCTGATGGTGAAACTGAAAAACAATTTAATAATGTGCATCTTCGGTTTTCAATGGAACCACAAAACGTATATCTTGGCTTTAAAATGCTTGGTGTTATTGTTGTTGTGTATTTAGATTGACTATGAGATTATAATAAGTAAAACAAATTATAAAAAATAGCGATGGAATGATCAACAGACATGCAATTTTATCATAAAATTACAATATGTTTGAGAAAGGGCGATGGAATTATCGATATAACTAAAAAATATTAAAAAATAATTAAATTTCCATCGGTGATTTTGTTGAAATGTTAATATGCCGATGGAATCATCAATAAAAACTCTATCAATGATTATAGGTATCTCTGCTGCTAATTTTCATATAAAAAACGTTGTCACCCCTCTCTCTCTCTACCATCATCATCTCTCTCTCTCTCTCTCATCACCAACCAACTCTCACTCACTACATAACCCCCCCTCTTTCTTTCTTTATCTCTTTAAAGGTAAGTCTCTCAATCTCTTGTTTAATTGCACCCTCCATAATACTAATAGTTATTGTCCTATTATGTCATGAT
>Ga0307508_10006684_pt1 | contig 10814 bp, 3 predicted proteins | sample 9_EM_MG_FD_203089 | JGI IMG/M metagenome (GOLD analysis project Ga0307508, IMG submission 203089) | Populus trichocarpa ectomycorrhiza microbial communities from riparian zone in the Pacific Northwest, United States - 9_EM | ecosystem: Host-associated > Plants > Roots > Unclassified | place...
GACTTTGTGTGTTTGTGTAGAAATGATTAATTGTATTTTGTCGAAGATTATAATTTAGCCTAGCATAGGGGAAAATAATATTTATAATTAAATAGAAAATAATTTAATTATAAAGCTAGGCATATTAATTTATAGGATTTTTTTTGGATAACGTATGGGATCTATTATGACTATACATGCAAGTGTGTTTCTTATAGGAATTGCTTTTTCCCCTTCATGATTGGCGCTCTTCCTATCATTATAGGCCATATAACTCGCTGTACCAAGTACTTTTATAAATTTTTGTGTATAAATATTATAAAGATTTAGGTGGCTATCAATAAATCTAAATTTAAGGGTCTAAAAAACCCAATTTTTATTGGACTTGGTCAAGAAAAGAACCCACCTGCTTTAGACTTAGCCAAGGGAAAGATCCATATTTTTTGGACAGTTATATTTTGAATCCTATTCTTCCTATATCCATTAGGAATATAAAAATCTTCTAAGGACTCATCATATTTCCATCCACATTAATACATATATCAATGATATTTTACCTCTTTAATACTATTAGAATAATATTACATTTTAGTCCCTCCTCTCTATAAAAAGATTCATAAGTTATAAATAGATTATAAATTCTTTAAACAAAAGGTTTGGAATCTCAATTCTTTACTGCATATCTATTTTCAGAGTATCTCTTTGTAATATTATTGTATTTTCTCTCAAAAAATCATTGACTTAATTATCAGAGTCTTCAAATTCATAAGAATGATATTTTGTAGGTATTAGACACCCGTCTATAACTATCTTAACTAGAAAAAATGAATTAAATTACTAGAATTAAAAGATTAACAAATTATCCAAAACATAAAATTTACCCCAAATTACTTGGATTTTTGAGGATATCATTATTTATATATTAGTCACTCTAGCGTGCCGTTATAATAAGATTACTGTTGATTAACCATCTAGATGGTGGTCCAGTGGTAAGAGCTTGGGACTAAGAAGTTTGCTCCCTCTGTGGTCTCAGGTTCGAGCCCTGTGGTTGCTCATATGATGGCCACTGGAGGTTTACATGGTCGTTAATTTCAGGGCCCGTGTGATTAGTCGAGGTGCGCATAATCTGATCCGGACATCCATATTAAACTAAAAAAAAAGATTACCGTTGATTTCTAATATATAATAATTTTTTATAGCAGTCCATTCTTTTGTCCATTTTTCCTCTTTTTTTTTCTTTGTTAAAAGTTGGGTTGGACAGACCAACCCATTGTGCCTAGGCTTGGCGTGCATGCATAGGCTGTCCAGCCTAGGTGTATGTCCTTTTTTTTTTCTTTAATTTTTTTATTTAAGAAAAAAAGGGTTGATGATAGGGAATGGGCCCGTTCTCAAGTTTATATTGCTTGTTGTTTAATGATCCTTGTTAGAAAAAAAATGCTTGGAGAGGCCTAACGTGGATAATTGGTAAGTAGATTTCTGTTCTCCAAAGATTTGAATGTTAGGAAAGATAAGAAAAAAAGTATGTTTTTTTCATTAATACGCTAGTTTGAATACGAATGACATTCTTAAAACATGATTAGAGAAGAATTAATCTTGATATTCGAAGATTGGCCCAATAATTACTTTACTTACTAGAGCTTGCTTCGTCCATTAGAATTGACAAAAATGATTTACTTCATTGATGTACTTCAACTCTTCTAGTACTCGACTTTTGGGTGTTGATTAACCTTGTCATTAGCAAAAGCTGAGTGATGATTGAACCGCCCGTGGACTAGGAAGGATTAAGATTAAGATTAAGATTAAGGGATTATATTTTAATTACAGGAAATAATTAAATAATATTCATTTGGATAGCAAGCGATAAGTTTAATTTTAAGATAAGTTTTAAATCTTCCGAAATAATTTGATCAGTCTTGTCTCATTAACGCTCAATTATATATGTGGTTTAGCTATAAGCACATAGATCACATCCTCCCTTGTTACACGTACAAGATATACATCCCCAGATCGAATCCTCCCTAGGATTCTAATAGATCACGATCATTGATCTTACATCTCCATTTGTTCAATAATTAACGATAATGTCGTTTATTGTGATCTCGTCAATAAAACACACAGCAGAATTTTGTTTTTCTTCTGGCGAATCTGCCAGAAATATATAAGATATGGGCTAAGATCAGAATCTTATTCACGTGCATGCCATATGTTATTCCACAAGCTAAGAAGAACATAGCATATACTTGTGGGGGCAATATGAGTGTATATGCAGATAGGGTTAAAAGAGCTTCAAGTTGAGGAGACATGCAGACCATATATATAATAGGAGAAAGTTATAATTTGGCATAATTTCTGCTTCTGTTTTTATGTGTTTTTTTTTTAAATAGTTTTGGCTTAAAAGTTATTAAATTAATGCTTATTTTAGTGTTTTTTTTATGATTCTAATATGTTAATGTATTTTCGAACGAAAAATCATTTTAAAAAGTAATCTACACCACAATCTTAAAAACCTATGAATCTGTCTACTTGTCAAAAAAACATAAATCACTAGCCCACGTGAAACTCTTTGTATTTTCTTGATTTTATGGTCCCTTTTGAATTGACCTAAAACTATTTTAAAAAACAATCAACACCACAATCTAAAATATCTCTTAATCTATCCACTTTGCTGAACAAAAAAGAAGAAAAATTCATCAGCCCACGTGAAGCTCTTTGTATTTTCTTGGTTTCATGGCCCCAAATGTACAAGCCAAGTGTGATCATGTCAGGCAAACGATTAAGGTGTATTGTGATGTCAATTCCTAAGATTTGGGACGCCATGCTCTTCTAATCAGCTTCTTGAATATTGACAAATTAACGCCATTCCCTTTTCTCTACGGTTATTAATATAGCTCAGGAAAACGAGAGATTCAATCTGTCAGCATACATGCTATGTCATTCTGGCTGTGAATTGAGCTGGACGTATGAGTGGAAAATCAAGAGACGCTTTACAGTTTACATATGAAGGTAACCATAACTTAAAATATCGAAAATCAAGAGTTTAAACCTTAATTTAATAACTAGATTGAAAGTGGTGTATATTAATATGAATCCTTCCGTGCACAGCCCATGGAGGGCTCATGTAGATTCTTAAATGAAAATCTCCCTACAATCCCAATTCTAAAGGGTCAAATCATTTGAATATTGAGCTTATTTATTCATTAATTATTATAATAAATTTATATTTATTCTAGATTCATTACTATTACATATTACATGTATTCTAAAATTAAATCCACTATTCTAATTTTTATTTTTATTATTTTACCAATGATGTAGAAAGTTAAAAAATCTTATCAGAAAATAACATAAAAAAAAACAACTAAATCCACAATCCAAGTGATATCCTGACAGATAATATTAACATAACCATCATCATAAATAATGGGAACATTACCATAAAAAAAACTGTAATTAATTATACCATTCTATTCATTCTTTTCTTCTCTTTTACCTTTTTAATCTTTTTTAAACTTTTTGCAATCCTTTTGAATATACCAAGGCTTCCATTTACCTTTTATATCACCAAATTGTCTATCTTGCTTACCAAAATCTACTTTGGCTTCTCCCCAGGTTTCTAGAACAAGTACATGAGAATTAAAAGTGCCTATCCTTTTTCTCCTCCTTTTTCCTTGAAAATACTATCCTTCATTGTATTTAAATTAAGCTTTTTGATTGGAAGTACAATTGTTAAGTGAGACGACTAAAATTTCTAACTATTTAACAAAGAACTCAACTTTATTATTATTGTTTTTAGTGTATGGATACATGTGAATATGTACACCCACGTATTTGTGGAAACTGGTATCATGCCACCCTCCAATAATTAAAAATGTTTTACTCAAATCTTAATACAATTAACACTCAATTTCTTTAAACTTATTTGTAATTTGAGTTATTTCTTTCAAAAAATCATCTTAACCCAATAACTTAAACTTTTAAGTGAGGTTCCAGGATATGATTTATATTATTCTCTAACACATCCCCTCAAGTGAAAATCTCTTGGGTTTGAAACTTGCACAGATCCACTTTATCATGTGCTTAATTTTTATCAAATAAATAAAGATAGTAAGATTCGAACTCGTGATCGCTTGGTCATTAAGGCTCTGATACTATATCAAATAATCATCTCAACCCAATAACTTAAATTTTTAGGTGAGGTTTCAGGATATGATTTATATTATTCTCTAATAATTTTATTATTTTCACTAAATCTGTTTTTTATTGCATTTATTTCACTAAAAATTCAAACCACCAGCTTAATCAGAACACAGAATGCTTTAATTGGATCGATAGGGGGTACACACACAAATGCTATATATTATTTCCTTGCAATATTGGCATGTACTGCATTGAAAAGGGTGGTCACGTGCCCTCGATCTGCAAGACAAACAAGGTGTTGGAATTTGGAAACAGATATTATTTCCAAGATTGGGCTGCCCCCTTCCCACAGTGACATTGGAAATCCTGTCTGTTTGTCTGATGCCTTCCTTGGGCGGTTTGTTCAAAGCCACAGTAACTTTTTTCTTTCCCTAACGTAAGCCTGCGGCCATGTTTGTTTATTTTTTCACGTATTATTTTTTTATAAAATAAAAAATATTATTTTAATATATTTTTTTAAAAAAACTATCACAATACATTATTAGAAAGTGTTTGTTTTTACCGTTATACTATACTTTTGAAAAAATTAATATAATTATAAAGAGATACTGATATTAAAGATATTGTTTGAAAAGTGATATATATCATGTTAAAGAAAATAATTATAAGAAAAAAAATCATGTAAAATGGATACAAATAACATAAACATTGATGTATACGAGTATATGATTGCTGGAGTTGGATATTTGATTATTGGAGTTCTAGTATTGAATTTGATATGCTAGAATTCTGGGATTGAGTTGCTGAATTGATGGATTGAAATCTTGGTTTAATTGTTGGGATTGTTTGATTCAATTTATTTGGACTAAATAGAATCAATTTGATAAAATTATTAGATTAAATTGGAACTAAATCAAAGAAATAGTTGGACTAAAAATATGAATTAAATGGGCTGGTTTGAATTAACTCAATTTAATTGGACTAAATTGGACTGAATTGATTGGAATGAAACAAATGGGACTGAAACGATGTTATATAAATAGTCAATTGGTCCTTGTAATATTTTCTCATTTCATCACAGTCCTTGACTTTTGAATTTTTTCAATTTTACTCAGACAGAGTTAAATCTTGAACTCTCTGTCAATTTAATCCCTTAAATTAATCTTTTCAATTTAGCCTCTTTAATTTAGTTCCTGTTTTCCAAATTCATGCAATTTCAACCAAACTTGTTCTAAATTCCTATTTGCTTTTCAATTACATCCCTAATTGAATCAATTTAGACCTCCAGATTTAACCACTTGTTGCAAATTCATTTTGGTTACCAAAATTATACAATTTTGACCAATCTAACTTTCAATTTTAATTTTCTTCTTCAATTAAACCCTCAATTGATTTCTAAATTGGTTATTTGTTTCAAACTTATCATTGAATTTTCAATCTTAGCCAAATTAAATCAAATTAAGCTCTTTTCTTAATTTTTTCTACAATTCAAATCTCAATTATAGCCTAAAAATTCATAAATTTTATTTTTGCTTGTGATACTCAATTATTGGTCTAATTTCCACCCCCAACTATGTATTTTATTTATTTATAATTTTCTTAACTTCTAGACTTTTTGTATGATTTTTAGGATTTATTTTTTAACACACAAAAACTAATTAAAAATGAAAAAAATACTACCATAAAATTGGAAAAAAGCAATGAAAAATGTGACAAATTGAGATTAATCTTGAACTAAATATGAAATTGCGACAAATTAAGCACTACCAAATATAATTCACCCAAAAATTTAATTTCTTGAATTAATCTTGAACAACCTTGAGATTTCGTTGCATGGTGTTAGTATATAGCTGTCTTTTTCTCTGAACATCCATTTCTTGATGAGATTCTCAAAAGGGAAAAAAAATCAGATTATCACGTATGGATATTGTATTATAACTTCTTCTTTTTTTTAACCTCGCAATTTAATGGCTTGGTGTCATCATTGTTGAGCAGGATTCGAATGAAGTGTTGGACGTGAATACCACTGTTTGCCTCTTCAAACCCATAATTAAATCAGCCTAAATAATTAGGATGATGAAAGTGAAAGGATAAGAGAGCCGTTAAGGAAATGACAATAAAAAATTTAAAACCTATAGAACATAGAGCAATCAAATTAGATTTAATGCGGTATGCTGTGGATTAAATTTACTCTTTTTTTTTTTTGAACTATACATGATTAACTTGATGTGATCTGATGGACTTGACAAGTCTAAAAATAACCTGAATAACAAATAAAAACATGATTTGACAAAAAAAATATATATCTATTTTTAAATATTGAAATGACAATATATTAGATACTCAAATCAACTCGGATTAACCTATCAAATCTTTTAACTAGATCATGAGACCCTGATAACCCTATAAAAAGAAAATAATTTTTTTTATTAAATCCAATTCTCAATCAACCCAATGTTGAAGGATAAAATTAAAAATAAAATACAACGAAAAAAATAAGTCGAGTCAACCTAGATTAACTTACTAAACTTGAGTAATGAGATCAGGATAATCCCATAGAAAATAAATCAAAATAAGTTATGAATCTCAATTATCAATTAATTCAATGTTAAAGGATGAAATTAAAAAAAATTAAAAAATGACTAAAAAACCACCCAGGTCAACCTAAGTCGACAAACCATATTCACGACCTAGGTTATGAGATCAAGATAACCTTTGACAACACAAATCAAAATAAATTATAAAGTCTAATTTCCAATCAATCCATTGTTAAATGATAAAATTGAAAAAAAAATCAAATAAACAAATAACCTGAGTCAACTGAGGTTAACTTATCAAACTCGAGTAAGGAGATCGGGATAACTCCATAAGAAAAAAAATAAAAAAATCAAATCCCCAATCAACCCAATATTTAAGGATAAAATTGAAAAACAATATTCAATTAAAAAAGGACAAAACAAATCCGAGTCAACCTGGTTAACCCACAAAACTCGCGACCCAGGTCATGAGACCATGATAACCTCATAGAAAATAAATAAAATAACAATTATGAAGCCCAATTACCAATTAATTCAATGTTAAAGGATGAAGTTGAGAAAAATAATAATTAAAAAAATAATCTAAATCAACATAGCTAACCCGTAAAACTCGTAATCTGGGTTATGAAATTAGAATAACTTTATTAAAAGCAAAAAAAAAAAAACAAATCTATGAAGTCCAATACCTAATAAACTTAATGTTAGAGGATGACATTGAAAAATAATAAATATTAAATTAAAAAAAATCCCTTAAGATTTTTCAGGGCTAAAGTGAAAAAAAGCCTTGGACATTCTCATTTTATATGTCTTGTTTTTCCGCACTTATAACATCATGTGTCCTTCCTCTTCATTGATTTAGACCGAGCTTTATTATTTCTCGATTCATTCCGGATTTGTTTATCTCCCGCTCCTGATTACTCCTCACCACCAGCCTTTGCCTTATGAATTCTCATCACCAGCTTTCTTCCACATATTAAAGCTTAATAAGGCACTTATAATCTCTTCTAACATGAGAGTTTCTTCCCCTTGCATTAGAGTTGTAACTAAGTTTTTGTATATAGGAGAAGTAGGTAGGAAATTCAGTAACATCAACGTCTTGTCTTCGTTGTTGAACTTCACATCAATTTGCTTTGAATCACTAACAATCTGATTGGACATGTTGATATGCCGATTCATATCTGTATCCTCTGATATCTTAAGACCAAATAGTTTTTCCTTAAGACAAAATTTGTTTCGACAATGACCTGAACATATACCGACTTTCCAGTTTTGCCCAAACTGTCATCGGTGACTACTCATCCATGACATGATACATCACATCATCATCCAAAAATAGCATGATAGTTTCCACTACCCTTGCTTCAAATTCTTGCCAATCTTTATTGGTCATGCCTTCTGGTTGCTTTTTATATAATGTTTTTACCATGTCCTGCCGCACCAACATATCCTTCACCCTCCTTAGCCATAATCCAAGATTGTTTAATCTGTCAAATTTGATTATGCCGAGTTTTTCAAAAGAAATCCCTGACATCATAGACAAGTTATGATACCAATTATTGTGAAAAACTTGCAGCAATTATAGGTGAATATTGCATAGGTTAGAAACTAGAAACAACAGAAGATTTAATGTAGTTCGGCAATGTGCCTAAATCTATATGAGCGATGAACTTTTATTTTCATTATATCAAAATAGGGTTACATGAGATGTATTTATAGTAGACCCTTAACCGCCCAAGGAATCCCAACCACCCAAGGAATCCTAGCCATCCTAGTTGTTTTTCTTTGCTTTGCTTAGTACGCTTCTCTCTCCTCGCTTCGCTCCACTCTTGCATCTTCCTATAAGCCACAAGCTACAACATTTCTCATCTTTCACTAAGTGTTTACTATATAGCTTATTTTGTTTGAGTTGATGTATTATTGAGCGAATTTGCTTCACTTAGAGTTTCTACATACATGTTTAAGAAAAATAGTTTCTCACCCAATTATACAAAAAAATGCTTTTGAAAACTATTTCACTAGCATCTGTTGTGTAAAATCGTTTATCATCAAAATTTTTTTTATAAAGAATATATTTTTTAAATGTTTGTTAAGTATTGACATGAAAATGTGATAATGATAAAGTGGGGGTGATATCACATACAATAATAATTGTATTTGTTGATGGTAATGATTATATGAGCTCATTATTTTTGTAAAATATTTTATGAAACTCCATGAATAATAATTTTTTTTTTGCAAAAAAAATGAAATTGGTGGGTTAACTAAAATATACTTTACCTTTATCATTTTTATATAAAATATTTGGTATTAAAGAAACATAAAAAACTATAGAAAATATTTTCTCGAAACTATTGTAAGCAAAACGAACACTACAATTATCATGTAATCATTATACAATAAACTAAAGAAGCTCAAAGTTTTAGTATAGCTTCTTTACTGTTCATCTCCATATATTTTTAATGTTCATATCATTGTTCAAGGGTTTTTTTCTTTTAGGTCCCTGGAATTTTTTGTCCCTAACACCTCAATTATTAAACTCTATTTTTTATTTGATCTTCAAAAGTTATATCGGTACTGTTGTTCTATATATTATAGTGTGTTGTCCATGTTCATGCATATGTAATATGTTAGAGACTATTCTTACATTCTATTAAAGATTTCTATTACAAAATAAAATTTTGAGTTATAGTGAGAAAAATAAATTAAAAAAATGAGGACCAAAATTAACATAGAAAAAAAGTCATTTTTTTTTATTTTCACTGTTTAAAAGGCTAAAAAAAATCAGTTTGATCCATCAAGTTTTCAAGTTTATATTATTTGGTTCCTATTTTTAGGTTTTTTATATTTTGATCCTATACTTCATTTTTGCTACATTTTTGTTCTTGGATATTAAGAGAGTAGAGAGAAATTCAACAAAAAAGGAGGAGAAAGGGTTTGATCGACCACATTTTGATCATAAAAAAGCTAATATTGGTGTCAATGAGTTTATATTAAAAATGGGAGTTTAATGAAGGTGATATGATAAAGACTATTCTTATATTTTATTAAAGATTGCTATTAGAAAATAGAATTTTGAGTTATGGTGAAAACAATTTGAAAGAATAAGGACCAAAATTAACATAGAAAAAAGTAATTGTTTTTTCATTTTCACTGTTTAAATAGCTAAAAAATTCAATTTGGTTTCTTAAGTTCTCAAGTTTGCATTATTAAGTCTCTATTTTATATTTTGTTCCTATGATTCATTTTTGTTACATTTTAGTTCTTGGATATTAAGAGTAGAGAGAAATTAAAAAAGTAGATGATGATTAGTATTGTATTTTTTATTTGGTTTAACTTTTAGATTTCTAATTGATTAAAGAATGTTTTAGGGTTGAAAGTATACTTATAGAGGTTTCTAGGATGTTTTTGGAATGTTTTGAGATGAAAACAAGTTAAAATTAGATTTTGAAATCTGAAAAGTCAAAGCCCAAATTTTTTGGACCATAAAGGTGACAAATCTTTTATAAAATAAAATTTTGATTAATTTTGTTTTCTTAATTTAATTTTAATTAATATCTTCTCTTTTATATTTTTTAAATTATATAGCTTAACTATTATTTAACTAGTAATTAAACTTTTTTATGGTTCCTATAATTTCATAATACCTCAAAAAACATTATTGTAATTTATCTTTTTTATATTAAATTTGAGATAAATCGGTAGTATTTGAATGATTCATTTATAAAAACAAAAATCTTATGTACTTACCATATGAATAAACCTCCAAGATAAATAAAATAAAATCTATAAAATGAAAAAGGATAGCTAAAATAAAATATTTATGGGTGCATGGATATTTTATTTCTTACTAGAAAGGTCACCTTTTTAATTTAATCTTTAATTAATATTCACAACTCTTTTTATATGATTTATTAGTTTATATATTGTTAATTCATTGTATTAAACATAAACATTTCTATTTCTAAATTAACAAGTTTTATGATGCTAAAAAAAAATCTCTAACACTAGATTTTTTTTTATATAAAAAATAACTTAAAAATTCCACTCACAACTAAGGATGACAATGGGTACCCGCTGATTGAATTTCTCGATATTCATACCCTATCCATTATCAACCTGGTTAGAAATTTAGATATTCATAAACTATCCATCGGGTTTCGA
>Ga0307508_10006685_pt1 | contig 10813 bp, 2 predicted proteins | sample 9_EM_MG_FD_203089 | JGI IMG/M metagenome (GOLD analysis project Ga0307508, IMG submission 203089) | Populus trichocarpa ectomycorrhiza microbial communities from riparian zone in the Pacific Northwest, United States - 9_EM | ecosystem: Host-associated > Plants > Roots > Unclassified | place...
ACCGCTTTCAGCGAAGGCTAGCGTTCCCGTTCAACCGAACGCTAACACTGGTGCCTTGAGCCTGGTGTCGTGTTCTCTCCCACACAGCTATCATCCCTAATCGATTCAGATCACTCACGAATCGATTACTAACTACTCTAGCGAACAGCTAGACCCCGAGATCGCGAAGTCTAGACGCCACGTCACCGTGCAGCTACGCACATCCGTATCACTCTTCGCCATCTCACCTCACAAAACTCGACTCAGACCCTCTACGAGTCGATCTATTGATATTCTGACTACTACGCTCCTCCACTAGGGGACCACTGCTCGCCACGTCACCCTTGCCAACTAAGCGCCGGCAACCAACAAACAAACTTTCAACTTTCACCAACGTTCATCTATGTCGTCTAAACACAACAAAAATATACCCGCGCCAGCTTCACCCGCGCCGGGTAAACCATACCCTGCACCCAAAGGTAGCAAGGATGCGCCACCTGCAATAAAAGGTCGGCATGCCGCGCCCGCGACAACGGGTCGTGACGACGACCTCTCACCGCCAGAAGGCGAGAGAGATGCGCCGCCTGCGAAAGCAGGCTGGTATGCCACGCCAGCGACCCCTGGACGTGAAGGCGAACTGACTAGATCCAGCAACAGACGCTCATCTCTGTCTCAACGAAGATCCAGCAGCGCCACGATCCGAGGGAGCAAATCGCCCACCTCAGAGCCCGCAACCACAGCTCGGCGAGTGCAGCAGCAGAGGCAGCATCTGGGACCCCAGCAGATACACTCTCTCTTGCAATCTCAGTACGGCAAAAGGTCTGGCAAGCCACCTAGCTCCTTCGCCGCGGTGCTCGAACTCGAACGCGACGAAACGCCGACGCCAACGGAAGTGGTTTCGTCAGCACGATCAACCGATGTAGGCAGCTTCGAAATACTGCTCCCAGCTCGACGACACACTAGAACTGGAGCGATATCAGAGGACTCAGTGCGACAAGTCAGCATGTCGAGTGCGAAGGAAACTGACCCTTCCGTCGCTAATCAACCGAGCGACATGCGCGCTGACCCTGCCTCGCGGTTGGCTGATATACGAGCCATAGCGGACGACATTCGCCAAAGACAAGGAGGCGACGAGGATCTCCTAAGAGTACTCCAGCTAACTTTCGACAAAGAAAAGCTACGAAAGGCCTTCCCTAGAAGGATACTGGAACTCGAGCCCTCCGAAGATTCGGGCCAAGAGCGTTTCAGGTTCAACCCGGATTACCTGGAACATCTGGTTAGCGTGATGAGGTTAACTAGCGATTCTCTCAACAAGTTTCTCCAAGCCGCTGGAAGCGAGCGATCTTTCTCTTACGGTTCTTCGAAATACTACGACGGAGCCTCCTTTGAGGAAGTCCTCTACCGTGAATGGCCTGCTCAAACTATACCTTTGAACCTCGAGAAAAGACTAGTGGATCGAATTGCCGCGGCCCATCGAGCCATCAGCATTTTCATGTTGAATGCGGAAGCAACGCCGGGACGAGGAATGCCACGCCCTGCATCTCCCGCGTTTACAGATAACTCTACTTTCGCAACACGAGTCGTTGGTACCTTATACAACAAGGATCCGATCATAGTCTCTCCGAAACAGGAAGACTCCTTCTGGGCTCAGAGAATCGAGGACGAAACGCAAGACATGCTCTGGAGAGCTACGTCGGACGTCCATGACTCGCAGCCAGAAGCCTCGACTTCGTACGGGCATTTAAATAAAGGCAAGGAAAAGGCGGTTGACCCTCCTCGAACGGAAAGCGCGAGGAGCCAAGGGAGTCCAGAACCCAAGAGTCCGCGGACCGTCCAGGATAGCCGGCCCGTCTCCATACACGCTACTGAAAATGAACTCAAAGGTGGGAACGAAGCGGACGACGAAAGCGAACAAATGCCTTCGCAGGCCCGCTCGAGCCAACACTCTTCCAGCCACAGAGCCGCGAGTCAAGCCTCCAGCCCGCGGCAGCCAGCCAGCCGTCGCAACTCGGCTGCTAGTTCGAGAAGAAGCTCATCGACAAACCCTTCAAGGTCTTCTAGCGAACCGACTTCTTCTAACCGCAGTGCAGCTCCGGACCCACCTGCGCCTCCAAGCCATTCGTCTTCGTCTAGTTCTTCTGGTACTTCACCGTCCAGTTCTTCCAGTTCCTCAACGCCTTCGAGCAACCTTTCGGGGCTAGGAATGCCACCTGACCGAGGTCCTAGAGGGCAACGAGGACCACCAGGACCTCCAGGCCCAGAAGGCCCCCCAGGAGACGATGGCTCGCCCGGGCCGCCCGGTCCACCAGGTCAACCGGGCTTCCTAGGACCCAGAGGTGCACCAGGCCCACCTGGCCCTCCAGGCCCGCCGGGCCCCCCAGGACCACCTGGTCAAGGCGGCGCGAACGCTCAAGGCGTGAACAGAAATACCGGATTACGCTACGAAGAAAAGTTAAAGGCTTCGGAATTTCCTTCTTTCGATGGAACCGAAGACACTTACGGCCTCTGGGCTGAGAAAGGCGACGCTTACTTCCATTACGGACAGCAATCTGCCTCCGTCGAGGATTTAGGACGAGTAGCCACCTTCAATTTCACCGGTATAGCAGCCGTATGGTGGCACGGACTCACTCAAGAAGAACGTAACGAAAGAACCGAACATTGGCCAACGTTACGAGACGCCGCAAGAGACTGCTTGCTCGCAGCTTCATGGGTAGAGAAACAATGGGTCAAATTCCACGCCATGCGTTACCAGCAAGCCGGGCACGAAAAGGAAACGCCCGCGCAATACTTCTCGCGCAAGGTTAAGCTACGGAGGATTCTACTACCCATATACCCAGACACACCCCCCGAAGAACGTGCTTTCGAAGTCCTGGACCTATGGACTCATTGCCCTTCGACATGGGCCGCACACATCGACACCTCCTTGTGCCCGACTGCAGCCGAACTCATTAAAGTAGCTACGGATAAACGCGAGCAACTACAAGCCAGCAACGTTACGGATCTATCAAGGCTAATCCGAGCAGAATTCCACAAGCAGAACCAACGACGATTCGCCAATGCGCAACTCGCGGACATAGCGGAAGCCGAGGAAGAAATGGAATTCGACAGTTTAATGGCAGAGGCCAAACCAACTGTCAGCAAGAGCGCGCCGAAGGCAGCTGGAGCGTACCCTTATCCGCCAGCGAACAACCGTTCCCGAAAGATCCCACCTAGACCTTGTCGCAATTGCGGAAGTCCGTTACACTACGATCGGGACTGTGCTTCCTGGAGGAAACTCGGCAATGGAAATGAAAAGCCCAAACCGAACAGTAAATTAAACGACGTGTATCATAAATCATACGTAGCTATGGTGGATGCCAAAGACGATGAGTACGAAGTGCAATGCGCCGCCTTCCTCACTATAATAGACTCCGACGCGCCAGCAGAAGCCTTTGTAGCTACGATTCATGCGAGTGAAAGCGAGCTGCTAAGCGAAGAGTCTTCTCAAGCAGTACCCGAAGATACGTGCCTACCTGAACCTACGAATCCTAGTCATAGCTGGGCCGAATTAGCCGTCTACTCAGCGGAAATTGATCAGACTCAGTTACCTGAGGAAGGCATATACGAGCCTTCGCGAATATGGGAAAGACCACCCGGGCATGCGGCTCGAGGAATAGACGCGTTCAAAGTGCTCTGCCACGTGAACAACCTTAACGAACCAGCTGTGGCTGTTGTCGGCGATTCGGGTGCTGCTCCCACCCTCATCTCGCACAAATTCTTGCAGACGCTCCAAGCTTCCAAACCGAAGTCACGAACGGGCAGTAAGCTCAGGCTTATACAACTCACCGGGGAAGCCGGTTGCTCCGAATATGTAAAGCTGGATCTTTACTTCCGAAGTCAATTAGGACCTGTACGCCTCAAGGGCGTCGAGGCCTACGTCGTCAAAGGCATGGAAGCCAACCTGATCGTCGGCGAGGATACGCAGCTAGCCTGGCAAATGCACACGATTCGACCCGGAGGGAAACGCCATTGGAAAGTAGGCGACTCCCCTCATTGCATACCTTCGATACCGGGCCCTGCGCCCAAGGAAGCCTTTACGGTCAAGTGGGCCGCGGAAACCGCACCCGCCAAGAAGAAGACCATCGCCGCAAAAAAGCCCGTCGAAATTAAACGTTCCCAATGGAATGTGGTTGCGAAGCAGCAATTCACAATTATGCCTGAGTCCATTGCTACGATAACCGCGGTCTCTCGAGGAGCCCCAGACGGCGAATCCATGTACCTCGAAGGTGTAGGACTGAAACGAGGATCGGACTCCTTCGTGCAAATACCAGATGGTCTTGTTAATTTGAATTCTGAAGGATGTTTCCATGTCAAAATAGCGAACACCACCAAAAGGCGAATCATTGTACGATCTGGGGAGCTAGTAGGACGCATCTACCGAGCGAAACAGGCCTTGAAGGCGACAGCGGACATGTCCAAAGAAGAACTCGAGAAATTTTCGAGCCGAGCTTCTTATCTTGCGACTTTGATTCCCCGACTAGACGCGTTGAACGAAGACCCAAGCAAGGAATCCTCCTCGGACAACAAAATTCCTGTAACGACCGCATCAGGCGAACTCGAAGAAGTAGAACCTGTCGACACTGAGCACCTAGGATGGGGACCCAAGACAGCGGATCCTGGTCCCGATAGAATTTACCCATCTGAGAAGCTACGCGAGGTCATTGATGTGGATGCGCAACTAGAACCGAGTCAACGCGAAGCTTTGTACAAGGTCGTGGAAAGGAACCAAGCTGCCTTTGGTTTCGACGGTCGGTTAGGTCACCTCAAGTCCGAAGTTCACATCGAGCTGGCTCCAGGCACTAAACCTATATCCATGCCACCGTACTACGCCTCACCAGCCAAACGCGAAGCCATTGATAAGCAAATCGACCTTTGGCTGTCCCAAGGAGTAATCGAAGAAAGCAGGAGTCCCTGGGGTGCACCTGTCATCATCGTCTACCGAAACGGCAAACCACGAGTTTGCATCGACTTCCGCAAGTTAAATAAAGCCACGGTGGCTGACCAACACCCAATACCAAAGCAAACCGACATCCTGCAGGCCTTATCAGGTGCTCAATACCTGTCCGTCTTTGACGCCCTGTCAGGATTCACGCAGCTAGAGTTCGACAAGGAATCCCAACCTATTACCGCCATCAGGACTCATCGAGGGTTACACCACTTTAAACGAATGCCGTTCGGATGGCGAAATGGACCCCCGGTCTTCCAACGAGCCATGCAAGAAATCCTGTCTCCATTTTTGTGGATCTTCACCCTTGTCTACATAGACGACATAGTCGTCTACTCGAAATCCTTCGAAGACCACCTGAAGCACGTCGACTTAGTGCTCAAGGCGATAGCCGACTCTGGTTTAACCTTGTCGCCCCCTAAATGCCACTTAGGGTATCGAAGCATAGTCGTGCTAGGCAACATAGTATCCCGCTTAGGGCTATCCACCCACCACGAGAAGCTCAAGGCTATATGGGAATTAGAGGCTCCAAAAGATCGCAAAAAGTTAGAGACATTCCTAGGACTAGCCGTATACTTCTCCGCCTACATACCCTACTTCTCATGGATGGCAAACCCGCTCTTCAAGAACTTACGACAGAAGGAATCCCCGTTCGAGTGGACCGACACCCACCAACGATGTTTCGAGCTTATTAAATTAGCCCTAGTATCGGCCCCTGTCCGAGGGCACCCAGAGCCAGGCCAAACTTACCGACTGTACACCGACGCTTCTGACTATGCGATAGCCGGAGCTCTGCAGCAAATCCAATTTATAGCAATCAAAGACCTAAAAGGCACCCGAATCCATAAAAGACTACTCGAAGCCTACAAGAAGAAGGAAAAGGTCCCCGAGCTCGTAACGAGGCTATCTAAGGATCACGATGATCGTCGCCCAACCCCCGAATGGAGCGATGATTGGGAAGATACTCAAATACCTGTGGAACGGGTAGTGGCGTATTGGAGCCGAGTATTAGCCCCTGCGGAAACCAGATACTCAGCTACGGAAAGAGAAGCTCTGGCAGCCAAAGAAAGCCTCGTACGTTTCCAACCCTTCATAGAGGGGGAGAGGGTACTCCTAGTCACCGACCATTCTGCCTTAACCTGGGCGAAAACGTACGAAAACGCGAACAGAAGACTAGCCGCATGGGGTCTCGTCTTCGCCGCCTTCCCGGAAATGGCCATCATCCATAGACCAGGACGAGCCCACTCTAACGTCGACCCCTTATCAAGGCTACCGAGAATACCCAGTTTCATTTCCCCCGCCAGAAAGGACCTTCCTGAGCCCTCGCTATCAACGGAGCACGAGGAACTGGAACGAGTATGGCAATCTTTCATTAACGAACGAGAGCGAGCCATGGACGCTAAGACAACCCTGGTGCAACCTTCAAAAGGAAGCAATGTCGAAGCGGACTCCAATATCCAAGACGTACGACCTAAAATGGAAGCCGATCCCACTCCTCTAAACTCCGGACTGCACGTATACGCCAACGAGGAAATGGTCGCACGATTCGCAGAAGGGTACTCGACAGACAAAGGCTTCAAAGCCTTGGTCAACCGCTCTCATATGGAAGGATTCGATGAAAGGAAATACCGAGCATATCGATTAGGAACAAACGGCCTCCTGTATTTCGAAGATGCAGATTCCAGGATCAGGCTATGCGTACCTGAGAGCGAACGTAGGGAAATACTCAAGGAAGTTCACGACGGACCTCACGAGAGCGCACACGCAGGATGGGAGCGAACCCTTGCTGCGCTGAGAGAACGCTTCTACTGGCCAGAAATGAGAATGGACGTGATTAAATACGTGCGATCTTGTGACCCTTGTCAAAAGATCAAGCACAGTCGAGGGGCCGGGGTTGGATTCTTGCAGCCACTGGAAATTCCAGCAAACCCTTTTGATGACATATCTCTCGACCTCATCACCGGACTCCCCAAATCGCACGGCAAGGACGCAATCCTCGTGGTAGTTGACAAGCTTACGAAATACGCGCACTTCATCGCCACGACCACCGAAGTCTCCGCTCTCGAAGTAGCTAGTCTACTGTTCACACGTATCATCAAAACCTTCGGACTGCCCTCGCGGCTGATAGGCGACCGAGATCCCCGATGGACTAGTGCGGTGTGGAAAGCTTTAGCGCAGTTATTCGGAACTCGACTAGCCCTTTCGACCTCGAAACATCCTCAAACGGACGGACAAACGGAAGTAATGAACCAACATCTCGAAACCATGTTGAGAGCCTACATTCGCGCCGATCAGAAAGACTGGGCGCAATGGCTAGACGTGCTACAATTTGCATATAACAATGCCACTCATTCATCTCACCAGTCCACCCCGGCGAAACTACTCATGGGCTACAAACCCAAGTCCCCGCTCGACTTCCTCCTGGAAAAGGGCTTAACAGCCAGCGAAGGCGTCCCAGATTTAGAAGTGCGAGTAAGAAAACTAGAAGCGCACCGAATAGCAGCCCGGGACGCTATCAAACACAGTGCCGACCGGCAAGCTTATCAATTCGATAAAGGTCGCCGAGCACCCAAGCTGAAATTAGGAGACGAAGTACTAATCAACCCGCACTCTCTCGAACTGATAAACGAGAAAGGCTACAGTCGCAAGCTCATGCAGCGAAAGATCGGGCCTTTCGAAATCATAGAGATTATCAGCCCTACCGCGTACAAATTAAGACTGCCCGATTCCTACAAAGGACACAATGTGTTTAACTTGCAGCACTTAACGAAGTATTGTCGAAGCGAAGAGTTAGATCGTCCTAAGCTAATGAATCCACGGGACGCATTACCCAGCTCCGAGGAATATGAAGTAGAAAAGATAGTAGGCGAACGAAAGAGAAAGGGAAAACTATACTACCGAGTACGATGGAAGGGGTACGATGCCGAAGACGACACCTGGCAAACGGCGAGAGATTTGAGGAACTCGCCTGAACTGCTCAAGGCCTGGAGGCAGAGATTATGACGCCAAGGCAGGAGAGGCGGCTCGAGCAAACACAGCCTCAACTCGAACGTGCCTCGCGACAAACACGTGGCTTTAGTCCTCGCAGTTCTACCATCCACCATGTCCCAACTCGAGCTAAACCAACCTGGCCTACGCATCACGGGCACGGGAATCTCTCTATTCGAGCCAGCTCCGCTAGAAGAAGGGCGCAAACGAGGATACTTCCGAGACGAAGCCACCAGAGCCTTGCTAGGATTAAACAAGGGCGATTGCATGCAGGCAAATGGCACTTACGGCGCCCAGGAACTCGCGGAATACCCTATCGACTTCGCCTTGCTACGCGACGGAACCTATGACCAACGCTTCCTGCCCTTCGTATCCAAATTCCGAGGCACGATGCGACTAATCCAAGTCGACCTTCGTCTAACCAATCGGCAATGGAAACCCTCGAATCGAGCTATAAAGAACTTATGGGAAAACCTCCAGCTAGCGGTAACGGAAGCCGAAAAAGCAGCTCAACGCACCAACCTCCCATTGCCCGATTACGCCTACTCGCTAGTACCCCGGCTACGCTACCAAGTCGTTCCAGACGACCCCCCTTTTGAATATCAGTTCCAAATCTGGTTTGCGCCTCAGGCTCACTTCGCTAGATGGCGCCGTATCGAACGCGTCGCCGGCCTGCTGGACGCCTACGCGAATGCGTGCCACCGACTCCTCCATCCTAATCGCGACGATTGGCCCAACGGGGAACCCATCGGTATTGACTTCAACCTCGAGAACATAGACGACAAGGATAAGGAACTAGCTCTAGCTTACGCCTTCCTAAAAGTCCCCATCCAGCTTCCGGAGTCATGGGCTATCCCCGCTAATTACTCCTTGCAAGACGCACGAGCAGCGCTGCTCAGCGATGGGCGAGGTTCCGCGACGGGCCGTCTCTCTTTCCCTTCTATCTCAGAACTGCCCGACACCGACCACGACGCGATGGAGTTTAGCAAGGTCAGACCCGATTACGCCGAACACCGCTACAACGGCGACGGATCCCGGCTCACTAAACAGCAGCGCAAGGATCACGATGATGGCGAAAGCACTGACATGGCCGAGAACGAAGGATCGGACATTGGGTCTGTCGGAGACGCACCCTTTCCAGCGGATAAAATTGTCGAAATCAAGGACGAAATGCTACCAGCCATTGAACCCGCCGCCCAACCCGTACTGTCTGCCGGCGAGCCCGCCACTTCACCAGCGCAGCCGGCTGGTGAAACCATCATCCAACCCCTCAATAACCTCCTCCTTGCGCTACCAGCGCCGTCGACTCCCAGCCGAAACCCTCCTTTACAGCTGGACACGACGCTCAGCCTGATGCCACCTCCGACTTCCAACCCCGCGTCGGCATCGAATTCTGCCCCTGCCTCCGCCGTGTCCTCTGCCTCCTCTGCCAACGCACCGCCACAGCCGCGTAGCGGAGCTTACACCCACCGAGGGCGTACTTCGAGAAGGCAGCAACGATCCAGCGGCTACCAAAGGTCATCGAGACCGCCGCCTCGCCCCCAAGCAGACCGAGAAGCCTGGGACCAATACTTCGAGGGCCAGGAAGCTCGAGGCGTGTCGTATCAGAATACGGACTCGTCGAGGTCGCGGGAGACTAGTTCCCATGCTCTAGCCCCTCGTCCTTCAATCTCCGATTTAGGATCGGTGCGAATCTTGCCACAATTCCGGGTAGTAGAAATGCAGGCCCAACCTGTGCTCTTGCACGATACGGCGTCCAACCAAATGGTGGAAACAGCGATCTTGAGCACGGACTTCTCCCAATCGGCGGTCCTACAATATGCCTTGCAGCAGCAGCAGCAGAGTGCACGCCGGCAAAACCGCTCCCCGTCTCGAGAACGCGACCGTTCCCCTCCCCGACAGCCACCCGGGCGGGACCGATCCCGAGGGCAAAGGCGAGATTACCAGCAACGCTCGCCATCACCAGACTACCGGCAGCGTTCCCCTTCACGAAGCTACCGCGATCGATCTCCTCCACGTGAGCGTTACCAAAGCTCACGTAGCTACGAACGACCCCGAAACCCGCGCTCGGCACGGCGCCCCCAAGAAAACACTGAAGGCACGTGGGGCGCCGGACCTTCCAACTTCCCGGCCTGAGAAGCAACTCGACGCTTCCGGCATACTACAGTTCGCTACGGATTAGGCGATTCCTAGGAGGGGGTGGTGTTACCGGTGTCTTATATAGGAACCGCCTATCCTCTCCTCCCCCTTTTATCTTCACGGCTTAGGCCAATCACTGTGATCTCACGCTTTTTCCTCAAAGAGGTTTTTTACCGCGGAGTCACATTGTAGTATAGAATACACCCTTTGGTAATTACATGTGACTCCTGTAAGACTGTTTACTATTGTTGCGCTGCCGCCGTATATTTTCATTCTTACTTCCATCATAAACTTCTCTGAACTTGCGTCTAAACGTATCTCAAGTTCTTTCTATAACTCCGAAGTCCTCAGCGTAGCAATAGCTCACTGAGAACTCGTAATTCGGCAAGGCAACGAATTACGAACGGACGACTTCAGCGAAGTCCCCGCCTAGCAGGAATCAACCGAGTCGTACGCAGCTTGCTCGTCGCTCGACCCCGTCTCACTACCTCGCACTTGCTACTTACTCTACTATCGGCCAATCCCTACAACGCGTTGCTACGCAATTCTACCGCTTTCAGCGAAGGCTAGCGTTCCCGTTCAACCGAACGCTAACAATCTGCATTATCTTTTTCCATATTCGGTACTATATTGCTAGAGCCGACATTTATTTTTCCCAATAGTAGTAATGCGTCACATGCATCTTGTTCATGTTGCATGAAGAGAGCTGTGGCGGCATAAGTG
>Ga0307508_10006686_pt1 | contig 10813 bp, 4 predicted proteins | sample 9_EM_MG_FD_203089 | JGI IMG/M metagenome (GOLD analysis project Ga0307508, IMG submission 203089) | Populus trichocarpa ectomycorrhiza microbial communities from riparian zone in the Pacific Northwest, United States - 9_EM | ecosystem: Host-associated > Plants > Roots > Unclassified | place...
CCCACTCCACCGGCCGCCGTGCGGCCGCGCTGATGCTGCTGCACCGCCTCGGCACCACCACCGTCCGCGCGCTCGACGCCGAGGTCTCCCCGGCCGCGCTCCGCGACCAGCTGGGCGACGCCCCCGGCCATGTGCTGTGCGACCTGGCCCTCAGCCGGGGCAAGCCACTGCGGTACAACCACCTGCTGGCCGTGCGGGACGAACTCCGCAAGCGGGACGGCCACATGGTGATCACCCTCGAATCCACCGCCGCCCTCACCGGCATCGCCCCCACCCCCTGGGAGCCGCCCTCCTCCGCGGCCGTCCTCCGCGCCCATCTGCACCATCTCGTGGGCCACGGCCCCGGCGTCGACAGGCTGCTGGACCTCGAACCCGTGCGCGACTTCCTGCGCCACGACCACCGGCTGCGGGAGGTCGCCGCCTTCGCCGAACAGGTCGCCGCGTACGACCGCGGGGCCACGAGCCCGGAGGTGCTGGCCTCTTTCAGCCTCAGCACCGTCGAAGAGCAGGTCCGCCAGTGGGTGGGGGACGAAGAGCTCTCCCTGCGCGACAAGTCCTTCCTGATCTCCCTCGCGGTCTTCGACCAGGCGCCCTATCCGCTCGCCGCCGAACTCGCCGACCAGCTCTATGTCCTTCTGCAGGAGACCGAGAATCCCGCGCGGACGCCGGAGATCCCGGTCTTCGGCCCCGCCATCGCCGACCGGCTCCAGCTCGCCCGTGCCCGCGGCTACGAGGAATACGAGAGCACCGAATGGGGTCAGGTTCCCCAGTTCGTCGCCCGGTTCCAGGACGGCCGCATCGCCCGCACCCTGCTGGCCGAGGTGTGGACCGGCCATCCGTCCACCCGGCCCGCGCTGATCCGCTGGCTCCAGCGGATCGCCCGCGACGGCCGCCCGGTGGTCCGTACCCGCGCCGCCGCCACCGCGGCGATGCTCGCCGCCGCCGACCTGCCGTCGGCCATGGCCCTGCTCATCGACGGCTGGGCCACCGCCCATACGTTCGCCCCGCGGCTGATCGCCGCGAACACCCTGACCCTCGCCCATCTGCTGGGCGCGCCCGCGGTCCCCCGCATCCTCAGCCAGTGGTGCGCCGACCAGCACCGCGCCCGCCGCTGGACGGCGATCCGGGCCTACGCCCTGCTCGTACCGCTCCAGCCCGAACAGGCGGGCGAAGCCCTGGCCGCGTTCGCCGCCCGCGCCCGGGAGAACGCGAGCGACGAGGACGAGCGGGCCCACCTCACCGACTCCACCGCGCTGCTGCTCTCGGCGGGCGACCGGTTGACGACGCTGGGCGAGCTGATCCGCTTCCGGGAGCGCGACACCTCCGCGGTGGGCGCCCTCGTCCTCTCCGCGTTCCTGACCGCGTGCCGCACCGAGGACGACGGACTGCTCGCCTGGTTCACCGAGGACGGCATCCGGGACCCCGCGGTCCCTCGCGACCTGGCCGTCCTGTGGCGCGCCGCGCTCGCCGACCCCGAGCACACCAAAGCCGCGCTCGCGGGTCTGCGCGAGTGGGTGTACGAGGCGGACCGGCAGCCCGTCGCCGAAGAGGCCGTCGCCGCCCTGGTCCCCCATCTGGCGGCCGGGACGGAGGAGGCCGCGCGCCTCAGCCATCTGCTGCGCACCATGCCCGGCGAACACGGCGGGCCGCCGCCCCGCGCCGCGGCCCGGCTGCTCTCCGCGCTCCCGTCCCGCTGAACCGCGTGAACCGCAGAACCACCAAGGAGATGACCCCATGGCGGACTTCCGCCGTCAGCCCGAATGGCAGCAGCAAGCCGACCGCCACACCCCGTTGATCGACCCCGTGCTGGCGGTCCGGCCGATGTCCCGGTTCGAGTACACGGCCCGCCGCCCGGCCCTCGCGATCGATCACGCACTGGTCTTCGTGACGGCCAAGGGCACGTACGACACCTATCTGCCGCCGCACCGGCCGAGCCGGTCCGACGCCGTGAGCCGCCACTACACCTCGGTGTACGAGGTGGACATGGGCACCCATCCCGTGCATCTCGACATCGAGCTGCCCAGCGCGGACGACGCGTTCTCCTTCGGTGTCGACGCCGAACTCACCTGGCGGGTCGCCGACCCCGTGCGCTTCGTCACCGGTGGCGAACGCGATGTGCCGACCCGGCTGAGCCGGGAGTTCCAGCATCTCGCCCGGCCGGTCAGCCGCGGCTTCGCCATCGAGGACAGCGCGTCCGCCGAACAGGCCGTGCAGCGCACGGTGGACGCGGGCGGCTTCGCGGCGGGCATCGGCCTGGACATCACGTGTGTGGTGCGGCTCCGGCTGGACGACGAGGCGATCGCCCACCGCAAGCAGCTGCGCGAGATCCGGTACGCGGGCGAACTCCTCGACCCCCGGCACGAGCTGGAGATGCGGCAGCAGCAGATGCAGCACCAGATCGAGCTGGTCCGTGCCCAGCAGGCACAGGAGCTGAACGCACAGAAGATCAAGTACTACCAGCACTTCCTCCAGCAGGGCGGGGTCACCGCATGGGCGCTCCGGCTGGCCGAACACCCCGAGGACACCCGGATGGTGATCGAGAACATGCGGGCGGATCAGCTCGCGGTCATGAAGACCCAGGCGAACGTGGCCCTGGAGCTGCTCAAGGACGAAGGGGTCGAGAACTACCAGAAGGAGGAGCCGACGCGCCGCGCGCTGCAGTACGTCCGCGACATCTTCGACCAGCAGCTCCCGGACGACGCCGGGGCCCCGTCGTACCCGCCGCCTGCGGAGCTGCCGCCCATCGCCCCGCCCATGCCGCCCTTCCCGCCCACGGTGCCGTCCGAGGCGCCGTCCGGGGCGTCGTCCGGGGCGTCGTCCGGGGCGTCGTCCGGGGCGTCGTCCGGGGCGGCTACGCCGCCGGATGACACGCCCCCGCCCACCAGTGCCGAAGCGGGCTCCTCATGACCACCGGCGGAACCACGGCCGCGCCCGGACCGGCGGACGTGCAGACCGCCGAACGGCTGCTCACCGATCTGCGTACCGAGATCGCCCGCGCCGACGGCAAGGCATCCGTACTGGTCGCGGCGCTCGGCATGACGGCCGGGATCTTCACCGGGCTGATCGCCAACAGCGCCTGGGCGCCGAGCGCGCTGTCCACGCCGAGCCGGCTCGCCTGGTGGGCGGGGACGCTGGCCCTCGGAACGGCGCTGTTCGCCCTGCTCATGGCCGTACTGCCGCGCTACGGCCGCAGGGCCTGGTCACCGGGGCAGCCGCTCGCCTACTTCAACGACATCCAGTGCGCCGCCCGGCTCGGCCGCCTGGCGGACGCGCTCGCCGACACCGCGCACGCCCCGGTCTCGGGGCTGATGGCCGCCCTCACCGAGACCAGCCGTATCGCCACCGTCAAACACCGGTGGATTCGCGCCGGGCTGATCGCGTTCTGCTGCGGTGCGGCGCTGCTCCCCGGATCGGTCCTGGCGGGCTGACACCACGACTTCTCAGAGGAAAGCGATGACAGAACCATCGGAACCGCAGTACCCGCAGATGCCGCAGATGCCGCAGTACCCAACGGCTCCGCCATACCCGCAGGCTCCGCCATACCCGCAGGCTCCGCCGTATCCGCTGACGCCGCCGGTCGTGCCCCCTCAGCCATCCCATCCACCGGTACCCCACCCCCACGAGCTGCGTTTCGAACAGCGTCGCGTCCACATCTCCGAGCACCAGCGCGGCGCCGACGGCACCGCGATCAGCGGCCTGCTGCTCCACGTGCCGAACTTCCTGTGCAGCCTGCTGGTCGTCGGGATGGTGTCGGCGTTCTTCGGACTCCTGGGCATAGCCCTGGTACTGGCCTGGCTGGCGAGCGGCGCGCTGATCTTCCACCGGCCCACCGAGCGCGTCATCGCCAGGCGTCTGCTCAAGCTCCGCGCCCCCACCCCCCAGGAGCTGGCCAGGCTCACCCCTGTGTGGCGGGAGGTCCTCGCGCGGGCCGGGATCGAGGAGACCACCTATGAGCTGTGGGTCGAGGACAGCGAGCACCTGAACGCCGTGGCCGCCGCCGGGCACATCGTCGGCGTGACGCGCTTCTCGATCGAGCAGCTGCCCTCCGGCCAGCTCGCCGCCGTACTCGCCCATGAACTCGGCCACCACGTCGGGGGCCACACCTGGTCCAGCCTGCTCGGATACTGGTACGCGCTCCCCGGCAGGGTCGCCTGGCGCCTGATGGTGATCGTGACCCTGATCGCCTTCTACGTGTCCCGCGTCGTCTCCTGGGCCGGGCCCGTGCTCGTGGTGCTGGTCGTCGGCTGCGCCGCCTTCGTGGCGGTGGGCTCCCTGTACGGGCTGCCGCTCCTGCTGCTGGTCGTGCCGTATCTGCTGGCCGCCGCCGGACGCCGGGCGGAATTCCACGCCGATCAGCAGGCGGCCGTGCTCGGCTTCGCGCCCATGCTGGCCGAGGTTCTGGGCAGGCTGCACGCGACCGAGCAGTACGCGGCGGCGGCCGCCGCGGGCGGGAAGCCCGTGGAGCGGGAGGGAGCGCTGGCCCGGCTGCTCAACTCCCACCCCGACTACCCCGCCCGGCTGCACCGCCTCGGTCCGTACCTGCGCCCAGCCGCCTGAGCCCGGGAGAAACGCCGCAGGGCGGCCACCCCGCCATGGGGTGACCGCCCTGCGAACAGATCAGGCGCTTACTGGTTGTACGGACCGTAGTCGTAGTCCTCCAGCGGGACCGCCTGGCCGGAGCCGGTGCCGAAGGGCGAGTAGTCGATGTCGTCGTAGCCGACGGCCGAGTACATCGCGGCCTTCGCCTCCTCGGTGGGCTCGACCCGGATGTTGCGGTAGCGGGACAGGCCCGTACCGGCCGGGATGAGCTTACCGATGATGACGTTCTCCTTGAGGCCGATCAGGGAGTCCGACTTGGCGTTGATCGCCGCGTCGGTGAGCACCCGGGTCGTCTCCTGGAAGGACGCCGCCGACAGCCAGGACTCGGTCGCCAGCGAGGCCTTGGTGATACCCATCAGCTGCGGACGGCCGGAGGCCGGGTGGCCGCCTTCCGTGACCACACGACGGTTCTCACCCTCGAAGCGCGTGCGCTCCACGAGCTCGCCCGGCAGCAGCTCCGCGTCGCCGGACTCGATGATCGTGACCCGGCGCAGCATCTGCCGGATGATGATCTCGATGTGCTTGTCGTGGATCGACACACCCTGCGAGTTGTAGACCTTCTGGACCTCGCCGACCAGGTGCACCTGGACGGCGCGCTGGCCGAGGATACGCAGCACGTCGTGCGGGTTGGTGGCACCCACGGTCAGCGCCTGGCCGACCTCGACGTGGTCGCCCTCGCCCACCAGCAGACGGGCCCGCTTGGAGACACCGTAGGCGGTCTCCTCGGAACCGTCGTCCGGGGTGACGACGAGCTTCTTGGTCTTCTCGGTCTCCTCGATCCGGACGCGGCCGGCCGCCTCCGAGATCGGCGCGACGCCCTTGGGCGTACGGGCTTCGAAGAGCTCGACGACACGCGGCAGACCCTGGGTGATGTCGTCACCGGCCACACCACCGGTGTGGAAGGTACGCATCGTCAGCTGGGTGCCGGGCTCACCGATGGACTGGGCGGCGATGATGCCGACGGCCTCGCCGATGTCCACCAGCTTGCCGGTCGCCAGCGAGCGGCCGTAGCACATGGCGCAGGTGCCGACGGCGGACTCGCAGGTGAGCACGGAGCGGGTCTTGACCGTCGCCACGTTGTGCCGGACCAGCTCGTCGATGAGCACGTCGCCCAGGTCGGTGCCGGCCGGGGCCAGGACCTTCCCGTCCACGACGATGTCCTCGGCGAGGCAGCGCGCGTACACGCTGGTCTCGACGTCCTCGGTCTTGCGCAGCACACCGTCCGCGCCCGTGGTCGCGATCGCCAGCTTGAGGCCGCGCTCGGTGCCGCAGTCCTCCTCGCGGATGATCACGTCCTGCGAGACGTCCACCAGACGACGGGTCAGGTAACCCGAGTCGGCGGTACGCAGGGCGGTGTCCGCGAGACCCTTACGGGCACCGTGGGTGGAGATGAAGTACTCCAGCACGGAGAGACCCTCGCGGAACGACGCCTTAATCGGCCGCGGGATGGTCTCGTTCTTCGCGTTGGACACCAGACCACGCATACCGGCGATCTGACGCATCTGCATCATGTTTCCGCGCGCGCCCGAGTCGACCATCATGAAGATCGGGTTGGTCTTCGGGAAGTTCGCGTTCATCGCCTCGGAGACCTCGTTGGTCGCCTTGGTCCAGATCGCGATGAGCTCCTGGGTGCGCTCGTCCTTGGTGATCAGACCGCGCTCGTACTGCTTCTGGACCTTCTCGTCCTGCGCCTCGTAGCCCGTGATGATGGCCTTCTTGGCCTCGGGCACGACGATGTCGGAGATGGCCACGGTGACACCGGAGCGGGTGGCCCAGTGGAAACCGGCCGCCTTCAGGTTGTCCAGGGTCGCCGCGACGATGACCTTGGGGTAGCGCTCGGCGAGGTCGTTGACGATCTCGGAGAGCTGCTTCTTGCCCACCGAGTAGTCGACGAACGGGTAGTCCTCGGGCAGCAGCTCGTTGAAGAGCGCGCGGCCCAGCGTGGTGCGCAGCCGGAAGCTGTCGCCCTGCTGCCAGGCGGGCTCGCCCTCTTCCGGAGCCGGCGGGGTCCAGCCGCGGGGCGGGACGGTGCCGATCGGGAAGCGGATGTCGATCTTCGCCTGGAGCGACAGCTCCCGGGCGTCGAACGCCATGGTCGCCTCGGCGCTGGAGCCGAAGGACCGGCCCTCGCCGATGACCTTGCGCTCCTCCTCGTCGGTGGTGAGGAAGAACAGACCCAGCACCATGTCCTGGGTCGGCATCGTCACCGGCCGGCCGTCGGCCGGCTTGAGGATGTTGTTCGAGGACAGCATCAGGATGCGGGCCTCGGCCTGCGCCTCCGCGGACAGCGGAAGGTGCACGGCCATCTGGTCACCGTCGAAGTCCGCGTTGAACGCGGTGCAGACGAGCGGGTGAATCTGAATGGCCTTGCCCTCGACCAGCTGCGGCTCGAAGGCCTGGATGCCGAGGCGGTGCAGGGTCGGCGCACGGTTCAGCAGCACCGGGTGCTCGGCGATGACCTCTTCGAGCACGTCGTACACGACCGTGCGGCCGCGCTCGACCATGCGCTTGGCCGACTTGATGTTCTGCGCGTGGTTGAGGTCCACCAGGCGCTTCATCACGAACGGCTTGAAGAGCTCCAGCGCCATGGCCTTGGGCAGACCGCACTGGTGCAGCTTGAGCTGCGGGCCGACGACGATGACGGAACGGGCCGAGTAGTCGACACGCTTACCGAGCAGGTTCTGACGGAACCGGCCCTGCTTACCCTTCAGCATGTCGCTGAGGGACTTCAGCGGACGGTTACCGGGACCGGTCACCGGGCGGCCGCGGCGGCCGTTGTCGAACAGCGCGTCGACGGCCTCCTGCAGCATCCGCTTCTCGTTGTTCACGATGATCTCGGGGGCACCGAGGTCGAGAAGACGCTTGAGGCGGTTGTTCCGGTTGATCACACGGCGGTACAGGTCGTTCAGGTCGGAGGTCGCGAAGCGGCCACCGTCCAGCTGCACCATCGGACGCAGGTCCGGCGGGATCACCGGGATGCAGTCCAGCACCATGCCGTTGGGGCTGTTGCGGGTCTGCAGGAAGGCGGAGACGACCTTGAGGCGCTTGAGCGCACGGGTCTTCTTCTGGCCCTTGCCGGTCCGGATGATCTCGCGGAGCTTCTCGGCCTCCTCGTCGAGGTCGAAGGACTCCAGGCGCTTCTGCAGCGCGGCGGCGCCCATGCCGCCCATGAAGTACGTGCCGAAGCGGTCACGCAGCTCACGGTAGAGCAGCTCGTCGCCCTCCAGGTCCTGGACCTTGAGGCTCTTGAAGCGGTTCCACACCTCGTCGAGACGGTCGATCTCGCGCTGGGCGCGGTCGCGCAGCTGCTTCATCTCGCGCTCGGCGCCCTCGCGCACCTTGCGGCGCACATCGGCCTTGGCGCCCTCGGCCTCCAGGTCGGCCAGGTCCGCCTCGAGCTTCTTGGCGCGGGCCTCCAGGTCGGCGTCGCGGCGCTGCTCAACCTGCTGGCGCTCGACGGAGACGTGGGCCTCCAGCGAGGGCAGGTCGCGCGTGCGGCGCTCCTCGTCCACCCACGTGATCATGTAGGCGGCGAAGTAGATGACCTTTTCGAGGTCCTTCGGCGCGAGGTCGAGCAGGTAGCCCAGACGGCTCGGGACGCCCTTGAAGTACCAGATGTGGGTGACGGGAGCGGCCAGCTCGATGTGGCCCATCCGCTCACGGCGCACCTTGGCGCGGGTGACCTCGACGCCACAGCGCTCACAGATGATGCCCTTGAAGCGGACGCGCTTGTACTTTCCGCAGTAGCACTCCCAATCCCGGGTCGGACCGAAGATCTTCTCGCAGAAGAGTCCGTCCTTTTCGGGCTTCAGGGTGCGGTAGTTGATGGTCTCCGGCTTCTTGACCTCACCGTGGGACCACTGACGGATGTCGTCAGCAGTGGCGAGGCCGATCCGCAGCTCGTCGAAGAAGTTGACGTCGAGCACTTGTCGTCAATCCCTCTTTCAGGGTCGTGTCTTCGGGTCTGACTGGGGGTCCGGGGAGAGGCCGGGGCGGTGCGTACGAACCGCCCCGGCCAGACCCGTCAGACCTCTTCGACGCTGCTCGGCTCGCGCCGCGACAGGTCGATGCCGAGCTCCTCCGCAGCGCGGAAGACGTCCTCGTCGGTGTCGCGCATCTCGATGGACATGCCGTCGCTGGACAGCACCTCCACGTTGAGGCACAGGGACTGCATCTCCTTGATGAGCACCTTGAAGGACTCGGGGATGCCGGGCTCGGGGATGTTCTCGCCCTTGACGATGGCCTCGTAGACCTTCACGCGACCGGTGACATCGTCGGACTTGATGGTCAGCAGCTCCTGGAGGGCGTACGCGGCGCCATAAGCCTCCAGCGCCCACACCTCCATCTCACCGAAGCGCTGGCCGCCGAACTGAGCCTTACCACCCAGCGGCTGCTGGGTGATCATCGAGTACGGACCGGTGGACCGGGCGTGCAGCTTGTCGTCCACCAGGTGGTGCAGCTTGAGGATGTACATGAAGCCGACCGAGATCGGGTCCGGGAACGGCTCGCCGGAGCGGCCGTCGAACATCCGGGCCTTACCGGACGACTGGACCAGGCGGTCACCATCGCGGTTCGGGATCGTCGAATCGAAGAGACCGGCGATCTCGTCCTCGCGGGCACCGTCGAAGACCGGGGTCGCGACGTTGGTGCCGGGCTGGACCTCGTCCGCGCCGATCGCCTGCAGCCGCTGCATCCAGTCCTCGGAGCCTTCGACCTTCCAGCCACGGGAGGCCAGCCAGCCGAGGTGGATCTCCAGGACCTGTCCCGGGTTCATTCGGGACGGGACACCCAGCGGGTTGAGGATGATGTCGACCGGGGTGCCGTCCTCCAGGAACGGCATGTCCTCGACCGGCAGGATCTTCGAGATGACGCCCTTGTTGCCGTGGCGGCCGGCGAGCTTGTCACCGTCGGTGATCTTGCGCTTCTGCGCCACGTAGACGCGGACCAGCTGGTTCACGCCGGGGGGCAGCTCGTCGCCCTCTTCACGGTCGAAGACGCGGACGCCGATGACCTTGCCGATCTCACCGTGCGGCACCTTCAGCGAGGTGTCGCGGACCTCACGGGCCTTCTCGCCGAAGATCGCGCGCAGCAGGCGCTCCTCCGGGGTCAGCTCGGTCTCACCCTTCGGGGTGACCTTGCCGACCAGGATGTCCCCGGCCACGACCTCGGCGCCGATGCGGATGATGCCGCGCTCGTCGAGGTCGGCCAGGACCTCCTCGGAAACGTTCGGGATGTCCCGGGTGATCTCCTCGGGGCCGAGCTTGGTGTCGCGGGCGTCGACCTCGTGCTCCTCGATGTGGATCGAGGAGAGGACGTCGTCCTGGACCAGCCGCTGGCTGAGGATGATCGCGTCTTCGTAGTTGTGGCCCTCCCACGGCATGAACGCCACGAGGAGGTTCTTGCCGAGCGCCATCTCGCCGTCCTCGGTGGACGGACCGTCGGCCAGGACCTGGCCGGTGATGACGCGGGCGCCCTCGTCGACGACGACCTTCTGGTTGAAGGAGGTGCCCTGGTTGGAGCGGGAGAACTTGGCGATGCGGTACGTGGTGTAGGTGCCGTCGTCGTTGGCCACCGTCACGTAGTCGGCGGAGACCTCCTGGACGACACCGTCCTTCTCGGCCTTGATGACGTCGCCGGCGTCGACCGCGCAGCGGTACTCCATGCCGGTGCCGACCAGCGGGGACTCCGCCTTGATCAGCGGCACGGCCTGGCGCATCATGTTCGAGCCCATGAGCGCGCGGTTGGCGTCGTCGTGCTCGAGGAAGGGGATCATGGCGGTCGCGACCGACACCATCTGGCGCGGCGAGACGTCCATGTAGTCGACCTCGGAGCCGGGCACGTAGTCGACCTCGCCGCCGCGGCGGCGGACCAGGACGCGGTTCTCGGCGTAGGTGCTGTCCTCGGCCAGCGGCGCGTTCGCCTGGGCGATGACGAAGCGGTCTTCCTCATCGGCGGTGAGGAAGTCCACCTTGTCGGTGACGACACCCTCGTGGACCTTGCGGTACGGGGTCTCGACGAAGCCGAAGGCGTTGACCCGGCCGTAGGAGGCGAGCGAACCGATCAGGCCGATGTTCGGGCCTTCCGGCGTCTCGATCGGGCACATGCGGCCGTAGTGCGAGGGGTGCACGTCACGGACCTCGAACCCGGCCCGCTCACGGCTCAGACCACCCGGGCCCAGCGCCGACAGACGGCGCTTGTGGGTCAGGCCCGACAG
>Ga0307508_10006687_pt1 | contig 10813 bp, 13 predicted proteins | sample 9_EM_MG_FD_203089 | JGI IMG/M metagenome (GOLD analysis project Ga0307508, IMG submission 203089) | Populus trichocarpa ectomycorrhiza microbial communities from riparian zone in the Pacific Northwest, United States - 9_EM | ecosystem: Host-associated > Plants > Roots > Unclassified | place...
CAGTAATTACTAGACCTTAATGTATCATCAGGGGATGGGTGGGCGACTGTCGGTCTTCCCTTCCCATCCTTTGAAGAACTTGCCAGTATCGTTGGGTTCTGCAGTGCATGCATTGCAGGAGTCATTAACCACTGTGTGCTTGCGTTGGATCGTGTGAGCATCCAATCATCCCCGGCTGAAAGCATATACCCAGGCTATGTTGGGTTGCATCGTGATATCGATCCCACAATTGGTTCTCCACCACACCTCAGACGCACGGATGGGTAGGTTATTATTTGTGGAAGATCCAGATGCCGCGCGGCATCAACAGCAGCCCGCTTTCACGAAGGGGGACGTTTTAATTCCGAGTCACATTTGCACAGAGAAAGACTCGGGCTAGCACTGCTACAAGGGTCACAAATCTCGATTCTGAAACCTCAAGGGCGTTTGGCACGGCATCGGCATTTTGAAGGCATGTTTGATCATTTCATTTGGCGTGGGAAGCAGAATAATGTAGAAAATTCAAAAGACGATTTCGCTGCTCCTTCATCCGATTACCCAAGTAGACTGCAATAACCGCGAGATTGAGGCCGTCAACTTTGACGTTGTGGCCGATGCACGGCCGTGGTAATCTGTCACGTGACTCGGCCGTGCAGTCCCTGTCTGATCCAGTATCATGGCATCTCGACCCCTCAATGATGATGAAGTCCTCAATGAGATGAATAAGATGGTGAGCTTTATATGTCCCAATCTGTTGTGCGGTTTATGAATGTGTCGTATCGGTGCTTGTAGGTGGCTTTCATAAAACAGGAGGCGTCGGAGAAGGCCCGCGAGCTGAGGATCAAGGCAGATGAAGAGTTTGCCATCGAGAAGGTTCGATACGACGCCTAATGTTGATCGCACTAATGGCTCATGTCACTTCGTAGGCTAAAATAGTGCGACAGGAGTCTCTCGCTATCGACGCGAGCTTTGAGAAGAAACGCAAGCAAGCGGATACTGCTTTAAAGATGTGCATATACTTAGTTTGCTTCACTATTACCCTGCAATGATCTCGCCTCTCACTCGCTCAATGATAGTGCTCAATCGACTTCCACTAACAAATCGAGGCTGCGCGTGCTTCAAGCCCGGGAACAGCTTCTTCAAGATCTCTTCTCGGAGGCGCGAAGCAGGATATCCGAACTGTCTGCTGATGAGGGGAGATACGTCCAGCTATTACAGGGCACTGTTCTCGAAGTAAGATATTACTTTTCGAGCATCCAAAGCACCGCTCAAGCGATTTTGCTTATCAAGGCAATGTTACGAATCCTCGAACCTGAGGTCAGCGTAATTGTGCAAAAAACCGACGAGATCCTGGCGATGACTGCGGTCGACAACGCAGCAAGGCAGTATACAGAGATCAGCGGGCGCGAGATAAAGCCCACTGTCGAACCGTCTTTAAGCAACGACTCGTACGACGACGCAATATCAACCTTGATTCATTAATGCTCACTTTCATTTCATATATAGTTCTGGGGGCGTGAAGCTAATCAGCGGAAATAAGAAAATCACGTTGGATAATACCCTGGATGAGCGCCTCAGGTTACTGGAGGACACAGTGAGTCCCCAATCGCCTCAATTAGCAACGTTAGATTGCACCTCATTGTGTTTGATTCACGCGAAGATGTTGCCGGAAATTCGCCACGAGCTGTTTGGGCCGAACGAAAATCGACGCTTCTACACGTAACAAGTATCATTGTCTTGTGAATATCTTACTCAAGAGCACGTTTGTAATACATGCATGTCGATTGGGTTGGAATTGCCGTGGAATTCGCCTTTACGGAAACAGAGCCCCGACCATACGCAAACTATGGTCATTCACGCGACTCAAGTTCCCCAATACGTTCCCTGTGCGCAATCTTCCTCGACACTAGCCACTGATTCGGCTATGATCATCCTTGCTTGACATTTACGTGACGGCAACCGTCGGGACACAATCACCCTGATTCCCTAACATCTATACATATATTTCCAGAGTGCTTGTGTCAGTGACAGTGAGCAGTGAAGAAGGTGGATAACTGAGGCATCTGGCCGTGGGAACGGTTAGATAATCAATCCAAAGCAACTGAACTGCTGGCTGTGCCGATTCAAAACTTTTGCACGTCGTGGAGATGGCTAGGTCTGTTGGTACGCGGAAGAAAGCCAGACACGCTGAGTTAGATGACAGCAATACTTCAACTGTCTTCTTCAAAACTGCCGCTGACATTCGGCAGTCTATGAGAAATCAATCGTTAGAAATACTGAAGCCTTGTTAGTGCCCTCGGTGTTGAGCGCGTGGCAGCGAGACTGACGAATACATCTGGTCGGATTATGATCTTAGCTCTTCAGTCTTTGAGGAATCAGTTGACTGTATATCCTCACGAAATCCCAATATCTTCCAATGACACCCGTCTTGTACTTTTGCAAGACTGGCTCACCGAGTCCCCTGGCGCCTCCGAGGTTTTCGACGTATGGGATTCCTCCCAAGTGGGCAATTTCGCCTTCTCTTTGCTACCGTACCGCTCAAATGTGATGCTTCAGAATCCTTCAATTTCGAGTTTGTGTATAAGCACGCTCGCCGCCCTGTTGACGCTGTTATCCCAGCATTTTATTTACCATTCTCTGGCAGACGAGATAATCCACCGGATCTTAGACCACAACGTCATGCGGCGTCTTAACTCCTACCTCGGGACAGTCCAGTACGAAACAATGATAGCCACCTTGAAGCTCTTCAATGCGCTCGTGGATTTTGCGGATGGTCGAGAGAAGAGATCCGTGCTGGACAATTTTGCCTGGGGCATGAAGGTCTGCTGGTACGGCCAATGATGAAATGATGTTACTAACGACGGCCTTCTTCGTAGTCCCTCCCCAAGCTATTCAACATGCGACGCAGAGGTTCAAGGGTTGCGCCCAAGGATGCTCTGTCCAAACCGGACATTCGAACGCTCTTTATTCTCTTTATCCTTTCTTATTTGTCGCCAACAACACCAACGCCCCTCAAATCCGTGCTACTTGAGGAGCACAAAGAGTTATTCACTGGGATTTTCAAAGGCATAATGGATGACTCGTATGATGTGATCCGACGCGTTCTCGAGGTTTCGTGGGACGGAATATGGTGCGACCACAAGCTTCCGCGAACTGTCAAGATTCATTTGTTCGGAGAAAGTTGTTTGGCGCATGTACGCTTTTATTTTCCGACCGACTGTCTTCGAATACTCATTTTTTATCCGACAGCTCATCAAGCTCTATGCGCGGTCGGAGCCTGAAGGAGACGACGAAACTGACGTCCCAGCCGACCTTGTGCATCATTTCCTCTTAGCTATCACCACAAGACCAGGTACTGGACTCTGTTTCCACGATCGAGGATGGTATCCGCGCACCGACGAGACGGAAACCTTTGAGGGACATGAGACAGAATTCGGTGACGACGTGAAGGATCAGCCATCCTCTGGCGGCGTGCATAATAAAATCCTTCGGAACTTCATAAAAACACTCAAGATAGGCGAGGATTTAAGACAACAGGAGGTTCTACGCAAGATTTTCGAAGCCTGTCCAGAATTGGTTCAAGGGTGAGTCGCCCAGCGAAGACAGGATCTTGCCCGTCGACTCACACGTAACTCAGGTATTGGTCGTCGGCCAGCCTCTCATTCGAACCCCGATTATCCCTGCATTGGATCGCCAACGTTGCTTTCTTTGGATCTGTCATCTCGTTGTCTGTTCCTACGCGCTGCTTCGCGGCTTCGGACCACAAAACACCTTCGTCTTCGAGCTCCTCAACAGACGTGTCGTATCTTCCGTCGCCTCCCCCTCTAAATGCAATTCTTGAGAATATTATTCCAACTGCTTTCTCCAAGGACCATCTTTCGAGGGGTCTGCAGTCACACAAGGAGCCCCTAGTACTTCACTGCACTGCCATCGCCCTCGTGAAAATTATCTCCAAATTCGAGGCTGTTAGGAAGGCATTTAAGGAGGCAGAAGATGCTCTCGAAGAGACCAACGAGAACGGTTTGTGGCGCAGGCGTCGGGTAGACGTAGAAGCGCACGTACGCCGCCGTGTTCCTGAATTCCAGGTTATCATTGCTCTTGTCCAAAAATATGCTACTTCCTCGCGTGTGGGGGAACCCCCAGCTGAACGCTCCTCTAACGAACTTGCGCGGGTTTCTATGCTCGCGGAAGTTGCATTGAGACTTATGTGGCTCTACCACCGTTCATTGTCGGAGCTGGTCGCCGAGACAAGATTTGATGCTGGAAAGCTGCTGCATTACATACCGTCACCTTTGACGGAGACATTGGCATCCTCGCATACGGGAATGAATCTACTTGGTCAGCTACATATACTTCGCCTTCTCAAGGAGAGTGACCAGTTCGCGTGGTCCTCTAAATTCGGTGCGGCTTGTACTTTGGTGTGTCAAACACCCGTCGCACTGATGCATCTTATATAGACTCATCTCACAGTCACCTGTACCACCTTATGATACTTGGTGCGCGGTATCCTAACCGTCAGGTCCGGGGGGCAGCTGCCTCCTTAGCGGGCACGATGCTTGCACGTAGTGTATTGTTCGAACACGATGCGATTGAACCTGTCTCCTGGCTAGATTCCCTTCCCGCAATCAAAAGGTCACCGGGTGCTCAGAGCCCAGATGGTACGTTGTTGGTAGACGAGTTACCATGTGTGGCGTCTTTTCTTGATGGATGCGCTTCCCGATGCCTCAAAACCCCATACCATTATCTTGAGAGCACCTTGGACCTTTGCTACGGCCCTGACCCAGGATTGCACGCGAGCGAATCCAATTCACGGTCTCGACCGCCGCAGTTTGCACCTAGCCCGCTACTTGGCGCGGTTTTCGAACAGTTTGCCACCAAGCAGAATAAGCAACTCTTTTCCGCTCCTGAAACCCTCGCAATTGTGACCTACCTACGGAAGGTATTGGTGGGCCTCATAGGAAAACAACCTGATGTCGCATGCACTGTGAGAATCCATGAAGCCTTCTGTACACTCATCCAGCAAACTCGAATACCTGCCAGTGCTTCATCGATAGCGTCAGGGCTCGCACGAGAGCTCCGCTTTGCTCAGCGCGTTGTGTCCGCACTCCTCACTGAAGACCATGGCCCAATCGTCAATCACCCAACCCAAAGCAATAGGGATGTTGTCACGTCATTCTTGGAGGCAATTGAGAGCACTGACACGGGTGATTAATTCAATTGTCTCGCGGCTCCACAACGATCCTGTTTGCTGATACCAATGGTTGAATTTCTTGTTCCAAGGGGATGTCGCCGAGCTGATTGACTGGATGCGGCTGCTGGACATCTCCCTTACGGAAGAGGATCTGGCGCGGATTGCCAGGGTAATCGACAGATGGACCCCGGACGACGCTTCAGCACGTATGGAGTTTGTGGCCCAGCTAGAGCCTTCAATGGCCGGCATGTCGGCGATCGACAACGTCAGTCACCGTCCGGAAGTATTGTTGAATATGTAAGACATCTTTTCGGGAGTAGTCGTTAAACCCGTACTGAGTGTCGCCCCTTAGATCAACAATCAGTTGGGCAATGTTGCTATGTATGCCACATGGCATAGAAAGTGCAGCGTATCGGTCAAACATTGCATACGCTTTATGCCACCAGAAGATGAAGACGTCTAGCATCCAGTCCGTGAGGCTATTTACTCTACTCGCCGCCAAGCTCCTCGAGAGTGACGAGACTCCGGTCACCGACGCGATTTTCATGTTCTTGACCGAGGTGTTGAAACAAGCAAAAGAAGACCCCAACGCAGACATCATTGCCTTGAAACGATTGCTGCTTGTGGAGAGTAGAGCTATCGGCCAAGCCTTGCGGCGAGATAGCGTGTCGCCAGGTTTGTTGTTTTTATGGTTAACCCGCACATACAGTCTGAACACGCCGGCAACTTTAGCACGCTCTCAGTTCATCTGCGCAGTCTTGGATGTTGACTCGGCAATTGATTGTGCTCTCGCTCGCGATTATTGCGACTTCTGGAATTCTCGTTTACCGTCACTCCTAGCCCGATCATTTGATAATACATTGGTGCGAGTAATGTCAACTTTTACCTGCAGTCGCACATACTTACACGATCCGAATAGCTCGCTTTGGTGCCTTGGATTCCTTTTTTTGATGAATCTAGCCTGGCGACCTGTTTGAGTTTGGTACTTGAACCAACGCAATTGAACAAATGGTTGGCAACTTCAAATACAACCTGTGAGACATTTATAAACCAATTATCCTCGACGATCCGTTCCCGCTCTTCTCGGAGTATCCTCGCTGCCGTACGACCATATCTATCAACAGCCATTCTATTTGCGGAGCAAACGAAGTCACCAGCGTTGACATCACTGTTGCAATCCATTATGGCTTCACACCTCCCGCTCGGCCTAGACCGAGCAATGTCTATGCTGAGGGGTGATGAACAGACCGCGCTTTCTCAACTAACTAGGCGAGCACTCAAACGTTGGTATGGTCGCGGCGACGCTCTCCCCGCGGATCTTGTCAATTTGTTAGGCCAGACGTCCGATAGTCACGACTTTCAACCTGACATCTGGGCTGCACTGATCTACCGAAGCAACGCATCAATGTCGAAGATTCTTCCAATATTGATTGATCTGTGTAGTGGCGATTCTGCATCATATTTTCTTCCTGTGCTTTACGCTGCCCTCGATGGCAAGGATGTGGTTAGCAGCGCACACTTAACGGAGCTCTCCAACATAATACCCCACCTCGTCAATTTTATCCCCGCCAAATCCCGCCCCCCTGCAGACCGTGAAAACGCAGCGTGGTGCGTGCTGGTCCTGTACGAATTCCAGGTTGAGCTGCGCGAGAGCATTGCTTCGCAAATCATTGGACTGCTGAATACGCTACCTTACGAGCATTTGTTTCGGGTGCCACTGCAGCTGTTTTTCAAACGGCTATCTTCGGTGGCTGATGACGACCCCTACTCGAGTCCCGTGATGGTACAAATGGTGGAGCGTGGCTTGCAGCTTATCGTCAGCCAGTTCCCCGACGAAGTCGAGGATTCTGCGAAGTCCTTGAACGGATTGGAGGTATTTTGTGAGTCCTCGTTGTAATCTACTCTGGATAATTAGGTTGACCCTTGCTCAGCGCGAGTGCTGGAGAACAGTACGCAAGTCAAGCCACACCTTGCAGAGCCTGTCTTCGCTGCTGGTATATCAAACCGTCTGCATTCCCCCACCGTCATTCGGTTCTTAGCAGCGCTTGCCAAACGTGTCAAGTTGAAAGTGGGTTTTTTTGTATGACGTCTGCATCCGAGTACTCATCCGGACTTCAAAGCCGGTAGCGTCCAATCGATTGATACAAAATCTAGTTCAGCACGAGTCATTTTACGTTGCATCACGGACGCCAAGTACGCCATCTACACCCCCGTTAGCACGGGACGCCATCGTGGACTTGGTTTCTTCGTTGTTTGCGATGAACCCAACGAATGCAAGCCAGCCCAGCCATATCATTCCTTTGGCAAGAATATACACTGGAACGCTCAGTTGGAGCGATTTACAGCTAAGATCGATCTTCGAACGGTTCGAAGCGCACCGATTGCTGTCCGCCGTACCGTTATTCACCCGCTGGAGTGCAAATGATTCTGGATCGCCAACCTCGCTGTTGGATGCTTTGAGTAGTCTCGATCCCGCCTTGACGATGAAAACATGCACAAGTTTCTCGTCGGCCGTTACTCCTTATCACTCCGAGGCCCCATCTGACACAAAAATATACGATCCACGCTTCCTGATATCATTACTCTCTGGCGTCCTCGCAAATGTCGAGTCCATGAATCACATCGATTGGGTGAATCTTTTCCGTACAAACGTGGTTAGCGTCGCCCTTCGTGCTTTGGCGGCGAGAGAGGACGACATCAGAGAACTTGCTGCACAAACTTTGTTTGTTCTGGGACACTCACTAACGGTGAGATTACTGAATAAACATTTTGACTATTGGAAAGACGGCTGAACCGTCAAAAACTGACAGGATGCGGATTTCCAAGAACGCGAGGAAGTACTTCTTGTTCTCAGGATGGCCCGTGACGCTTTACCTGCCGTGACAGACTCAGAGAAATCTGAAATTGCTCCCGTGGCTCGCCTGTCTACTCTGCATTCTTTGCTTCTCGCGCATGCGCTCCGATGCATATTCTACCCTTCAACGACTATGTACCCCCTCATCATGAGGTTCCTACTTCAGCGGCCTCAGATCGACACAACAGACGTCCCAATGCTTTTCGCTTCACTTTACAGTACAACAGACGGATGGCGGCAAGAGCGTCGATGGATTATTCGTTTCATCGCCGACGGAATCGTCCAGTCCCAAGATTGGAACATCTTGACAAGGCGCCATGTCTGGGGCCTCCTCTCAACCATTTTTCAAGCTAGTCCCTCCGATAAAACACTCCGCCGGAGCATTCTCGAGGTAGAGACTCCCGTCCAAAAATTGACATGTCGCTGACCACTTCCCTTTAGGTCCTCACTCGACTTACAGATCATTCAGGGGCTGCAATCGCGTTAGTTCTGCGGTCATCCCTTCTTGCATGGGTCGAATTGCAGATGTCCGAGCTGCAAGTTCATGAAATCGAGATGTGGCTGCAAATAATCAGCAATATAGTCATCAACGTTGATCACGCAAAATGCGACGAAGTGACTCTGGGTTCTTGGAGACAGTCATTGACTGCCTGTCTGTCTTCTGCAATCAACTCTACGGGTACGTAACGCGCCTTTCGTACACGCCCCCGAAGTCTCACGTTTTCGCAGTGGCGTCCTTACGACGCGTCCATACAGTTTGCTGCACCCTTCGCCGCCTGTCTGAGACGTCCGAAGGCGGCGTTGTAGATGATGACATTATTTCTTCCCTGGTCAGCGCCATTAGGTCCATTGAAGAACAAATTATGGCATCGGGCACTGTCGTCGAGGATGTGGCACTATTTCAAATTCGACATCCGGAGGCAAGAGCGTGGCACGACCTCCCGGCCGATAGCCCTGACATTTGGATCTGGGGACGTTGTGTTGAGTTGCTGTGGGAAGTAGTCATGCGAGACAAGAGGGAAGATAATGGGCTGAATGGGGCGTGGGATGAGTTGACGAGTCGTCTCATCTTGTGGAATGCAATGTCTAGTGATAGCGATGCGGGAGAGTGGGTTCGCAAAGAGACGATTAGGCAGATGAAAATGTTGTAGCATATAGATGTCTATGTAAGCCTCGAGAGTACTAGTGACTTCAAAGCCGAGTCCATCGCAAGGGGAAGAGTTCAAAGAAATGAGTGCCCACATTGGCCGTATAACGTCTACGCGCCCCTGTAACGCTGAATGGCATATTCCTCACGAGTCGTGATATAATGTGAATACGTGTTCGAGGGACCGCGGTACCGGCAACAACTACATCTGCAAAATTCTCGAGGACTCCGGACGAAATCAGCTTGGTGCGTACGGCGTTTCTACGCGGATTGGGATCACATCAGGTCAATTAACTGTTTAGTTAGATGTTGTCGAACCTGAGCCTCCCAGCCATTGTGGTCAACTCTCCCGACTATCAACATAATAAGTTGATGCTCCTGGTACAGTGACGTCAGTGTCATCTGGTCCCGTGGCTGCCTATAACGACGAACTTTCCTACTATTCGTATGGCGTATGTATGTAACCCTTGTTGTAGAATGTAGAAGTGGAGCAGGATGCTCACTGTTCAGAAGAGTCGGCTTTGGATATTGGGAATCAATCTGGGCCTGGCTGGGATAAGGTGTAACGGCCCGTCCCACGACTGACCAGACCAAGCCTAGAAGTAACGGAACAACGTCAAACCCTCGCTCGGCATATCCCGTGGAAAGAGGATTCACGACTTTGGACTGGAATAGATAATTAAAGTAATCCAATCGGAAGCACGCCAGCACGGATATATACTCACCTTGTATTTGCTAAAGTGTTACAGATACATTGAGAACGTCAGGGCGTGAAATTGCATATTACGCACATTGGGCAAAACCTGCAACGAAGGAAGTGGTTTTCCGGGGGCACTGTATGCTGCGGATCAGAAAGGAAGGCAACGCGTCCACAGTGATTTTTATATAGATAGGCCGCCATCCCTTTGTTGTCAGAGCTGACCAGGGTGTTTTTCTGGATGACAGCAGTTAATTGTAATTAACTGCTAGAGGAAAATGTTCACTTCGTAAACGGCTCCATGCACGGCAAGAATGAGAGGAAGCCGCGTGGTATCCCGCTGGCATCGAGGAACTTCAGCAGAGTGAACTCTTTGTTTTGGTTATATTCACACTGCGCGCGTTCAGACGCAGGAATCGCATCAGGAATGCTTTGACTGTCAGTAACCAGGAGAAGTGCAAAGCATGCATACGGAGAGCGGTTCACGTAGGTGTCCAGTAGCTTGGTATTACCTAGACTGAGACTCCCAGGAGCCAAATTATCATGAGCTTGCACGGCGGTACGCAGTACGGAAGCAGAATGGTCATTTCAAGATCATTTAGGTGCTTACCATTAATGATTGCATCAAACGAATCTTTCACGAATCCTAAACTAGTCATGTCGGATGGAGATAGTTGTGATAACTAGAACCAGGTAACATTCTCAGACAGCATCACAGCCCTAGAAACACCCACCCAGCACCGCCATGATGAGTACCCTGACGGATAAATTAATACAGCTTTGAATGGGGGCGGAAGAAAAAATTGTAAACTCACCGCGAGCGCGACGTTCGCGCTGCTGCATTCCCCAGGGCACAAGGCCTCCGGATTAGGCCGTGGCCCAAGTTCATAGGCCGCACAACTGGAAATACCGACAGCCGATTAATAATTTCAATTCGGACCCCTG
>Ga0307508_10006688_pt1 | contig 10812 bp, 7 predicted proteins | sample 9_EM_MG_FD_203089 | JGI IMG/M metagenome (GOLD analysis project Ga0307508, IMG submission 203089) | Populus trichocarpa ectomycorrhiza microbial communities from riparian zone in the Pacific Northwest, United States - 9_EM | ecosystem: Host-associated > Plants > Roots > Unclassified | place...
GGCGGAGAAGACGGTGAAGAACTACGTGTCGAGTCTGCTGGCCAAGCTTGGTCTTGAGCGGCGTACGCAGGCCGCGGTTCTGGCCACCCGCCTGCTCGGCGACCACCCGCACTGACCCCGCCTCAGAGCACCGCCAGCCCGCGCGATCGGAACTGCTCGTGCACCCGTCCGAGCAGGTCCGGCGCCGGCGCGGGCGTGTCGGCCAGCGGGAACCCCAGCCCGAGCGCGGCGTACTTCTGCGCGCCCAGGCGGTGGAAGGGCAGCACCTCGACGCGTTCGACGGTCGGAACCGAGGCCGCGATCTCGGCGACGGCGTCCACGTTCGCGGGATCGTCGGTGAGCCCGGGGACGAGCACGAAGCGGACCCAGATCGCGATGCCGCGGTCGGCGAGGCGGTGCGCGAAGCGCACGGTGGGCGCGAGGCGCCCGGTCCGGGTCACCTTCCGGTACGTCGCGGGGTCGCCCGACTTGAGGTCGAGCAGGACCAGGTCGGTGGCGTCCAGCAGCGCGTCGTCGGCGCGGTCGCCGAGCATGCCGCTGGTGTCCAGCGCGGTGTGCAGCCGCAGGTCGTGGCACCGGCGCAGCAGTTCGCGGGTGAAGGCGGGCTGCTGCAGCGGCTCGCCGCCGCTGATCGTGACGCCGCCGCCGGCCACCTTGATGAAGCGTTCGTAGCGTTGGATCTCGGTCATCAGGTCGTCGACCGAGGTGGGCCGCCCGCTGCGGCGGTACCAGGTGTCCGGGCTGTGGCAGTACTGGCAGCGCAGCGGGCAGCCGGCCAGGAACGCGACGAATCGCGTCCCCGGACCGTCGACCCCGGTGGAGATGTCGTACGAGTGCAGGCTCCCGGTGGTCACAGCGCACCGTGGAAGGTGCGGGAGATGACGTCGCGCTGCTGCTCGGCGGAGAGCCGGACGAAGTTGACCGCGTATCCGGACACCCGGATGGTCAGCTGCGGGTAGTTCTCCGGGTGGGCCATGGCGTCCTCGAGCGTCGCGCGGTCGAGGACGTTGACGTTGAGGTGGAAGCCGCCGGCGTCGGTGTAGCCGTCCAGCACGCCGACCAGGTTGTCGATCCGGTCGTCGCGGGAGTGTCCCAGGCCGTCCGGGGTGACCGTGGTGGTCAGCGAGATGCCGTCGCGGGCGCAGCGGTACGGCAGTTTCGCCACCGACAGCGCGGCGGCGACCAGGCCGTGGCGGTCCCGGCCGTTCATCGGGTTGGCGCCGGGCGCGAACGGCTCGCCCGCGTGGCGCCCGTCCGGGGTGCTGCCGGTCTTCTTGCCGTAGACGACGTTGGAGGTGATGGTCAGCACCGACAGGGTGGGTTCGGCGCCGCGGTAGGAGGGCTGCCGCCGGATCTTCTCCATGAACCGCTCGACCAGGTCCACGGCGAGGGCGTCGACGCGGTCGTCGTTGTTGCCGAAGGTCGGGAAGTCCCCGTCGACCGCGTAGTCGACGGCCAGCCCGGTCTCGTCCCGCAGGACCTTGACCTGGGCGTACTTGATGGCGCTGAGGCTGTCGACGGCCACCGAGAGGCCGGCGATGCCGGTGGCGAGGAACCGGTGCACGGGGTGGTCGTGCAGGGCCATCTCGAGGCGCTCGTACGCGTACTTGTCGTGCATGTAGTGGATGACGTTGAGCGCGTCTACGTAGGTCTCGGCCAGCCAGTCCAGCGTCTGGTCGAAGGCGGCGAGGACCTCGTCGTAGTCGAGCACGTCGCCGTCGACCGGTGCGGCCGCCGGTGCGACCTGCTCGCCGGTCAGCTCGTCGCGGCCGCCGTTGATCGCGTACAGCAAGGCCTTGGCCACGTTGGCGCGGGCGCCGAAGAACTGCATGTCCTTGCCGACCCGCATCGCCGAGACGCAGCAGGCGATCGCCGTGTCGTCGCTGTAGGCGGGCCGGATCAGGTCGTCGTTCTCGTACTGGATGGCGCTGGTGTCCAGCGAGACCTGGGCGCAGAACCGCTTGAAGCCCTCGGGCAGCCGCGGCGACCAGAGCACGGTCAGGTTGGGTTCCGGGGCGGCGCCGAGGTTGTAGAGCGTCTGCAGGTAGCGGAAGCTCGTGCGGGTGACCAGCGGCCGTCCGTCCACGCCGATCCCGCCGAGGGACTCGGTCACCCAGGTCGGGTCGCCGGAGAACAGCTGGTCGTACTCGGGGGTACGGAGGAACCGGATGATCCGCAGCTTGATGACGAAGTCGTCGACGAGTTCCTGCGCCCGCTGCTCGGTGAGCGTGCCCTCGGCGATGTCGCGCTGCAGGTAGATGTCGGCGAACGACGCGGTGCGGCCGAGCGACATCGCCGCCCCGTTCTGCTCCTTCGTGGCGGCCAGGTAGGCGAAGTAGAGCCACTGGATCGCCTCCTGCCCGGTTGTCGCCGGGCCGGAGATGTCGAAGCCGTACCGGTCGGCCATGTACCGAAGGTCTTCCAGCGCCTTGATGTGCTCGGCGAGCTCCTCCCGGTCGCGGATGACGTCCTCGGCGGACAGCTTGGCGTCCAGTGCGGCCTTGCGCTCGCGGCGTTCCTCGATGAGCCGGTCTATGCCGTAGAGCGCGACTCGCCGGTAGTCGCCGATGATCCGCCCGCGGCCGTACGCGTCGGGCAGCCCGGTGATGATGTGCGAGCGCCGCGCGGCGAGCACGTCCTGCGGGTACGCGTCGAACACCCCGTCGTTGTGCGTCTTGCGGTACTGGGAGTAGATCGTGCGTACGGTCGAGTCCAGGCTGTAGCCGTAGGCGGCCAAGCCCGCCTGGACCATCCGCAGACCGCCGGCCGGCATGATCGCGCGGCGCAGCGGGGAACTGGTCTGCAACCCGACGATCAGCTCGTGACCCTGGTCGATGTAGCCCGGCGCGTGCGAGGTGATGGTCGAGGGAGTGTGGGCGTCCACGTCGTAGATCCCGCGGCGCCGCTCGTCGACGAACATCCGCTCAAGCTTCCGCCAGATCCGTTCGGTCCGCTCGGTCGGCCCGGTCAGGAATTCCGGCCCGCCGGCGTAAGGCTCGACGTTATCGTGAATGAACGCGCCAACGTCGATCGTCTCGCGCCAGCCGGTGCCGGTGAATCCTCGCCACGCTTCCCTGCGCTCCATTGTTTCCTCCTCGGCTCTGCCTTCAGCGTTCTTCAGGCGGGCCAAGATGATCAGGGCCGAAGGTCCCGATCACCCGGGCCCGCCGACCGGGAGGCGGCGTCGGGTCCCGGACAGCAGGGCCGAAAGTCCCGTCAGGGGCGGCTTCCGGCCCTGGGACGACGAAACGGGACGAGAATACGTTCATGGCGAAGCCGAAAAGTCCGTGAAGGGAATCGCTGTGACCGCGATTGTGACCGAACCCCGTATGCTCGCCGAACTCGACGACGCTGACCTTGCCCGACTCGATGCCTGGTGGCGTGCGGCCAACTACCTGACCATCGGCCAGATCTACCTGGGCGGCAACCCGCTGCTGCGCGAGCCGTTGCGGCCGGAGCACATCAAGCCGCGCCTGCTGGGCCACTGGGGCACCAGCCCCGGCCTGTCGCTCATCTACGCGCACGTGTCCCGCCTGATCCGCCACACCGGCCAGCAGGCCATCTACCTGGCCGGGCCCGGCCACGGCGGCCCCGCGCTGGTCGCGGCCGGCTACCTGGAGGGCACCTACAGCGAGATCTACCCGCAGATCAGCCAGGACGAGGCGGGCATGCTCAAGCTGTTCCGGCAGTTCTCCAGCCCCGGCGGCATCCCCAGCCACGTCTCGGTGACCACGCCGGGCTCCATCCACGAGGGCGGCGAACTCGGGTACGTGCTGGTCCACGCGTTCGGCGCGGTGATGGACAACCCCGACCTGCTCGCGATCGCGGTCGTCGGCGACGGCGAGGCGGAGACCGGCCCGCTGGAGGGCGCCTGGAAGGGCGTGTCCTTCCTCAACCCGCGGCACGACGGCGCGGTCCTGCCGATCCTGCACCTCAACGGCGCCAAGATCTCCGGACCGACGGTCCTGGCCCGCAAAGACCCCCAGGAGGTACGCGACCTGCTGAGCGGCCACGGCTACGACGTCCTCGAGGTCGAGGGCGAGGATCTGCCCGGCATGCACCACCGCTTCGCCGCCGTGCTGGCCGAGGCCTGGGGCAAGATCCACGCCATCCAGCGGTCCGCCCGGTCCGGCCGGTGGGACGGCGCGCGGCCGAACTGGCCGATGATCATCCTGCGCTCGCCGAAGGGCTGGACCGGGCCGGAAAAGGTCGACGGCATCCAGGTGACCGGCACGTGGCGCTCGCACCAGGTCCCGCTCTCCGGCGTCCGGGAAAACCCGGAACACCTGGCGATCCTCGAGCAGTGGCTGCGTTCGTACCGTCCGGAAGAGCTCTTCGACTCCACCGGCGCGCCGGTGGAGCTGATCCGGGAGCAGGCGCCGCCCGGCGAGCTGAGGATGAGCGCCAGCCCGCACGCCAACGGCGGCGTACGCACCCGCGAGCTCGACCTGCCGGACTTCCGCGACTACGCGGTCGACGTCTCGGTCCCGGCCTCCACCCACGCCGAGTCGACCCGCAAGCTGGGCGAGCTGATGCGCGACATCTACAGCGCCAACTCCAGCAACTTCCGGCTGTTCTGCCCCGACGAGACCAACAGCAACCGCCTCGGCGCGGTCTTCGAGGTCTCCGACCGGGCCTTCATGGAGCGCGTCACCGACGACGACGTGGCGATCAGCCGCGACGGCCGGGTGATGGAGGTGCTCTCCGAGCACAACTGTCACGGCTGGCTCGAGGGCTACAACCTGACCGGCCGGCACGGCATGTTCGCCACCTACGAGGCGTTCGCGATGGTCAGCGCCTCGCAGACGGTGCAGCACGGCAAGTGGCTGCAGGAGTCGCGGAACCTGCCCTGGCGTGCGCCGGTCCCCAGCCTCAACGTGCTGCTCACCTCGACCGCGTGGCGCAACGACCACAACGGCTTCTCCCACCAGGGGCCCGGCCTCATCCAGGTGGTGCTCACCCAGCGCAGCGACGTCGCCCGGGTCTACCTGCCGCCGGACGCCAACACGCTGCTCTCGGTGGCCGACCACTGCTTCCGCTCCCGGTCCTACATCAACCTCATCGTCATCGACAAGCAGCCGCAACTGCAGTACCTGAGCATGGACGAGGCGATCGAGCACTGCGCCCGAGGCGCCGGCGTGTGGGAGTGGGCCGGCAACGACGACGGCGCCAGCGACCCCGACATCGTGCTCGCCTGCGCCGGCGACGTGGTCACCATGGAGACCGTCGCCGCCGCGCAGATCCTCAAGGAACGCCTGCCCGGGATGAAGGTTCGGGTCGTCAACGTCGTCGACCTGATGACCCTGCCTCGGCCCAAGGGCCACCCGCACGGCATGAGCGAGACGCTGTTCACCGAGTTGTTCACCGACACGGTCGACGTCATCTTCGCCTTCCACGGCTATCCCGGCGCGATCCACCAACTCGTGCACGGCCGGCCCGACGCCGACCGGTTCCGGGTGCGCGGCTTCATCGAGGAGGGCACCACGACGACGCCGTTCGACATGATGGTGCGCAACAAGGTGTCGCGTTACCACCTGGTGATGGACGCCATCAACAATGCGCGGCGCCTGCCGCGCGGCGCCGCCGACCTCAAGGCCTGGTGCCAGGAGCAGCTGGCCAAGCACGAGGCGTACGTGGTGGAGCACCTGGAGGACATGCCCGAGGTGCGCGACTGGTCGCTGGCCGACCGGACCCAGCACAACTGAGCAGGACGACATCGTGGCGGCGCCGGCGTGCCGGCGCCGCCGCTATCTCACCCTGCCGGTCCTGCAACCCCTGCTCGCCCCGCAAATCCAATCCGGAATTCACAGGTCCGCGTTCATGTACGCAGAGTGATGTCGCCGAGAAGACAGTATTCGATTTTTCTTCACAACTGGCGGGATGTGCCCACGTCTGTCTGGTTGTGATGCCCCAGCGAGGACCGTTTCCCGGGGCAGGCGGCAGGTTCAGTAATGATCCGTGGAGGCCTTGCGGAGCGGGCGGTCGTCGGCGCATCGCCTCCGACCACTGCTGCCAAGCCGGGTCTCCGTGATGACGACGACAGCTCACTTCGCGCTGGGCGAGCCACCGGTCAAACAGCCTGGCACGCCGGGCGTGGTCGAGCCGCGGTCGTAGGGGTCGGCCGAGCCGTGTTCGACCGCCGGCCGGATCAGCGCGTGCTGAAGCGGGCGGCCCTCCGCCGCTGGTGGCGGTGGGCGCTGGACGGGCGTTTCGGCGCCGGCTGGGCGGTCGTAGCGTGGCCGAAGAAGAGCCGCTTGCCGGCCTCGACCAGCACCAGGTAACCCGCAACCAGCACGGCCAGGGCCGCGAAGTAGCCGAGCGGCAGCGGCGTGAAGCCGAGCAGGCCGGCGGCCGGCGTCGCGGGCAGCAGGGCGCCCACGGTCACGGCGCCGATCGCGGCCAAGGTCAGCGGGAGGCTGGGGTGGCTGCGGAAGAACGGCACGCGGCGGGTCCGGATGGCGAAGATGATCAGCGTCTGGGTGGCCAGCGACTCGACGAACCATCCCGTACGGAAGGTGGTCGGGCCGGCGTGCAGCAGCCGCAACATGATCGCGAAGGTCAGGAAGTCGAAGATCGAGCTGAGCGGGCCGAAGGTCAGCATGAACCGGCGGATGAAGCGCATGTCCCAGTGCGCCGGGCGGCGTAGCTGCTCGGGGTCGGCGTTGTCGGTCGGGATGGCGAGCTGGCTGGCGTCGTAGAGCAGGTTGTTGAGCAGGATCTGCGACGGCAGCATCGGCAGGAAGCCCAGGAACAGCGACGCCCCGGCCGCGGAGAACATGTTGCCGAAGTTGCTGGACGTGCCCATCAGCACGTACTTCATGGTGTTGGCGAAGATCCGACGCCCTTCCGTGACGCCGTCGGCGAGCACGTCGAGGTCCTTCCGCAGCAGAATCACGTCGGCGGCGTCCTTGGCGACGTCGGCCGCCGAGTCAACGGAGATGCCGACGTCCGCGGCGTGCAGCGCGAGCGCGTCGTTGACCCCGTCGCCGAGGAACGCCACGTCGCCGCCGGTACGCCGCTGCACGGAGACGATCCGCGCCTTGTGCTCGGGGCTGACCCGGGCGAAGACAGCGGTGGCCGGGATCGCCCGGGCGAGCTGCGCGTCGTCGAGCCGGTCCAGCTCGGCGCCGGTCAGCGTGCCGCCGCCGGGCAGTCCCAGGTCGCGGCAGACCTTTTCGGCGACGACCGGGTTGTCGCCGGTGACCACCTTGACGGTGATGCCGAGGTCGGCGAGGCGGCGCAGCGCCGCCGCGGCGTCCGGCTTGGGCGCGTCCAGGAAGACCAGCAAGCCCACCAGCAGGAGCCCCTGCTCGTCGACCGCCGAGACGCCGGCCAGCCCGGCGGCGTCCCGGGCCGCCACCGCGACGACCCGGTTGCCGGCGGTGAACTCGGCGTCGAGCGCGGTCCGCGTCGCCGGCGAGACGTCGAGGCAGCGCTCGAGCACGCTCTCCGGGGCGCCCTTGGTGATCAACGTCTGGGCTCCGGCCGCGTCGCGCGCCAGAACCGAGACGAGACGGCGCTCGTGGTCGAACGGCAGCACCGCCAGCACGGTCAGCTCGGCGGCGTCGTGCTGCGCGGCGAGGGTGGCCGGCGAGCTCTGCAAGGCGAGGTCGAGTGGATTGCCGACCGCGCCGTCGCCGGCCGTCGGCTCGGTGCAGGCGAGCGCGAGGCGTAGGACCCGCTCGGTGGTGGCGGCGCCGACGGGCACGGCACGCATGAAGCTGATCCGGCCCTGCGTCAGGGTGCCGGTCTTGTCGGTGAACAAGGTGTCGACGTCGCCCAGGTCCTCGATGCAGACCAGCCGTTTGACCAGCACCTGCCGCTTCGCGAGCTGGCGGGAGCCGGCGGCGAGGCTGGTCGAGACCACCGCGGGCAGCAGCTGCGGGGTGATGCCGACGGCGATCGCCAGGGAGAACAGCAGCGCCTCGAGGATCGGCCGGTGCAGCAGCACGTTCGTCACGAAGATGCCCGCCGTCAGCGTCGCGGCGACGTAGACCAGCAGCATCGAGAAGCGGCGTAGCCCCAGCTGGAAGGCCGTCTCGGCCGGCCGGCCGCCGAGCCCGGCGGCGATGTGCCCGAACGAGGTGGACGTGCCGGTAGCCACGACGACGGCGCGCCCCGACCCGGAATGGACCACGGTGCCCATCAGCGCGCAACCGGTCAGCTCGCCGAGCGCCGTCCCGGCCGGGACCGTCCCCGGACTCTTCACCGCCGGCATCGACTCGCCGGTCAGGATCGACTCGTCGCACTCCAACTCCGCGGCGCCGAGCAGGCGGACATCGGCCGGGACGATGTCGCCCAGGCGCAGGTCGATCACATCGCCGGGAACCAGCCCGGCGACCGCGACCGCGCCGGCGCGGCCACCGCGGACGACCAGCGCCTGGTGCGAGATCTGCGAGTGCAGCGCCTCTGCGGCCTTCGCCGCCCGGTACTCGTTGACGAAGCCGAGCCCCACCGAGAGCAGGACGATCACACCGATGATCACCGCGTCGCTTCGTTCGCCGACGAAGTACGACGCGACGGCCGCGACCAGGAGCAGGGCCAGCAGCGGGGAACGGACCTGGTGCCACAGCACGGCCCAGAACCTGGCCCGGTGCGCCTGCACCGCGTTCGGCCCGTACCGGTCGAGCCGGCGGGCAGCCTCCTCGGGCGACAGGCCCGCGGAGTCCGTGGCCAGCCTGCGGAGGATCTCGTCGGTGCCGAGGGTCGCGGCGTCGCCGACCGGCAGCGGACCAGTCGTCTCTGCGGCCGGGGCGGCCACCACGGTCGCGGGCATGCGGACTCACCGTCTTCCTCTGGGCGCGGGTGCGTCCGCGCGCGGCGGCGCCGAGCCCGCCGGGAGGGCCCGGATCGGCGAACTCCGCCCCATCTTGGCCCGGCCCGACCGCTTTGATCAGGGCCGATGGGCCCGACCCGGCAGTCCGGTCGTCCCGTGCGGCCGCCCTCGACCCCGCACCGGTGACCAGGCGGCGGAGTCGCAACGACTGGGCGTCCGGTCGTCTGGCCTGCGGGACCGCGCGGTCCGGCCAGGATGGTGCCGGGCCGCGCGCGTTCGTCGCTCAGCGGCCGTCGGCGGCGAGGCCGGCGAAGATCGCCCGCCCGACCGGCGACGGATCGGACCCGTCGATCGCGAAGCCGTCGGCGACGTGGACGCCGGGCTGGGCCACCATCCGCGGGGTCGTGCCGCGGTGCGGCCAGGTCGCGGTGTGCACGACGAACGGGTGGCAGAGGAAGACGTCGCCGGCGCGACCGGACGTGTCCACGTCGCCCGGTCACGGCTCACACCTCGGCCGGCAAGCGCTTCCCAGACGGCTTCCCGGCAAGCGGCGGCGACCTCGGGATCGAAGGCGCCGCGCACGGCGACGTACCCGTCCCGCTCGAACTGTTCGACCTCGCGGCTGTCCACGGCACAAGCATGCCGAATACTCTCGCGGCGAGCATCCTAAATATCCGGTCGTGTACGTGCCCGCCGGCTGGCCGGGCCGGTCCGGCGCGTCATGCCGCCGGACCGGCCCGCAGGATCACGACGTGGCGGTCGCGGTGGCCGCCGCCGACGGCGCCAGGCTCGCACAGGCCGCCTGCGCCTTGGCCCAGACCGCGTCGGTGACCCCGTCGGGCTTCGTGATGGTCCGCATGCCGCCGGGTCCGCCGTTGCCGCCGCCGGGTCCGCCGGACGGCGGTGTCCCGTTGCCGCCGGGACCACCGTTGCCGTTAGCGGCGCCCGACGGCATCACGCCACCGGACGGAGCCGCGCCGGACGGAACCGCGCCACCGGACGGAGCGGCGCCACCGCCGGGGCGGCTCATGGTCACGCCATTCTGCTGGAGGCACTGGAAGTACGCCGACATGGCGCCACCGCCGCCTGGGCCGCCGTTGCTCCCGTTGGCCGGGGTGGTCGAACCGCTCGAGCTGCTGTCCTTGGAGCCGCACGCAGCCAGCGTCGCCACGGCTACCCCGGCGAGCAGGCCCGCGGCAAGGCGCCGATTTCGGAACAGTACGGCGGGAAGAGACACAAATCCTCCTGTTATCCGGCCACGGCACCGTGCCGCGGCCACCACCGAGCGGCCGGCCGGTGTCGGGTGGTTCCGCTCACCCAGCCGTTCCGCCCGGATGACAGGAGCATCCCGGCCAAGCCTGTGTGCCGTGATTCCGGACGCTGTCGATTCCCTATGAACCGAATTGCGGGCCTTCCGATATCAGCTGCTGATCTGTGGCGTTTCGAGAAGGAGCATCCAGTGGCGCCGGCGGTGCTCAGCCGCCCGCGGCGGTGGTGCTGCGCTGCGCTTCGGCGGCGGCACGGATGCACTGGGCCAGCCCGACCGCCTGGACGATCGACAGCACCGGCGTGCTCAGCTCGAAGGCGAGGCTGTCGGGGCGGAGGCTGAAGACGGAGGATTTCGTGAGAAGCCGGGCGACCGGCGCGCCGGTCTGGTCGACGACCGTGAAGGTCCGCGCCGACCAGTTGCCCTTGGCGGTGAGCACCCGGCCGCCGGCCAGCGTGATCGTGGAGCGGCCGGACAGGCCCCAGCCGCTGACCTTCAGGTCCAGGACGGGTTCGGTCGCCGGGCCGACCACCTGGTAGGAGCGGCCCCAGAAGCCGACCCGGGAACCCGAGGCCAGCAGGCCCGACCCGGCCGGGTCGAGGATCTCGAAGCGGGCCCGCGGCGTCCAGTTGTGCCAGCGGATGGTGGCCACCGGCTCACCCGTGCCGAGCATGACGGGCGACGTCTTGCCGAACACCGCGCGGTCGGGAAGGACGAGGACACCGGCGAAGGGTTCAAACGGTTCCATGGCACGCTCCCGGGTCGATGC
>Ga0307508_10006689_pt1 | contig 10812 bp, 9 predicted proteins | sample 9_EM_MG_FD_203089 | JGI IMG/M metagenome (GOLD analysis project Ga0307508, IMG submission 203089) | Populus trichocarpa ectomycorrhiza microbial communities from riparian zone in the Pacific Northwest, United States - 9_EM | ecosystem: Host-associated > Plants > Roots > Unclassified | place...
TCGCGAGGCCGTCCGCCACCCGGAGGGCGCTGCCGAGGAGGCCGCGGCCGTCCTCGCGGTATGCGACGCCCTCCCAGATCGGCAGCAGCGACGCCGCGAGCTCCCTGGCCTCGGGCGCCCCACCGGCCAGGATCCGCTGCTCGAGCGCCCGGAGCGCCCAGGCGGGCGAGGTTTCGGCCCGCACGGCGAACGCGCGCTCGCGCGGCCACAGCACGAGGGCCGCCCGCCGGTACCAGCGGTCCATGGTGTTGCCGTAGTTGCCCATGTACCCCTCGTACTCGGAGGCATAGGGCGCGAGGTCCGACGACGGGGTCGAACAGCACACCTCGTCGTCGGACACCTGCGAGACGATCGGCAGGGCCTCTTCCCCTGTCGAGTCGACCCAGCGGGCCAGCGTGATCTCGCCGTCGATGAAGTCGCCGAGCTCGTAGGCGTCTGGATCGTCCGTCGCGGCGTCGTTCTCCGACTGCTCATCGTCCTCGTCGCGCTCCCAGTGGCGGTTCCGGCCGCGCCAGGGCTCGTCCCAGCCCGGCTCCATGCAGTCCCATGTCTCATGGATCTCGGCGAGCGCGAGCACCAGCTCACAGCCGCAGCGCTCCGCCGCTGCCCGGAGCGCCGCCGCCCGGGCGCCGTCGTTCCCCTTGAGGCGCTGCCAGGCAAGGCCGTGCGCGGTGTACTCGTGATCGAGGAGGTAGACCAGGCGGTTCGGCGGCTGCGCCGGCTGGCCCTCGTCCCGATACCTCCGGGAGGGGCGTGGTGTCGCGAAATGATCGCGCAGGCACCGGACGAGGTCGTCGACCGTCGCGGGCTCGGCGGCAGCCGCTGCGAGCGCGGTCTTGCCCCCTCGAGGATCAGGTTGTAGGTCAAGGCGAGCCGGTAGCCCTCCTTGACCGGTTGGACCTCGTGCCGGCAGTCGGCATAGAAGGCGACGAAGGAGAGCTGCCGGCGGGAGCCGCGGTCGACGACCTTCTCGCCCTGGTGCTCGACGACCAGGGCGCCGCCCTTGAACGAGGCCGGCAACGTCACGACCAGGGTGCCGACCATGGCGTCGGCCTTCTCCGAATCCTGGTGCGGCAGGAAGAACTGGCCCGGGCCATAGACCAGGAAGGAGTGGAGCTCGGCCTTGAGCCGGCAGCCGTCGGCCAGCCCGAGATCGGCGCGCAACTCTTCGAGCACCGGCAGGAGCGTCCGGTTCCACCGTCGGCGGTCGATCTTCACCCGGCTCCTGGGAATCTCCCCGGTGTCCCGGACTCGCCGGTCGAGAAGCGTCTTCTCCCCCCGTCCATAGCGAGCGGGCCGGGCGAGCCGGCAGAGATTCTCCGCCTGAGCCCGCGAGACGGGAAGGCCGAGCCGTCCGAGCCCCTGCACCTCCAACTGCAGGTCCTCGGCCGTCGCCGTCCGCCGGGCGGTGAAGCACCCGGGCGAGCCGACCGCGCCGAGGATCTCGCCGATCCGCTCAAGGTTGTCGGCCATCACAGCACCTCTCCAGGAAACTCGCCGCCCATTGTCGACTCCATGTAGGTGTCTTAGTTTTGTTGGAAACGTCTCTCGGTCTTTCCGGCAGGAGAAAAATGCCCGGTATCCGAATTATACGCCAACCGCCGAGCCTGCTGGAGGAGAGGGAAAGCGGAGCAGCCGGGACGACCGCAGCCAGCCGCCGAAGACGCTTCCGAAGGATTCAGACCTGGCCGCCGCAGGCGTCCGCCCGCGCGAGAAGAAAGGCCCTTTCCCGCTCGTTGCGGGTCAGCATGGCCGCAGCCTGGAATTCTGAACGCGCCTCGGCCAGTCGGCCGGCCCGGAACAGAAAGTCGCCCCGTGCCGCCGGCAAGGGCGCATAGTGGCGGAGGGCGGCGTCGTCGCCGATCTCGTCCACCAGTCGGAGGCCCGCTTCGGGCCCGAAGGCCATGCTGTGGGCGATCGCGCGATTGAGATCGACCACGGGCGAGGGCGCCACGACGCGCAGCCGGTCATAGAGCGCGGCGATGCGCGGCCAGTCGGTCTCGGCGGCTTGGCGCGCGCAGGCGTGGCAGGCGGCGAGCGCGGCTTGCAGCACATAGGGGCCCCAATCGCCCACGGGGCCGCCCAGCGCTTCGGCGCGGGCCAACGCATCGAGGCCCCGGCGGATCAGCAGATGGTCCCAGCGCGCGCGATTCTGCTCGGATATCGGTATGGCGGCGCCGTCCGGCCCGGTGCGCGTCCCGAGGCGCGACGTCTGGATCTCCATCAGGGCCAGGAGGCCGAACACTTCGGCATCCTCGGGCATCAGCCCGGCCAACATGCGGCCGAGCCGTTGCGCCTCCAGGCACAGGGCCGGCCGGATGAGGTCGTCGCCCGCCGTGGCCGCATAGCCTTCGTTGAAAATGAGGTAGATGACCTCGAGCACTGAGGGGAGGCGTGTCGCCCGCTCGGCGCCGCGCGGCGTCTCGAAACCGAGCCCGGCCTTGGCGATGGTCTTCTTGGCGCGGACAATGCGCTGGGCGATCGTCGCCTCGCTCGACAGGAAGGCGCGAGCGATCTCGTCGGTCGTCAGGCCGCCGACGACCCGCAAGGTGAGCGCCGCGCGGGCGTCGGGCGACAGGATGGGGTGGCAGGCCGTGAAGAGGAGGCCCAGCAGCTCGTCGCCGAGATCATCGTCCATGGCCGCTTCGATCGCCTGGATCGCATGGGCCGCGCCGTCGAACGTCTCGTCCAGCGTCCGCGCGATCTCCTCGTGCTTGCGCTCGCGCATCTTGTCGCGCCGAAAGGCGTCGACGGCGCGCCGTTTGGCGAGGGCCATCAGCCAGGCGCCCGGATTGGCCGGAACGCCGATCCTCGGCCATTCGGACAGGGCGACGACCAGCGCGTCCTGCGCCAGCTCCTCGGCAAGGTCGATATTCCGCACCACGCGGACCAGGCCCGCGATGAGCCTGGCCCGTTCAATGCGAAAGGTCGCTTCGATCACCTGATGCGTCTCGCCTGCGGTCACACCTCATTTTCGGCCAAGGCTGCAGGGGAGGCAAGCCCGAGGCAAGCCGGCTCCAGCCGGCGGTATCAGGCGGCGGTGTCAGTCAGGCGACGCCGAGCTTCCCGCGCTCCCCTTCTCGGGGCGTCGCGAGCTCGTCGGGCGTCACGAACTCGGCCAGATCCGCCGCCTCGTAGAACGGCCGGATTTCCATCTCGCCCGGCAGCATGGGCGCGCGATTCACCCAGGCCATCGCCTCGTCCATGTCCTTGACCTCCCAGATCGAGAAGCCGACGATCAGCTCTCGGCTCTCGGCGAAAGGCCCATCGATGACTGACCGGCTGGAGCCATCAGAGACGATGCGCTTGGCCTGGGCGTCGTTTTTGAGGCCTGCGGCGGCCACGAAGACGCCGGCCTTGACCAGCTCCTCGGTGAACCGGTCCATCGCCGCGAACGCCTCGAGCGCCTCTGGCGTGGGCTCGCCCAATTCCATGCCCTCGGTGGCTTTAGCTAACACCATAACCCGCATTGTCTACCTCCTTGTTTGAGCCGACCTTTTTTGGCGTCTCATTGGGGCGTCGAACGAGCTTGTCGGAAATCGACATCGTTCTGCAAATTTTGTTCGACGTTTCCCGGCACGTGGCAGGAGCGGCCCGCTTTTCCTCAACCGGACCGGCGTCCGCCTCAACCGGACCGGCGTCCGCCTCAACCGGACCGGCGTCCGCCTCGACCGGACCGGCGTCCGCCTCGACCGGACCGGCGTCCGCCTCAACCGGACCGGCGTCCGCCTTGACCGGACCAGCGTCCGCCTCAGCCGGACTGGAGTCCGCCTCGACCGGACTGGAGTCCGTCTCGACCGGACTGGAGTCCGTCTCGACCGGACTGGAGTCCGTCTCGACCGGACTGGAGTCCGCCTCAACCGGACTGGAGTCCGCTTCGACCGGACTGGAGTCCACCTCGACCGGACTGGCGTCCGCTTCAACCGGACTGGCGTCCGCTTCAACCGGACTGGCGTCCGCTTCAACCGGACTGGCGTCCGCTTCGACCGGACTGGCGTCCGCCTCAACCGGACCGGCGCCGCCTCAGCCGGACCATCGTCCGCCTGACCGGGACGGTCGTACATCTCGCCCGTACAGCCTGACCAGGTGCCACCCTCTCAGCCTTGCACGAACCTTAACTCCAGGTTAATGTTTGTGCGATGGAGGCGTCAGTGACGACCCGCGGAAGCACTCCGGATTGGGATGCGCTCTTCACCGCTGCGCAGGCCCAAGGTGGCTATTTCACGACCGCGCAGGCCGCCGCAGCAGGTTACTCGCCGCCGCTCCTCCACAAGTATCTCGCGAATGAGAAGGTGGCACGCGTGCGACGAGGCATCTATCGCCTCGTTCACTTCCCGGCCGGCGAGCATGAGGATCTAGTCGCTCTCTGGCTCTGGGCCGAGCAGGCCGGAGTCTTTTCTCACGAGACCGCGCTCGCACTGCACGACCTCTCCGACGCCCTGCCCTCCAAGGCCCACATGACGATCCCAATGAGCTGGCGGAGACGCCGGCTCCGAGTGCCCGCCGGCCTCGTTCTGCACTACGCCGACCTGGATGATGTCGATCGTGTATGGTTCTCGGCCGTGCCTGTCACGTCGCCGCGAAGAACCCTGCGAGATTGCGTCGAGGCGAACGTCTCCCCCGACCTCGTGCGCCAAGCGGTACTCGGGGCGCGACGGCGCGGGCTCATTTCAGAGAAGGATAGCGCCGCGCTCAACACCGCCCTCGACCGTGCGTCCGAGAGCTCGCGATGATCCGGCGCTACGCGACGCCTCTTGCTTTCAAGCAGGCGCTCGAGCAGCGGATCAAGTCCTCATCGACCACCGGCGTCGACTTCGCGCGCCGCCGCCAGTTGCTCGTTTTCGAGCGGTTTCTCGCTCGTGTTGTCTCAGTTGTCGGCGACGCGGTGACCCTCAAGGGTGGGCTGGTTCTCGAAATGCGCCTCGCCCAGGCGCGGACCACCAAAGACATCGATCTGCGCATGATGGGTTCGGCCGATGGGGTCCTCGACCGGCTTCAAACGGCCGGGCGTCTCAACCTCGGCGACTACATGGCTTTTGAGGTCCGGCCGGACTTGGATCATCCCGAGATCCGGAACGCGGGGATGCAGTACGATGGCTATCGCTACCTTGCCGAATGCCGCCTCGCCGGGACGGTCTACGGCCGCCCGTTTGGAGTCGACGTGGCCTTTGGCGATCCGCTCGTCGGCGAGCTCGATCTGGTGGTGGCCGACGATCTCCTCAACTTCGCGGGCATTGCGCCTCCAACGCTGCGCCTGTACCCGGTCGTCTCCCACATCGCCGAGAAGTTGCATGCCTTCACCATGCCGAGGAGCCGGCCGAACACTCGGGTGAGGGATCTTCCCGACATCGCCCTGCTTGCCACGACCGGCCCGATCGAAGGAGCGGAGCTTCGCTTGGCGCTCGATAAGACGTTCGGGTTCCGAGGCACCCACTCCCTGCCGGAGACCGTTCCCGCTCCGCCAGCGTTCTGGGAAGGACCATACGCTGCGCTGGCTACTGGCGATGAGCTCATCTGGGGGACCCTCGCTGAGGTCACGAGAGCCGTGTCAGAGTTTCTCGACCCTGCGCTCGATTCGGCCAACTGCGGGACTTGGGAACCGCAGGACTGGCTCTGGAGGCGCTTTGACTAGAAGGCAGGCACCCTATTGCGCTCTCGCTACGGCTGGGTGCCTCCTCCGGAGGAAGTGCCGCGGGAGCGCTTCGAAGACGCCGTCCGTGGCGCTCCACCCATCGCCATCACCGACTGGTACGCCCTCGACGAAACCAGTGTCCCGCCCGTCGACCGCCAGGGGGCCGGCGTCCACGAGAATCACCGGGCGTGCCTCTTCTTGAGCGCTTCTCGAAGGCGCGAGCCCGTGCGCACAGAGAGGCCGCCGTCTCCGCTGTGATAACTGCCAATGAGGTCGGCGACGCTCGCGTAGACGGATGCTTGCTTGGTCGGCAGCGGCTCGGACGCGAAACGCTGCAATGCCTTCCGCACCACCGCGGACTTGCTCATCCGATTCTTCTTCGCCAAGCGCTCGATGGCCCGCTGTGTGCTGGCGTCAATGCGAATCGTGAGTACCGTGTCCATGGTAGCCTCCACGAATGGGCGTTCTCCTTTGTAGTCGGAACGGGCAACCTTCATTCCCGGACGGGGCCAAGTAGCGCTGCTGCAGCCAAGATCCCCGTGCCGCGTGAACGAGCGGCGATCGGAGGGTGGTGGCTGAAGCCCCGCGCCTGACATTTCGCAAGTTTTACCCCGCAGCCCCCTCCTACCACGGTTTCCACCAGGGCTTCTTTGCGGCGCGCCGGTCAGGGCTCGGGACGCGCCTAGCGTCCGAACCCACTTGCGGCAAGCGCTCGACCTGGTCCAGAAACTGCGCGTTAGTCGGGTCGAGGGGCATACCTGAGCGCCGCATGTCGCGCAGCATGTCGCGGATGTTCTCGTGGCTGACGGACAGACGGTCCTGCAGGGCGGCGTTGGTGGGGTTAGCCGCGACCAGGCGCTCGATGATGGCGACGCCCTTGCGGTATGCGATGAGTGCCGCAGCGTTATCCCCCTGTTTCGCCAGGGCCTTAGCGATGTCCGCGTAGCTCATGGAGAGGTCGCTCTGCCAGCCCGTGTTGGTGGGCTCGGCCGCGGCCAGGCGCTCGAGGATGGTGACGCCCTTGCGGTACGCGTCGAGTGCCGCGGCGGCGTTTCCCAGTGCCATCAGCTGATCGGCGTTCATCAAGTAGGCGTAGGGGTCGGGCGGCCGCCCTGCGTCGGCGGGGTCTGGGGGGGGCGACAGCAGCGCGGCGAACGCGATGAACTGGCCGTATGCGACCAAGGTCCCAGCCTCGTCGATGTTCTTCTGGATAACGGCGAGGTTGTGCTGCCAGGTCGCGTTGGCGGGGTCGACTGTGACGAGGCGCTCGAGTATGGCGAGGCCCTCGCGGTATGCCGCAAGCGCCGCAGCGTTGTCCCCCTGCGCCAGCAGGACGTCGCCGATCCTCATGTGGCTGATGGAAAGATCGCTCTGCCAGCTCGTGTTGGTGGGGTCGCACGTGGCGAGGCGCTGGCGGATGGAAAGGCTCTTGCCGTATGCGTCGCGAGCCGCGGCGGCATCCCCTTGCGCGAGCAGGACGTTGCCGATCTTGTTGTGGCTGACGGAGAGGTCGCGCTGCCAGCCCTCGTTGGTAGGGTCGGACGCTGCCAGACGCTCGCGGATGGCAAGGCTCTTGGCGTATTCGTCGCGGGCCGCAGCGGCGTCTTCCTGCGCGAGCAGAACGTTGCCGACCTTCTCGTGGCTGACGGAGAGGTCGTGCTGCCAACCTGCATTGGTGGGGTCGGACGCGGCCAGGCGCTCGCGGATGGCAAGGATCTTGGCGAATTCGTCGCGGGCCGCGGCAGCGTCCCCCTGCGCGAGCAGAACGCTGCCGATCTTCTCGTGGCTGCCGGCGAGGTCGTGCTGCCAAAGCGCGTTGGTGGGGTCGGACGCGGCCAGGCGCTCGGCGATGGCGAGGCTCTTGCGATATGAGCTGAGGGCGGCGGCGGCATCCCCCTGCGCGAGCAGGATGTCGCCGATCACGATGTGGCTGACGGAGATGTCGCGCTGCCACCTTGCGTTTGTAGGGTGAGACTGCGCCAACGGCTCGATGATCGCGAGGCTCTTGCGGTATGCGTCGAGGGCGGCGGCGGAGTCCCCCTGGGCGAGCAGGACGTTGCCTATCTGCTCGTGGCTGACGGAGAGATCGTGCTGCCACCCCGCGTTGGCCGGGTCGGACACGGCGAGGCACTTGCGGATGGCATAGCTCTTGCGATATGCGTCGAGGGCCGCAGCGGCGTCCCCCTGGGCGAGCAGGACGTCGCCGATCCTCGCGTCGCCTTCCGAGAGGTCGTTCTGCCAGCCCGGGTTGGTGGGATCAGACGCGGCCAAGCGCTCACGGATGGCGAGGCTTTTGCGGATTGCCTCGATGGCGGCGCCAGCGTCCCCCTCCGTCAGCAGGACGTCGCCGATCTTGATGTGGCTGACGGAGATGTTGCGCTGCCACCGTGCGTTGGTGGGATCAGACGCGGCCAAGCGCTCGCGGATGACGAGGCTCTTGCGGTACGCGTCGATGGCCGCGGCGGTGCTCCCTTGTGCGACCATGACATCGCCTATCTTCTCGTGGCTGATAGAGAGGCCGAGCTGCCAGTCGGCATTGGTGGGGTCGGACGCGACATGGCGACTGACAATCTGCTCCTCGCGTTTGAAGGCCGCGAGAGCGCCAGCAAGATCGCCTCGCGCCTCCAGCGCTGAGCCAATGCGCTCATTGGAGATGCCAAGATCGGATTGCCACATCATGTTGGTGGGGTCGGATTCGGCGAGGCGCTCGAAAGTAGTGAGGCCCTTGCGGTAGTCGTCAAGAGCGGCTGTGGCATCCCCCTGCGCGAGCAGGACGTCGCCGATCCTGTTGTGGCTGACGGAAAGGTCGCGCTCCCACCGTGCGTTGGCGGGGTTCGACACGGCGAGGCGCTCGAGTGTCGCCCGCCCTGCCTGGAGCAGGGTGAGTTGCGTCCCAAGCCGCGTCTCGCTCACGAGCGCGTCGTGCAGGTCGAAGATGAGTCTGTGGCAGAGGGCGCCGCTTGTTGTGGCCTCGATCCCATCGAGGTCAACGAGAGACGTCACCCACGCGAGGCCCTCGTTGCGGTCTCGCTCCTGCCCCGCGACAATGTGCGCAGCGAGTGCCCGTGTTGCGCCTGTATTCTCCGCTGCGGACAGCGTGACAGCCCCGAAGTGCCGCGCCGCACGCAGGCGGTCGTCCGCGCCGATCAGGTGCACCATTAGCTCAGTCTGCCGGAGCACGTCCTCGCGTGGGAGGGCCTCTAGATGATCTGCGAGGACCGTGTGGATACGCCGCCCCTCGGCCGGGTCGCCGAAGTGCCGCTTGCGGACCGCCTCGCGCATCTGGGCGTGGAAGAAGTCCCACTGCACTAGTGCCCCGCGCCGCACGAGGTGCGCGCGGAAGCTCCGGCGCAGCGCGGCCAGGCGCAGCGGCTCCCACGTCTCCCCAGTCTCCAGCGGGAGCAGGCGCTCCAGGTCCGATTCCCGGAGGCCACTCCGCGTCGCGGCGATTAGTTTCGCGAAAGCGCTGGCCCACCGGGTACCGTGCACTTCTTCATTCCGGGCGAGCATCTGCCCGTATAGCGTCTCGACCGCCTCCGGGAGCTCCCGCGCCGTGTCTACCAGGAGCGCGTGTAGCTTCTGCTCCTCTGTGCCGTCGTACGTCCGCGACGCGCGGGCAAAGTCGTCCGCATCGAGGAGCAGCAGCTCCTCGAGCGCCAGTGTCAGCCAGAGCGGGTTCCCCGCCGAGAGCGCCCCGTCCGGCCCGCGCTTCGCGAGGAGCTCCGCCTCGACGTCCGGGTTGACCGCCTTGTGATAGCGCGTCCCGATCGAGACGATGATCGCGCCTGCCTCGGTCTGCGATAGTGCCGGGAGCGCCTGGAGTTCCACACCGGCACGTCCCGCGAGCGCCTCCGACTCAATACCGGCGATGGTGCCGGCGATGAAGCGCGCGTTCTCCGGAAGGATCTTCGGCAGCCACGTGAGGTGCATCGCCGAAGGCGTGCGCTCGAACTGGTTCAGGGCGTCAATCAGGACGACGACGCGGCGCCTTCGCGCGGCGAGGGAGAGGAGTTGACCGAAGGTGCGTTCCAGGTCCTCGCGAGCCGTCAGCCCTGCGGCGGGGTCTGGAATCCCAAGAGACGACGCCAGCTCCCAGATGAAGCGTCGCAGGAGATCGTCCACCTGCTGCGAGCGCGGGCTGACGCCGGCGGCGTGAGTCAAGACCAGCGCCTCGTGCTCCAGATCGCGCGCGAGCCGGGCGAGGAGCGCGCTCTTCCCCGCCCCGGCGGCGCCGGCGAGACAGATGCCCCACACGCCCTGGTGCGATGCCGGCGACAGGGCGTGCGCCTTGAGCGTGCGCAGGACGTCTTCCCGGCCCCGGAAGTCCCGGCAAGCCAGCTCGATGAATGCCTCGAGCTCCAACCGTTCGCGCTCCTGCCAGGTCTCGGTGGGAAGACCGAGGAAGGCGCGGGTCTCCTCTTCGAGGTCCGACCAGAGGTCAGCAAGCACCTGCGCGCCCCATGCCTCGAGGCCGGTGATGCCATTCTTGGCCGCGTCCCATGTAACGGAGTAGGGGCGCACGCGCTCCGGCGTTCCCCATCGCCGCATCGTCTCCGTGATCTCGCCCTTGAGCGCTTCGAGCTCGTCATGGCGCCCGCGCACGTCAGGGTCGGGCGAGTACTTGTCGCTGAACTGGGCCGCGGTCTGCGCGTCCATCTGCGTGTACGGAAGCGGATCGCGGAAGTAGAAGCGGCTGCGCCGGCACTGGTCCGCGTTCGCTAGGACGCCAAACTCAATTTCGAGCGCCGTGACGCTCTTCCCCACGAGCGCCCCCTCGTACCCGGCCTCCTGCGCCGCGGCGCGCATGCGGCTCTCGGGCGGCACCCACCCGTAGCGGTCACCCAGGAGCGCAACTAGGAACGGCCGGCTGCGCTCGATCTCACCCAGGCAGACTTTGAGCACCAAGAACTCCTTCTGCTCCTGGTCCGCCGCGGCGCCCGTCTCCACGCCCCAGCGCAGGTCGATCGGCTCAAGGTGGTGGAAGCGCTCCTTGAGGCGCTCCTCGAGCGCGGGGAAGACGAAGCGCGCCAGATGGTCGCGCTCCGTCTGCATGTCCCTGAAGGTCGACGATACGAATACCGGCCGCGAACGCCAGACGGCCATGCGAAGCCCCCTCCGTGACGCGGCAGACTGTAGCAGCTCGGGAATAGGAAAAAGCATTTCGTGTTCGAGTCCACGGG
>Ga0307508_10006690_pt1 | contig 10809 bp, 12 predicted proteins | sample 9_EM_MG_FD_203089 | JGI IMG/M metagenome (GOLD analysis project Ga0307508, IMG submission 203089) | Populus trichocarpa ectomycorrhiza microbial communities from riparian zone in the Pacific Northwest, United States - 9_EM | ecosystem: Host-associated > Plants > Roots > Unclassified | place...
CGACCCGTGAGCGGGCGGATTTTCAGTGCGCTCACTCTCTTTTTGGCGACCGGCCGTGTGCCCGGCTGGTCCGGGGCGTCCACGTTCTCATCTCCACCGACCTCGAACGCCGGAGGACCACCTCTTTCACCGTAGCGCGGTAGCGGGGACCCACCAAGATCCAGTGCGGGCGGGTGCAGCCCTGAGCCTCAGCCCCTGGTCAGGGTGCGGTCGAGGAGGGGGAGGAGGCGGTTCCAGTGGTGTTTCAGGGCGGTGGGGCTGAAGGCGTCGGTGTCGGACATGGTGAAGCCGTGGACGGTGCCGGGGTAGATCTCGGAGGTGTGGTCGACACCTGCGGCGTCCAGCGCCTGGTTGAGCTCGCCGAGGGCCTCGGGGGTCAGGTCGGTTTCGGCGTGGCCGAGGTGGACCTCGGCGGTGAGCCGGGAGAGGAGGCCGTGCAGGCCGTCGGGGCTGTCGGCGACCACGGGGCCGTGGAATTCGGCGAGGGCGGCCACCTGGCCGGCGTGGGCCGCGGCGGTGCGCAGCGCGTAGAGGCCGCCTATGCAGTAGCCGGTCACCGCGACCGGTCCGGGGGCGACCTCGGGCTGGGCGGTGAGGAACCTGAGGTAGGCGTCGGCGTCGCTCAGGACGCGGTCCTCGGTGTGCGTCTCGATCAAGGGCATCAGGCGGCCGATGAGCGCGGGACGGACGTCTTCGCCGATGTACTCGGGAAGTTCGACGACGGGTGTCGGGCCGTGTCGGTAGAAGGGGTTGGGGACGAGGACGTAGTACCCGTGCCCGGCCAGTTCGCGGGCCATCTCCCGCAGCACGGGCCGGATGCCGAAGGCGTCCGGGTACATCAGCACCCCTGGGTGCCGCTCGCCCTGGTCGCCCTGGTCGGGGAATGCGGCGAAAGCGTCGGCGTGACCGTCCGTGGTGGGAATGTGTAGCGACTTGGTGGGCATGGCCGATCATCCTTCCGTGGGCCGATACCGGTGCACAAGGGATGAGGGCGGCCGGGGTGCTGGGGGTCAGTGAGGGTGGCGCAGGCCCGCGATGAGGAGGTCGACCAGGTGGCGCGGGTCGTAGCGGGCGTCGCTGTCCGCGCCGATGCAGAGGTTGCCGACGCCGCGCATCAGCTCGTACGCCTCCAGGACGGTGCGGATCTCGCCGGACGCGGCCGCGGCGTCGAGCAGTTGGGTGCACACGGGTACGAGGCGGTCGAGGAAATAGGCGTGCAGCGTGTCGAAGCCGGAGCTGTCGGACTGCAGCACGGCGGCGAGGCCGTGCTTGGTGACCAGGAAGTCCACGAAGAGGTTGATCCATTGCCCCAGCGCGGCGTGCGGCGTCGCGCTGGACGCCAGCAGGGCCGGACCGGCCTCGGCGCACGCTTCGACCTGGTGCCGGTAGACGGCGATGATGAGGTCCGCCCGGGTGGGGAAGTGGCGGTAGATCGTGCCCATGCCGACGTCCGCCTCGGCCGCGATGTCGCGTACCGGCGCCTCCACGCCTGATCTGACGAAGACGGCGGCGGCCGCGTCGAGCAGCGTCTCCTTGTTGCGCTGGGCGTCCTTGCGCTGGGACGGGGCTCCGCGTCCCGCGCGGTCCTTGCCGCCGTCCTTGCCGCTCCCGCTCCCGTTGCCGCTGCCGCTCGCGTTCACCGCGCGGCTCCCTCCGTCGCCGACCGACCTTGCCAAAACGGAACCTCGTTCCGTATCGTTGAAACGGAACGAGGTTCCGTTTGCTCATGATGCCAGAGCAGGGCCCGGCAACCAAGCCTTGGCCCAAGCTGCCGTATCGCCGTCACGCTTCGCCCGCCACCGGAGGAACACCGTCATGCACTACCGCACCCTGGGCCGCACCGGCGTACAGGTCAGCACCCTCGCGCTCGGCGCGATGAACTTCGGCGCGATCGGCCGCACCACTCAGGACGAGGCCACCGCCCTCGTCGACGCCGCCCTCGACGGCGGGATCAACCTCATCGACACGGCCGACATGTACGGCGGCGGCGAGTCGGAGGAGATGGTCGGCAAGGCCATCGCCGGACGCCGCGACGACATCGTGCTCGCCACGAAGGCGGGCATGCCCATGGGCGACGAGCGCAACCACCGGGGCAGTTCGCGCCGCTGGCTGGTCACCGCGCTGGACAACAGCCTGCGCCGCCTCGGCGTCGATCACGTCGACCTCTACCAGATCCACCGGTGGGACCCGGAGACCGGCGACGAGGAGACGCTGTCGGCCCTGACCGACCTCCAGCGGGCGGGCAAGATCCGGTACTTCGGCTCCTCGACCTTCCCCGCGTACCGCCTCGTACAGGCCCAGTGGGCCGCCCGCGAACACCACCTGGGCCGTTACGCCACCGAACAGCCCAGCTACTCGGTCCTCCAGCGCGGCGCCGAGACGCATGTGCTGCCCGTGGCCGAGCAGTACGGGCTCGGGGTGCTGGTGTGGAGCCCGCTGGCCTCGGGCTGGCTGTCGGGCGCGATCCGCGCGGGCCGGTCCATCGCCACCAGCCGCTCGACGTTCATGCCGGACCGCTTCGACCTCACCCTCCCCGCCAACCGGGCCCGGCTGGAGGCCGTCGAGCGGCTGGCCGAGGTCGCCGACGGCGCGGGTCTGACGATGATCCAGCTCGCGCTCGGCTTCGTCACCGCGCACCCCGCCGTGACCAGCGCCCTCGTCGGCCCGCGCACCCCGGACCACCTGCGCGCGCAGCTCGCCGCCGCCGACACCGTGCTCTCCGTCGACGTACTCGACGCGATCGACGCCATCGTGGCCCCCGGTACCGACCTCGCCCCGCACGAGAAGCACGACACCCCGCCCGCGCTGCTCGACCCTTCCCTGCGGCGCCGCTGACGGCAAGCTGACGGCAACAGGCGGGCGCGGAAATCCTGTTGAGGTTCCCGGTGGTGGCCACTACGTTCGGCCGGATGACTTCCGGGTCGGCCCAAGAGGGCCAGAACGACATCCAGCTGAACCACACCGTCATATCCGCCTACGACCGCCATCTGTCGGCCGAGTTCCTCGCCGCCGTCCTGGGCCTGGAGGTCGGCGCGCCGTTCGGGCCGTTCCTCCCCCTCGACCTCGGCAACGGCGTCACGCTCGACTACTACGAGAAGCGCGACGAACCGATCCAGCCGCAGCACTACGCGTTCCTTGTGCCCGAGGAGCGGTTCGACGGCATGATCGCCCGGCTGGAGGCGGTCGACGTCACCTACTACGCCGACCCCCACCACACCGAACCCGGGCGCACCAACACGCTCTTCGGCGGCCGCGGCGCCTACTTCGAGGACCCGGACGGCCACAACATGGAGATCATGACCCGGCCGTACGTCAGGCCGTAGCCGAGCCGGGAGCGAACGACCGGCGCACCGCCTCCGACAGCGCCCGGCGGCGCCGGTCGTGCTCCTCGGGGTGGTCGTCCCGGGTCGCGGTGGTGTAGGGGCCCGCCGCGGACCAGGTCAGGGCCATGGCGGTGACCAGGGCGAGGATGTCGTGGGGCTCGGTCGAGGCGCTGACCCGGCCCTGCCGCTGCGCCTCGGAGACCGCCCGCAGCTTGGCGGCGACCGCGGGCGCTTCGGGCGACAGGCTTCCGGTGTGGATGCCTTCCAGCTTCGCCCAGGTCACCAGGCGGACCAGATCCGGGCGGGCGAGAAACGCGTCGTACAGCCGCACGGCGTACCCGGCGAGGTCGGTGGCGGTGAACGGGACGGCGTCGGCGACGGCGTCGGCGTGCAGGCGGAAGACCGCCTCGAACAGGCCGAGCTTGTCGCCGAAGTAGGCATACAGCTGGGCCTTGTTGACGCCCGCGGCGGCCGCGATGCGGTCCACGCGGGCGCCCGCGATGCCGTGGGCGGCGAAGTCCTCGGTGGCGGCGTCCAGCAGGCGTCGGCGGGTGGCGTCGGCTTTCGCGGGGGACATGGCGCCAGATTACCAACTGGTTGGTTGTTTTTTCGCGGCGCACTGCTCTACCGTCAAACTAACCAACTAGTTGGTTTTACGGAGGAGAGGCGGCACCCCATGGCCATACGCGCGTACGCGGCGGAGCGAGCACGAGGACCGGTGCGGGCGCGGGAGTACGAACCCGCGCCCCTCGGCCCCCACCAGGTGGACGTCACCGTCACCCACTGCGGGGTCTGCCACACCGACATCGACATGATCGACGACCTGCACGGCATCTCCCGCTACCCGCTGGTCGCCGGGCACGAGGCCGTCGGCGTGATCGCGGCGCTGGGCAGCGCGGTCGACCGCACCCGGCTGTCCGTCGGGCAGCGGGTCGGCGTCGGGGCGACAGCCGGTGCGTGCTTCGCCTGCGAGTGGTGTCTCGGCGGGCGGCAGCACCTCTGCCCGGACAAGGACGACCTGGTGCTACGCGGCGATGGCGGCGCGTTCGCCACCCAGGTGCGCGCCGGTGACTGGCGGTACGTCCAGCCCCTCCCCGACGCCCTGCCGTCCGAGCAGGCCGCCCCGTTCCTGTGCGCGGGTTCGACGGTGTTCTCGGCGCTCGTACGGCACGGAGTGCGGCCCACGGACCGGGTCGGCGTGGTCGGCGTCGGCGGACTGGGTCATCTCGCCCTCCAGTTCCTCGCGAAGTGGGGATGCCATGTCACGGCCCTTTCCGCGACGGCCGCGAAGGCGGACGACGCCCGGCGGTTCGGGGCGCACGAGTTCGTCGTGGCGGGCCCGGCGGGCGAGGGGCTCGGGGGGCTTGCCGGATCGTTCGACTTCGTCCTGTCGACCGTCCCGGCGGACCTGCCGTGGGACGCGTACCTGGCGGCGCTGCGGCCGGGCGGCACGCTGAGCGTCGTCGGCGTGCCCGAATCCGCGGTCACCGTGCGTCCGCTGGCCCTGCTGCCGGGCGAGAAGCGCCTCGCCGGGGGCGTCGTGGGGACGCCCCTGGAGACGCGGCAGATGCTCGACTTCGCGGCCCGGCACGGCATCCGGGCGGAGGTCGAGACGTACCCGGTGGCGCGCATCGAGGAGGCGCTCGACGCCGTACGCGGCGGGCGGGCCCGCTACCGCGCGGTGCTGGAGTTCTGACCACCGGTCATGCGACGGGACACGGTCAGGGGCCTACGGCGCCAGAATGTCCAGCTCGCGCAGGGCGCCGAAGGTGATCTCGCGGGTGTGGCGCTCCGCGCGCTCCGCGTCCCCGGCGCGGACCGCTTCGGCGACCCGGACGTGGAGGGTGACCGCCTCCGGGTCCGGGTCGGTGAACATCACCTGGTGCTCGGTACGGCCCGCCAGGACCTCGGTGACCACGTCGGCCAGGCGCGCGAACATCTCGTTGCCGGATGCGCGCAGGATCGTGCGGTGGAAGGCGACGTCGTGCACGAGGTAGGCGGGCAGCTGCTGGCCGCGGGAGGTGGCGACCATGTTGAGCGCGTGCTCGGTCAGCTCGGCGCACTGGGCGGCGGTGGCGTGCTCGGCGGCCAGTGCGGCGGCGGCCGGTTCGATGGCCGAGCGCAGGGAGGTCAGGGAGCGCAGCTGGCGGGGGCGGTCGGGCCCGGCCAGCCGCCAGCGGATGACCTGCGGGTTGAAGACGTCCCATTCGTCCGGGGGGAGGACGGTCACCCCGACGCGGCGGCGGGAGCGCACCAGGTGCATGGACTCCAGGACCCGCACCGCCTCGCGGACCACGGTCCGGGAGACGTCGAAGCGGCGCTCCAGCTCGTCGGTGCGCAGCACGGTGCCCGGCGGGTAGTCGCCCGCGGTGATCGCGGGCCCGAGGGAGGACAGCAGCCGAGCGTGCAGTCCCCGCCCTGTGGTGGGCCCCTGGTCGGGCCCCTGATTGGGCCCCTGGTTGTCCATGGAGTCAGACTACGTGGCCGCCCCGCAGCGTTTAAGTATGACTTTTACATCACGAACTCTTGAATACGTCGTATCAGTGGGGTTGAGTGTGCTGCCAGCGGTGCCGAGGTCGAGAACGACAGTCGAGGAAGACAGCACCGGAGCAGAACAGCGAGGTTTTCCACATGCATGCCCCCCTGGTCGTCGTCATGGGAGTGTCCGGCACGGGCAAGACCACGGTCGGCCCCCTGCTGGCCGAGGCGCTCGGTGTGCCGTACGCCGAGGCCGACGACTTCCACCCGCCGGCCAACATCGCCAAGATGTCCGCCGGTACCCCGCTGGGCGACGAGGACCGCAGGCCGTGGCTGGACGCCATCGGCGTGTGGGCCCATGACCACATCGCTCACGGCGGTGTGGTCAGCTGCTCCGCGCTGAAGAGGAGCTACCGGGACCGGCTGCGCGCGGCCGAGCCCGGCGTCGTCTTCCTGCACCTGACCGGCGAGCGCAAGCTGATCGCCGACCGGATGCAGGAGCGCAAGGGCCACTTCTTCTCCGGCGCGATGCTCGATTCGCAGCTCGCCACCCTGGAGCCGCTCCAGGCGGACGAGAACGGCGTGGCCGTCGACATCGCCCCGGGCCCCGAGACCATCACCGAGCAGGCCGTCGCCGCACTGCGGCGGGCCGAACGCCAGTAACCCGTAGGTAAGGAAACCCTCCGTGACCAGACTCAGCGCCGAGATGCTGGCAGCGGACACCGTCGACCCGATCACGTCGGCCGGTCACGCACAGCTGGGCATAGCCGTCCTCGTCGGCATAGCCGTTCTCGTCCTGCTCATCACCAAGACCAAGCTGCACGCGTTTCTGTCGCTGACGATCGGCTCGCTGGCGCTCGGCGCCATCGCGGGGGCGCCGCTCGACAAGGTCATCACGAGCTTCTCCGGCGGGCTGGGCGACACCGTCGCGGGCGTCGGCGTGCTGATCGCCCTCGGGGCGATCCTCGGCAAGCTGCTCGCCGACTCCGGCGGCGCCGACCAGATCGTGGACACGATCCTCGCCAAGTCGAGCACCCGGATGATGCCCTGGGCCATGGTGCTGATCGCGGGGATCATCGGACTGCCGCTCTTCTTCGAGGTCGGCATGGTCCTGATGATCCCGGTGGTGCTGCTGGTCGCCAAGCGCGGCAACCTCTCCCTGATGCGGATCGGCATTCCGGCGCTCGCGGGCCTGTCCGTGATGCACGGCCTGGTGCCGCCGCACCCCGGCCCGCTCGCCGCGATCGACGCGGTCCACGCCGACCTGGGCGTCACCCTGGCGCTCGGCGTCCTCATCGCGGTGCCGACCGCCGTCATCGCGGGCCCGGTCTTCTCGCGCGTCGCCGACCGCTGGGTCGACGTCACCCCGCCGGACCGCCTGGTTCCGACACGTCCGTCGGAGGACCTGGAGCGGCGTCCCGGATTCGCCGCCACGGTGTCCACCGTGCTGCTCCCGGTCGTGCTGATGCTCATCAAGGCGCTGGTCGACATCGCCGTGGACGACCCGGCGAACACCGTCCAGCGCGTCGCCGACGTCATCGGCAACCCCCTGGTGGCGCTGCTGGCGGCGGTGATCGTGGGCATGTTCACCCTCGGCCGCGCGGCGGGCTTCACCCGGGACCGCATCTCCACCACCGTGGAGACCTCGCTCGCACCGATCGCCGGAATCCTGCTGATCGTCGCGGCGGGCGGTGGCTTCAAGCAGACGCTGATCGACATCGGCGTCGGCAACATGATCATGGACATCTCGAAGGACTGGAACGTTTCCGCGCTGCTGCTCGCCTGGCTGATCGCCGTCGCGATCCGGCTGGCGACGGGTTCGGCGACCGTGGCCACGATCTCCGCCGCCGGGCTGATGGGGCCGCTCACCGCGGACATGTCCACCACACACGTGGCGCTGCTGGTACTTGCCATAGGCGCCGGATCGCTCTTCTTCAGCCATGTCAACGACGCGGGATTCTGGCTGGTCAAGGAGTACTTCGGGATGAGCGTGGGGCAGACGGTGCGGACCTGGTCCGTGATGGAGACGATCATCTCGGTCGTCGCGCTCGGCTTCGTCCTGCTGCTGTCACTAGTGGTCTAGGCACTGGTGGCTTAGGACCGGAAGGAATACGTACGTCATGACGACACATCCGCTCTTCGACATCGCGGGCCGCACCGCGCTGGTCACCGGCTCCAGCCGGGGTATCGGCCACGCGCTCGCCCGCGGGCTGGTGGAGGCAGGCTGCACGGTGGTCCTCAACGGCCGTGACCAGCAGGCCCTGGACAAGGCCGCGGCCGAGCTCGGCGGCGCGGCGGCGGGCGTGCACACCGCCGCCTTCGACGTCACCGACGGCCCGGCCGTCGCCGCCGGGATCGCCGACGTGGAGGAGCGGGTCGGCCCGCTCGACATCCTGGTCAACAACGCCGGGATGCAGAACCGCGCACCGCTGCTGGAGTTCACCGACGAGGCCTGGCGGCAGATCGTGGACACCAACCTGACCAGCGCGTTCCTGGTGGGCCGGGAGACCGCGCGGCGTATGACCGTCCGCGGCCACGGCAAGATCGTCAACATCTGCTCGCTGCAGAGCGAGGTCGTCCGCCCGGGCATAGCCCCCTACTCGGCGACCAAGGGCGCGCTGAAGATGCTCACCAAGGGCATGTGCGCCGACTGGGGCCAGTACGGCATCCAGGTCAACGGGGTCGGCCCCGGCTACATCGAGACCGAGCTGACCCGGCCGCTCGTCGAGGACGAGAAGTTCAGCACCTGGGTGCGCGGCCGGACCCCGGCGGGCCGCTGGGGCCGCACCGAGGACCTGATCGGCGCGCTGCTCTATCTCGCCTCGCCCGCCGCCGACTTCGTCAGCGGACAGGTGCTGTACGTCGACGGCGGCATGACGAGCGTGCTGTGAAACCTAAGCAAGTGAACGAGGAGGCTGGGCGGATGGTGCTGGGCTGTGTGATCCATGGGCAGGGAGATCTGCGCGTCGACGAACTTCCCGAACCGGAGGCGGCGCCCGGACAGGCGCTGGTGGCGATCCGGTACGGCGGGATCTGCGGGTCGGATCTCCACTACCACGCGCACGGTGGCGTGGGCGACTTCCGGCTGAAGCAGCCCATGGTGCTGGGGCACGAGGTCGTCGGCACGGTCGTGTCGTACGGCGAGGGCGCGAGCGGGCCCGCCCCCGGCACCCCGGTCGCCGTGCACCCGGCGACGCCGTGCGGGGTGTGCCCCGAGTGCGCGGGCGGCCGCGCCAACATCTGCCGCGACACCCGCTACCTGGGCAGCGCGGCGCGCTTCCCCCACGTACAGGGCGGCTTCGCGTCCCGTATCGCCGTCCCGGCCGGACAACTGCGAGTCCTGCCCGAGGGGCTGGAGCCGCGCCGGGCGGCGCTCGCCGAACCGCTGTCCGTCGCCCTCCACGCGGTGCGCCGCGCGGGCGATCTGAAGGGCCGCAACGTACTGATCACCGGTTCCGGGCCGATCGGCTGCCTGGCCGTCGCCGCCGCGCGGGCGGCGGGCGCGGCGTCCATCACGGCGACCGATGTGCTGCCCCGGGCCCTGGAGTTCGCCGCGGCGGCCGGAGCGACGGCGTGCGTACGGGCCGACGACCCGGACGACCCGAACTGGCCCGCCTCCTCCGACGGGATCGACGTCGCGATCGAGGCGTCGGGCGTGGCCGCCGGGCTCGACACCTGTCTGCACCGGGTGCGGCGCGGCGGGGTGATCGTCCAGCTCGGCATGCTGCCACCCGGGCAGAGCCCGTTCGCCGGGAACCTCCTGGTAGCCCGTGAGATCGACCTGCGCGGGGCGTTCCGCTTCCACGAGGAGTTCGACGACGCGCTGCGGCTGCTGGCGACGGAGCCGTCGTTCGACGCGCTGATCAGCGGGGTCCGGCCGGTGCGGGAGGCGAAGGAGGCGTTCGCCCAGGCGGCCGACCGCCGCGAGTCCTGCAAGGTGCTGTTGGACTTCGAGGCCTGAGCGGCCTGACCTGGGCCTGACCAATAACACAGGGGCCTGCTCGCGTGGCTCGCGAGCAGGCCCCTGACGTATGCGTACGTGACTACTTCGTGAAGCCGTAGTTCAGCAGCTTCTTCGCGTCCGCGGTGCGGTTGGCCACCGAGGAGGAGGCGAGGACGGTACCGATGACCGTCTTGCCGCTGCGGGTGGCGGCGAAGACCAGGCAGTACTTGGCCTCCGGGCCGGAACCGGTCTTCACACCGATGGCGCCCGAGTAGGTGCCGAGCAGCGAGTTGGTGTTCTCCCACGTCATGTTGCGGGAGCCACCGCTCTTGGTGACGGTCTTCTGCGTGGTCTTCTTCGTCTTCACGACCGTGCGGAAGGTGGAGTACTTCATCGCGCTGCTCGCGAGCTTCGTCAGATCGCGCGGCGTGGAGTAGTTCTTGCCATGCCCTATGCCGTCGAACGAGTCGAAGCTGGTGTTCTTCAGGCCGAGGCTCTTGGCGGTGGAGTTCATCTTGCCGATGAACGACTTCACCCGCGCGGCCCGCGTCGAGCCGGTGCCGAACTTGTCGGCCAGGGCGTACGCGGCGTCACAGCCGGACGGCAGCATCAGCCCGTAGAGCAGCTGGCGGACGGTGACCTTGTCGCCGACGATCAGCCGGGCCGAGGAGGCCCAGTTGTTGTCGACGATGTAGTCGCTGTACGCCTTCTGGACCGTGACCTTGGAGTTGAGGTTGAGGCCCTTCTGAGCCAGCACCACCCGGGCGGTCATGATCTTCGTGGTGGAGCCGGTGGAGAGACGGGTGTCGGCGGCCTTCTTGTAAAGGTCCTTGCCCGTCCCGTTGTTCATCACGTACCCGCCCTTGGCGGCGATCGTGGGCGCAGCGGCGGCAGCCTGGGCCGGGGCCACGGCCACGGAGGACAGCACGGCCCCCGCGGCGAGGACGCTCAGCGCGGAGAGGCGACGCATGCGCTTGGTGGTGGTTTTCAAATGAATACTCCAATGTCCCTTTGGGCGCGGCCGTCCGGAAGGGAAAGCCGTCGATCAGGGACGCATGAGAGCGG
>Ga0307508_10006691_pt1 | contig 10809 bp, 18 predicted proteins | sample 9_EM_MG_FD_203089 | JGI IMG/M metagenome (GOLD analysis project Ga0307508, IMG submission 203089) | Populus trichocarpa ectomycorrhiza microbial communities from riparian zone in the Pacific Northwest, United States - 9_EM | ecosystem: Host-associated > Plants > Roots > Unclassified | place...
GGGTTTGCGGGAAATGTTTACGGACGTTCGAATGATACCGTGTGACCGGCACGTATCGCGATAATTACGATACATGGCAATATGTCGACGGCGCCAGTTTCCAGTGGGCTTGCGTGCGAGATGTAGAGTAAGTGCAATGGAGTAGATACATAGCGTAGGTAGGGTATGTAGGTATTCCGTCGGGTATGTAGGATAGCTGTCAGCATGGAAAGAACTGGGAGCGGCGTCCCGAAGCGGAGGAACCCGCAAAGTACCTTTGTGAAAAAGGATGTCTTTCTTGAAAATGGATGATACCTATTCCGGGCTGCGTCTCGTGTCGCTGGGTACAGCGCTTTTGGTATCGTACACGTGGGTCGAAGTCCATATCTATATATGTTGCGAGTTGCTTTTTCAACAATGAAGAAGGTTGGGCCATTTCTAGTGGTTGATGGTAAAGCCGTGAGAGCAGGTTTCTACTTGAGAAGTAATGTACATATACGAACAAGCACATACCTATACTGGCGTCCGACGACGGTTGAAATTCCCTACCTGTAGAACCGATTAAACCATACAGGGCCAACCCCGCCTGTGTGATTGACGCTTGAAATGTAATTGTGACATATGTACCTACTTACTTAAGTACATAGTACCTACTCCACCCTACTCTAGAATAGTACCTATTATACTCCGCCCCTCTGCGCGCTCGCGGTGCTCGGGCTCCGTTGGGGATCTAGCCTCGGCCCTGCCTCTCGGCGGTCTCCGCGCGCCCTCCGAGGTCACAAAACGCCGAGAAAATGGTGCATGTAGTATGTACCGTCGAGAATACATGCGTTTTATCCCCAGACGACCCGGTATTCTTTGCAATTGTTTCACAACATGTTTACACGTGGAAGAGCAGGTGAGCTACTTCTTTGGCTTCCCAATTCAGGGGGTCCGTATATACTACATACTGGGCGAGTTGTTTTTACGCCGTAAAAGGTGTCACATCTCACCAGCTTGCGAAATAGTAGGAATATATACGGTCAAATTACGGTGTAAAAAAGACCCCCTTTTTCAAAAGGGTAGCTATAACTGTGATCTACCCATTGAGATCGCACACCATATGCACGTCATTGAGATCCCTTCTCTCCCTATGTATCCCTTCTCTCCCTACTACGTATCCCTTCTATCCCTACACAGCGTTGCGGCCACGAGCTCTGTACATACGCCTCTCCAGAAAAAAAAATCAGAAAAAATATACCAAAAAAAAGGTCATGATAACTTTAAAACATAGAAATACAACTTCCCCATACCTGAATGGAGATAGCGGAACAAGTGTGGGTTGGTGCCGGAAAAGCCAGAACAAAAGCCCCGCAAAAAATAAAAAACATGCCAACCAACGCCCTCCGAAGTCAGAAAACGAAGAGAAAAAAAAGTAAAGAAACCCGGGATAAAATCTAGGGAATATTTTGCAAATCATACGTCAAAGGCAAAAGGAACAGGTTCCCTCTTCCCCCTTACTCATCTTCATCCTCTTCGCCGTAACGGACAGGCAACAACTGTAAGTTCGCTAGCTCCCAGACTATCCGCATTCGCGCGTGTTGCATGTTGCCACTGCGATAGTTCGGAATGCCGCCGCGCGAGAGGATCTCACAGGAGATTAGCACGAAGATACCGCAATCGCTGCCGTTGGTTTGCTGCGGGTAGTCGCTCATCACCCAGTCTGTCCATCCGCCTAGGTCGAGACTTTCGCCGACCTCGCTCTGGAGATAGTTTCGCAGACGCTATCAAAATCGGTCAGTGATGGAGTGATGCAAGGAGGGATGATTACAAGGGGTATATACACCGAAAATATCTCTCGGATGGCTTTTGGTGGAGTTTAGGGAATCGTAGTATTCGAACCGTTTCTTTGCTGGGTTGATGGCCGCCAAGGTCCAATGGTTGCCGTTCTCGTTGATGGGGATGAGAATGTATTGGCATTCCAGAATCTTCGCTCCCTGGAAACCACGTTTTCTTGCCCAGGCCTTGACTCCGTTGTAGCCACTCCGCTGCATGCCTTGAAAAAAGTAAGGGCTGAAGATTATGGTCCTCTTCCTTTCCCGTTCGAAGAGAAGCCTGGAGTAGGCGGTGACCGCCTCGTCATTCAGCCAGCCGCGTGGATCCATCACCCTGTTAAGAATATAACTGCCAATCCGGATAGATTCACGTGGATTCTCGAAGGTCATTTCGATGTAGGTAACGTCGCGCTTTTGCACACCACGCTGTTCGGCTTCAACTTCCCGGCAAATTGTGGTGGCTTCCTCCAGTTCTCGACCATGCAAAGGCCTTATCACTTCCCGTCGAGCCTAGAAGCCCGCCAAAAAAAAAACCAAAAAAACATCAGTATCCGAGAGCTGTGGTAATTGACATTGGGAAAAAGAAGAACGAACCATTCTCTTTTCCTCTTTCGCTCTCCGCGCTTCCTAAATGTCCACCGCACAACATTAGCCTGTGAGAACGGTAGCGATGGACCCGGAAATCAACGCACTTCTGCACGTATCCGCTCCACCTCGGCATCTATCTCCTTCTGTCTGTTCCGAACCGCCTCCAGTTTCTGGAATCCATCGGCGTGGATGTCTAAACTACGGAGAGTAGCGCCGAGAATGTCCCGCGCCGAATTGCCCAGGGCTCTCGCCCGTTCAATCTACCACAGATCGTAAGTGGACAACTCAAGGGATAATGCTCGTGCACTCATTAACACACCGCTCTGATGGTTCCGTTTCCATCCCTCACGGGCTTCGTTATTCGATGCGCAAATTTGTCCGCTGGGCGCCTGGGCGTGAAACGCGGCGTTGTCTTCGAGTACGCAATGCCCATTGTCGGTCTTCGTATCTGGCCTCTTCCAGTAGCTCCGATTTGAAGTGCCTGCTGGCGATCCCTGCGCAACGTTTCCTTCAAGCCCTCAGCTTGTTCTCGACGGAGGAGGGCGCTCTCATATATCTGCCGTGCCGTCCTCCGTGGGCGCCTCTTGGGATTGAAGGGCTTCTCAGGCTGCTCGAAACGGAACGTCGTTGTACCGTCGGTCTTGACCTTTGACACATGTCCGAGTTTCTTTGACTGCGGGCGCTTCTGCGCCGGCGTCTTTCGTGCAGGCGTTTCATCCTCTGAGGCAAGCGGCGAGGGCAGCTGATGGTGGGCGGGCAGTTTCTTTATTGACACCTCATCAGATGCGGGAATGCCAATCCTCAGTCGTTCAGTATTGCTGCGTGAGGTGGTGTCGGAACCGCTGACACCTGTCGAACATTGAGTGACAGCTTCGATGGTGCCTTCATGTTTCACCATCTATTGTCAGCGGACAACACGATACAAACCGAGCCGCTGGGATCAAACAAACCTTGGTCCTCGAGCGGTTTCACCTTCTCCTCCGTAGCTGCCTCCTCGGACTGTACCAGCTGCCCATTATTACCGTCGTCTTCCGGTGCGGCCGCCGTAGTGTGTGCCGAGGATATATCGGACGCTACAATCCCCACCGCGATCCAGGTTAGCAACTGAGGGGGCACACACCCGAGAGTGGAGTGGAGAGAAATGGCTGTAATACCGAAGCCGAATATCCTGGCAAACCCTTCCGCCGCACGACTCCAGAATCCAACCGGCTGGCGCGGCTGTCTGCTTGCGAGCGTGTCGGCGTCCTCGTCGGAATCTCTCATCTTGTCGTACGATCTTTTCCGCAAGCTGGCAGGGGCCACGAATGAGGACGGAGAAAAGGCGCGCTCGACGGTTGGAGGTGGTGATGGTTGCGGTGATGGTGACGGAAGCCGCAGCCCACTGGCGGTGGGGTCCATCCTGTGTGGGGGCTGAATCCGGTCGCGGGGTGCGCGGGCAGGACGGAGTGTTGTCGTCCCTGTTTGAGGGGGGTGCGACCGCCGTGAGTGATGGTGTTGATTGCAAGAGAAAGAGTGGTTGTTGCAATGACGCGGCAACCGGTGGGCTTGGGTCAGACGAAGTTAACGTTGATTGAGCCACACGCGTAAGTAGATAGTTCCCAGGCGAGAAGAGAGATGGGGCAGAATGATCGAATTTGTCTGATGGTGGTAGGGACGACCAGGGATTACCGCACCAAGGATGTTGGCGGAGCACGGAGAGAGGAGAACAGCTCCCTTCTTCAGCTTCGGTGGGTTTCTCGACGAATGCAACCGACGCTCCACGTTTGTCGTTTCGTGCTCCTTCTGCGACGCCTTCTGTGATTGCTCGCTTCGGCGCTAGTGCTCATGTAAACTTGATTTCCACACAGCCAAGACTGCCAAGCCTAAACTGTGTTCTTAGCTGATCATCGAGTGATCAGAGTGAATCAGTTGAGGTACGACGAATATTTGTTCGGCTTTCATCCCTCCCGACACCAAAATATCCGGCGTGGACCCTCTATCCGCGATAGACCCCCACGCAAAATTCCACGATTAAGTACATTAGGCGCGTAGTGGCCCACACCTTTTCAGATGCTACAGCATGGCGGAAGTTTCTTGGGAACATCCGGCAGACTAAGTCCATCATTGCTTGGATTGTAACCTTTCCTCGGCATGTCACCCTTCTGTACTCGCTTTTTAGCAGGCCTACCCCGAGGTATCTTGGTCAAGGCCAAGTTCGTTTTCTCCACTATTATCTTCCGCCTGGTGCAGCGAGCTCGGATCCAGCTTGGTCAACCTCCTTTTAGGGTACTCGGAACCGAGCGGCGCCATGTCGTGCTTGTAGGTTTCAACCCAATTGCCGCGAGAAAGCGTCTCGGGCATGCTAATCAATTGGAGCTCTTGCCTGAAGATGATGGATGGCTGCGACCGCATGGCCACATGGTATGCCCGTGTCCTGGCAACGAATGCAGGAGTGGGTAGATGCCGTCAAATCCGCCGGGAAAGACTGGCCATCGTGTATCCGGGCGACGCGACTCTTGGTGCTACTGCCTGTGCTTGTATCTTCCAGTCCTGTTCAGCGATCCGCGGAGCAGTAAAGCTTGAACCAACAGAGTGAAACTTTGGGACTGTTGGATGACTTTCTGATGTCATAGGAATGTTTGCGCATCTCCTTACGGCAAAATCCAACCGCCCATATCAATGATGGGAAGGCCGCGTTCCCCCTTTGCGTGTGGCATTCGCAGGTTCCAAGAGATTTAGTCCATATACATACGTTGGAGGGTGTCCAAAACGCTCTCTCTCTGTCTCCATATCGCCAGTCTTCAGCGACTTCAGTATACGGTACATATCCGGCACGGTGGGAAAATAGATGTGGCCCTCAAGAGCAAAAGTAGTGATTTAACTCGGTGATTTACCCAGCTCCAGACTGCTAGGCCGAGTGCGTGACGCACTTTCGTGTCGGGTCCATCGTGGATAGAGGGGTCCACGCTGGATACTTTGGTGTCGGGAGGGATCCATAGGGGATAGTAGCTGCAGTAGCAATGGTAATTCCGCGGGCAGGCTGCCGGTGGCTGCGATGGAATGGTCTGCCTGACAGCCCTCGGCCCAAGGCGGACGAGCGGGGACGAAAAAGCTCGGCCACCGGCCCGGCCAGCTGTGATCTGGGTCCGTGGCTCGGCGAGTCGGTCAAGAGATGTGGCCACGCCATGTGGGCACCGGACAGACCGCGGCAGAGCCAAAATGCCACCCCTTCCACCCTTCCACCCGCGCAGATGCGAAACGTTCCGGAGCTTCGACCGGTATGCATACGTCTTCAAGCTGACTCGGTTCCCGTCCGCTTCCCTCGGTGTATGCAGTTGGCGTTTGATGGGCGTGATGTAGTGCAGCACAGCCGCTCCCCCCGTGCCCTATCGCACCAGAAGCCACTCTGCGCAGCGGGTGACTGGACCAGGCGAATATTGGGGGTGGGGGGGGGGGGGGCACAGTGGCTGCGGTAAATGGGCCGGGCCGGGGGACTAGGGCACGCACCGCGATGTCGATGTAAGCCTTGACCGGCGAGGCTGAAAGCGGCGGGCTGTGTCTCTGCTCCTAGAGGCACGCGTGGCATTCCTCGCGCCGGACTGGCGGAATGCGCGCCACGAACCGAACGGTTGATGCTGATGATTCATTAATTGCATGCGACCTATCAGATCATGGCGACACAGTCCGCGAACGAGTGGTGGGGGCGACGGTGTCTCATTGATCGTGCAAACCGAATGGATGGGGGGTGAAGGCTCTGGAGTGGATAGATGCAGGCAGAGTGATCGGACGTGACCCGCAGGAGCGCTTGCCGAAACCGTTGTCGCGCGCTTCCGCCCGAAATCCCGACTATGTATGCCGCTCATCGCCTGGCCGCGTGCATCCTGCCAGCAGCAGCCCAGTGGGGGGCATGCAGCCGGCGAATGGTGCTTCGTCCTGCGTGCGTGGAGGGCACCAGCTCCGATTGGGAGCCGCCCCGGAAACCAATCGTCGGGGTTCGGCTTCGAACGGCCGGGCACGCAAGCGGGTAAGCGTATTGTCGTGGTGTCCGCGGGAGAGAGGAGGCTGACAGCCTGGAGGACGTTAACCGCCGGTGTGTTTGTGCTGGTGTGGACGTGCGTCGGCAGAGCTGGAGGCCTGCCGTGGTCGGATGATCTCAAGGTCCTGCGTGAAGTGGGGGGACTTGGGTCCGGGCGGATGCTGTGCGGCTGCGCACGCGGAGGAAGAAGCGACCTGGCGGAGATGGTGGTCTGGCTGCCGCAGCGACAGCTCTGGATCAACGCTCGCGCTGGCTTGTATTGGGACTCTTCTTCGTGTTCTGTGTGCTTATGTAAGTTTGCTGAGATTCCCCGATCCATCGCGAGCCAGGTGGGCGGCAATGGCCGCTAATTAGGCGAGACGTCTGTGATGTCACGAGCAATCGCTGCCTTGGCTACCTGACCACCTTCCCCACCATACTTCGCCGCCTACCACCAGCAACCGCAACATCTCAACCAAGCGAACAATGTCCGTCGTACCTTTCGGTCCGCCCACCGTCCTGCAGCTGGTGGCCGAATGCCTCCCGCCTGGTGAGCAGCCGCAGCTCAGAAATCCCTATGACGCCATCGCAATCTTCACGCACGCCTGCATGCTCTCCGTGGGCTTCAAACTGGTGGGGCTGAGTGAGGACGACTCTTTGGGTATCTAGCTGCCCAACCCGCTGCCATCTCTAGGGCTGCATTATGCTGACGCAGAGATCCGCTAGCTCCGCCGTCCGACCAGTCGGCGCCGCAGCAGTTGCCGTCGAACTGGAACTCGGGCAGTGGCGGCATTTATGGCTTTCGATACTCGCACCCGCAGTCGTCGATGCAGTTCCTCGTCAAGGCCAACCGGCTCGGTGGCAAGACCGTGATCATGGGCCTCGGACTGGGCGACGACAAGACGACCAGCTTCGATGTCGACACGAAGGACTTCACGAGCGCGAGCTTCTTCCCGTACAGCAGCAGCAGCAACGGCGAGCGGAGAAACCTCGAGGATGGGTTCATCTCCGCCAGCAGGATGTCGGACCTCGCCATCCTCGTCAAGATCAACATCGTCCAGAAGCTCGTGCCAAACATCAGCAAGCCAGGCTACGAGGAAGAGGAGGCGGCCACAGGCGGTGGTGGTGGCAGCGCACAGGCTCCACGTCAGCAGCAACAGCAGCCGCGCCGAGACCGTGACGACGACCAGGATCCACTGCGCGCACCGTGGCCGCACAGAAACCCATATGGTGACAGGGGGTACCCTCGAGGCGACTCACCGCCGATGCCTGCGGGTGGCGAGCGCATCCCGGGCTTCGACGACGATTACGACATCTATCGGCTGCCCGGAGGCAGAGGCAGAGGCGGAGGCAGCGGATATCCTCCGGGGGGTAGGAATCCACTCAGCATCGGAGAGGACGACTTGTTCCCGCCCGGCTTGGGCCCGAATTCGCCGCTGGGGGGTCCTTTCATCGGCGAAGGGGGCGGAATGGGCGGGATGCATCCGGGACCGGACCACCCAATGTTCGGAGGCAGAGGAGGCGGCGGTAGGATGGGGCCAGCAGGATACGGAAGGTACGGCCCCTGCCCCTGGACCCGCGCGGTGTTCCGGAAAAACCGCTGACCCCGTTCTCTCCAGGGCGCCGCCGGGCTCGCGTTACGATCCGGTTCACCCAGGGGACGAGCAGCCGACGGGAAGGCCGAGGGGCCCTCACGGACCAGGCGGACTCGGGTTCGGACCGCACAATCCGTTCGGCGGCTACGGAAGTGGAGATTTCATGTGATGGGGATTCACGCATTGACTTTTCTTTCTTTCTTTTTTTACTCTCTCTGTGTGTATCTTTACCTTCATTCGTCTTTGTCCGGTGTTGAAGGTGATGATGATGTCTACGTGACGATGTCCCCGTTTGATCCCACCAGTTGATCCGCGCGGAATCCCGGAAACGGAAAGTCTTCGGAACAACTAGCCGCGCATTTCATCTGTCGTGTCGTGTAGATTTTGTCGTGGGCTGTGCTGCCGAGGCCCGACGACTAGATATCTAGAAACTTCCATCGAGCTAATTACGTCATCCGTGGAGCGGCGGTGGCTTTCATGTGATCGATTGTGTTTGCTGGAGGGAGTCAAGAGTATGTATGTACGCGAACAAGTTGTCGATCGACGAATTCGCCCAGGCACCGTTCGAAGCCGTTTCTGCTCTGATTTCCCGGGGTTTTCTCCACCTACCTGCAGAATAGTAGAGCACAGTAGATAGAATACAGATGGCCTGTCACGCGACGGGTGCAAACCAATGAGCGGGGAAGGGGAGTGCGTGAAGATGCAAACATCCTCCTCCTCCTCCTCCTCCTCCTCCTCCTTGTCCCGGCGATGAGCGAATCGTTCGCGGAGATGTGATCCGCCTGGTGATCCCCCGCCTTGCAGAGCTCTCCGTAGGTGGTATGTAAAGTACTCTGCAGTACAGCAGAAGTGTGAGAGGAGTCACATGGCTGGCTGCCTCTGTACATCATACACCTCACATACGTACGTCGTTTTTCTTGGTTGCTCGCCCGCTGCCTTGGTGTGTGTATGTACTTACATAGCGTCGCAGTTGGGGCTAGGCCTAATTGGGGGGGCAGATCGGCGCCAATGTCATTCTGTGGCACCCGCGCAAGCAAGCACGGGGCCGCACTCGTCGAGAGTGACGTTTCGATGACGATGACGACGGTCATCGTCGTTGCTGCTCCCCGCCCGGAAAACAGCTATAAAACAGCGGCCCCTCTCTCCTCCTCCACTGCTTCCTTTCCTTCTCTATCGACTCAACACACTCTCACACTCTCACACAAACCCACCACCACAACAACACTAGCCTTTTCTTCTCCTACAAAAACGTAACTCAAAAACTTCATCAAACATGTCTGATCACGGTCTGTCTTTTCTTTCCTTTATTTGCGTTTGCATTTTTCCTCTTCCTCTTTCCTCTTCTGCTTTCAATCCGATTCGAAAAGAAGAAAAACTCCTCCATCGCCTAACCCAACTAACATCCATCGCCATATGTAGGCCGCCAGACCATGACCGACAAGGTTTCGTCCACCGTCAAGCCCGATACCCAGAAGTCGACTACCGAGCATGTCGGCGACAAGGTCACTGGCGCCTACGACCGCGCCGCTGGAACTGTTCAGCCGCAGTAAGCAGCTTCCCTTGCTTCTCTTCTCTCTCTCTCTCTCCCTCTACTGCTTCCTTCCCTCTCTTCCTTCTCTGCTTCCTAACCCACTGCTCCGGCCCAGGTCCGAGAAGTCGACCACCCAGAAGGCAGGTGACTACGCCCGCGGCGGCTCCGACGACACCAAGGACCAGTCCAAGGGCATCGCTCAGACTGTCACCGACACGGTCCACGGCGCCACTCAGTCCGCGAAGGACACTGTCAGCTCGATGACCGGCAACAAGTAGACCCCTTCGCAACACGACCACACCGGATTGAATCCGACTTGATGGTGTGTAACTGGGTGCTTTATTATCTTCTGTCTGGTTTTCTTTGGGTACTTTTGGGGGGGGGGGCTTTTCTTCTATAATTTACATTCTCTTTTGTGATGGAACGGAGCTCGGTATATTGGGATACTTGTCGATGCAGATGGCTGGGCGGGAGCTTGGTACATAGTTGAATCGAACTGGGTGTCCCTGTTCTCTAGAGATGTCGTGATGGATGTCCCCGTGACTCCGATATGTTGCTCTCATTATTTATCCGGATGCGAAACGTGATTGGTGGCCCCCACCGCGGCCCAATCGATCGTCACGGCAGATCGAGCACTATGTATGTATGTAGGTATATATCTAGGTAGCTATCTATCTGCTGGATGGCGATCCCGTCGAGCGCAGTCCTCCAAGGATCCTACCGTTGGGTATGGAACGCGCATGCACGTATGTATGTAGAGTACATAGCAATCAATCTATCCATCCACAACCATCGGCCACGCTTGTACGCTCGCAGCCGAGGGGCGTCAACACGCACGGCAGGAGCCCATCCAGCGCACGACCGCCGCAGGGAGCAGCGGTATGTAGTCATGTAGTTAGATACATACGTAGCGGACGACGTCGGAACCACACGCAACATTTCCACCGATGCGAGAGGGAGGCGCGGGTCTCAGCACGGTGGAGGCGGGATGTGGAGATTGGATATGATGTGCTCGGGGGGTGGGGGGGATATTCGTACTCGATCAAGGAGGAGGAGGAGGAGGAGGACGCCGTCTTCCCAGCAGGCGTGTGTGGACGGAGAAACCGCGCAGCCCCCCGAATCGAGTCGGAGCTGGTGCGGGCGCGAGAGGGAGAGGAGAGGAGAGGAGAGGAGAGGAGAGGAGAGGAGAGCAAAGATGTAGATAGATAGATAGAAGATGTATCATCCGCCTTTTTTTTTTTTTTTTTTGTTGTTTGGGGGGGCGCGGCCGGCCCCGCCCGCGGGGGGGGGGGGCAGGGGGGCGGGGGC
>Ga0307508_10006692_pt1 | contig 10808 bp, 11 predicted proteins | sample 9_EM_MG_FD_203089 | JGI IMG/M metagenome (GOLD analysis project Ga0307508, IMG submission 203089) | Populus trichocarpa ectomycorrhiza microbial communities from riparian zone in the Pacific Northwest, United States - 9_EM | ecosystem: Host-associated > Plants > Roots > Unclassified | place...
AAGAAATGGATTAACTCGGTACGTAACTGAGCTAAACCAGACATTACCTCCGAGCCGCTTATTGATAATGGACGCCACAGCTTGCTGCGCAACGCGGGCTTGCTCATCCGATTCGGATTCCGCTAGACTCCAGACTAACAAATCTGAAAGGGTCACAGAGATGTCTTCGACGGGAAGCTTCACCTTCGGAGTTCCACGAAGTTAACAAACTAGTTGCCACCGATGCCGTTGTAAAGTGCACGTACATCCTTTCTGAGAGGAACAATGGCTGCCGTGAGCAGAGGGATTAGGGCCTTCTGGTCAGACACAGCCAGCCGCTAATTCAAGCGGTCAGTTCATGAATACACCGGTGGGCAGCAGGCGTACAGCCATAGGGGTAAAAGGAATACTGTCTGCAGGTAGTTTTCTCGTCTTAAAGAGAGCTGATGGATCTGTACCTGTAAATGTATCGAAAAGTGATGTTACCAATGCCAATTGTCGCCTGTGACAGCACATAATTGTCGGTGAAGGCATAAATGTAGATGGAGGCGAACTGACTCGGAAGGAAGTGAGCGAGTTAGAAGAGTTATGATTTTTCCAGCAGCTTTTATCACGCGAGCATCCGAGGTCACGGTTAACAGCGGTTGCGCGCCGGCAGAAGAATGGAGGGGTGTAGTAGATCCGCGAATAAATAGCCAAAAAAGCGGTTCCCCAAGGGTCTCAGCATACTTGGGAACATCCGCATGACCCCTCTCGATTTTCTGCTGCAAAACACCATACAATGACGTCAGGATATCGTATGCGTAGGCGGAATCGCACTCCGCGTCCACTTCGTGCTCCTGTTGTCGACCTGGCGCACATATTGAATCAAGTTTTGCAGAGAGCCGGATCACCAAGGTCTCAAAGAGTGTCGGCTGCAAGCAAAGCGTTGTCAGGGACGCCAGAATATTTCGAATTTTTGCTCGCTCCGCGTGTGCCGTCCTCGGAGGGCCACAAAGAGGCAATGAGTTGAACAGCATGGGCAGCGTAGTATGTTCAAGCGCCTTCGCGTTTACGTTGGAAATAGCACCCAGTATATTCAGCAGCATTGGCCTGCGGAAGGGACATTGGATGAGCAGGATCGACCGGTGAAGGAAAACACGAGAGCACAAACCTCAATTCTTCCAGGTCCTCCGACGATTCAGCTATCAACTGGTTCATATTGTGCGTAATGAATCCAAGCTCCTCAGAAGTCAGGCAAGCCGGGACCCGTATCAAATGTAAGATGCCTTCTAATGCCGGTCGGCGCGTCTGAGAGGCTTTCATTCCCGACGTAAAGGCACCCAGTACATCATCTTTGTAAGGCTCCAACGAGCCCTCGTCCGCAGGGGTTGCGGGGTCCGGTGAGGCTCGGCTCACGGCCATGATGATGCCAGCTAGTCCAGCCAAAACAGGTGACCGGTAAGCCGCTTCATCCGGGCTTCTGTAGAGCGTGATAAGATGGCCGATGCCCTCTGAGAGAGCGTATCGACGGATACCGGCTGTGGGGAATGAGGATATAACCCGCTGATGACGAATGAACACGAAACATACCAGTCGTGCTGATGAGTGCACCGAGGACCTTGATAGCATGCATGGCCTGGCTCTTTTCCGGCTCCCTGAGAATCCTTTTACACTGTTGAACGATATCGACTGCAAGCCCATCAAGCTTCAGATGTTCGGGACTGTCAGCGGGTGGATAAAGTGTGCGAATCAAGCTCTGTGCTGCTTTGAGGGCATCGTTCTCTGTATCCGAGTCAACTGGTTGAAAAATCTGAAGTCGACGCATATCAGATAACCCCAGTCGCGACGATGTCATAAGCTCGCACCTCTATTCTGAAAGATTCCCAGAGCTTAGCGGCATATCTCGAGGCAGCTGCGCGACCGTAAACAGGGAGACAGATCTCGAGGGTGTGCAATGTATCCCTCTGTGCGTTAAATGAATTAGCCACGAATGGATAGATTCCGGTGAGCGAGCAACCTTCGAATTGCCAGTGGCAGCAGACATTTTTTCAAGAAACAGAGGGATTGCAAGTGGGCCAAACGATGGGGTTGCGCTTAGACAGCCTCTTGGAGTGATGTGAAGAACAGTTCAGAGAAAGAGAGCACGAGGAAACATTACCGCAGTGCACTCTTCAAGTCTTCGGTTGATATGCCATATGGATCATTCGGCGGGGGAGTGAAAGTAATTGGGAAGTAGCAGAAGGTTATATCAAAGATGCTCTATCGCAAAGCTCAGCTTGTTCGGCTGAGACTGGACAGCACAAAGTGATGGCGTACTTCAATTTGAGACGACACTTCAAACTCGATCAAAATCACCCTAACGATGGCGAAAGATATCACGAGATTCCGCGGATCTTTTTCCCCTTCGGCCAATCCAACATAGCCAGCAACGAAGCTTTTGCCCATGGATTTCAGAGCTGCATGTCCAGATCAACTTATCCATCGTCAGATGGCCACCAGAATACGCATACCTGTTCGATGCCGATTCATCAAAAGATCAACTAGCTTGAACACCGTGAAGCGGACATTTTGGGGAAATGATTTCATTTGGACATGGGCGAATACCCTGCAACAAAAGTGAACACAATATTCCCCGAAATAAACGAGCTGGACGAACGATTCCATGGTTTCAATGGCGCTCTTGTCAGAGAATGTCTCAAGATTAGCCAACACTCCGAGGCCCCGAATTGCCGGCTGTATAGTATCCATGTCTTCAAGTTTGTTGCGCAAAAAAGTGGTCAAAACTTGAGCTTCAGGGTCCTATGCAGATTGGTCATAGCAATCTCAAAAGAAAACACGGTGATCACTCACTGGGTTGGGCGATTATTCTTTCTGGTTGGCATTTTTCCAGCACTCTCGTGAGCAATGTGATGCCTAGCCGGAGTTATCTCAGTCACAGCCTGAGAGGTAGGTTTGGAAGTGGGACACCTTTCGATCGAGTTTCTCCGTCATCAGCTGTCAAATACTCTCCAAGGCCCTGGACAATATTCAACAGAGTGAACGTCTTATCGTCGATCCCTGGCACATCGAGTTGGCGATCAAATGATCATGGGTGATGTGAACCTATATCATTGACGCACCTATGGCCAATGAGGATACTTCCTCTTCTCTTCCAGTAGTCATGTATACACGAACGAGACGCTGGCTCGCTTCCATCACGAGCGCAGTTGAGCGGAAGTGATAGTGTTTGTATCGGCGGAAACTGCGGGCTTGGCGCAAACAAGCACACGGGGAGTGCTCATGTCAAGCGCGACCCATCCATCAAATTTCTCCGAGGACTGGAGTCGCTCTTCGTGGGTTGATATGACCCCGTCGAAGCCCTCGGGACTCGTGCAGCAAGAACTAGAACTGCTGAATTCAGATCCAATATTGGAACCCGACGTCGTCTCCCCCAAAGCGTACGCACAGGGAGACACGATAGGTTCGACACACCTGTTTCTTTACCTGGTGGATACTGCTAAATATGCCTACCTCAAACCCGAACTTACGTTAAGACTGGTTACGAGAACAATCCGCGGAGCGCCTGCGGCAAAATGAGATACAAAGGTTGCGTGGCAGCTCTCGCCTTACATTTACCCTGATGGAGGCTTTCCAAATTCTCGCGATTGTTATCGTGACGGGTATTTTTTTCCTATTGATCCGTATAATATTTCTCTAATCGCCCTTCAGGTGTTGGTGTCGGCGTCACAGGCGCATGGTTGGACATACTCATTCACTGGTAAGTGATCATTTTATGCGGCTGCTACGAAGTATCTAAGTCTTTCCTCTAGGTTGAACGATCTTCGGAGCGGTCGGTGCGTCTCTGGCATTACATTTACGGAAATCTCGTGCTGCAGTGGGCTGGACGGTACGTTCCACATATGATCACGTTGGCGCGTCCATTCATCATCAGAGTCGATAGCTGGAGAAGCCTGCGTCGAGTGGAAAACGTGGGGTCAGTGGTTCGGCATCAGGTCTATTGCGGGGGCCTCGCTGCTGCAAAGCGTAGCATACATTATTCTTGCCGTGAGCCTCGTGTTGGGGAATATGCTGTCCATCTGATGCTACAATAAATGTACGGGCAGATAATATACGCCGCCGCCGCCGCCATTCTGGTATGCACGTATGCGCCATAGTAAGTCTAATCGCGATGCCCAACACAAGATCATGCACTGAATGTTTGCAGTGCCTTCCACACAGGCATACCAGAGATCAAAGCCGTATGTGTAGCCGTTCTTCCTTCCATATCCACGCTGCTAACCGTACCGCAAGATTCTCAATGGTTACGTCCTGGACGCGTTCTTGGGACCTTGGACGCTGTTGACCAAAGGATTGGGTCTGGCGCTCTCCGTCGCATCCGGCCTTTCTTTGGGGAAAGAGGTGCGATTGAACGCTGCTGTACTCATTTCCTTGCCTACCCATCATGTACTTCGGCCAGGGCCCAATGGTACATGTCAGCTGCTGTTTGTCCGCACTTGCTATAAAGTTGTTTCCATCCTTCGGTGCCAACGAGCGTAAGTCTGTACATTCATAAGCGTAAGCATGCACACTCATTGTATTAGTTCGCAAGAGGCTTGTCCTTTCCGCCGCCGCCGCTGCTGGAGTGTCTGTGGCATTTGGCAGTCCCCTTGGAGGCGTTTTGTTTGGCCTAGAGGAGCTCGACCTATTCTCTAATGAACGACTAATATGGACTGCGTTTGTCACGTCGGTTATTGCCTCTGGTGGGTGAAAACTGTGATATTACACTCAGCGTCCATTTGACTGTTGCGCCCAGTATCTCTTCAGTACATGGACCCCTTTGGCACCGGAAAGCTTGTATTATTCCAGGCAGATATCACTTTCTCCATAACGACTGAATCTTCCCTGATGTGGGTCCATGTAGATCACCGCCTCCGCTTCAGAGTGGCGTGCCTTCGAATTGGTAAAGAGTCGATGCGATATTCGCTGTTTTGCAAAGTCTGACGGCAAACGTTAGATCCCTTGGCTGTTTCTAGGCGCAATGGGGGTATTATCTCATCTATTGGTTCCTACGCGCATGGAGATGCTGAGAATGTCATAGGGATTGTTGGGGTCGCTGTTCACTCAAGCAAATGTCCGCATCGCCGTGTATCGCGAAAAAAGTGTCATCAGGCAGTGGCCGGTCACCGAAGTAATAGTAGTATCAGCGATCACTGCTATCATAAGCTTCCTAGTGAGTTTAAAATAGCGATGTTCTATGACTCGGGCAGCCCACTGATTTCAGATTGTCAGATTCCCTTTATGAAGTGAGCGAGTTATTGAGTGGGAACATTCTTCAATGGATTGAAATAATTCAGAGTACAGACTTCGGATCTCGTTGCTAATCTCTTCAAGGACTGTGATCCAAACGTAGATTATCATGGTCTTTGCAAGTGAGTGCAAAAGCTGCAGACTGCATTGATTGAGTCCCACCTTACGCGCAACAGTTCTAACGTCGTATGGTCAACCGCTTTCCTGCTCACAACGACTGCCTGGCTAAAGCTCAGCCTTACGGCTTGGACCTTCGGAATTAAGGTTCGAATTCGCATTTTCTAACCATACCACGTATGTTTCAACAAAACCCACAGGTACCTGCTGGTATCTTCCTCCCATCACTTGCAACTGGCGCATCGCTTGGCCGGGCTCTAGGAATCCTCCTGCAAGCACTCCACCGGTCGCACCCGACGGCATGGTTGTTCTCTTCTTGTCCTGCAGACGGTGACTGCATTTCTCCAGGCTTTTATGCCGTCATAGGAGCTGCTGCTATGCTGGGGGGTGTCACGAGAATGACAAGTAAGATGATCCACGGGGACATCAGTGTGCAACAGCGCTAATTTTTTTTAAATAAGTATCCATTGTGGTAATACTTTTCGAGGTGCGCCAAGAGCAAAAACGTGGCTAATTGCATAATTGACGTCAAAATCTCCCAGTTGACGGGTGCACTGTCACATGTGGTGAGAAAGGGTTCTGGTCCGCAGAGGGCGATACAATGCTCACACAGCGCTCAGCTCCCAATCATGATTGCTGTAATGACTTCCAAGTGGGTCGCCGACTCTTTATACCCTGATGGCATCTACATGGCTTGGATATCGCTTGTAAGACTTTAAATCTCGTCTCGCATCCGGGTTCGAGGTTTTGATAGGTTCAAATAAGCATAACTATCCCTTTCTGCCCACGACAGAATTCAGGGACAAGGGCGACACCGCTGCAGACCATATGAGGCCTGTTGCTGAACTCAACGTCATCGACGGTAGATGCACCACTTTGCAAGAGTTGGGTAAGTAATAATTTCGTGGCGCTGCGATGTTGTTTGATAAGCTTTTGGATAGATTACTACGTGAGGAATTTTGATGTTCATGGCTTTCCTGTAATTGTCGACGGACTGCTCCTTGGATACGCTACCCGCGATGCAATACAAACGGCTATTGGTAATCGAATATGCTTCATTGTGGCACGCTCTCGAGTTTACCCTGCCATTCCCACAGGCCCGATCTTGTCAAACGCAGCAGCCGATGGGATGACCGGGGACAGGGTCACAACACATTGCACTTTTGTGCCTCACGCGGATGATGCAGAGACGCTTGATCTGTCGGCCTGTTTGACTAGCACCTGCATGCGCCTTCGACAAGAGACTCCGCTGGAAATTGTCGTGCGATTATTCCAAAGCCTCAATCTTTCATTTGTCTTGTTCACTTCTATGGGAACATTGTCGGGCATGATGTCTCGGGTGAGTATACAGTCCCCCGGTGTCCACGCTTGTTCATTAAATTACGATTCTTCTAGTATGACGTGACGAGATTGTTCAATACCAAGTTTGAGTACACCGGAGCGTTGGCAGACGACGAGCTTGCCCGATATCGTGCAGGATTATAGCGCATTAATTATTTATATCCGTTTTCGTGAAGTTTATTCTAAGCGCCGTGCCCCACACTGTCCTATCCTTTAAGAATTGTGCTCACATTCCTTTGGTTATATCTCAAATGTCTGCGGATCTCAGTGACCCTAATATCGTTGAAAAGTACAAAGAACTCACTTCATTCAACTCTCCAACCAACTGGTGAAGACGCAACTGTTTGCTTGTCGGTCGATAAAAACTGACGTTTTTGATAGGCTGTTGCTCAGCTATGGACAAGTACGTGCCTTGTCATCGTTCAATTTGATGTATCCTTTAAAAAACATTGTCTCAGTCGAGAGACAAGCTCTCGCTCTACGCCAGTGGTCGTGGTGGCATCGAAGAACTTCGACCACATCTTCAGGGCGACGTCTTCTTCGCTCTCATTCGGGAAGATCGATCTTTTATTTTGATATCATTTGTGCCGGAGGATATCAGTGGTGTCCGTCGCGGTAGGTCTGGCTACGTCTTCTGTTTCGGCGAACAGTGTTTAGTTCTTATAATGCAGCCCGTGCTTTGGTACACTCCAGAGCCGTCGGATCACTCTTCAAGGTGCGTCATAAATGGCTTATTTTGGTTTAGCGCAGAATCCTTGAGAAATTGCTGTTCGCAGGCTCACCATGCCGCATGGACCATCACGAAAGCTGATGCTTTAACTGCAGACGCCATTCGCTCTAAACTGAAGCTACCCACGAATGCTTCATCCCCCCCTCCCCCTACGCCCTCCCTTCCTTTAAGTTTCCCGTCAGCACAACAAACTAATGGACGTCAGGTTAGCTCGCTCACCGAGCTGTCTGATGGTGCTCGACGGCTCAGGGCATCCGAGGCGTCCGGTATCGCCCGACTCTCACCCCCTACATCGCCCAATGGTAGACGAATAGTCAACGATCAAATTTCCACATATAGTCCAACCAGCGCGCCATCGAGAGAGCTTCCGCCAACTGTACGTGAATCCAACAAATTTCAGCATGCTCGCTGACAAATCGTCAATGAATAGCCTACCTCCCTCATACCGCGAAAGTCCTCGCAGCCTCGGGCTCAACGTGCACTTTCGCCAGTCAACACAGCTGAATTGATAGGCAGGAATAAAAGCCCTGACAGTGCAGTCGTGGCTACCCCCGTGTCAACATCGTCGGCCTCTCGACAAACAACTCAAGCACCCAGCTTGACGGTGACACCTGTGGACAAGACGCATTCAACCACCCCCAGAACCGCGGCTCAAGAGCAAGCTGCGCAGTCTCGCGCTAAGTGGGCCATGGAAAGCGAAAAGGAACGTCGGGCACTGCAGCGACAACGCTCTCAACTCGAGATGCAACGCGAGGCTGAAGCCGAGCAACAAGCCATATTCGACGCTGAGCGTTCGGCCCGCCTTAAGTTCGAGCGAGAGGAAGCCATGCGCGCAGAGATGGATGAAGATGATCGGCGTAAAGCTATCGAGCAGGAGCATGCAAGAAAACTCGCTGCGGAGCGTGCGGCTGAGGAGCAACGCCGGAGAGATGAGGTTGCCCAGAAAAAGGCGATGGAGGCTCAACGACGGCGCGAAGAGGTTGCTGCCCGTATAAAACGCGAGAAAGAAGCTGAACAACATCGAGAAAGACTGGCGCAAGAGAAGCAAAAACAAGAAGAGGTAGCAATGGCAGCGAAGCGAGAAATTCAGCAGCAATTCACAAATCTTCGCCATACCGGCTCGGTGATGCTAACAGGTAGGTTTCAAGCCCGTACGTATTGCCATATGATCTGCGCTGACGATTACGTCTCCAGGTAACGTTACTACCCAAGCACACGATTCTTTGGTGAGGGTGGCGTGATATTCTCTTGTTTCCCACTCACGTTCACGTTGTCAATTGTCAGTACTGGAGACGCCGATATTTCGAGCTGTCGTCTCAGGGCCTTGCTTTCTATAAATCCCCGGATGTGCGCTTGGTTCTCGACCCTGTTGCGCTGTATCATGTTATGACACTCATTTGCAGACGTTGGCAAATCGGCTCGACCTCCTACCCCTTGAAGGCAAGGCGCGAGCAATCACCGAGAAGCACGACGAACTGCAAAGCATTCCACACTCGTTCTCTATCGAATTTAATGATGACACGATCCAATTGTTCTTCTGTGATACACAGGACGACAAGGAGCTTCTCATATCAGCTATATTGCAAGTGACGAAGCTATAAATCGGACTCTGATAATGCTTATAGGATTTAACTGCTATATCGATATCGTCTTTAGTTTATAGTCTCGATACAGTTCTCACAGTTTTTTTGAATTTATTTCTTTTTTTTTCGCTTTGACAAGGGGTATTCTTAAGCGCGCGCTACTGGAGTCATAAGTTTTCTTCCTACTAAAATCATGGACACTATTAGCCAACAATTTGGTGAGCATCGCTCAGAGTTTTTGGGACATCGACAGCGTCAGCAAGATACACTGCAAGCTCGATACTTATCCCTGTGCATTTTTTTCACAAAGGTAACATGAGCGTCAGCGCTGGCGCTCCCCCAAGATCGGCTTATGTACCGCCTCACTTGAGGAACGCAGGACCGCCCTCTGGACCTCCCTTGGAATCAGCCGCTGGGTACATTTTATCTACCGGTCTCTTCGTTACAACTCCGAGCTTACTTTGTGGTTGACATTCTCAGCGGCGGTTGGGGCGGGCCCCCACGCGGCAGTGGATTTATGAACGGGAATCGCGGCAACAGCGCCTTCGGTGGACATCGCTCCAATGGCGGTGGGGATGCCCGTGGTGGTTGGAGTGGCTCATCTCAGTCGAACTGGGATGCCCCTCCACCTCGTGGGCCCCTTCGCACTGATGGCCACGGCGTCTGGAAAGACGGACGCCACATTCCAGGTTCTCGTAATCCACGCCTAGAGAAAGAGCTCTACGGTGACCCTGATGGGTCAAACACTCAGCGGTCTGGCATCAATTTTGAAAAATATGATGATATCCCGGTCGAAGCCACAGGCACTGATGTCCCGGAGCCTCTGCTTCAATTCACTAGTCCTCCATTGGATCAAGTTTTACTTGAAAATATCCGCTATGCTCGTTACACCACTCCTACTCCTGTCCAAAAGTACTCTATTCCCATTGTCGCCGGTGGTCGCGATCTGATGGCTTGTGCTCAAGTCAGTACATCATCATACTAGTATTGCGCATGCAAGCCCTCCGCGCTAATCTGTTTTGTCTGTAGACTGGCTCCGGCAAGACTGGCGGCTTTCTTTTCCCTATCCTCTCAGAAGCGTTCTCCAAAGGCCCTCGTCCATTATCCGAGAATGATGGAGGTGCCGGACGACGCCGAGCTTATCCGACTGCATTAGTCCTTGCCCCTACCCGGGAGCTCGTGATGCAAATCCATGAGGAGGCACGCAAATTCGCTTACCTGTCCTGGGTCCGCCCTGCCGTCGTGTATGGTGGTGCCGACATAACGCAACAACTGCGTCAGCTTGAGCGAGGAGCCGATATTCTTAGTGCGACTCCGGGGCGCCTTGTCGATCTCATCGAACGTGGGCGAATTAGTTTGAAGAACATTCGCTATCTCGTTCTTGACGAAGCTGATCGCATGTTGGACATGGGTTTCGAGCCGCAGATCCGCCGCATTGTTCAAGGCGAGGATATGCCCGACGTCCACGACCGCCAGACCCTCATGTTCAGTGCTACTTTCCCGCGCGAAATTCAGATACTCGCGCGCGATTTCCTGAAGGATTATATATTCTTGTCGGTTGGCCGTGTCGGCTCAACCTCCGAAAACATCACTCAAAAAATTGAATTCGTCGAAGACAACGACAAACGTTCTGTCCTCCTCGACATCCTCGCATCCGAGGCCAACACCGGCCTCACCCTCATTTTCGTCGAAACCAAACGTATGGCAGACATGCTGTCCGAGTTCTTGATGGTCAATAACTTCCCAGCTACGTCAATCCATGGCGATCGTACGCAGCGTGAGCGTGAGAC
>Ga0307508_10006693_pt1 | contig 10806 bp, 10 predicted proteins | sample 9_EM_MG_FD_203089 | JGI IMG/M metagenome (GOLD analysis project Ga0307508, IMG submission 203089) | Populus trichocarpa ectomycorrhiza microbial communities from riparian zone in the Pacific Northwest, United States - 9_EM | ecosystem: Host-associated > Plants > Roots > Unclassified | place...
CTGAAGTGCGTCGCTGCTGGAGAGTTCGATTACGCTTTCCAGGCTCTGGATGCAATGTCGCGCTTGATCGTCTACATCATCAAGTACCACGGGGATGCCTCTGGTGTCAACAATGACCAGGCAAAAGTGCACTACCTCACTAAAATCTTGTCGATCTTTGTTCTCGTATTGGCTAATATGCATGAAGACCAGGGGGTTACGTTCCAGCAGAAACCATTCTTCAGATTCTTCTCCAGTCTTATCAATGACCTGCATGCAATGGAGGCGAACCTCGGATCCGCATATTTCCAGCTGTTGACCGCCATCAGGTACGCCCGATCTAACGAAGTGTTATTATCGCTCATTACGATTTTATAGTGACACCTTCAGTTCATTACAACCCACGTACTTCCCTGGATTTGCGTTTTCCTGGCTAAGTCTAGTTTCTCACAGGCATTTCATGCCCAAGTTGCTCTTGTCCGAGAATCGAGAGGGCTGGTCCGCGTTCCACAAGCTTCTCTTATCTCTCTTCAAGTTTTTGGCACCATTCCTCAAAGAAGCGGACCTTCAGCTTGCAGCTCGCGACCTCTACAGAGGCACACTCCGCCTGCTTCTCGTTCTTCTTCACGATTTCCCCGAGTTCCTCAGTGAATACTACTTCAGTCTTTGCGATGTCATCCCTCCCCGCTGCATCCAACTCCGCAACATCATTATTAGCGCATTCCCTCTCTCCATCGTCCTCCCTGACCCCCACTTGCGCAATATCAAATTTGACTCGATTCCCGAAATGGGCCCCATTCCACCTATCCTGTCCGATTTCGCTTCGGGCGTTAAAAGTGCTGATCTCAGAAATAGCCTGGATCAGTATCTCCTAAACCGAGGTGCCCCCACTTTCCTCGCATCACTCAAAGATCGCTTGAAGTTATCCGCGGTGCCCGAGGGGACCACCGAAACTTACAACCTTTCCCTCATCAACTCTTTGGTAATGTATATCGGAGTCTCGTCGGTCGCGCAGGCGAAGGCGCGCAGCGGGTCGTCCGTCTTCATCCCAAGCGATCCAGGCGTCGTTGCTTTACACTACCTAGCTACTAATCTAGATGTTGAAGGTGGGGGTTCATCTATTCGCCTTTTGACCACATATTCATGTGCAACTTTAGGACAACACCATCTCCTGAGCTCCATGGTGCTCCACCTGCGATATCCTAACGCCCATACCCACTGGTTCTCCTCCCTCTTGCTCCACCTGTTCGTTGAGGTCAAGGACGATTACTTCCGTGAGGTGATGACTCGTGTTCTCCTGGAGCGTTTCATCGTCCACCGCCCCCACCCATGGGGAGCACTGGTCACGTTCATTGAACTTCTCAGAAACCAGAGATATGAATTCTGGAGCAAAGAGTTCGTTCGTGTTGCCCCCGAAGTCACCATGCTTCTCGAGAGTGTAAGTGCCTCCGTGTCTGATCCCATTCGCGGTATTCGGGGTCGCTGATATCTTGGTCAGGTTGCGAGGTCCATCTATCAAACCTAGACTCGCTTTGTCCTTTGTCGCTGCTATCTGTCGCACATATCTGTTTCTCTTTGGGTTCTCTCCTCTTCGACTCCTCTCATTCAGTCTCTTTTTCCTTCTTGCCCCGTCTCGTCCTCTAGCTGCAACTCACTGTATTGTAACAAGTTTCCACCCATTCAAGTGTTGAACAAGGTGTAACATGTGAACTTTGATTATATTGGGCGTACTTTCTCTGCACGCACGTTACGGTCCGTGGTGATTACTATCCTTGCGTTGCTTTACCACACTCTCGTTCTCTCGTGATCGTTGAACGCCCTGTTCCCCGATTGTCTATATGGGACCTCGTCCGCTTCGCGCTTACAGAAAATTTATCTTGTCACGATCCTTACCGTACGATGTACAGGCGAATTCTATCTATGTCCTTATGGCGTCGTATGGGCGTCGTATGCTAATCGAGCCATGACATGCGTTCGTTCCAGACCCATTTACCCGTGATGTGTTGATCGTGCCCGTCGAGGGGTGTCCAACCATAAACCCTAATGCACAAAAGCGTGTGGTGAATATCTGCCTGCAGGGAGGACGAAAGGAAAGGAAAGACGTACCCTGCGCCCTGCACGCCTGCGGCGCCTATCGTGTCTGCACGACCGTCGACGACGAGCCAGTCGGGCGAGAGCACGCCGGTGCGGATTGGGAAAAGCCGGACGGCGCGTTCGAGGCCGGGTGCATCGGTCGATTGGACGAAGAGCGCGATACTTTGGGCGTCGTAGGGGTGTGGTTGGCAGAACAGGGTCGCTGCCGGGCCGGGCCGAGGAAGGAGGGAAGACGGTGGCGCGTGATATCAGCGAGGTCAGCGATGCTGGGAGCGACAGCCATGCAAAACAAGACGCCTCACCTAAAGACGGCCGCTCAAAGCGGACAGCGCCGAGACGCCACGCGCCATCTGCGTACGTCCAGATCCCGCCTGTACGTTCGAGCCACCGCTGAACGAGTGGTGTCTCCGCGCATCCGATGACGACCAGGTTTCCCGAGTGGAGACCGAGCGGTGCATCGTGCTCGACCTCCGAGACGCTGACGATCTGGGCGTCGAGCGCGTGGAATAAGAGGAGGGCGTGTGCGATGCGGAGGGCCGCAGAGAGCTCTGGGGAAGGCGCCCGGGATGGGACGAGCAGGGTGAGTGGGGCGTGTGTAGAGAGGATAGATTGGAGGCGTTGAGGCGGAGTTCGGAGATGCTGTGTAATGGTCGCTAGCGGGTCAGTGCAGGGGAGGATCTGTGGATGGGCCATGCAGTTTAGAGAAGCGGGCGTCGAGCAAGTTTCATACCTTCCAAGATGACTTGCGGTAAAGGCCCGCGGTGCTAGCGTCCATCACGAACAAGAATGTATGGTTCGAGTCGCCAAGGTCGAGTGGAATAGTGTCACCATCGACCGTAAGCATCGTTGCTTTCTTGATGCCATCACAGATAGCATCTGAGACGTCCAAGTCGACCGAGAACACCGAGACATTCGTCGCCCGTACCGACACGTGTCCATCGGGGGTGGTCGTCACTCGGAGCCGACCCAGCCTAGACATTTTTGTCAACGAAACTGGTCGACCCAACGACGAGTGTACGTGATACTCACAATCCAGGGTCGTCAGTGCATGGATCTGCCATCCATGCAGCGGCCCACTCTCTGCGGGAACTGCGACAGTGAGGGTGAAGCTCGTCTCCCCCACGGAGCGCGACGATGACGAAGAAAAGTAAACCCGATCTAAAAAGTCCTGTACGCGCTTGTTGAGCAAGATATCAGGATACCAATGAGGCTGTCCGGGATCTTCGTGGTACCTGCCCTCGACCAAACAATGTTAGGAAAAGCAGGACAAAGAAACCTCTCGCAATGGAGGGCCATGGGGTGGATGGCACGCACGTCACGTCTGCCTTGGAATCCCAGGTCTTCAGAATTCCCACTTGTTCACGTGTTTGCCACGGTGGGACGTTGTCGTCTGCGCCCCTGCAAGCGACGAACACCGTCAGTTAACCAACCTCACTCGGAAATCCAAAGATGAATTAAACATGACACGTGTCAAGTGTCTCATGCCATTCCGTTCATTTTCTCTCCTTTTGGGACTCACCCATTCAAGGCCAACACAGGCTTGCCAACCAAGTTCCCCAAAAACAAGTCATTGTCGTCTGGCGTGAGTGAGGTATCGAGGACGGCACGCAACGCTGGATCGACAAAGTGTGCAAACCGACTCATACACCACGAGACATAGGCTTGCGATTTGATGTATCCAGCTGCCGGGACGACTAACGCATGGAGAGGATGTAAGGCTACATTCACTATGCACCCCTCCGGAGAAAGGACTCACCCGCGCACACGCGATCGGGCCATCTACCTGCCATGTACCATGCGCCTTGTCCACCATTCGAGTGGCCCATGAGGATGACATTCGTATCGCTATCGAAACCCCACTTAGCCCATCTTCCAGAACCGGAGCTGGATAGAATGCGCGAGAGGGTAGAGACTGCTGCGAATGCATCGGCCGTTGATGGGCCGTGCCAATCGAGTCCCTGTCAATAAAGAGACCCCAATGAGTAAAGAACTTTAATGCGAGAAGCAGGCGCAAGCTCACCCAAGCGGTCCGTCCCTGCGGCATCACGACCCAGGCGTACTTTTGCCGCAGAAGCGAGTCTGGCCAGAACGACTGGGAGAGGATGTCTACGCCAGCGCCATCTTGAATCCGTCAGACGAGTATTCAAACCGCATACTTATATCATTTATTCAAGCATTGGACTTACGAAGCGCAAGAATCGGCTCGTTGCCTTTGCACCTGCTGGCGTCAATGTTGTCGTGCTGTCCCAGGACAATCTGGAAGTCGCCAAAGGCTTCCTTTGGAGGTTTCACTACAAACACAGTGGGCATCGACTTTGCAAAGAAATACGAAGCATGGATGGGAAGGTTCGTCTCTTGCGTCCAAAGTGGAACATGAGTCAGCGGGAGGGTGGTCCGGAGGATGAATGTGCTCTGGATCATAGACTGTGGATCATCATGTGTGTAAGATGGGACCTGTTCCATGGTTGGTTGGTACAACGCCGGGGAGAGCACGCATGTAAGTTCGATGTCCAGTTGCTTGACATCCTTGGGTATTCTTTCAAGTGGTGATATACATAACCGGAGGGGTATGATACGAGTCTGTGTTGGCACGATGCGTACAGGCACCTCATCGAGGAGTGCAATGGACAATGAGGGTAAAAGCTGTATTGAGCTAGGGACGAGGCGCGCGCGAACGACCGACCAGCACCCTTCGGTTCGGCGTCCGAAATGGAGACACTGAACCCCGATACCGATTGCGTCTCCGAACGGCGTTCCATCGACGATGTGAGGGGTTACAGAGTGTGCGACGGCGTGTCGAAGTGGTGCGCCCTCGACGGGGAGTTGGATTCCGTCCATCTCTAACAAAGGTGTCGGGGAGCATGGGAACTGAAGAGAGACGGAGAAATTGAGTGTTAGGATTGGATGCGGGGAGGAGTATGCAGAGGGGTCGCCAAAAAGACGTATCTACAGAGGTCGAGATGGTCAGCCTTGCAGAAGACAGAAAGACAAGGATCGATGTACCTCATAGGGAGCGCATATAATCACCTCATACCTTGTCTCCGCCTTATTCCTTGTGGGCCACACGGGAAACCTAACGAACTGCACCGGAGCCCTCTCCAACGTGTATATATTCCCATGATGCCACTCCGGGACATGCGATTTCCTTTGTGGAGAATCAGACGGCGGAAGAATTGTAAAAAAGGCCGCCTGGAGCAGTTCTGTGCGGAGCAGGGGTTCTGAGGCGTCTCCACCAAGGTCGGACGGGGAATAGACAGAAAGCCAACCCCGCAACACGTTCACGTGTTGGAGACCGGCCCAACCTTCTGTTGCACGTATCTGATCCCAGGGAACAGAAGGGTGGGATACGTGAATAACACCATGGGGGTCTGCTGTTGTCTGTGACCAAGAGGCATTGGCGGTGTGGGTGAGCGATGTGGGGTATTGTGGGGTGGTATCGATGGGCAAAGAGACTGGGTAAAAGGAATGAGGGCCTAGCCCAGCTGGAGAACAAATGGACTCACGGTCAAGGGGATATGCCGGAGAAAGAAAGTGTTGTTCGCGAGCATGGACCGGGAATGGACCGAGCACCTGCACCAAGTCAACGATAGTCTCAGGGGGCAGACAAGAGACAGCGCACATCCCAGACGCGATTGAGCTCGACGCACCAGCCCCGAGCTGCACTCATCGTGGTACTAACAATCCAATCTCATCGATCGATCCGTGATATGATTGACAGCATACAGACACGAGCAACGAACAACCATCTCTGGATAAGATCATACATCCACAACACTCCCATCCACTTATTTCTTCCCGGACCTGAGAATAGGTTGATGTATGCTGCAACCAGCCGCCAAATAAAAGGTGTTTGACATACTTTTTGATTCCACCACCAGGCGCACCGCCTGATAAGTAAATCCATGTTCAACGACGTGCGAGAATAGCCATGGGGTTTGTCCGCACCTTTGGCAGCTGTGTGTCCATCACCGAACCCCGAGAGAGAGAGCGATGAGAAAGGCGCTCTTATCCGATGCCAGGTCGTGCGCACCTTTATCCTTTGCAGCCTTCAGAGCAGCTTCCTCGGCCTTCTTCCTCTCCTTGAAGGCCTTGTCTTCCTCGTCCTCGTCTTTTTGCTCTTTCCTAGGAGCCTACAGTCGCAGGGATGCGTAAGGGACCATGTGACCGGTAAATGAAGGAGTGAAACGGACCTTCAAGGGCTTCAGCTTTCCACCCTGTCGCGACATCCAGACGTTGCTATTCCTCGTCTACCCGCAGCCCACCCTCGAGGCGCCAGTCTGGGACGAAAATATACGGACGACAATTCAATGCAAATGTCCTCCCGTTATGGAAATTTTTGGGGAAAATATGGGCTCAACTAGCAGTAATGCACCTGGTCTTCCCCTGTAGATCTGTACTACTATGCTGGTCAGTGGAGCGACCAGAGTGCATGTGAGCCACGATACGACACGGTTCGGCCAGAGATGACTGCGCTGCCGTAAGCTAAGTGACCCACGGCCAGTCTGAGCTCGCGCGCAGGACCAGCCCGCTCAGCCATGATCCCAGCAAGGTTCACGCGTGTCCGCATGGGCAGACTACCGTTTCCATCCGGCCATCTCGCTACACTCCAGGTCAGACACCATACGAGTTTTCACCCCAGACTGCCCCAACACCAAGACGCGATCCACCTGAGCAAGTTCTTTCTAGGTGTCCTTGTAACGTTCGGTACCCTTGGATTTGGTCTCCACGCTCTCCGCAACGGCACATTCGAGTTCAGGCCTCTTGTGCTGGGTGCAGGACATGATATCATCCGTGGGTCTGACCACTCTGGTCGACACCTCCACCAGCAGAACATAGCCGTCGACTCCCCGTCCAATTCTGAAGCCGGGATTCCATCCACAGATACCCCCGTCTCACTGGCATCTTCGTATGGCAGCCCCCGCGACGTCGAAGAGGCGATCAAAGAGCTCCGACTCGCTCTTCCTGGCCAACACCGCGTGCAGACAAACAGAGACTCCCTCGAGATCTATGGCTCTTCGGAGAATTCGTACCTTCCCAGCTCACCCCACTCCGTCATCGTCCAGGTCGAGACCACGGAAGATGTCGTCAAGGTCGTCAATATATCCTGCAAATACAGGGTCCCTCTCGTTCCGTACAGTGGGGCGACAAGTTTGGAGGGCCATTTCAGTGGCGTGAGTACCCTTACTGTGTTTGCATTGTTCTTGGTGCCTTTATGGAATGCGCGTGTAGTATCCTTCGGGGAGCATATGCATTGATATGTCTGCCATGGACCAAATTCTAGAAATCAACGGTACGTATATTGGACCTAAACGCAAACGAGCCCTGGACCCCATTTCTCACAGAGGCCGACGGTGATCTTCGGTGCCAAGCTGGTGCCCGGTGGGATGACATCAATCGCCTTCTCGCGGAGAAAGGCATACCTCTTTTCTTTCCTGTAAGCCTATCCCGAACGTTGTATCAGCGGCGCTTAACATCACACCAACTTAGCTCGACCCAGGTCCAGGTGCTGTAAGTCGTTTCCTCTTCGGGAATCAGAGTGGATCGTGATAATCGTGGAAGACAATAGGCGGCATGATCGGCACGGGGTGCTCCGGCAGTAAGTCTTCACTATTCAACTCCCCTTATCGACGAGATATCAATTGTCCGTAGCGAACGCCGTTAGATATGGTACTGCAAAGGCGGAATGGTTCCTAAACGTCGTAAGTAAATTTGGCGTTGTTCCAGCAATCAGCCACGTAACGAAGTGACCACTAGACGGTTGTACTTCCGTCTGGTAAAGTTATAAAGACGCGTCAAAGGGCTCGCAAGTCATCCGCTGGATTCGACACTACCAAACTTTTCATCGGTGCGGAGGGTACTTTGGGCATTGTAACTGAGGGTAAAGTCTTTTACGCTCTTTTTATGTTCTTGTTTGGAACGAGAAACAGCTACACTTCGCCTCGCCCCCCGCGTTCCGACGAAAGTCGCAATGGCACAATTTCCAGATGTCAAGAAAGCCGTTAGCGCTGTTCAAGAAATTCTCAATTCGCCTTGTGGCCCGCATATACGTTCGTATCCATCCACTTCGCATACACGGTCTTATTAACGACCTTCCCAGAATGTGTTGAGCTTCTCGACGATCATAGTCTGTGCTTATACCATCAAAATAGGGTTCAGTTAACATAAACGATCCATAGTGATGTCTGCCATCAACACAGCCGGTATAGTCGAGAGGCCTTATCCAGTCCAAGACACCCTTTTCTTTAAACTTCAAGGTTCCCCGGAGTCCATCGCGGAAACCTCCCGCGTCGTCCAACAAATCATTCGGAACCATGGCGGCACTCGGTTCGAATTCGCAGAAACGGACGAGGAAGCGGACAATATGTGGGAGAATAGAAAGTATGCACTTACATCCACTTTGGCATCCCATCCCGGGACGAAGTGTTGGACGACGGATGTGTGGTAATGATTTATTTATTTTGTCGCCGGTTGCAAACAGGTTGTTGACGAAATGGTGTAGCGTTCCAGTATCCAAGCTCCCTCAACTTGTGTACGAAACAAAAGAGGACCTCGCCAAGTCTGGGCTTAAATCCACCATAGTCGGACACGTCGGAGATGGTACGTCCCTCCAGCAGGAGGTAGCCAGGCACTGACACTCATCGGATACCAGGCAACTTCCACGGACTCATCCTCTTCCGTGATGATAAAGAGCTGCAATCCGTCAGCGAAGCTGTCCACAGACTCATCCACCGCGCGATTGCCATGGACGGCACGTGTATGTGCTCCCTTGATGTTTTCTCCGCATGGTGTATACCGACTGCCTCGGACGCATCAGGTACGGGCGAACACGGTGTTGGGATTGGAAAGACACAGTACCTCGTCGAGGAACTTGGGGAAGACACGGTAGAGCTCATGAAGACTGTAAAACGGGCGATTGATCCGCTGAACTTGTTTAATCCTGGAAAGGTATGTCCCTGCTGTGGTCTGGCGGCACTGGGTTGACGAACTCCCACGAGTTGTACCCAGAGAATGGCAAGAGCAAGCATGAGAGACCCTAGGTTTTGGCCAGAGTGAGATGTACGGCGCTGTGGTGATCGAGTTGGATGTGATATCTTTCCGTTCACAAGTTTTTGTTGTCTGTAACGCCGAGATCACTGGATAGTTTGGATCTGGTCACCTCAAGCTGTGCGGTGACCCCAACATCGTGGACGCCATCTTCCCAGCCGTTCATGGTTACCTTGTTTACAAGGTCACTGGGGGGAGAATTGTGGCTGTGAATGAAATCGGGAATGTTCTCGTGGAAGAGTCTTACCATAATTGACCTCTGTTCACCTTGGGACGCACAGTCAGCATCATGCAGTCAGCTATGATTGTGGTGCTTCCCCCTCAGTCATTTCGTCTACTGTCTTTTGCACATCCCTCCTGAACATTTAACACTCTTTTCTGCATGGCGAACTCTTGCCAGATCATCCCATCACCCCATCGCCTCCCAACACTCCCATTGTATCGCATTGGCCAGCCACCACACTGGCATGACCACCATTGCCCTTGCGCCATCTTGCCCCCCACCCCCCTATTGCACACACACGCAGCGGACCATGGTGTCCATGCACAATTGAGTTGAACTTATGTTCACACTAGAGTAAATGTAACTCATCCAAACCATTACTCTTGGTGTGTTCATACTACAGACAGACTGTGTACCTGTGTTAAGTTGTATCATACATAAGAAGTCATTAGGGAATGATAGGATGGGAATGGGGGATGTTAAGTGGATGTGCAACGACAAAGGCATTAGATCAGCAAATCTTACAATCACTTTACAGAACTTTAAGGCACCCATTAAGTAATTCTGTGAGCTAAAGCTGACCAAGTCTGCAAAGCACTGAAGTGTTACTCGCATGCTCGTGAGTAGTAAGTAACTTTTGTGTGCTGAAAATTTCTCTAAGTCCAGCTTTGTCACTCACTCCTTCACCTCAAATGACATGACAGGCACACTGTCCCAGATCTCCACCTTGCCCACCTGCCTATACACACCTGGACCTTGCTGCACACCATTGGCTTCACCTCACCCCTTTTCACTTGCCCTCACTTGCCCATGCCCCTCCCATGTCACTGCCACACACCCTTCCCACCTTGCTCAAGTGTCCAATGGCCAAAGAAGTATGCTGAGTGCATGAGCACATCACTTTGATGATGGGAGCAGTTGCATGGAGACATCTGGAGACCCAACCCAGTGTGCTGCTCAAGGGGAGTGGTATGGTCTGGAGATGACTGGTTTTGCTAGAGAGAGAAGGGAGATCATCACCTCATCCTTGCTGCTATACCACCCTGACTCTTGCACCTTAGATTGTCCCAAGCATGAACTATCACGAAGATATCAAAATTTGAACCGAGTCAGTGGCATGCTGTGCGAATGTACTTTGAAGTGTTGACTGACTACATGACATTTTTTTCCCCTGTCACCATTTGTCGTACTGCAGGGAACATCTGTGAATGCCACCACCACCGTGAACGCCATCCACAATGACAGGTAACACCATCACCACTGCTGTGAGACCGTGATGAAACTGCCAATATTGCCACTGGCATCAGCAATGCAACCTACTGTTGAAAATCATGATTTTCTCGTTCTGCTCTTCTATTACCTAACCATGATTCTAGACCACATCATGTGATAAATCACATGACCTTATCTGTTATCTTTGATGATGCTATTCATATTACAAAGGCCTTACTCATTACAGATAAGAG
>Ga0307508_10006695_pt1 | contig 10805 bp, 12 predicted proteins | sample 9_EM_MG_FD_203089 | JGI IMG/M metagenome (GOLD analysis project Ga0307508, IMG submission 203089) | Populus trichocarpa ectomycorrhiza microbial communities from riparian zone in the Pacific Northwest, United States - 9_EM | ecosystem: Host-associated > Plants > Roots > Unclassified | place...
GCACGCCGGCGTTGGGGCCTTGGGACAGGAAGGCGGTGAGGTCTTCGGTGCTGCCATCGGAGGACTTCTCACCGAAGCGCCAGGCGGCGTGGCTGCTGTAGGCACCGAACACGTCGTCGAGGATCTGCGGCACGGTCTTCTGTTGCCAGGCGCGGCTGTGCGAGCCGTGGGTGAGGAAGGCGATCCAGGGTTTGACGATCAGCTTCAGGCGCAAGGCCCCGCCGTTGGAGCCCAGCGCATCCACGCTGTCGATGAGGCCGCTGTGCTTCTTCTCGCTGCCGTCGGACAGGCGGGTGGTGAGGGTGATGCGCTTGTGCCGCAGGGTTCCCAGCGGCAGCCGGGCATCGAGCGTGAGCACGGTGAGCTGCAGCACGAAGGGCTCGCTGATGCGGTCGATCAGGGCGAATTGCTCGACCATCAGGTCGTTGACCGGGCCGTCTCCGCTCACGTTGTAGAGGCGCTGGCTTTTCGTCCAGGCGGAGATCAGGTTGGCGAGTTGAGATTGGACGCTGCTGAAGGTGTCGCTCAGGCGATCGTTCATGTTTGTTCCCTGGGGGTGGCGAAGCAGGGCGCGATTTTGCAGGGCGGACGAACGTTTGGTTCGATTGCAACTGGCTTTTACACGAACTCACTCTTCTTGAGGGTGTCCTGTCCTTCGCGGCGCCTCCGAAGCAACCCTGCGAATCGAGACTCCTTCAAACCAGCACCCCCGGCACCGCGTTGAGATAGCTCTGCAAGGCCGCGATCGCGTGCCGCACTTTGGCGGGCTGGTTGTCGCGTTGGGGCGTGACGGCCCAGACCGTGATCTCCGGCAGGCGCCAAGCGGGCAGCACGCGCACCAGCTGGCCTGCGCGCAGGGCGCCATGCACGTCGGGGTGGATCACCAGCGCCATGCCGAGGCCTGCGGCGCACATCTGCTCGAGGGTCAGCTGGTTGTTGCTCGCGATGCGCGCTTCGAGGCGCAGGCTTTCGTGCTCGCCGGCCGGCCCATCGAGTTCGAAATGCAGGGCCGAGCCTTCGCGCGAACCCACCATCCATTGGTGCGACAGCAGATCGGCCGGCGTGGTGGGCGTGCCGTGGCGGCGCAGGTAGTCGGGCGAAGCGCACAGCACCCACTCGAAGCTGCACAGGCGCTTGGCGGCCCATGACGAGTCGGCCAGCCGGCCGGCGCGCAGCGCGAGGTCGATGCGTGCGTCGATGAGGTCGATCATCGCGTCGTCGACGAGCAGGCGCAGCTTGAGTTCGGGGTAGGCGGCCAGCAGCGGCCCCAGCGCCGGCGCCACGTGGCGGGCGAAACCCACCGGCGCAGAGATGCGCAGCTCGCCGCTGGGCGCATCGTGCGCAAGCGCCAGCTGCTGCTTGGCCTGCTGCGCGGCGCCCACCATCGCGATGCAGTGCTCGGCGAAGCGCGCGCCGGCATCGGTGGGCGTGAGCTTGCGGGTCGACCGGTGCAACAGCGTGACGCCGCTCCCCTGCTCCAGCAAGCGCACCTGCTGGCTGACGGCCGAGGTGCTCATGCCCATGGACCGCGCCGCGGCACTCATGGAGCCTTGCTGCACCACCGAGGCGAAGATCGCCATGCGCTTGAGATCGTCCACCGTGAAGCCCTGCTAAACAAACTTCTTCGATTTGACAGACTTCCGCCGGAATTGTGAAGTTCTTATCGTCATGCCATCGCAATTTGATTGGAGTTGGACATGAAGATCGCACTCATCGGCGGCACCGGTTTCGTGGGCTCTGCGGTTCTGCAGGAACTGCTGCAACGCGGCCATGACGTCACGGCGCTGGCTCGCACGCCGAGCAAGTACACCGCGCAAGCCAGGCTCAAGGTGGTCCAGGCCGACGCGCTCGACGCCGCTCAAGTGGCCCAGGCCGTTGAAGGCACCGATGCCGTGGTCGACGCCTACAACCCCGGCTGGGCGGAGCCGAAGATCCACGACATCTTCTTGCAAGGCACGCAGGCCATCCTCGCCGGCGTGCGGCGCAGCGGCGTGAAACGGGTGCTGGTGGTGGGCGGCGCGGGCAGCCTGTTCGTGGCGCCGGGCGTGCAAGGCGTGGACACGCCGCAGTTCCCCGCCGAGTGGAAGCAAGGCGCACTGGCCGCCCGCGAAGCGCTGAACATCATCCGCCAGGACACCACGCTGGACTGGACCTTCCTGTCCCCCGCGGCGATCCTGAAACCAGGCCCACGCACCGGCAAGTTCCGCATCGGCGCCGACGACCTGCTGATGGACGGCGACCACCCCGCCAACATCTCGGTGGCCGACCTGGCCGTTGCCATCGTCGACGAGATCGAAACGCCACGCCACATCAGGAAGCGCTTCACTGTCGCATACTGAACGGATGGCGATTGACCATCTGATCTATCTCTACGACCCGATGTGCGGCTGGTGCTACGGCGCCATGCCCGCCATCCACGGCTTGGCCGACCTGAACGGCTGCATCGTCGAACCGGTGCCGACCGGCCTGTTCGGCGGCGACCCGGGCAAGCGCATCGACGCCGGGATGGCGCAGCACATCGAGCAGATCGATGCGCGCATCGCCAGCATGAGCGGCCAGCGCTTCAGCGACGTCTACCGACGCAAGGTGCTGGGCAACCCCGAGATGCCGTTCGACAGCCGCCCCGCCACGCTCGCGCTGACCGCCGTCTCGAAATGGAACGTGCTGCGCGAACTCGACGGCCTGCATGCGCTGCAGCGCGAGCGCTTCGTTGCCGGCCGCGACATCAGCAACCGCGACGTGATCGCCCAGGCCCTGGCCGCCTCGCTCGGCGACGAGCCCGACACCTGGCTGACGCGCATGGCCGACCCCACACTGGCGCACGCCACCGAGACGCGCATGCGCCGGGCGAACAAGATCATGAAATCCATCGGCGTGCAGGGCGTGCCGGCGCTGGTGTGGCCCAGCGAGAAGGGCCTGCGGCTACTGCCGGGCCAGTGGCTGTTCAACGACAAATCGCTGGCGCGGCAATTGGCCACGCTGGGTTGAGCGGCGCTTGAGCCGGGAGTCCGGGTTTACCGGCAAGCTTTTTCGTTCTAGGCTGGCGGCGTGTCCCAATCCATCGGGAGTCACGCATGACCTTGCAGCAGCTTCACGCCATCAAGCTCTGGCACGTCGCCCACAAGCCCGAGAGCCCCATCGAGTACCACACCTGGGACAGCGTTTTGACGGCCTGGGTGCTGGGCTGGATGGGCGAACCGGCCGCGCTGATTCTCTGGTGGCCCGGCTTGGCAGCAACCTGCCTGCTGCTCTTCATGGCGCCGAGCCTGTATGTTGCCTTGCGCCGCAGGCTGCACCAGTCGGGGCGCTTGCGCTGCGACTGGTTGAGTTCGCTCGGGTGTTGATCAACTTGCCTCCGGCTCAGCGCTTGAGAGTTTTTTGGCTCCCTTCGACAAGCTCAGGGTGATCGGGAATACAGGCTCAGCCCGAACGGCAGGGGACACTCGAAAATCTCTCAGCCTCAACCATCGATCAACACCGGATCCCAGGCGAACACCTTCTGCCGCTGCTCACCCAGGCCCTCGATGCTCAGGCGCATCTCGTCGCCGGGCTTCAGGTACAGCGGCGGCTTCTGGCCCAGGCCCACGCCGGGTGGCGTGCCGGTGCTGATCAGGTCGCCGGGGTACAGCGTCATGAAGCGGCTGATGTAGCTCACGAGCGAGGCCACGCCGAACACCATGGTGGAGGTGCTGCCGTTCTGGAAGCGCTTGCCGTTGACCTCGAGCCACATGCCGAGTGCCTGCGGGTCGGGCACTTCGTCGGCACTGACCATCCACGGGCCGACCGGACCGAAGGTGTCGCAGCCTTTGCCCTTGTCCCAGGTGCCGCCACGTTCGAGCTGGTACTCGCGCTCCGAGAGGTCATTCACCACGCAGTAGCCGGCCACATGCTTCAGCGCATCCGCCTCGCTCACATAGCGCGTCTGGCTGCCGATCACCACGCCGAGCTCGACCTCCCAGTCGCTCTTCAGCGAACCTTGCGGCAGCACCACCGGGTCATTGCAGCCGATCAGCGCGCTGGTCGTCTTCATGAACAGCACCGGCTCGGGCGGCACCGGCACGCCCGACTCAGCGGCATGGTCGGCGTAGTTGAGACCGACGCAGATGAACTTGCCCATGCCACGCCACGGCAGCCCGATGCGGCCGGGCTGTGCGACAACCGGCAAGCTCGCAGGGTCGATCTCACGCAAGCGTTTCAGGCCGGTGGGCGTCAGCGTCTCGGCAGTGATATCGGGCAGCACGCCGGACAGGTCGCGCACGCGCCCTTGGGCATCGACCAGCGCGGGTTTCTCGGCGCCCTTGGCGCCATGTCGCATCAGTTTCATTCGTCAACCTTGGTGAAGAAAATCAGTTGGACCAGCCGCCGTCGATGATCTGCGCGGTGCCGGTGGTGAAGGCAGATTCGTCGCTACCGAGGTACACCGCCAGCGCGGCGATCTCGCTTGCGCGGCCCACGCGGCCCACCGGCTGGCGCGCCACGAAGGCGGCTTCCACCTGCGCAAGCGTCTGCCCCGCAGCCTGGGCCTGGGACTCGATGCGCTGGCGCAGCGAGGGCGACTCCACCGTGCCGGGGCAGATGGCATTGCAGCGGATGCCGCGCGCCACGAAGTCGGCCGCCACCGACTTGGTCAGCCCGATCACCGCCGCCTTGGTGGTGCCGTAGACGAAGCGGTTCGGCGCACCCTTGATGCTGCTGGCCACCGAGGCCACGTTGATGATGGAGCCGGTACCCTGCGCCAGCATGCCGGGCAGCACGGCGCGGATGAGCCGGTACATCGAGCGCACATTGAGGTTGAACGAGAAGTCCCACGCGGCCTCGTCGCAGTCGAGGACGCTGCCGGCGTGCACGTAGCCCGCGCCGTTGAACAGCACCTGCAGCGGGCCGATTGCGGCCACCGCGTCGCGCACCGCATCGGCGTTGGTCACGTCGAGCACTCGGGTCTCGCAGCCGGTGTCGCGTGCCAGCTGGGCCAACAGCTCGGCGTTGATGTCGGCAGCAATAACGCGCGCACCTTCGCGCACGTAGGCCTCGACGGTGGCGCGGCCTATGCCTTGGCCCGCGGCGGTGATCAAGGCCGTCTTGCCTTGCAGCCGCCCGGTTTGCGGTGATGTCATCGATGGCTCCGTAAAAGTGACGATTCATTATCAAGTGGTCAGGCCACTTTTGGGCGCCGTCTCGGGAGTTACCCCATTCGCAAGAACCCCTGTTGAAACCCGGCACTGCGGGTGCGACGATAAATTGGTCAGACCAATTTTTGCGTCATCGCTTCCCCAGCTTCATGCCCCAGCCGCACGCCGACAACCGCCGCCTCTACCGACTCATCGCCGACCAACTGATGCAGATGATCGGGAGCGGCGAATATCCTCCCGGCGCGCGGCTGCCCGCCGAGCGCGACTTGGCCACGCAGCTCAGCGTGAGCCGGCCGTCGGTGCGCGAAGCGCTGATCGCGCTCGAGGTCGAAGGCGTGGTCGAGGTGCGCGGCGGGGCCGGCGTGTTCGTGTCGCAGCGGCGCCGCAGCGCGTCGGCCGACCCGCTCGCGCCGCTACCCGGGCCGTTCGATCTGATCAAGGCGCGCTGGATCGTCGAATCCGAATCGGCCAGCCTGGCCGCGACCCACGCGACGCCCGAACAACTGGGTGGCATGAAACGCGCGCTCGACGACATGCGCGCCGCGCCGTCGCACAACGAACAGACGCTCGAGGCCGACCAGCGCTTTCATTTCTTCATCGCCGAAGCCAGCGCCAACAGCGCCCTGGTGATGCTCACGCGCCAGCTGTGGGACGCGCGCCGCGGCCCGCTGTACCTGCAGTTCGAGTCGCACTTCTCGGGCAAGGAGATCTGGCGCCAGGCGGTGGACGAGCACACCGAGATCCTGCATGCCATCACCTCGCGCGACGGCCGCGCGGCCCGCAACGCCATGCGCAAGCACATGAAAAACGCCGAGCTGCGATTCGCCTCCAGCTGGCGCCCCGAGGAGACCCAGTGAACCTGCCTGCAGAACCCGTGGCGGCCCAAGCCGCACCCTTGTTGAATGCCGAAGGCGAGATGCAGATCCCCGACGAGGCCATCGACCTGTCGCACCACGCCGCAGAAGACTGGCTTGCCGTCGCGCTGTTCTGGGCGCTCGGCCTGATCGTGTTCTACCAATTCTTCACGCGCTACGCGCTCAACGACTCGGCCGCATGGACCGAAGAGATCGCGCGCTACTTCCTGATCGGCACGGTGTTCGTCGGCGCGGCGATGGGCGTGCGCAAGAACAACCACATCCAGGTGGATTTCTTCTACCGCGTGCTGCCGCACCGCCTGATGCGGGTGATGTCCACGCTGGTCGACGCCGTGCGCATCAGCTTCTTCGCCGCCTGCGTGTTCATGACCTGGCAGCTGATCATGAAGATCGGTGGCAGCCGCATGGCCGTGGTCGAGCTGCCGATGGGGCTGGTGTACGGCGCCGTGCTGCTGGGCTTCGTGCTGATGACATGGCGCGCAATCGGCGTGGCCATCGCGAACTGGAAGCGGGGTGCCTCCGTTCTCGAGCAGCCCGAACTCGCGGAGGAGCCCGCATGAACGCCGGTGCCTTCAAGCTGCTGTTCCTCGCCATGATGGGCGCCGGCATTCCGGTCGCCATCGCGATGGCCGGCGCAGCGCTGGTGTACGTCATCGCCACCGGCAACCCACCGCCGTACGTGGTGATCCACCGCATGGTCGGCGGCATCGACAGCTTTCCGCTGCTGGCGGTGCCCTTCTTCATCCTCGCCGGCAACCTGATGAACTGCGCCGGCATCACCACGCGCATCTACAACTTCGCGCTGGCGCTGGTGGGTTGGCTGCGCGGCGGGCTGGGCCACGTGAACATCGTCGGCTCGGTGGTCTTCGCGGGCATGAGCGGCACCGCCATCGCCGATGCTGCGGGCCTGGGCACCATCGAGATCAAGGCCATGCGCGAGCACGGCTACGACGCCGAGTTCGCGGTCGGCGTCACCGCCGCTTCGGCCACGCTGGGCCCGATCATTCCGCCGTCGCTGCCCTTCGTGATCTACGGCATGTTTGCCAACGTCTCGGTGGGCGCACTGTTCCTCGCCGGGCTGATGCCGGGCCTGGTGATGACGGTGATGATGATGCTCACCGTCGCGTGGTTCGCGCACCGCAAGGGCTGGGGCCGCGACATCGCCTGGCAGTGGCCCCGCGTGCGCAAGGCGCTGATCGAGCTGGCGCTCGTGATCGGCCTGCCGCTCGCGTTGTGGCTCGTCGCACGTGCGGGCGCGAACATGATGTACGCCGTGCCCGTGGCGCTGGCGCTGCTGCTCACTGCGGACCGGAAGTTCCGCTTCAACGCCGTGCTGCCCATCATGACGCCTGTGCTGCTGATCGGCGGCATGACCACCGGCCTCTTCACCGCCACCGAAGGCGCCATCGCCGCCTGCGCCTGGTCGCTCTTTCTCGGCGCGCTCTGGTACCGCACGATCAACTGGAAGATGTTCGTCAAGGCGTCGATGGACACCGTGGAAACCACCTCCACCGTGCTGCTGATCGTGGCGGCCGCGTCCATCTTCGGCTGGATGCTCACCGCCACGCGCACCACCGAAATGATCGCCGCGTGGATCCTCACCTTCGCCGATGCGCCATGGAAGTTTCTGCTACTGGCCAATGCGCTGATGCTCTTCGTCGGCTGCTTTCTCGAGCCCACGGCGGCCATCACCATCCTCGTGCCGATCTTGCTGCCCATCGTTCGCCACCTGGGCATCGACCCGGTCCACTTCGGGCTGGTGATGGTGCTCAACCTGATGATCGGCCTGCTGCACCCGCCGATGGGCCTGGTGCTGTTCGTCCTGGCGCGCGTGGCCAAGCTGTCGTTGGAGCGAACCACCATGGCCATATTGCCGTGGCTGGTGCCGCTGCTGCTCTCGCTCGCGCTGGTCACCTTCGTTCCCGCCATCTCGCTGTGGCTGCCCCGTGTGATGGGCTGAGTCCACGGTCTTCCATACCTTCTTGAAAGAACTCTGATGAACCGACGCATCCTCCTCACCGCCAGCCTGCTGGGCGCGTTCGCCGCGCTGCCGGCCCAGGCGGCCGACTACCCCAACCACCCCGTCGAACTGGTCGTGCCCTACAACGCAGGTGGCGGCACCGACGCATTGGCGCGCGCCTTCGCCGACGTCGCGCGCAAGCACTTCTCGCAACCGATCGTGGTCAACAACAAGCCCGGCGCCAGCGGCGTGATCGGCTGGAGCGACGTGCTCAACAGCAAGCCCGACGGCTACAAGCTCGCGCTGATGACGGTGGAGCTCACCACCCTGCCCCACCTCGGCCTGCAGAAGTTCAGCCACGAAGAGTTCACGCCCATCGCCCGCATGAACGCCGACCCGGCCGCCATCACCGTGAAGGCCGACGCGCCGTGGAACACCATCGAGGAGTTCATCGCCGCGGCCAAGAAGGCCAACGGCGAAACCAAGATGGGCAACTCGGGCAACGGCTCCATCTGGCACCTGGCCGCCGCCGCGCTCGAAGACCGCACCGGCGTGAAGTTCAGCCACATTCCCTACCCCGGCGCCAACCCCGCGGTGCTGAGCCTGCTCGGCGGCCACATCGACGCGGTGGCCGTGAGCCCCGCCGAGGTGGCGCCGCACGTCGCCAGCGGCAAGCTGAAGATGCTGGCGGTGATGGCCGACCAGCGCCAGAAAGGCTTCGAGAAAGTGCCAACGCTGAAGGAGCGCGGCATCGACCTCAGCGTGGGCACCTGGCGCGGCCTGGGCGCCCCGAAGAACACGCCGAAAGAGGTGATCGACATCCTGAAAGCCGCCACCCAGAAGACCATGCAGGAGCCCGCGATGCACGAGGCCATGGACAAGCTGGCGCTGGGCTATGCCTATGCCGACAGCGAGACCTTCCGCGCCGTGATGGCGCGCGACAACGAGACCTTCAAAACCCTCATTCCCAAGCTCGGGCTGAAGAACTGAGGGGCCAAGAGATTTTCGAGTTCCCCTACCGTTCGGGCTGAGCCTGTATTCCCGATCGCCCTGAGCCTGTCGAAGGGAGCCAGCGCAGTGCACGGCGCACCCTTCGACAGGCTCAGGGCGAACGGAGGCAAAAACATCTCAGCTCTGAACCGACACCCGCACCACACGAAGGAGACACAGATGACCAAGAGAACCACCCTGAAGGCCTGCTGCGCCGCGTTGCTGTTGGCACTGGGCGCAGGCAGTGCCTGGGCGCAAACGCAACTCAAGTGGGCACACGTCTACGAGATCGGCGAGCCGTACCACAAGCAAGCGCTGTGGGCGGCCGAAGAGATCAAGAAGCGCAGCAACGGCAAGTATGTGATCGACGTATTCCCTGCGTCCACGCTGGGCAAGGAGACCGAGATCAACCAGGGCCTGACGCTCGGCACGGTGGACATCATCTACACCGGCATGGCCTTCGCCGGCCGCACCTACCCGCCGATGTCGATCGCCGCCGGGCCCTTCGTGTTCCGCGATTTCGCCCACTGGCAAGCCTTCCGCAATGGGCCGATCTTCAAAGAGCTCGCCGCCGCCTACGACGAGAAGAGCGGCGGCAACCACATCGCCGGCTACACCTACTACGGCCTGCGCCACATGACGGCGAACAAGCCCATCCTGAAACCCGAAGACATGAAGGGCATGAAGCTGCGCGTGCCCGATGCGCCGCTGTTCACCATGTTCCCCAAGGCCGTGGGCGCAAACCCGACGCCGATCGCTTTCGCCGAGGTCTACCTCGCACTCCAGAACGGCACCGTCGACGGCCAGGAGAACCCGCTGCCCACCATCGACGCCAAGAAGTTCTACGAAGTGCAGAAGCACATCATGCTGACCGGCCACATCACCGAGTCGCTGGTCACCATCGTCAGCAGCGCCACCTGGGCCAAGCTGCCCGAGACCGACAAGAAGCTCTTCTCCGACGTGTTGTGGGAAGCCTCGACCCGCGCCACCGCCGACATCGTCGACGCCGAGAACCGCCTCGTCGCCGACTTCCAGAAGCGCGGCGTCTCGGTGCTCAAGGTCGATCGCGGCCCGTTCATCGCGGCGGTGCAGAAGTCGCTGACCAGCCCGGACGCGCCGTGGCCGAAGGCGCTGTACGACCGGGTTCAGGCGATCAAGTAAGGCAACCCCGCGCGGTCATGGCGTGCGCTTCGAAGCCATGCCGCGGGGCCGGCCTTCATGGCTCCGGTGATAGGTCAACGCAGCGGCCACGCAGAAGGCGAGCGAGTCGACCGGCATGGCTTCCGACACCTTGAAGACGATGGCTCGATTGCCTTCGAACTTGAACTCTGCAGGGAACAGAGTTCTGAACGATTCAACGAGCGTCGTCTTGCAATTGAAGTAGATGGCGTACTCGGCCGGGCGAGCCTTCTTCCAGTCGATGCGTATCGTGCTGCCGCTCTTGCTCTTCGACGCCAGGTAGGCCGGCTCACCCCACTTCAATGTTTCCTCGAGTTCGCCGACACCCTCGGTTGATGAGGCCGTGCGCAAGATGAGTTCGCGAAGCGCCATGAGTTTTCGGCGCACATCCGCCGGGTAGGCTTCGAATACTTTCGCGACCTCGGCGTTGGCAAACGGCGTCATCGTGTTCATTGGCTCTCGCTGAATGAAAGAGTTGGACGCGACTGATTCAGCAACAGGGAAATCGCGGTTCTGTTGAATTTCAAGTGGGTACAAGCGCCTCCAGACCCCCGTTCGCCCTGAGCAGGGACTGAGAGCCTGTGAACCTTTCAAATTTCCAGCCGGATTCGACGCAACGAGGCTTCGGCGGGCTTGGGAAGGAAGCGACGAGTCGATTCGAAGGGAAGTTCG
>Ga0307508_10006696_pt1 | contig 10805 bp, 6 predicted proteins | sample 9_EM_MG_FD_203089 | JGI IMG/M metagenome (GOLD analysis project Ga0307508, IMG submission 203089) | Populus trichocarpa ectomycorrhiza microbial communities from riparian zone in the Pacific Northwest, United States - 9_EM | ecosystem: Host-associated > Plants > Roots > Unclassified | place...
CCCGACGGCCGCGCCCAGTTCCCGGGCGTGGTCGAGACCTGGTTCACGATGCTCGACCGCGGCCACACCGCCACCGGCATGGGCACCTCGGACAGCCACCGGCTGATCGGCGACGAGCCGGGCTACGCGCGCACGCTGCTCTACGTCGGCGCCGGCAAGGACGTGCCGGGCGGCTACACCCGCGACGACGTGATCCAGGCGATCCGCCAGCACCGCGCGATCACCACCAACGCGCCGTTCCTCGACATGACGGTGGGTGATCACCGGATCGGCGACACCGTGTCCGTCCCCGGCGGCCGGGTCGACGTCGCGATCCGGGTGCGCTCGCCGTCGTGGGCAAAGGTCGATCACCTGGTGGTCTACGCGAACAGCCAGATCGTGGCCGACCAGGCGATCCCGGCGAGCCTGGGCACCGACTACCAGACCCACGTGCCGCTGTCGCTCGCCCGGGACAGCTGGATCGTCGCCGAGGCGACCGGCGCGGGCAGCATGTTCCCGGTGCTGTCGCCGACCGAGTTCCCGCCGCTCGACGCGACGGTCATCATCAAGGCGCTCGCGGTCGGCCTGAACCTGTCATCGCTGCCGCTGACCTCGAACCTCAAGCCGGCCAAGGTCCACCTCTCGACGCCCTACGCGATCACCAACCCGATCTGGATCGACGTCGACGGCAACGGCTGGACCCCGCCGAAGCCGGCGCTGCCGCGCACCGGCGCGCCGGCTGGACCACCGCCGGACGTCCGGGCGCAGTTCGAGGCGCTGCCGGCGATCTCGCCGTAGCCTGGACCGCGGTCGTCAGTTCAGCGGGACCGGCAGCGCCGACAGGGCGCCCGTGCAGTAGTCCACGGTGAGCTCGTTGTCGGCGCACACGACGCTGCCGTCGCAGCTGCCGGCCACGCAATGGTTCGGGAACGTGCAGGTACCTGTTCCGGTGGTGCCGGCGCAGGCGCCTGCGAGGCTGCACGTGCCGCCGGTGCTGCAGGTACCCAGGCCACAGGTCGCGTCCTGGCCCAGGGTGCAGCTGAAGGTGTTGTTCGAGCAGTGCGCAAAGCACCCGGCGTTCGTGAAGCAGCTGCCGCCCGTGCCAGAACAGGTGCCCGGGTTGCATCTGCCCGAGGTGCACGACGCGCTGCCCGTGCATGCCTGCCCGGTGTCATGCAGCGCGGTGCACGTCGGGGTCAACGCCGCGAGGTCGCAGAATAGCCCCTTCGTGCACTGGGTCGTCGAGGAGCAGGTCTGGCCGGCGCCGAGCTGGGCCGCGCAGGTGGTCACGTTGCAGTACAGCCCCGAGGCACAGCCGGTCCCGCACGGCTGGCCGACCGTGGGCTTCGGCGTGCAGAGTCCCGACGTGGCGCAGGTGCTGTCGACGCCGCACTCGTTGGCGAAGTTGCACGCGGCGCCGTCGGCGGTGATCCCGACCCACGCGGAGGTCATGCAGGCATCGGCCCACGGCAGCATCGTGCTGAGCGTCGCGCAGGTATCCGCGGGCGCCTCGATCGCGGACAGGCACGAGTTCATCGTCGCGGCATCGAACCGGACCCGGTTGTTCTTGAGCGAGAAGTCGATCCGGGCCAGCGAGCGATCGCAGAGTCGCTCCATGTCGGTGACGCACTCGTCCTGAGTGCGCGGGTCGGTCACGTGGAGCCGGGTCTCGATCTCACCCTCGGAGCAGCACGAGTACATGTTGTAGCAGGCGACCTTGGCGACCTCGCCACAGACATTGGCCTGGGTGGTCCCGACCGATGGCCTGCCGTTGCCATCGCCGCCACCACAGCCGACCGCGATCACGAGACCTACTGCAAATAGACGCATATTCCCTCCCGGTTGATGTCGTATCAGGACCGCGTTGCGCCCCATCGCCACGAGCCACTCTCCCGCGCGGCGGGCCGACCCTGCCTGAATAACGCCGACCGCGCCAGAACATCGTGTGCGATCAGCGCGGCAAACGCGGGCAGGCGGGTCGCTTGCGAGTTGAGCGCCGGCAGCGGATCGCGCATTCTGTGCGTGCATGATCGATCCCATGCTCGGCCCGGTTTGCAGCACTGGACATGCGTACCGTGCAGGGTGATGACAGCTGTGGGCACCGGGCAGGTCCACGTCCAGGTTTGCGCACGGATCCTCCGCGCGATCGGCAGCCCTATCGGAGGCAACGACCGAGCGAGACGCGGCGGCTGCCTCGCAACGCCGCGGTCCACGTCTCTCGGTCCGAGCTCCAAATGCGGTTCGAGGCACGCCGGGAGATCTCACCGTGACCGTGTGGAGCGCCTGGCGGACCGCCGACAGGAGGTTGGCAGTGGCGACCGTGCTGGCGATGTCGCTGTCGGGTCCTGCGGCCTGGGGGCATACCTTTCCGCCCGTGCACACCGCGGTGGTGCAGGTCGAGCGCTGCGAGCTCGCGCTGCTGATCGGCTACTCCGCCGGGACCGGTGAGCCGACCGAGCGGATCATCGCGCGCGTGGCCAGCCAGCCGAGGTCGCGCGCGATCGACGCGCTGCGCGCCACGCTGACGGCGTATGCCATGGCGCCGTTCCGGATCGCGGTCGATGGCACGCCGCTGGCGCCTGCGTCGGTCCAGGCCAAGATCGGCTTCGACGCGAGCGGCACGCGCCCGACCGTGGTCGTGCTCGCCACGTTCGCGCTGCACGGCGGCGCGCAGCTGACGATCACGTCGAACGACCCGCGGACCACGCGCATATCCTGGCAGGATCGCGCGAGCGGCCGGATCCGCGGGGACCGCGCGCCGGCGCAGGACCACTGGTTCACCGGCGTCGGCTCGTTCGTGCTGCCGCTGGCGCCAGGTGGTGGCTGCGAGCGCAGTCCTCGATGACGGGCCCTTCCGTCGTGCCATTCGGATTGTGGGCGTGCGACGAAGCCACCGGGCAGGTCGCCGAATGAATCGACGCGCGGCGATGGCGGTGGGGCGGGGCCTTGTCATGATCGCGCGGGTCGTGGGGGGCGTTCAGACACTGCGCTGGTTCACTGGGTGCCGGCTCACGGCTGTGGTGGCCTCTCGCGCCGGCGATACGACCGCTGGCACTCGGTCCCGAGCGGGGTTGACGCCGTGACCGGCGCGCTCGAACGCTCCCTGGAGCCCACCTCGGGGCCGCCGCTGAGGCGGTGGCGCGGAGTGGTCTTTCGCCTTGGCGTCAGCTACTGGGGGCTGATTTGTCTCTACATCGTGGTCGTGAACACATCTGCCTTCGACTGGTTCACAGCCCCGGTTTCGCGCGCCGTGGGCGCGTTTGGCGAGTGGATCGGCAAGACGCTACTCGCGATTCCCTACGAGTTCAGTGGTGATTACACCGGGAGTGGTGACAGGACCTCTGACTGGGTGGTCCTGCTCTGCATGGCGGCCATCGCGCTGCTCGCGACCGTGGCGTGGTCGCTGCTGGATCGACGGAGCACGCGTGATCCATGGCTGCGCGAGGTGATCCGCATCCTGGTGCGCTACACCCTCGCGTTCAGCATGCTGGGATACGGTGTGCTGAAGCTGTTCCGCGTGCAGTTCTCGCCGCCGCTCCCCGGTCAGCTGATCGAGAGGGTCGGCGACGCTTCGCCGATGGGGCTGTTGTGGACATTCATGGGCGTGTCGCCGGCCTATGTGGTCTTTGCCGGCGCCGCGGAGACGCTCGGCGCCGTGCTGTTGCTGTTCCGGCGGACCACGATGCTGGGTGCGCTGGTGCTCGCGGGTGTGATGACGAACGTCGTGATGCTGAACTTCTGTTACGACGTACCGGTCAAGATCATGTCAGCGCACTACCTTGCGATGTGCCTGTTCCTGTTGCTCCCGGACCTCCGGCGCCTGGCCAACGTCATCGTGCTCGACGGCATTGCCCAGCCGGCCGCGCGCGGCGAGCTCGTGCTGCGCGCGCGCTGGATGCGCGTGACCCGTCGCGTGGTCAAGTGCGGCGTCATCGGCGTGGTTGCGATCGCCACGGTGCAGCCCATCGCCTCACGGTACTCGATGATGACGGCGGAGCAGCCGAGGACCTGGTACGGCGGGACCTGGGCGGTCACCTCGTTTCACCGCGACGGTCAGGAAGTGCCGGCCAACCTGACCGAGACCACGCGCTGGAAGCGCGTGCGATTCCAGCCCCAGGGAGGCAAGGTCTTGTTCCGCTGGGTGGACTCCAGCTACGGCGACCTCTACGACGCAGCGATCGACGAGCACGCACGCGTCATCACGTTGACGTTCGACGACAAGGACCACGGGACCAGGAGACCGCAACCCGGGCTCGGCGTGATCGTGTTCACGTATGTGCGGATCGACGACAACCACCTCCAGCTTGAAGGGAAGGTTGGGTTGGTGCGGCTGTCGGTTCAGCTCGAGCGCGTCGAGACCTCGAACATGTTGCTCCTGGCCCGCGGATTTCACTGGATCAACGAGCAGCCGTTCAACCGCTGACGCTGGTGGCTGCGCGGACCGCCGAGGCATGCCGCTCCGGTGAGCCATGGCTACGCGATCTGCGTGCCTGCCAGGCACAGAAACAGCGGGATGCGCTTGCGGCGCTCGTAGGTGCTGGGTTCGATGAACCGCTCGGGGCGCGGCCGGGCCTCGCGCAGCTGCTCGACGATGAAGCCGGCGGCCTGCATGGCCACGAAGTAGTCCTCGACGGTACGGTGGTACTTCCGCACCTCACCGCCGAGCCAGCTCGTCACTCGCTCACCGGTCTCGAAGTAGTCGTCCACGATCCAGTCCTGGCGCGGGGTGCCTGCCGGCCAGCCGCGTGCACACGACGTGATGATGGGGTGCTCGACGGAGAACACGAACCGCCCGCCGCCGACCAGCGCGTGCGCGACGTAGTCGAACACCGGCGCGAGGTCCGCCACGTAGTGCAGGACCAGACGGGCGACCGCCAGGTCGAACGCGGCGGTCGGATAGCTCCAGGTCTCGACGCGATGCTCGATGACCTGAGCGGCGGTGCCGGCGAGCTGTGCGCGCGCGGTCGCAGCCATCTTGCGTGATCCCTCGATACCGACGTAGCCGCGCGCGCCGCGCTCGAGGGCGGCGCGGCCGAAACCTCCCGCGCCACACCCGAGGTCGAGGATGCGCAGGCCGCGCACGTCTCCGATCAGCTCGTCGACGACCGGCGCTTCCATCGTGTCGTTGGGGTTGTCGGGGCTCCGGCGGTGCGCCTGGTACGTGGCGAGCACCTCGTCGTCGTCATAGAATGTGGGGCCGTCGGCTGCCATGCCTGGATGGTATGGTACGGGCCCGAGCAGTCGAGACCAGCCGGACGCGGACGGCCGTGTGCAGCGGCTGGTGGCCTCGACCTGGCTAGCGCGCCAGCCACCTGGGCGGCAGGACCAGCCGCCGGGGCCTGCCGGGCCACTGCAGGCGATCAGGAGGGCGGGTGGGATTCGAACGATCCTGGGGGGATCGGTGAGCGAGTAGAGGCCCATGGCGACCCGCGGCGAGGCACGTGGCAGCGACCACGTGGCCTCCTTCTTGCTGTGGTGGGGGCACCGGGAGGATCGTCATGCGTAACCTCAGGATCATCGTGCTGCTCGGCGGCGTCGGCGTGGCGGTCGCGGCGTGCAGCGATCAGCCGTACGATCCGGATCCGCCGGCGATCGATCCGAACGCGCCGAGCATTCACATCACGTCGCCCGCGCGAGGCACGTTCGCCGGCGACGTCCCCACGCTCGTGGTCACCGGCACGGCCACGGACGATACGCAGGTCGCGTCGGTCGAGGTCAACGGCGTCGCGGCGACGCTCGCGGGCGACGGCACGTGGCAGGCGACGATCCCGGTCACGGCCGGGACACAGCTGATCCACGCGATCGCGACCGACGCCCAGGGCAATGTCGGCAAGGAGTCGCGGGCGGTGGTCGCCGGGCCGATGCAGCCGATCGCGGCCGCGGTGCCGCAGGCGATCACCGCGGTGATGTCTGCGCAGACGTTCGACGCGATCGGCCGCGGGGTCGCCGGGTTCGCCAGGACCGGGGACCTCGAGGCGCTGATCGCGCCGCACAACCCGGTGATCGACGCCGGGGTGACCTGCGTGAACGTGCAGGCCGCGATCACCCGCATGACGGTCGGCAGCGCGACCACCGTCTCGCTCACGCCGCACAGCGGCGGCCTGCTGCTCGACGTCGAGCTCGATCGCGTCGCCGTCGCCATGCACCTCACGTACAAGGCCGCGTGCGTCCCCGGCAGCCGCGACATCTCGGTCAGCGCGAGCCACATCACGGTCACCGGCGCGCTGACCGTCGGGGTCACCGGCGGCAAGCTCGACGTCAAGCTGGTCGACCAGAACGTCGTGGTCACCGGCTTCGATGTCGACCTCGGCGGCCTGACGGGCGACATCATCGATCTGCTGCACCTCGACACCGCGCTCGGGCCGATCGTCGGCTGGGCGACCGAGACGTTCGTGGTCCCGATGCTCAACACCGCGCTCGCCGCGCTCGACGACACCCGGACGGTCGTCGTGCTCGGCACGCCGGTCGACGTCCACGTGGCGCCGGCGCAGATCAGCTTCGGCGCCGCCGGCGCCGTGATCGTGCTCGACACCACGCTGCGCGCGCGGGGCGACGCGGGCGCGCCGGGCTACGTCTACGTGGCCAACCCGGCGCCGGCGACGGCCACGAGCCGGGGCTTCGAGCTCGCCGTCGCCGATGATGCAGTCAACCAGCTGCTCGGCAGCTTCTGGGCCGCGCGGGGGATGGACCGCTCCTTCGCGCTCGACACCGGGAGCTACGGCGAGATCGGCCAGCTGTACGATCACGTCGAGCTGTCGGCCATGGTGCCGCCGTATGTCGACGCCACCGGCGGCTCGCTCCGGCTCACGATCGGGGACCTCGTGGCGACGTTCAAGCGCGGCGATGTGATCGCGACGCAGATCGCGGTGAACGCCCAGATCGACGTCAAGGTCGTGACCGGCGCCGACGGCGCGCCGCGGCTCGACGTCGGCTCGCCCACGACGTACGTCGACGTGCTCGACGACAACGTCGCCGGCGCCAACGCGCTGTCGAGCTCGCAGTTCGAGCTGATCACGTCGTTCGCGCTCGCCCGCGTGATCGCGGTGGGCTCGGGAGTGGTCGGCGCGATCCCGCTGCCGTCGGTCGGCGGCGTGGCGGTGCACGATGTCGGGATCGCGGAGCACAGCGGGTACCTGGTCGTCGACGGGGAGGTGCAGTGATCGATCGCGCCCGGCCGCGGTGGACCTGGAACGGCGCACCGGGCACCCCCGAGGTGGTCGATGACGGTCGGCGTACCGGCGATCGCCCTCACAACGTGGGCGCGGCGGCGGCGCTGTACCTCGTCAACGGCGCGCCCGTCATCGCGTATCAGGACGGGCTCGACGCCGATGTCTACGTGGCGACCAGGTCGGGCACGGGCTGGTCGACCACCGGGATCGCGACCGGCCCGGTGCTCGATGGGTTCTCGATCGGCGCCACCACGGGCCACGGCTCGCCGGTGCTCGCGTGGGGCGCGCTCGACCCGGCCCGCGATCCGATCGGCCAGCTCGTGATCGAGTCGCCGTAGCGCCTGGGAAGCCCAGGACAGCCCGGGCGCTACCCGGCGCGCGCGGGGCAGCAGGCGAGTGAGCATCCCACATCCTGCCACCGGGTTCGCGGTGAGCGGCGAGCCCCAGGCTACAGGTCCGGTCGTGATGGCCGGATCGAGACATGTGACCTTGGTCCGAGGCTGCGCAGTCGCGATCTTGTCGTGCATCGCGCTGTCGCACACGGCGGCAGCGGGGGGCGGCAGCGAGCCCGGCGGTGAGCCCGGCGGTGAGATCGATGAGGTGCCGCGCGGTCAATCGAGGTTTCGTGTGTTCGGCGGCTCCGACGGCCTGCGCAACCTGGTGATCGGCAGCATCGTTCAGGATGGCGATGGGTTCCTCTGGATCGGCACCGACGATGGCGTGTACCGCTTCGATGGTGAGCGGTTCAGCCACTTCTCGGTCGCGGACGGACTGCTGTCGTCGCTCGTGCTGTCGCTCGGCGTGGCTCCCGATGGTGGGGTCTGCGTCGGGAGTAAGACCGGCCTCACCTGCTGGGATGGTGCGCGGTTCTCGCAGAGCCGCAGCTGGGGGTTGCCGGCGGTCGCGGTCGCCACGATGGCCAGCTTCGGCGGCAGGCTGTGGGTCGGAACCGACGGCGCCGGCCTCTACGTCCAGGACCACGGCGGCAGCTTCATACCGGCCCGGGGCTGGCCCGCGCCGGTGGCCAAGATCCGCGCGCTGTGGGCCGACGCCAGCGGGCTCGTGGTCGGCAACGGCGAGACCGTCGAGCTGAGCTCGGGTGACGGCACGTGGCGCGCGATCGGCGACGTCGGCATCCAGGGCAAGCGGATCGATGGGGTGCTGCGCGATCGCGAGGGTGCGCTGTGGATCCGGACACCGTCTCACCTGTGGCGGCTGCCCAGGGCCGCGTCCCGGGCCGCCGATGTGGGCGACGGATTGCCCACCGGCTACGACTCGGTCGGGTTCGCGACCGCGATGGTGATCGGGCCGCGCGGGGACGTGCTGGTCGCCACCGATCTCGGGATCGGATATCGCGACCACGATCGCTGGCGCATGATCGATCGCTCGGTCGGCCTGCCGGCGGGCGGGGCGCGCACGCTGTTCGTCGACCGCGAGGGCACGATCTGGATCGGCGCCCTCGGGCTGATCCAGCTGCGCGGGCGCGGCCTGCTCGAGCACCACGACGTCCCGAGCGGGCTGCCCGGCGACGTCGTGTGGTCGTATGCCAGGGATCACCAGGGCACGCTGTGGGCCGGCACGAGCCGCTGCCTCGCGCGCGCGATCGAGGGCCGCTGGCTGTGCCTGCCCGGGACCGAGGGCCGCATCGTTCGCGCGTTCTGGTTTCCGCCACAGGGCGGCGTGTTCCTCGGTGGCGCACCCTCGGATCTGCTCTACATCGATGCCGGGGGCCATTCGACCTCGATCGGCGAGTTCGGTCAACCCGCCGATCTCAACATCCTGGCGCTCACCCGCGGACCGGACGGCGATCTGTGGATCGGCACGAGGTTCGGGCTGTTCCGGCTCCGCGGCGGCGTCCCCGGGCCGATCGAGCACGTCGTGATCCCCGGGACGTCGCCCGCCGGGCGGTTCGCGTCGCTCGTCGTGGTCGGCTCCGAGCTGTGGACCGCGACTGCCGAGGGCATCGCCGTGCTGGAACACGGCACGTGGCGCGTGTTCGGCCAGGCCGCCGGGTTCCGCAGCTCCCCGATCAGCTACCTCCTGGCCCGGGCCGACGGCCGGATGTGCGCGGCCTACACCGAGGCGCTCGGCGCGGCGTGCTTTCGCTACCGCGGCGGCGCGATCGCCGACATCGAGCACATCGGGTCCGCGGAGGGCCTGACCACCGGCAAGATCTACTTTCTGGGCGAGGATCTCCAGCGCCGGCTATGGCTCGGCACCGGCGACGGCGTGGACGTCGTGACCCCGGGCCGCATCGACCACTTCGACGAGGGCGACGGGATCGCCGGCAACGACTCGACGGCGACCGCGTTCCTGGTCGAGCGCGACGGGTCGCTGTGGCTGGGCTCGACGGCCGGCGCCACGCACGTGCTGGCGCAGCACTACCTCGGGCCGCTGCCGCCGCCGCGGACCGTGTTCCTCGACGGCCAGCTCGGGGATCGACCGATCCACGCCAGCGCCGCGGCGCTCGAGGTCCCGCACGATCGGAGCTCGCTGACGCTCGGGTTCGCGGCCGGCAGCCTGATCGACCCCAGGCGCGTCGAGTACGAGGTCCGGCTGTCGCCGCTGGAGACCGGGTGGAGCACGACGCACCAGCGCCAGGCGCGCTACCCGGCGCTGCGGCCGGGAGGCTACCGCTTCGAGGTCCGCGCCCGGATCGACGCGGGGCCCTGGGGCCCGTCGGCCGAGCTCGAGTTCGCGGTCCGGCCGGCGTGGTGGCAGACCCGGTGGTTCGTGGTCCTGCTCGGGTTCGCCGCGCTGCTCGCGGTCGGCGGCGGGTTCACGTGGCGGCAGGCCAGGGTGCTGCGGCGCCGGACGCGCCAGCTCAACGAGCGGTCCAACGCCGGGTTCCGTGCGGTGATCGATCTGATGCCCGACCTGGTGTCGATGCACCGCGGTCGCAAGCTGCTCTACCTGAACCGGGCGAGCCGCCGGTTCCACGGACTGAACCAACCCGACAGCGCCCTGGCCGATCTCGATCTGAACGCGCGGATCCATCCCGACGACGTCCCGCGGGTCGCCGAGCTGTTTCGCAAGGTCGTCAGCGTCGATTCGCACGCGGCCCCGGAGGTCATCGAGATCCGGATGCGGTGCGCGGACGACAGCTACCGGATCTGCGAGGTCTCGGGCATCCGCGTCGAGGTCGGCGGCTCGCTCACGGTGGTCGCCACCGGCCGGGACGTCACCGAGCGCAAGCGGATGCGGGCCAAGCTCCTGGTCTCGGACCGGATGGCGAGCCTCGGCACGCTCGCGGCCGGGATCGCCCACGAGATCAATAACCCGCTGGCCTACGTGACCGGCAACCTCGAGGCGATGGCGGAGATCCTGCAAGACGACGCGGCGACGCCCGGCGGGGCGACCCGCAGCGAGCTGCGCGCGGCGATCAGCGACGCGCGCGACGGCGCCGAGCGCGTGCGCAAGATCGTGCATGGCCTGCGCTCGTTCACCCGGTCCGAGGAGGAACATCGCGCCCCGCTCGCGCTGCCGGCGGTCCTCGACGCCGCGATCCGGATGACCGGCAACGAGGTCCGCCACCGCGCCCAGCTGGTTCGCGAGCTCGGTGCCACGCCGCTGGTCGTGGCCGACGACGGCCGGTTGACCCAGGTGTTCATCAACCTGCTGGTCAACGCCGCGCATGCGATCCCGGAGGGCCGGTCG
>Ga0307508_10006697_pt1 | contig 10805 bp, 11 predicted proteins | sample 9_EM_MG_FD_203089 | JGI IMG/M metagenome (GOLD analysis project Ga0307508, IMG submission 203089) | Populus trichocarpa ectomycorrhiza microbial communities from riparian zone in the Pacific Northwest, United States - 9_EM | ecosystem: Host-associated > Plants > Roots > Unclassified | place...
TCATGGATCACTTTCAATCGCAGGAAGTTCTCGCTGAGCACTTTCGAAACGGCAATCACGGACTTCCTCGCGGACCTCAGGATGCCTATGAAGATCGCCTCGAAGAGCAATGGTGTCAGTTCATCCTAGGTTCTCCCTTCATTCAGTTCGAGTCCTCACCCAACGCCCTAAGCTATTCACTCAAGACAGTCACATCACCAAGTGGAAAGTATGGACGTCTTCGAAGATGAGCCGAGGACAAAAGAGGAACTGGCACCGAACTCCTAACACTATTTCCATTTGCAACATCAGCTTGGGCGCTATCACGGGGAACGCACAGGAATTTGACATTGCCAGCACCCGCAAGCGTCACGCGGAAATGGCTTGATTATTCTTCCCGCCGAAGATCGTTACTCCTCGCTCATCACATCGATAGCGCTACTCCCTTGCTGTCGTGAATATCGCCAAACTATCTGATGGACCCGCCGATCTTGACCCATACAAATCCAATCCTCCGATAGCAGGAACAGCCAGTTCTTACAGACGTTCAGTTTTCTAAATGGACGGACGCTGCTGATGATCCCGATCCCTGAGGTCAGTTCAATGTCGATCACCATCACCATCATCGTTTCGTTCTTCGCTTCTCCTTTCGACAATCCTACTTTGGCACGCCACAATGCGACTGGTACTCGAGAAGACGTCTAATGAATCAGGTGAGATCAGGTGAAGGGGACTTGACGCGACCCGAGGCGACCTGGGCTGGCGGACAGACAAGGCACTTTGTTTGCAGTACTTTTCAAATACATGGTGATGTCGGATTGGTGAATGATATTGATGTAGCCGAGAAGTAATCGATCACCATATGCTCCTCGGATCACTTACCTTGTGCTTATCCACCAATAAAAAAGATTGTGGTGAACACATCACCGCCGTGGTTTAGGGTGAAGTAAACTTGACGGCCAATGGCGTGGCTTACGCGTGTACGGATGGCCGCAGCCTCCTGTGTTACATACCGCACGTGACTGGCCACCCTTTTCATCCGCTCGGCCTCCATGGCCACACCACATTGGCATCCAGTCGAACCACATATAGCACTTGATGCGCGCGACATATTAATATTGTTGCGTGAACCATCTGGCGTAGGTGTGGGCTGGCCTGCTCATCTTGATCGGGGGACCGCTGGCCCAACCTAGGACTTGATTTCTACCACAGGTATTGCCAATCCCGAGCGAATGTCGCCACCAGAGCATGTCGATTGCGGCGGAGGATTCGGACAAGGAGCAAATATCAACCTCGTCCGCGTAGTTCAAGGTTCACTACAAGGTAGGGGGGTCTCGGAACGATGCGGAACGGCGTTACTTGATATTTTTATTGAGTGCCCTCGCTGTTCAACTTGTCCGAATACCTGCTCGTCACGTCAACGCCGGAATTCATGGAAGGCCGTTCAGCGATATGGTATTCAGTTGCCTTTTTTGGTTCACTCAGCCCTCCAAGTAAATACTCTCACCCTGTCACTGCCTGCTTGAAAATGGGCCAACCACTAACCAGCATCGTCAATGGCTCTCTAGGGTTTTAGTGAACCTCGATACAACAAGTTTGATACTTGGAGGCTTGCCACGTCACTTGTATTACTACCCTGACCAGGTGAGCTGCTATTGGTGTGGGCGCCTCGTATAGATAGCCTGACACAGCAACCCGATACCGACTCGTTCCGATAAAACCAAGCCCATTCTCCCTGCTCCTCCGCCGACTGACACTCCATCATGGGAAACCCTTGGGGTCGTTGGGACGACATGCCCTCGCTCGTGGACGCAAATGGCATGCCAGGGGGCTCTCAGGTACCACGTACTATTCCGCCGCCTCTGGGTGCAGCTATTATGCCCTCGGCGTTTGGACCTTCGCCCCGCTCAGCGCCCCCGAGTACACCACAGTACCCTTGGGGCACACCATTCCCCAAGTACGGTCCACCCACATTCAGATTTACCGCTCAGCTAGCTCATACAATCATAGTAGTCAACCCTTCCCCAACCCACAAGCCTTCCCCAACCCACAGGCTTTTCCCAACCCACAGGCCTTTCCCAATCCACAGGCCTTTCCCAACCCACAGGCCTTCAATACTCCGCATGCCTTCAATACTCCACATGCCTTCAACACCCCACAAGCCTTCCCCACCCCACAGGATCCGTATGCTGCATGGCGCCAATTTTTTGGTAACGGAGCTTATCCACAGCAATCGGGGCCGAGTCCATACATCCCACGTCAACCCCTGCGCCCTGAGACACAATCACACGATCATCCTCGCCGAACGCACAGCTTACCAAACCCACAACCAAATTCCCGCCCCAAGAAATCGAATCCTGCTCACCTACACTTACCATGGCCATCGCAGGGCGATCTATCGCCCCTAGATTTCTCGACCAGGATGCCAGACGTCCAGCGGTTCACCCCCCAGGCTCTCGACATGCATACCCCCACATCATCCTTTTCGCATTCGACCTCTTCGGGTTCTTCCATCCCGCCTAGGGTGTATCATGAGCGCCCCCAGGAGTGGAGACGCGATTTCAAATTCAAATCTGGCTTTGCGTCCATGTTCCGCAGCAAGTCCAACGCCGCACGGGGTTTGGACGGTGAGTCAGTGTTCCTTTTGGGACATCCCGCGTTGTTTATCACACTTGGCAGCTGTCGTAGACAGCGCCAAGCTGGACCTCCATCCATTTCTCCGCTACAGCAAGTCCCGTCCAATGACGATATATGATCTACGCAGTGAGCCCTTGACGCTCGTGTTCCGAGAATTAGGTCGCCCTCCACTCGCGACCGATATGGATCATTCTGTCAGTCGTCCGCCTACCCAACACATGCGAATCTACCACCCAAGTCTCCCTTGGTATATCGACATCAGGGCAAATGGCGCCCCATACATCTCCCTAGCAGACTTCTTCCAGCAGCTGTTCGCCGAGCTTAGCCAGCCTATATCCAAATCCGACTTTTACACTTACGAATTGGATGGCGGGGACCGGGACGTTCTCACACGTTCTTACATTGAACGATGCCGTTCTGAAGATGAGAAAATGGAGGGCGTGAAACGAGTCGATTTCCTTCGTGGAAAATTTGAATGGATGGGATTGGCGCAAGGTAAGAACGGGATGTGGCGCCTGAAGACTGGCTAAGTGGCTTCGATACGTATGTCCTCCCTCCTCCATGCCTAAGTTAATTCGTCAGCCATTTTGCTTCTTGGTTTCTTTCGTCCGATCTTCTTAGATATATGTCATGAGACCACGAACTACGACCTCGTGTACGCTGACGGTATGCAACGTGACTTTCGACGACGTTCTAACTTCTTGCCCACGTACATCACCCTAACCTGACGGGTGTGATGTCGATTGGGACTCCCACATCTTCCCGTTCACATTTCAGTAGTGATTCTCTCGATGAAAGCACTGCTTCCGAGCTAGGACAGTTTTCATGTCATTAAACCAGTGTAGTAACATAGTTCGAGTTCTTCCAGGAACCCTCCCCGATCACCCTCAACGAGCAATGAATTAGTTTCGTGGAACTTTGCCAGGTGTAGACCAGCCCGGCCACTTTCCATCCGCAGCGAACCCACACAACCTCGGCACATCCTCGAACCACAATCGAACCACCGGCACCCGCGTCTCCTCCGAACTGTCGTGAGCGACGAACGTCTTCGACCTTCGATCCAGCATAAACTCACTCGCGACGTCCCCGCTGATCCTCAGCTCTCGCAACCGAGGCATCTTGTTCAACACGACATCCAACGCTCTCTCCGTGCGTCCGATGACAAGATTGCCCCACTGCCGGAACGGTGGGAGTGCGACGTCTTGTACCGTCAAGCACACCACGTTCTGAGAAATAGCGAGCAGAAACGTATAGAGGCCCGCGTTGGTGACGCCCTCGACCCTATCCAGTACCACCCTCTCGAGCGTTCTCGCCGACGACGTAAAGAGACGCGCGAGGTCCTTGTCGCTCACGTGTGATCGACTGATCGCGAGCTGCGTCAGCGCGCACGCCGGGGGTCGCAGCGCAAATCGCCATATACCGAGGGTGTTGGGATGGAGGTGATGCACTTTGAGGGATTTCAGAGCGGGCCATCTTGCCATGCAGCGCGCGAGCTGGACGACGCTGAGCAAACGGGTCCCACCATCTATCTGATGATGCTTGACAGGCCCTCTGGTCAATTGCTCCTCCACCTGCCCGACCGAAAACGCGTGCACGTCGCGAAGGTCACAGAGGACGGCGAAGAGCGCGTCTGCCTGACACGGATCCAATTGCCCCAAGTGCAAACGCTGCACGTTCTTCGTGGTGCGAAGGATCGCTATCAGAGCTTCCGAGAAGCGAGCTGTGTTCTTGCGTCGAGGTAGGCTGAAAATGTCTTGCCAATCCCCCGACTTGCCAACGTTGTTCGTGGTGAAGTGACGGAAGCCGTGGCCAAGGATGGGTTTGTCGCTCAACGCTTTTGCCACTGCGTATACGTCCAGGAGATGTCTCGACTGACCCCACTTGTCGTCGTCGTCGTCCGAGAAGCTCAAATTGGAGTGGAGGACATCCATGGCGCACGACCATGCACGGCACACCTGCGCGAATGACAGTAGATCGTTGTGCCAGCTATTACGAAACTCAATGTCCTCGAACGTTTTAATAAGAAGTTCCGTAGGAAGACAACCGTTGGTAATTCTTGGGCGAGAAAAAGCGGGAGGAAGAATACGAACGAAGCGTGTCGTGATGTGCTCAATCCGAGAGGCGGGGTGAGTTGGCACGGAATGTTGGTCGAGGCCTCCCGAGGTGATGAGGGTGCAGAGCATGGTTGAATGAGTGAAGGACAGAGCGAGAGACAAGGTGTCTGAAGTCAACAAGAGTTCGCGTTCGAGCAGAACATGAATGGAGCTGCGGCGAAGCTCCTGGGTACTTGCTGGGGACCGAAGGACAAGGATACCAAAGGAAGACTTGGTTGTAACTGTTTGACCAACTGCGACTTCGAACGCGACCGTGAGCTTCGGAAGGGTAGACGCGTTGGGAGATGCATTGTGAGCTTGGTTTCTGAACGAATGGATCACTGGTCCCAGTTGTTGAATGTCCTGTGCAGCGTTTTAAAAAATAATTCGGCAGGTGAGAGTGCGCCAGCGCTAGACGCACCCAAACATTACTAGATCGAGCGTCTTTCAGCGATCCGTTGTTATAATATACGAGGATACGTGCGGTGGAGAAAAGGTGTCTCGATTCTCCGTCAAACACCACGAGGAGCGTCGTCTGTCTGGGCTGCCAAACAGGAACATGGAAGCGCTTGGGTCCGTCCCAGTGGTATTCGTAGGTCGAGTAGTCTGGAACGGTAGAAAACGACGCTGACTGTTTGCTCTTGTCCAGTGATGGTTTCATGTAAGGGCATCGTAATTACAGGCACCCACAAGCAGAGATTTAGAGGTAACGGCGTACTCGGAGTTCATATAAAAATATTAATGAGGCTTGGACTCCCGAGGTTTGAAGCCGTGGTCCAGGCGCGTCCATTTGAACATGCGAGACACGTCCGTCGACATCGCGATCGTCGACGACTTACCCGAGCTAGAGACCCAATGATGGCGTCTTGCTCACTCTGAAACAAGGTACGCACCCTGCGAATCACCCATCAGCGTCACACTGCGGAACCCTACGATCCTGGATCGTCGTGACCAGGCCTGAAGGTTCCAGTCGCAAATCTGTGTATTACCACTGAAACAAACTACACAGTTCTTTTCTAAATATCTATGACTCTACTCGATTTTCGATACAACGAGGGGTGCAAAGTTATGAAGGTACAAGTTGAGTCACAACTCTATCGGAGATTCGGAGTCAGCAATCCCAACACTTCCAGCCTTACATACCAACCGGTATTCTCGAGAACCAGCGCAAAGGATGCACCACGCTAAATACCCCAACGACCGCTGTACGATAATAGTCCGAGTAAGACTTATATTTCTTGCTGCATAGTGTGATCTCCTCCACTTCTGGGGTTCTAGCCCAGCACTACTCGGTGCGGAGATGTTTGGCTTGCGTGTCTTATGGAGTGGTGAGGCGTGTCCCCAATCGAACTATCACTTCACATGCATGGACATGTTACAGCACAGCGAAACTACTTGTTGAAACGTTGAATAGTATACTACATACTCGGCACATCTCCAAACCTCAATTTAAATAGTACTGACTTAGATCGGATTCCAGACTGCTTCAACCTATTCCTCTGGGCTCTCATACTCCACTCTGTATCGTTTACCGAGTTTCTCAACGGATACGTCTTCCTCCTCTTCCTCCTCTGATATGATCACATTTGTTAGTCGACGCTTGTGCGGGTGCTTTACGGAAGGTCTCATCTCCAAACTTGAGGGTGTTGACTCATCAGAATGTCGAGAATTGTCAGGGTCTTCATCACTGTCGTCCATGAGCTTGTCGTCTTCGTTCGACGCATACTCTAGTTCGTCGCTATCTGACTGGACAAATCCGTCCTTGTCATAGTCATCGTCATCTTCACCCGCTGAGCCAAGTGACTCATCCCACGGTCCGATGGCCTCACCAACCGGATTCTGGATGTTGGGTGCTTTCCTCCGCCGGCGAGGGCCACTGCGTTCAGGGTGTACCCGTCGCCATTCCTGAAGACGTTCAATTAGGTCCTTGAGTCGACAGAGCTAGGTGAACAAGGGGATGTGAAAGTTCGTGCGTATGAATAAGAGGAACGGGTTTACCGATCCGCTTTTATCCCTTCGAGGATCAAAACACCAGCGCATAAAACCATCCCGTTGGTATGCTTGGTCTAGACGGAGACCTCGGTACCGCTGACCAAACCAAATCGGCTCGGATCCAGGAGAGCGTGACTCGTAGATGTCGTCCAGGATACGTTTGTTGGCGTCATACATTGGCTGGTACTGAACAAGGCACATGTTTGACGAGTCAGATTACAGGCGGGATGCAAAACTGGAACGACATACCCAGCCTTGGTGGCGATTCGAGGGGCGCAATGCCCACCATACCTTATCTTGCGGAACATCCTTGATCGGCATGCCCGTGTAGTCGTGTTGGTTTCCCGGAGGGTAAGGGAACTCGCCAGGTTCTCGCGTTGCAGCGAGATGCTGCTCGTATCGATCGTTCGCCTTCTTGAAGGAATTGTACTGCTTGGATCTACGGGTGAACGCTGTGCTCAAAAGGAGAAACTGCGGGGTCGAGTACGCACCCACGAGGAAGAAGAGCGGTCAGGGTGAACCGCCCAGTACCTAAGGCTGTCCCCAATTTCATCTAATCGTTTTCCTTCCCTGAAGGGCACCGGATATTCCCCTGGTGGCCGCATGCTAAGCCAGTTTTCGTACCGGTCATTCGCTTCCACCATGTCCTTGTACTTTGAGATAGTACGCATAAGTACTGGATGTACAGAAACGTCTCGTTATACTCACCCAATATGAATGGGCACGTTTTAGATCCACTGCCCAATGCCGGACTGAGGGGGGGATGGAGTCCAGACGACTTCCTGATTGCACTCCTTTGTAAGTACTGAATGGGATTGGATATGCACCTGGGTCCTCTGGCTCTGTGGACGAAGGGCTCCGATTGTTTACACTTGTCGAGTTCATATGTCGCACCGTGACAGGGGCAAGAGCGAAACTCGGCACCTTTTATACTCTTCCGGCAATGTGACTGGAAGCCGGAACAGTTGGTACGTGACGTCCGTTCTCTTGATCCACTAGTGGTCGGGGCTGCCGCCGATTACCTTGCTTGCACGATGAACATTTTCGTGCTGCGATATGGATAAATGAAGCACAAATGACGAGGCCTCTGCATTCCCTGTGAAGCACAGACCACTTTTCTTTTAATTTTAATTTATTTATTTAAAAATTATATTTGTCCATGTGGACGATTTGCACACGAAGTACTGGCACGTGACGTCCGTTCTCTTGATCCACATCAAGCTCTTCAAGTTAGCTCTATGTCGCTTATCGAAATTGATCGAATCCTTCACGGATGGCCAAGAGCGATTCCACTGGAACCATTCAACTGTGGGGACCGCATGGCAGCGATCAAGTATGTACGCTGGGGATCTCCGAAATGACCCTCGGCGTCCGAGCGACCTGTGGGTTTTGCCAGCCGTGTCTGGCCTCGTGCCCACCCGGTATGTAGGCCGCCGAGCAGGAAGTTTCCCCCTTCCCCCCTCGTTCTACCCACACTGCAACCAATCTATCCGGGGTCGCGCCCCCGCCGCTGCGGGCCACTACGTGGTTTGGCCAACTCCCTCGATAGGGCTTAAGATTGGTAGCTAGCGCCCTAAACGGTCTCGGGAGGGCCGCGGTAGGGGTAGGGGTAGCCCCAGCTCCCCCTTATCTACCTCTACCTGCATTGTACACGGTCTCCATGGTACGGCTCTGATCCTCGGAGAAGAGCGCCCGACGGACAAGCAAGTAGACTGACAGCGCAAGCGTTCCTCTTCGCACATGGATCATACACCATTGTCCGAGGGGCCATGGCCTTTACAACTTAGCACACCCAAATACAAGTCCGTTCCCCCATTCTCCGCGGAAGCTCGGAGTGAAAAGTGGTACGTTTGTCCTTTTCGCTACGATACTTAGAAAGCGCACATACAAGACTTCATTCATTTACTCTGACGACGCGTTCTAGCTCTAACAGTATCTAGCCTATTTTTCAGTCTCTACATAAAATTCCGCCCGTTGCCAAATCAACTAGTCTCGGAGGGGTTCGTTATCTACACGAAACAACAACGTGCCAACCTTCCTCGCCTTACCCGGATCCTCTGGTTCAGGTAACAGCGTCAACTTGGTCTTGGGGCGGAACAACAGCAAGTACGTCGACCCGCCAAAGTGGAACGACCCGATCTCATCACCCTTCTTAATCTGATCCCCTGCCTTCACCTCCACCTTGGTCGTCGAGATCTCCCCAAGACCGACCCCGACGAAACACATCAACCCGATATCGGGGTTGTCCGACTCAATGAAGATAAGCGCTCGTGTGGAGATGGCGGTAACGAAGGCCTGCGAACGGGAGATGACATCTAACCCCGGTTCGCCATCCAGACGTGCCGCATAGTACGTACCGGGGATAGTGTACGTCTTGACGACACGTCCATCGACGGGACTGTGCCAGCGGTGATAATCCAGCGAGCTCAATATCGCCTGGAAGACCGTCCCGCCGACAAACTGGGACGTGAGCGGATCAAAGTTGAAGATATGGTTGAGCGAATACGGCATCTCCTTGAGCCAGAATTCGTCGGTCGCTTTCACATTGGTGGAGAGTCGGTACGTGATCGCCTCGCAGGAAGCGTTGATGAACGCGGGGTTGTAGGGTGCGAAGGTGGGGCGAACACCTTCTCTGAAACGTCTCCCGAAGAAGTCGTCCCAGGACGTGAAGCCCATGTGTGGCTGGTCGGGATAGCACACCCACGCCTGCGTGAAAGGCATCCCAAGCCGGTCGGCCTGTACTTGTAGCGCATCGGGGCTGAACCAGCCACCCTCTGTAGCGACTAAGACGTCGCGAGACGCAGGACCGACGAGGAACTTAGTCCACTCGCCAAAGACTCTGTGGAAGATCGCATTCACTTTTGGATTAGTGAACGCGCGGTAACCGGCCTCGGTGCTGCAGAAAGGGGCAAGGACGCCGTATATCGGGACGCCGCTCACGAGAGGGCTGATGTAGTTGTACGTCGGCGCTGCGGTAATGGTCCTATCGAGAACAGCAAGGAGCTCCACATAGCTCGTGATCTAACCATATAACCAATGTCAGTAGGTTGGTTGTATCAACGACCGCCAGGCTAACCACTTACTGAGCGCTGGTTAGATTCCAAATTAGGACGAACACATTTAAACATTTCATGGAAATCCCTGAATATCCCGGGGTCCTGCTCGATCAGTTTCTTGAACTCAAGAATGACAGGAGAAGGCTGCTTCTGGTCAAGGTGACGTGCTCGCGTACAGATGCCATTCTTGATGAGCTGAGCGAGCAATTCGCTCTGGAACTTTCGAATGACGTCGGGGTTCCCCGGGAGCCATCGGGCGATGGTGCCATGGTATTTGATCTCAAAAGGCATGTTGGATTAGCTGCGATTGTGAACAGTCACTGGCAAGAGATCGTGTCAAATGATTAGAAGGATGACTCGCAACTGAATGAAAGACGAATGACGCGAAGATGAAAGGTGAGCGTTGGGGCTTGTTATACTCTAATGCGGAGTACCGGGAGTGACCAGACAGGTCCAGACTCCCCTTTGCGAACCGTTTTTTTCAACCCTGTCCATTACGAACGACGTCGTGATATGACGAAACAATTGAACCGGTCTTGGGCCTTGGCATTGATGCATAGAGGACCTACGGCGAGTATCCGAGTCTGATTCGGAAGGAGGGTTGCTTTCCGACGTAATCCAAGTTCGCCGTATCGTCTAATCGAATCCCTTCGTGGATGACGAAGAGAGAAGTCCACTTGAGCTAGTTCTGAAGTGGCGACGCATGTGAACGACCGTAAGCACAGCAGGTCCCCGAAAGGGCTCTCCCCCAATTGTTCACTCGCGAGCACTAGCTGGTGTGGCAAGTAGCAGGAGCCACACGGTAATCGGCGATCGGGCTCAACTCTTAGTTATGTAACTTGATACATGACGACGAGAACGACTGCTAGTAAGCCCGGATCAGAAAATTGACGGATTCTTTTCTTATCTCTATACATTTGTGTCCACCCCCACGCATTTTCCATCGGACTTTCCTAAGCGCTCAAAGATCGGCTAGACGGAGCTTAGTCCTTTTGGAGTCGCTTACAGTCTGATGCAAGTCACGACTCGCGAAAAACGCGCGACATTG
>Ga0307508_10006698_pt1 | contig 10804 bp, 12 predicted proteins | sample 9_EM_MG_FD_203089 | JGI IMG/M metagenome (GOLD analysis project Ga0307508, IMG submission 203089) | Populus trichocarpa ectomycorrhiza microbial communities from riparian zone in the Pacific Northwest, United States - 9_EM | ecosystem: Host-associated > Plants > Roots > Unclassified | place...
GCCTATGTGGTGGCGGTGCAGCTGATCGGCGTGGACGACGGCAACTTCTGGTCCATCATGCAAAACGGTGTCGACGTGTGGCGCGATGTCGGCAACGGCATCGTCAAGAGTTTTGTGTTCGGCGTGATCTGCACCTTCGTCGCGGTGTATCAGGGCTACGAGGCGCAGGCCACGCCCGAGGGCGTGGCGCACGCGACCACGCGCACGGTGGTGATCTCGTCGCTGAGCGTGCTGGCCATGGACTTCGTGCTCACCGCGCTGATGTTCACGCACCGCTAGGGCTGGTCGGCGCGTCTGGAGAGATGATAAAAATGAATGAGGTGAATCATGGGTAAGAAGGGCATCGAAACCCTCGTCGGCTTCTTCGTGCTGCTGGGCATCGCGGGCTTGCTGTTTCTCGCGATGAAGGCCGCCAATCTCGGCAGCTTCGCGGCATCGAGCGACACCTATTCGCTCACGGCCAAGTTCGACAACATCGGCGGCCTGAAGGTGCGCGCGCCGGTGCGCAGCGCGGGCGTGACGGTCGGGCGCGTCACCTCGATCACGCTCGACCCCAAGACCTTTCAGGGCGTGGTGCGGCTGGACATGCAGCGCAGCGTGCAGTTCCCGAGCGATTCGTCGGCGCGCATCCTCACGTCCGGCCTGCTCGGCGATCAATACGTCGGGCTCGAGGCAGGTGCCGAGGAAAAGGTGCTGGTCGCCGGCGACGTCATCAAGCAGACCCAGTCGGCGGTCGTGCTCGAGAGCCTGATCAGCCAGTTCCTGTTCAACAAGGCGGCAGACGCCGGCTCGTCCGCACCGGCACCGGCCCCGGCCTCCGCCAGCGGAGGCAAGAAATGAAGCGAATCGGATTGCTGGGCCTGATCGCGGCACTGCTGCTCGCGCTCGGCGGCTGCGCCACCATCAAGGACGCGCGCGGCGGCCCCGGCGCGCGGCTCGACCCGTGGGAGAACTGGAACCGCAAGGTGTTCGCGTTCAACGAAGGGCTGGACGAAAAGGTCCTGAAGCCTGTCGCGACCGGCTACTCGAAGGTCGTGCCGCAGTTCGCGCGCCGCGGCATCGACAACTTCTTCGCCAACGCCGCCGATGCCTGGTCGGCCGTCAACAACGTGCTGCAAGGCAAGCCCGAACCGGCATTTCAGGACGTGGTGCGCGTGACCACCAACACTGTGTTCGGCTTCTTCGGGCTGCTCGACATCGCGAGCGAGTTCGGCCTCGAGCACCACTACGAGGACTTCGGCCAGACCCTGGGCCGCTGGGGCTTCGGCGCCGGCGCCTATGTGGTGTGGCCGGTGCTCGGGCCCTCGTCGGTGCGCGATTCTGCTGCGCTGCCGGCAGACCGCTGGTTCGCTTCGCCGGCGTTGTACATCGAGGACGGTCGCTGGCAATTCGGGATCACGACGCTGCAGATCATCAATACCCGCGCCAATCTGCTGGGTGCCAGCAAGCTGCTCGACGACATCGCGCTCGACAAGTACAGCTTCATCCGCGACGCCTATCTGCAGCGGCGCCGCAGCCTGGTCTATGACGGCGACGCACCGGCGACTCCCGAGCCGCTCGACGGGCCTGAACCGGCTGCGTCGGCGCCTTCGGCTGCGGCGTCGGCCGCTTCACCTGCGGCCTCGGCCGCATCCGCACCTCCGTGACCATCAGCCTGACCTGCCGACGTGAACCGCATCCCCTGCTCGCGCGTTGTAGGTCTCGACCCCTGAAAGGAACCCTCATGTTGTTGAAACGACTGACCCCCTGGCTGACCGCCGCCCTGCTGGGCGTGAGCGCCGTCTTTGCACACGCCCAGGCCGGCAAAGCGCCGGATGCGCTGATCAAGGAAGTGTCCAGCGATGTGCTCGACGCCGTGAAGGCCGACAAGTCGATCAAGCAGGGCGACGTGAACAAGGTCATCGCGCTCGTCGATGCGAAGGTCATGCCGCATGTGAACTTCCAGCGCATGACCGCGTCGGCGGTCGGCCGCTACTGGCGCCAGGCCACGCCCGAGCAGCAAAAGCGGCTGCAGGACGAGTTCAAGATCCTGCTCGTGCGCACCTATTCCGGCGCGCTCGCGCAGGTGCAGGACCAGACCGTCGAACTCAAGCCGATGCGCGCCGGCGCCGACGACAAGGAAGTCGTCGTGAAGACCGAGATCAAGGGCCGCGGCGACCCGGTGCAGCTCGACTATCGGCTCGAGAATGTCGGCGGAACCTGGAAGGTCTACGACATCAACGTGCTCGGCGTGTGGCTGGTCGAGAACTACCGCAACAGCTTCTCGCAGGAGATCGGCGCCAGCGGTATCGATGGCCTGATCACCAAGCTGGCCGAGCGCAACAAGGCCGCCGGTGCAACCAAGAGCTGAGACGCCGGGCATGTTGCTGCTGCCCGCCAGCGTCACCGCACGCGAAGCGAACGACACGCGGCGCCTGCTCGCGCAGGCCATGCAGAACGAGAGCGGCGCCGCGGTCGTCGTCGACGCGTCGAACCTGACGCAATTCGATTCGTCCGCGCTCGCGGTGCTGCTCGAATGCCACCGCGCGGCCGATGCGTGGGGCAAGCCCTTCGAGCTGCGCAACGCACCGCCCAAGTTGGCGGCGCTGGCCAGGCTCTACGGCGTCGATGCGCTTTTGCTGAGTGCTCCGCACGAGACCGGCCCCGCGGCGGCCGCACTCAGAAGCTGAGGCGTTTCATCACGTCCGCCGGAATGTGGCGGATGATCACGCGGCGCGGCTCAGATCACATCGCCAAAATCGGTGGGCTCGAACAATTGCAGCGAGCTCTTCGAGATGCGTTCGCGAAAGCTCTTGCGCGCGAACAGCTTGGCTTGCGCCTGGTCGGGCAGGTCGGTGATGTTGATCACGTTCTTGACGATCAGCGTGTCGATCACGTCTTCGATGACGCGCACGAAGTCGGCATCGAGCTGATTGAACTCGGGTCCCGCACCGCCGCCGACGAAGGCCTGCACTTCGGGGTGGCTGTCAAGCAGGAACTCGGCCCCTGGGGCGGCGCTGCGATGCAGGCTGTCGACTTGGCCTTCGGCATTGCGCTGGACGTACGGCATGGCGATCCTCGGCGGGTAGAGCTCGCAGCCTAACGCAAGACCACGCGCGAGGTCGCGTGAAAAAGGCCGGTGCGAGACCGGCCTGTGGCGCTTGCGAATGGCGGCTTCAGTGCAGCCCGGCGATGTAGTCGGCCACCGCCTTGATCTCGCGATCGTTCAGCTTGGCAGCGACACCGCTCATCGGGACGCTGTTCTTGCGCGCGCTGCTGCGGAACGCGACGAGCTGCGCTTCGGTGTAGTCGGCATGCTGGCCGGCCACGCGCGGGTACTGGGCCGGGATGCCGGCACCGGTCGGACTGTGGCAGCCGGCGCAGGCGGGGATCATGCGATCGGCGATGCCGCCGCGGTAGATCTTCTCGCCCAGGGTGACCAGCTCCTTGTTCTTTGCGAAGCCGGGCTTGGCCGTCTTGCCGGCGTAGAACGCGGCGACGTCCTTCATGTCGGCTTCGCTGAGCGGCGCGGCCATGCCCGACATGATCGGGTTCGCACGTGCGCCCGACTTGAATTCGGTCAGCTGCTTCACCAGGTATTCGGGGTGCTGGCCTTGCAGGATCGGGTTGGCCGGGCTGCCGCGCGAGCCATCGTTCGTGTGGCAGGCGGCGCAGACCTTGGTCGACGTGGCCTCGCCCTTGGCCAGGTCAGGCTTCGCCGCGGCGGCCTTGGCTTCGCCCTCGGCGGCGAACGTGGAAGAAGACGCGGCGAGCAGCAGGCTGGTGAACAGGAGAGCGACAGACTTCATGGCGGGCAGCTGATTTCTTGTGCAAAACTCGGTGATTTTACAATGATGGCTTTGGGCGACTTCATGGCCGAGCAAAACAATTCCAATCCGGCCCCCGCGGCAAGGCCCGACGACCCAGTGCTGAGCGCGGCCGATCTCGAGAAGCGCGCGCTCGGCTGGACCCACACGGCACGCTTTCGCACCACCGCCAGCCAGCTCGATCAACTGCCGCAAACCGAGTTGCCCGAGATCGCATTCGTCGGCCGGTCCAACGCCGGCAAGTCGACCGCGATCAACACGCTGACGCAGCAAAAGCGCCTCGCTTTCGCGTCGAAGACGCCGGGCCGCACGCAGCACATCAACCTCTTCGACCTCGGCCCGAAGATGGTTCCGAATGCGATCTTCGCCGACCTGCCTGGCTACGGCTACGCAGCCGTGGCGCGCGGCGCCAAGCTGCGTTGGCAGAAGGTGATGGCCGATTACCTCGACGTGCGGCGCAGCCTCGTCGGCGTGGTGCTGATGATCGATTCGCGCCTGGGGCTCACCGACCTCGACCGCCAGCTGATGAGCTTCGTGGCGCCGCGTGTCAGCAATGGGTCGGTCAAGCTGCTGGTGCTGCTGACCAAGTCGGACAAGCTCACCCGCAGCGAGGCGGCCGCCGCGCTCGCGAGCGCGCAGGCGGCGCTGGCCGAGATCGCGACCGACGAGGCCGACATGGGCATCGCGTTGTTCTCGGCGCTGAAGAAGGTCGGCGTCGGCGACGCCGCCCAGGTCTTGCACAGCTGGGTGCACGGCGCCTGATGTCTCGCGTGTGACGCCGCCGCTGCACGGTCGGCTCGATACTGCCGCGCACAGGAGGCCTTGCCATGATCGATACCTTCGACGCCGTACTGCCGCACGGCATCACGCTGAGTTGCCGCGCCAGCGGCCGCGCGGGCGCGCCGCTGCTGGTGTTCTTGCACGGCTTCCCCGAGGCTGCGTTCGTGTGGGACGAACTGCTCGAGCACTTCGGCGATCGCTATCGCTGCGTCGCGCCGAATCTGCGCGGCTTCGGGCCGTCGTCGGCGCCGGCCGAGCCCGAGGCCTACCGCGTCAAGCACCTGATGAGCGATCTCGACGCACTGATCGCGCAGCTCGGCGGCGGGCCGCTCGAGGCGCTGATCGCGCACGACTGGGGCGGTGCGGTCGCGTGGACATTCGCGGCGCTGCAACCCGAGAGGCTCAAGCGCCTGGTCATCATCAACTCGCCGCATCCCGCGATATTTCTGCGCGAGCTGCAGCACAGCCCGCAACAGCAGGCCGCGAGTGCCTACATGAACTTTTTGTGCCGGCCTGACGCCGAGAAGCTGCTCGCCGAGAACGACTTCGCGCGCATGTGGCCGATGTTCACGAACATGGGTGCGACCGACCCGGCGCATGTCGGCGGCGGCTGGCTCAGCGAGCCGGTGCGCAATCAGTACCGCGCGGTCTGGGGCGCCGGGCTCACGGGGGGCTGTAACTACTACCGCGCGTCGCCGCTGCGCCCGCCCACCCGGCCCGACGACCCGGTGATGGGGGTCGCGTTCGCGCCCGAGTTCGTCACGGTGACATTGCCGACCTTGGTGATCTGGGGCGAAGAAGACCTCGCGCTGCCGGTCGCGCTGATCGATGGCCTGGCCGACTATGTGCCGCAGCTGCGCCTGGTGCGCGTGCCGGGGGCGACGCACTGGATCGTGCACGAACGGCCCGCGTTCATCGCCGGCGAGATCGAGCGGCATCTCGCGGCTCAATAACCGAAGCTCCGGCCAGCGCCGGGCCGCTCCCAAGCGGCCGGAGCACCCGCCCGGCGGGTGGCGACGGTACTCCGTCGCCGGGTGCCCCAGCAATCTTCAGTTGATGCGACCGGCGTCGCGCATCACCGCATCGAGCGCACGCTGCACCAGCGGCCGCGCTTCGAGCGGCTGCATCAGGCCAGCGCCGGCGAGCCGTTCGAGCGCGCGCTGGGTGATCGAGTGGGTGCGTGACGCGGTCTCGCCCGCAAACAGCAGGAACAGCCCCCTCTCGCTGCGCCACAGCAGCTGAACACGGCTCCAGCGGCCGTGCAGGAACAGGCGCAGCCGATCGCCCGTCCGCAGCGTGTCGATGCGCTTGCGCGGGTCTTCGGCGGGTGCGCTGACCTCGCTCGGCATCAGCTCGGCGGGTACGGTTTCCATCGAGGCGATGTCGATCACCGAATCGCTGAAGCTGCCGTGGCCGGTGCTGGCCGGCAGCACCTCGTCGCGCATGCGCTGCACGATCTGTTCCGAGGTCAGCGCGGTGGTGGCCGTGTCGGCGCGCGTGTTCGGGCGCAAGGCCTCGGTGTGGATCGCCATCAGCTCGTCGAGCACGCTCGTCTGCTCGGCGGCCGGCAGCCGGATCAGCTCCATGCCGGCGCGCAGGCGCTTGAGCAGGCCGGGCAGGATGCCGATGAGGCGCTGTCGGCTCTTCGGGTGGTCGGGCAGCTGCAAGCTCCACAGCAGCTCGTCGACCAGCTTGATGTAGCCGTGCGTGGACTCGGCCATCTCGCCGTCGCGCGTGATCACTTCGGCCAGCACCTTGGCCCAGGTGCCGGTGATGAAGCGCCGCATGCTGGCGCTGGTACGCATCGGCGCCATCTGGTCGATCAGGCGCTGCGACACGCGCATTTCGAGCAGTTCGCGCCGCTCGGCCAGCTGCAGCGCCTGCACCGCGGGCTGGGCGTCCTGGAGCTGAGACGCCAGCTGATTGCTCAGCAGCGTGTCGAGCTGGTTCAGCGCACGGCGGTACATCGTGGCATCGGGCGCGGGCGCATTCGCGAGCTGGTCGGCCAGGGCATGGCACAGACCGAGCAGCGCCGTGCCGCGCGGGTCACCCACTTGCGGCGCGACGTGGCCGATCTCGCCGATGCGGTCGAGCAATTGCCAGACCGCGTGGCGCGCCGTGCCCGACATCTCGGGGTCGCGCAGCGCGACGCGCAACGCCGAGGCGCGCAAACGCGCGATCGCCGGCGCGAACGCGGACGAGACCTGCGTGTCGCCCGCGATCGCATCGAACACGCGCGAGACCAGCTCGATGACCTGGCGCTGGGCCGGTGTGCCGGCGCTCGCCGCGAGCGCCGCGTGCTGCGCGCTCAGGCGCTTGGCGGACGCCTCTGCGGCTTCGTTTGCGCCCACCGGCGGCAGGTGGCGCAGCAGCTCGTCGAGCCGCGCCAGCGCCTGCTCGAACTCGGCGCTGGCCGTGCCTGCTGTCAATCCGCGTGCCGGCGACGAGCCCATCGCGACGGCGGCGTTGCCGACACTGACCTGCATCGATGCCGACCCGCCCGGCATGCTGGCGAGCAGGCCGGCCATCGTGCTGGGGTCGTTCACGTCGGGCAAGGTTGGACGGCCGGTGGACGTGCCCGCGCTGATCACCACGCTGCGGTAGATGCCGGGCTCAATGCCTTGCGATTCGAGCCGCGTGCATGCGGCCGCCCAGGCGTTTTTCAGCAGCCCGGCCGCGACGCCGCTCGAGACGCGCAGCAGCGTCGTGCGATGCACCGGCAGCGCGCTGACGACACACGCCGCCTGCCACAAGGCGCTGGCGTAGATCTGCGGGCGCAGCGGGTTGGACTCGGCGCTCACATGGGTCTGGCCGATCAGCGTCGACGTGAAGGTCTGCAGCTCGCGCAGCTCCCATTCGGCGGTGTGGTCGATCAGCTGCATCGCGCGTGAGATCTCGATGTCGATCTCGACGCGCGATTCGTCCATCAGCTCGAGGCCCATGCCGGCACCGGGTGCGTCGATCGTGGTGCTGTTGCTGTGCTGCTCTTGCAGTGCCTCGCGCACGCCGTCTTGCAGCGCCTGGACGAATGCGCGCTGGTAGTCCGCCGCGTGGGTCTGCAATGCCTCGACCAGCGCGAACTGGTGCGCCCGCTCGCTGCCGGCGAGCGGGCTGTCCTTGCCGTCGCGCAGCAATTGCAGCGTGCCGTTCAGCGTGCGCTCGATGAGCATCGGCGTGCGCGCCAGCTCGTCGTCGACGAAACGCAGCAACACGGGAGCAATCGGCATGGGCGCACCTGCAGGTCGGGGAGCCGCCATTATCCCGTGTGGCCATGCAAAAGGGCTGCCGAAGCAGCCCTTTCAGGTGTTGCAGGCGAGTGCCTGGACTTACATGTCCATGCCACCCATGCCACCCATGCCGCCCATGCCGCCACCCGGCATGCCGCCGCCGGCTGCTTCTTCCTTCGGCGCCTCGGCGATCATCGCTTCGGTCGTGAGCATCAGCGAGGCGACCGAGGCTGCGTTCTGCAGCGCCGTGCGCGTCACCTTGGTCGGGTCCAGGATGCCCATTTCGATCATGTCGCCATAGGTGTCGTTGGCTGCATTGAAGCCGTAGTTGCCCTTGCCGTTCAGCACGGCATTGACGACCACGCTGGCTTCGCCGCCGGCGTTGTAGACGATCTCGCGCAGCGGCGCTTCGATGGCCTTGAGCACCAGCTTGATGCCGGCTTCTTGGTCAGCGTTGTCGCCCTTGATCGTGCCAGCCGATTGCTTGGCGCGCAGCAGCGCCACGCCGCCACCGGCCACGATGCCTTCTTCGACGGCCGCACGCGTGGCGTGCAGTGCGTCTTCGACGCGGGCCTTCTTTTCCTTCATCTCGACTTCGGTCGCAGCGCCGACCTTGATCACGGCCACACCGCCGGCCAGCTTGGCCACGCGCTCTTGGAGCTTCTCGCGGTCGTAGTCGCTGGTGGCTTCTTCGATCTGCACGCGCACTTGCTTGACGCGCGCTTCGATGTCGCCTGCAGCGCCCGAACCGTCGATGATCGTGGTGTTTTCCTTGCCCACTTCGACGCGCTTGGCCTGGCCCAGATCGGCCAGCGTGACCTTCTCGAGCGTCAGGCCGACTTCTTCGGCGATGACCTTGCCGCCGGTCAGGATCGCGATGTCTTCGAGCATCGCCTTGCGACGGTCACCGAAGCCCGGCGCCTTGACGGCCACGACCTTCAGGATGCCGCGGATCGTGTTCACGACCAGCGTGGCGAGCGCTTCGCCTTCGACTTCTTCGGCGATGATCAGCAGCGGACGGCCGCTCTTGGCCACTTGCTCCAGCGTCGGCAGCAGGTCGCGGATGTTGCTGATCTTCTTGTCGAACAGCAGCACGAACGGGTTGTCCAGCGTCGCGGTCTGCTTTTCCGGGTTGTTGATGAAGTAGGGCGACAGGTAGCCGCGGTCGAACTGCATGCCTTCGACGACTTCGAGTTCGCTGTTCAGGCTCTTGCCGTCTTCGACGGTGATGACGCCTTCCTTGCCGACCTTGTCCATCGCGTCGGCGATGATCTTGCCGACTTCTTCGTCGCTGTTGGCCGAGATCGTGCCGACTTGCGCGATTTCCTTGCTGGTCGTCGTTGCCTTCGACTGCTTCTTCAGCTGCTCGACCAGCGCCGTGACGGCCTTGTCGATGCCGCGCTTCAGGTCCATCGGGTTCATGCCCGCGGCCACGTACTTCATGCCTTCGCGAACGATGGCCTGGGCCAGCACGGTGGCGGTGGTGGTGCCGTCACCGGCGATGTCGGAGGTCTTGGAAGCGACTTCCTTGACCATCTGCGCGCCCATGTTCTGGAGCTTGTCCTTCAGCTCGATTTCCTTGGCCACGGACACACCGTCCTTGGTCACGGTCGGGCCGCCGAACGAACGCTCGAGCACCACGTTGCGGCCCTTCGGGCCCAGGGTCACCTTGACGGCATTGGCCAGGATGTTCACACCCTCGACCATGCGTGCGCGGGCTTCGCCGCCAAAAATTACGTCTTTTGCTGCCATTTCGAATTCTCCGATTGCTTGACTGGTTTACTTCTCGACGACTGCGAACAGGTCGTCTTCCTTCATCACCAGCAGTTCTTCGCCATCGACCTTGACGGTCTGGCCGCTGTACTTGCCGAACAGCACGCGGTCGCCGACCTTGATGTTCAGGACGACGAAGTCGCCCTTGTCGTTGCGCTTGCCCGGGCCGACAGCCAGCACTTCGCCCTGATCGGGCTTCTCAGCTGCGTTGTCGGGGATGACGATGCCAGAGGCGGTCTTGGTTTCTTGTTCCAGGCGCTTGACGATCACGCGATCGTGCAACGGACGAAGTTTCATAGCATCTCCTTGGGGGATAAACTCAAAGCAATATTGTCAGGGAATAGAGCCGAAGTGTGCGCTCAATCACTTGTGGCGAAATGTGTGGTGCAAGACCGCTGCTTCGCCGTTAGCACTCAGCAATTGCGAGTGCTAGCAGCAGCATTATAGGGTGGGGCGCCTATCTTTCAAGAGGCCCTGCGACCCGTCGATCAGGTTGAAGTCGCTTCCCTTATCGCTCACATCTACACTCCGTCGATCTGCGCCTGAGCTCTGGAGGTGCGCGATGCTGGCAACCCGAATCGAACTCTTGCAAGGCATGCCGATCTTCGGTGCCATCCGTGAGGACGTTCTGCGGGCGCTCGTCGAGCAGGCGAACGTCGTGGCGGTTCCCACTGGCGGCTACTTCTTTCGCGAAGGCGAGGACGCGCAGGGCATGTTCGTGCTCGAGGCCGGGTGCGCGGCGGTGTTGAAGAACTGGCAAGGCCGCAAGTACAAGCTGCACGAATTCCACCGCGGCGACTGTTTCGGCGAGATGGCGCTGATGGACCTGATGCCGCGCAGCGCCTCGGTCAAGGCGCTCGAAGATTGCAGCGCGATCGAGCTGCGCCCGGACCACCTGATGCGATTGTTCGAGCGCGACGTCGAGCAGTTCGCCCTCATCCAGATGAACATGGGGCGCGAGGTGTGCCGCCGGCTGCGCGCCACCGACGAGCGCCTCTTCGCGGTCGAGATGAGCGCGGAGCCGCAGACGACCAACCTGGAAGCGGTCAAGACGCGGCTCCGCTGAGGCTCGCTTCTGCGTGCGGCCGCACTCAGGCAACACGAAGTTACACACCCGCGTCGAATGCGCTCAATCTCGATCGTCGTGTCTTTGTGGGCTGCTCTTCGACACCGCCCATTTCACAGGAGGCTCTGCATGAACTACGTTGATGGATTCGT